>Ga0335085_10011523_pt1 | contig 13107 bp, 12 predicted proteins | sample Lox_Sample_45_FD_206712 | JGI IMG/M metagenome (GOLD analysis project Ga0335085, IMG submission 206712) | Soil microbial communities from Loxahatchee National Wildlife Refuge, Florida, United States - Lox_Sample_4.5 | ecosystem: Environmental > Terrestrial > Soil > Wetlands | place: USA...
CGCGCTATCAATTTCCGGGTCGAAAACTCCTCGACGCGGCAGTCGATCTGCCCTTCGCGTTGCCGACAGCGGTGGCCGGCATTGCGCTGGCAACGCTCTACGCCCCGAACGGCTGGATCGGCGGGATACTCGCTGAGGTCGGAATCAAGGTGGCGTTCACACCCGCCGGCATCTTCATCGCGCTGGTTTTCGTCGCCTTGCCATTTACAGTCCGCACCGTGCAGCCGCTCATTGCCGAAATCGATCGCAGCGTCGAGGAGGTTTCGGCGACCCTGGGTGCGAGCCGCTTTCAGACGGTCGCTCGCATCATCATCCCGATGCTGGCACCCGCGATGCTCACCGGTTTCGCGCTCGCCTTCGCGCGCTCCGTGAGCGAATACGGCTCGGTCATCTTCATTGCCGGCAATCTCCCTTATAAGTCGGAAATCGCGCCGGTTCTGATCGTCATCAAACTGGAAGAATTCAATTATCCGGGCGCAACCGCGATTGCCGTGATCATGTTGGCGTTGGCCTTCGTCATTCTGTTCGCGATCAACCTGATCCAGGCATGGAGCCGGCGGAGGCTCGGACATGCCTGAATGGCACCAAAGACCCTATAAGGCGGCGCCATCCGTGACGACCGAGAGCGCTCCCGCCCGGACGGCACTCATCGCACTGGCACTCGCCTTTCTTGCATTGTTTCTTATTCTTCCGGTGGTCGTTGTTTTTACCGAGGCGCTCTGGAAAGGGGTTGGGGTCTATCTCGCGACCTTCAAGGATCCGGACGCCCAAGCCGCGATCCGGCTCACGCTGATTGTCGCAGCGATTGCCGTTCCGCTGAACATGTTCTTCGGGATCGCCGCCTCATGGGCGATCGCTAAATTCGAGTTTCACGGCAAAAGCCTGCTGATCACATTAATTGACCTGCCGTTTTCGATTTCGCCGGTCGTGTCGGGCCTGATCTACGTGCTCCTGTTCGGGGCCCAAGGCTATTTCGGCCCATGGCTGAAGGCGCACAATATCGAAATCATCTTCGCTCTGCCCGGCATTGTGCTGGCGACCGTCTTTGTGACGTTTCCCTTTGTCGCACGCGAATTGATCCCGCTCATGCAAGAGCAGGGAAACACCGACGAAGAGGCCGCGCTGACGCTCGGCGCAGGAGGCCTGCGTGCCTTCTTCACAATTACACTGCCGAACATCCGATGGGGACTGCTCTACGGCGTACTGCTGTGTAACGCGCGAGCCATGGGCGAGTTTGGAGCGGTTTCAGTCGTGTCCGGCCACATTCGCGGCTTGACCGACACGATGCCGCTGCACGTCGAGATTCTTTACAACGAATATAATTTCACCGCTGCCTTCACGATGGCTTCGCTGCTGACTCTGCTGGCGCTGGTAACTCTTGGAGCAAAGACCTTGCTTGAAATGCATTACGGCGAGGCTTTGGCCCGCGCACCGCGCGTTTAGGAGGGGTTGGCATTGCGTATTCGTGTCACCGATATCGCGAAGGACTTTGGCAGGACGGGTGCCTTGCGCGGCGTTACCCTCGAAATCAATGATGGCGAGCTGATCGCGCTGCTCGGGCCGTCCGGTTCCGGCAAGACCACACTATTGCGCGTCATCGCCGGTCTGGAAACCCCGAGCACTGGAAAGGTCTTTTTCGGAGATACGGATGCGACCGGAGTTCCGGTCCAAAGACGGCGTATCGGTTTCGTCTTTCAGAACTATGCCCTCTTCAAGCACATGTCCGTTCGAGATAATATTGCCTACGGCTTGCGCGTTCTCCCCCGCTCCGAACAGCCATCCAATACCGAAGTCCAAAAGCGCGTGCAGCACCTCCTCGATCTGGTGCAACTCCCAGAGATCGGCGACCGATTTCCGCGACAGTTGTCCGGCGGCCAACAGCAGCGTGTCGCCCTGGCGCGCGCGCTTGCCGTTCAGCCGCGAGTGCTCCTGCTCGACGAGCCGTTCGGCGCCCTCGACACCAAGGTGCGCAAGGATCTCCGCCACTGGTTGCGCGAGTTGCACGACCGGACGGGCCATACAACGGTGTTTGTAACACATGACCAAGAGGAAGCACTGGAACTCGCCGATCGTGTCGCCATCCTCAACGGCGGCAAATTGGAGCAAATTGGAACCCCTGACGAAGTTTACGATTCTCCAGCTTCTCCTTTTGTCATGTCGTTTGTCGGCGACACCACGAACATCCCGGTTGAATTCGACGGTGATCGCTTATTGTACGAGGGTCAGGCGTTTGACGTCAGCCTTACTGGATCGTACCGCGGTAGCGGCCGCCTTTACCTTCGGCCCGGCGACGTCGACATCGTCGATGCCGGGACTGGTGAGCTTCCGGGCGTTATAATGAACATTCGCCGCACAACCGCCGGACATCGCGCTCAAATCAAGCTTGGCGTTCGAGACGTTATGATTGAAGTGGCGCTGGGCCAATCCAAAGATATTAGGAAGGGCGAGTGCGTTGGCGTGCGTATCCTTAGAGGCCGCGTTTTTGCTGAGTAGAGCGCCACTTGCACGACACGATCACCAATTATTGAGCCGAGATAGATGAATACGCTTTGAATTTGCCGTCATGCCTTTGATTCGCCGCCGCTTCGAAGTTCCGCACCGCCTGCGCGCTCTTGTGCGCGCCCGGGAGTCGAACCTCATCGTGCTGGCGGCGATCGTAGGCGCCGCCGCCGGTCTGGTGGTCGCCGGCATGAGCGAATTGGTCGGGCTGCTGCATTTGATCTTTTTTGGGGTCGGCCCTGGTGAGCGACTGTCGGGGGTTCGCTCACTCGACCCCATCTACGCTTTCTTCACGCCGTGTCTTGGCGGCTTGCTGTTCGGCATCGTCACCGCCTACGTCAACCGCAAGCGCGGCACCGAGGTAGACCCGATCGAGGCCAATGCGCTGCATGGCGGCCGCATGTCGATCCGTGGCAGCCTGATCGTAGCCGCGCAGACGGTATGGTCGAGCGGTATCGGCGCTTCGGTTGGCCTGGAGGCCGGCTATACCCAGCTCGCCAGCGGCGTCGCTTCCGGCCTGGGCCAGGCGTTTCGGCTGCGCCGCAGCGACATGCGCGTCCTGGTAGGTTGCGGGGCGGCCGCCGCCATCGCCGGCGCCTTCGGCGCGCCGCTCGGCGGTGCCTTCTATGGCTTTGAGTTGATTATCGGCAGCTATTCGATCGCCAGCCTGGCGCCGGTCGGCATCGCCTCCCTGGTCGGCTATCTCACCGCCCAAGCCTTTGCCCCGCTGCGGCTCGGCATCGAGGCCGACGCCGTAACGGGGGGTGCAGTACACGACGTGGTCATCGCTGGCGGCTTTGGTCTGCTCGCCGCCCTTTTCGGAATTCTGCTGATGCGCGGGGTCGCCTCCTGTGAGGTGCTGTTGACCCAATTGCGGATCAAGCCTGCACTTCGGCCCGTGTTGGGTGGCGCCCTTGTCGGCCTGATGGCGATGATTACGCCGCAAGTGATGTCATCCGGACACGGCGCGTTGCATCTTACTGGCATCTTCAAACTGCCGCTGGAAATGATCGCCACGATCTTCGTTCTTAAGGCCTTGGCTTCAATCATTTCACTCGGATCGGGATTCCGCGGAGGCTTATTTTTCGCCTCGCTTCTGCTCGGAGCGCTTGGCGGGCAATTGTTTGCCGTTGGGCTGACCGGCGTCTGGCCCGGCGCGCATGTCGACCCCGACGCCTATGCCATCATCGGCATGAGCGCACTGTCGGTCTCGGTGATCGGTGGGCCGCTCACCATGACCTTCATCGCGCTAGAGACAACCGGCGATTTTTGGCTGTCTACCGCGGTGCTGATCGCGGTGATCATCTCAATGCAGGTGACACGCGAGCTATTCGGCTATTCCTTCGCCACTTGGCGCTTCCATCTGCGCGGCGAGACCATCCGCAGTGCCGCCGATGTCGGTTGGATCCGCGATCTCAGTGTCGGGCAGATGATGCGCGCCGACGCGCGCACGGTGCCGGTCGAAACTCCAATTTCGCTATTTCGCCAGACGTTCCCGCTCGGGTCAACCAACCAAGTGATCGCCGTTGATGAGGACGACCGCTATGCCGGCCTGGTGATAGTGGCTGAGGCGCATGCCGAGGATGTGCCCGCCACCATCTCAGTGCGCGAAATTCTACGCCATGCCGATCATATGCTGCTGCCGCAGATGACGGTTCAGGAGGCGGTCGGCGCTTTCGATCGTTTTGAGGCAGAAGCGCTGGCGGTCGTGGATTCGGCAGAGCGCCGGCAGGTGATCGGCCAGCTCAGCGAGGCGCATGCATTGCGACGCTATTCCGACGCATCGGAGCGCCAGCGGCGGGAATTACTCGGCGAAATATAGCGGCATAACAGGATAAAATTAGCTTGCAAGGCTGCTGTCTGGAATTATCGCAACGGGTCTTGGTCGTGTCAGTCAAAACGCAAAAGCCAGTCGCACACGTAAGATAATTTTGTAGAGATCAGGTGTTTTGAGAATTGATGATGCTGGGGATCTATAAGCAGATGCCGCGCTGAAGAACTTTATTTTCTACATTTTTTCGTTGCATAGTTTTACATAGCGAGGGTCATTCACGGCCTAGCAATTCGTCACCCTGAGCGAGCAATGTCCGCCGTTAGCCCGATAGCGACCTTTGGCGTTGCAAAGCAGCGAATACTGGGCGTCCCGATTCGCTGTTGATCAAATTGTGCTGCTCGTGATTCAAGCTCCAAAACTGGAGCCTCGAATCATGCGGTATGAACTCACAGACTATGAATGGACCACCGTTAGGCCGTTCCTCCCGAATAAGCCACGTGGCGTGCCGCGCGTGAACGACCGGCGCGTCCTCAATGGAATCTTTTGGGTGTTGCGATCAGGCGCGCCATGGCGCGATCTGCCGGAGACATTTGGCCCATATACGACCTGCTACAATCGCTTCGTGCGCTGGGGGAGGGCTGGCGTCTGGGACCAGATAATGGACGCACTGGCAGAAACTCATGATGCGGCGGTGCAAATGATCGATACGTCTGTCGTGCGTGTGCATCAGCACGGAGCCTGCATCGCGGGCAATAGTGAGCAGCATATGGGACGGTCGCGAGGCGGACTAACAACCAAGATTCACGTCGTCGTGGACACAAACGGCCTACCGGTCCAACTTGGCCTCACGCCCGGTGAGGCGCATGACAATCGACTTTGCTCGGTTCTCCTGAGCGAATTAACTCCACGAACAATGTTGTTAGCGGATCGCGGATATGACGCGGACTGGATCAGGGCGCTCGCCAGCGAGCGAGGCGCGTGGGCAAATATCCCGCCAAAACGAAATCGTAAGGACGAGATCTGTTTCAGCCCGTATCTCTACCGTGCGCGAAACTTGGTTGAGCGGTTTTTCAACAAGATCAAACAATGTCGCCGTATCGCCACCCGCTACGACCGGCTCGCAGCCAACTATCTTGCTTTCATCAAGCTTGCATCTATACGGATTTGGCTACGTGCTTATGAGTCCGCGCCCTAAAAAGGGGCCGCGCTCCCATTCAAATGGGGTCATTACTCGATTTTTTGGTCGAAAGGGGTCGGTACACATGCAAACTAAAGAGGCCGCCAGCGGAGGCGGCTTCATTTCTCAAACCCAATCGTGTTCTAAACGGCGCAGTGCCGCGAAGGTAGTTATGGGCCAAACGCCGACATTCGAGGCTGGTAGCAAACCGGGGATTACCTAGAAGAGGCGCGCTCCAATCCTTTGGCTTTGATGATCTGATCAACGCTGGCTGACATTAGAAGCTTAACGAATGCCTTCGCTGCGTCCGGCTCCTTGGCGGTGGCGCTAATTCCGGTATTGATCACCAGATAATGCTGGAGCTCAGGCGGGAAGGGGCCCGCCAGCTCGATTCCCTTGCCGGAAGCGATGATGTTGGTCAGTGAAACGTAAAGCTCTGCTTTGCCGCTGGCGACAGCGTTGATGGCCGCAGCCACCGTCTGTTGGAGCTGGGCTTTGGCTTTCACCTGTTTGGAGATTCCCAGCCGATCGAGAACCTCTGCAAGATGAGTCGCGGCCTCGCCGGAGGCCACAAACGTTATCGATTTCGCATCGAGAAGGGTTTGTTTGAATTTTGCGACTGTGCTCACATCGGGCTTTGCGGCGCCTGCGCGCACCGCAATGCCCATTCCCACGCGAACAAACGGCTTGCTCGTGCCCGCGGCAATCTTTCCTTCCTTCACAAACTGGTCCATGAGCGGGCCGGGAACCATGGCTAGATCAAACGGCTCTCCACTTTCAATCAGCTGCTTTAGAACACCGGTGACGCCACCTCTGTGGGTCAATTTGTTGCCGGTCTCGCGCTCGAACTGGGTGCCCACCTGTGCCAGCACTCCTGCGGTTGCAGGCCCGGAAATGATTCTTACCTCCGCGGCGCCCGCCGCAGTCGTAAAGCTCGTCATCGCGAAGGCGATCGTCCCGACTAGGAGGCCGCGTAACATTGTCCCTCTCCGTCCAATGCTTCTGAGGCCGCCCCTATTAACGAGTTTGGGTGAAGATAAAGATCATCGCAAGTCAGCTAATGGTCAATCGCCGACATCAAAGCGCTATGGCGCTAGGTCCCCTTTGTCCCGGCAAGCGGACATCGAGCGCGTCAACTCAGCCATTAAGGCTGAAATGCTAAATTAATACCCGCGCGGAAAACCTCTTGCGTGGATCTGACATCAGCCGTTCCTCCGCACGTCGCGGGAGTACATTGAACGCTGCCAAGATCAACGTGCAGATATTCGAATTTGCCGACGATGCGATGGTCTTGCCAGGTGCCGAGCGGGAAAGCGACGCCACCGCCAGCGGTCCAGCCCACGTTCGTCTTTGAGACACCGGGGAAGCCGTTCACCTCGGCGCTCACGTTTCCGAAGGCCAATCCGCCGGTGACATAAGGAATAACACCGGTATTGCCGATCTGCATTCCGACGAGCGGGCGCACTGTGCCGAACCAGTGATTGGTTACCCCACAGCCAACGGCGCAATTGGTGTTTGAACTGCCATTAAAATTTGCTGCATTCAGATCGAACTCAGCACCGAATTTGTAAGGGCCGGACCGCGCGCCAAAGCCGAGCGTGCCGCCGAACGTACCGCCGGAGGTGCCAAAATCACCCGTACCAGACGCTTCCCTGAAATTGCCGGTGCCGACTGCGAAGCCGCTATTCAGACCAACCCAGCCGGTCCACGCCGGGTTCATCCCAACTTGCGCTGTGCGTACTTCCTGAGGCGGGCATGGCACCTTCTCCCATTCGTCATAAACCTCTTTGCCATCCCGAATCCAAAATACTCTGACTATTTCCTGTTTGTCGTCGAGACGCCGGCCGCCGGCGGCTCTTTTGATCCAAGGCTCCGATTGGATTTCACCGAGAAGCTCTAGGTTCGTTTCTATTTTAGTGAACTTAAAGTCGTAAATATCTCCGACGATCACCCGCTTCCAGCACGTGCGCCCATGCAATAGAACCCCGGGGGGATTCGCCGCTTGCGCATTGTCGAGCGAAGCAGCGCCGACAATTAAAAGGACGACCACAAATCTCAAGATAAGCTGACGCGACACCCACATAACACGCCCCCCAAAGCGCGGAGGCAAGGCCTCCGTGGACAACCGCTTGGCGAAGGCTGCATCCAGTGGCGAATAATCGTCAAGCGAATCTGAGGTCCACCCCAGCTCAGAAGTGTTTGTTTTATGTTTTGTTTATTTAGTCTGCCCTCGGTCATTCACCACGTTGGCAGTCAACCCCGTAGTTCTTGGATGTCCGCTTCTCCCCATTTTCGACCCAAATTGTGCGGCGATGCAGCGTGTTGCGATGTGCCAGTGGTAGATATTGAGCAGCTCTCCGGCTTAATTTTTTTGTAGGAGTCGCTTGGCGGCTCGAGCCGCCGCACGAGCATAGGCCCGATCACCGTGAACCAGTGTAAGGGCCATCGCGCCCTCAGCTAAAAGCGCAATTTCGCGAGCTCTTTCACGAGGCGAGCGCATGCCCGCGTTTCCAAAGCGCTCAGCCAGATAGGCCTCCACCATGGCCTTATGGTGTCGCGCGACAACTCGAGCCGGATGTCCTGGCAGATCTGCAAGCTCCATGGCCAGCCGAGTGAACCCCGAGCCGCTCCACCGCGGACTTGCCAGCCACTTGGCAAGTTCGGCGAAAAAAACATCGACCATTCTTTCTGCGTTACCGTCGAGTCGATCTCCCCAGCTGCGATAGGCCTGGAGCGCAATATGGTGCTGACTTTCAAGTACAGCAGCCAATAGCTCGTCTTTGCTCTTGAAGTGATAGTAAAGGGTGCGCTTGGTAACCTTTGCAGCAGCGGCTATTTCGTCCACGCCGACGCGTCCAAAGCCCCTGCGCGAGAATTGTAGGTATGCGGCACCAAGGATGCGTCGCCTCGTTTCGTTTGCAGATCTGGGCATTCCACCAAGGTAGCGTAGGCGAATGTATACTGACTAGTGAGTTTACATCGGACTTTTTCCACGCTCCTGTGCGCTAAGTCCGTACTGCGACCGGGAGCCAGAAATGCGCGATATTGGTGTGCAACGCGCAAACATCCCCAAATCATCTTCTCAGACCTGGAGCGAAGATGAATGGGCTTTACGCGTTCAGCTCGCCGAGTTTTATCACTTGGTTGATTTCCTCGGCTGGACTGAAATGATTTTCAATCATATTTCGGCGCGTGTTCCGAAGTCCGACGGGCACTATCTCGTGAATCCATTCGGCCTTTATTACGACGAAGTCACTCCCGACAACCTCGTTAAAGTCGATCTTTCGGGCAACATCGTTGAGGTTTCGGCTCACCCAGCAAATCCGGCTGCATTTGCCTTGCACGGCGCGATCCACGGAGCGCGTGATGACATTCATTGCGTCGTCCATACCCATACAACTGCAGTATCAGCTATCGCACTCAAGCAGGCTGGCTTTACTCACGACGATTTCTATGGGGCACAGTTGTACGGCCGAATTGGATACCATTCGTTTGAGGGCATTACACTCTTCGCCGACGAAAAAGATCGCATGGTTGCAAGTCTCGGAAACAAGCATGTCCTAGTACTTCGCAACCATGGTATTGCTGTATGTGAGCAAGATATCCCGCGAGCATTCATGCTGCTTTGGACGGTGCAACGGGCAGCGGAAATTCAATGTCAAGCTGGCGCACTTCGGGGTAAAAATGTGGTCCTATCAGACAAAATTCGAGCGCGCTGTGCCGATAGCATTGACCATCTTGTGCAAGATTCTTCCTTCGCTACAAATTTGTTTGATGCCACCGTTCGCAAGATGCGGCGTACACGTGGCGCGCTTTGGCCGGGCGATGATCCGCAAAGGCATTAATGTCCGCTTCGGGTCAGTCGCGACCGACTGATGTAGCGCCCACGCCGACCAATGTCCGCTCTTGCGCCAACAGCGACCAAAATGGTGTGTCGCCGCGAATGGCGCGAAGTGCCAGAAGCAGAAATCGCCCTCACTTCAGCCCGTAGCCGGCGGAGACCTCGGCGACGTCGGGCTTAAGCGCCTTGGCGGCAGCGATATCGGCATTGCCGCCCGCGGCATCGCCTTTCTTCAGCCTGGCGATGCCACGGCCGTAAAGCGAGTCGGCGTCTTTGGCGTTTAGCGCGATCGCGGCGCTATAGTCGGCTATCGCGAGATCGAAAGACTTGAGCTTGAATTGCACCAGCCCGCGGCTGTTGAGCGTATTGCTGTCGTTCGGTTGCAGCCGTAGCGACTCGTTGCAATCGGCGAGAGCCCCCTGCAGGTCGGCCCCGATTATCGCACGATCCCAGCAACGGCCGCTGTAGGCGTGCGCATATTTCGGATTGAGCCGAATCGCCTCGCTGTAATCGGCAATGGCGCGGTCGTAGTCCTTCTTGGCCTCGTACACGCTGCCGCGGTTGTTGTAGGCGTGCGCATGGTTCGGATCGAGCCGAATCGCCTCGTTGTAATCGGCAATGGCGCGATCGTGGTCTTTCTTGGCCTCGTACACGTTGCCGCGGTTGTTGTAGGCGTGCGCATATTTCGGATCGAGCCGGATCGCCTCGCTGTAATCGGCAATGGCGCGATCGTAGTCTTTCTTGCCGTAATACGCGCCGCCGCGCTCGTTGTAGGCCTTCGCAATTTTCGGATCGAGCCGAATCGCCTCGCTGAAATCGGCAATGGCGCGGTCGTAATCTTTCTTGACGCGGTAACTTCTGCCGCGGTTGCCGTACGCCCACGCAAGGCCAGCGCCAGAATATTTGCCGGACTGAATTGTATCCGTGCAGCCGGCGATCTGCTGATCCCAGGCAATGTCGGGGTTTCCAGTGCATTTCCATTGTTGTGCGGTTTGTGCGCCCGCAGGCGAAATGATGGTCGAGGCAGCGACGATCAGCGCTGCGCCCGCGAGCACAGTCGAAACAGTTTTCCTCATAACGGACGATCCTCGCGATCCCTGCCCCCGAAACAAAACTTAGCGCATGACCCAAAGTCTGCTTTCACAAGGGTATTAGCCTCTTCGTCGCTGGTCTAACTTCGCCACGCCCGACAGCTCACGAAGCACCGACAGAAAAACTTCGAAGTCTTTGCGGCCGACGCGCTTCGACCACTCATCTTCAAGCTGACGCATCGCGGCCCACTGGGTCTCGAAGACGTCCCACCCACGCTTCGTCAGATAGATCAGGCGGCGGCGCCCATTGACGGCTCTGCGTTCGACGTAGCCAAGCTTCTCCAATTGTCCGAGCAGATAATTGATCGCCTGTTTCGTCATATTGGTGCGTTCAGCCAGGTCGCCGGGCCGCACGCCGTCCGGCGGCGGATAGACCAGAACGCTGAGCAGGGCCTGGTTGAGATCCGAGAATCCACGGCGCACCTGCGCCTGCAGCTGACGCTCCCGTGCGGCTTGATAGGTCAGCCGCAACAACGCGCCGACGTAGGGCGCATGACGGTCTGGCTTTTTTCTTGACATCAAAGTAAAGTCCCTTTACGTTAGTAAAACTACTTTACTACGGGGAATGCCATGATCGCAAGTCCCAAGGAAAGCAGGTCATTCGCCCACAAGACCTTTCTATCGATTTTTGCTTGGCTCTCAGTGCTTGCAGCGCTCGCCCCGGAGCGGGCGCTTTCAGACTCTTACCCCTCGCGACCTATCACCATCCTTGTGCCGTCCGCACCCGGCGGACCGACGGACGCATTGACGCGAGTCATTGCGGAGCACGTGCGCGAGGTGCTCGGGCAGCCGATCGTGGTCGAAAACCAGGGCGTCGCAGGTGGAACGGTGGCGGTTGGCCGTGTCGCCCATGCCCCGCCAGATGGCTACACGCTGAGCATCGGACAGTGGGGCAACTTCGTCATCAATCAGGCAGTCTATCCCCTGCAATACGATCTGCTGAAGGACTTCTCGCCGATCGCATTAATCGCGAGCAATCCGCAGATCATCGTGGCGCGTAAGGATTTCCCGGCCCAAAATCTCAAGGAACTTATTGCCTGGCTTAAAGATCATCCTGGTCAGGCAACACAGGGCACCGCAGGGGCTGGAAGTCCCGCGCACGTTGGCGGGGTTTATTTTCAGCAGGTCACCGGCACGAAATTCCGGTTTGTGCCCTATCGCGGTGCAGGGCCCGCGATGCTCGACCTTTTAGGCGGCCGCATCGACCTGTTGTTCGACCAAGCCTCGAATTCGCTCGCTCACCTACGCAGCGGAAAAATAAAAGCATTCGCCGTCACGGCGAGTGCGCGGCTGCCGGGAGCGCCGGAAATTCCGACGGTCGACGAAGCTGGACTTCCCGGCTTTTACGTTTCTGTGTGGCACGGCATCTGGGCGCCCAAGGGCACGCCGACCCCCATCATCGCCAAACTCGATGCCGCCGTGGTTTCCGCACTGAACGATCCGGTCGTGAAAAAGCAGCTCGCGCTCTTAGGGCAGCAGATCCCCCCGCGCGAGCAACAGTCGCCCGAGGCGCTTGCGAAATTTCAGCGAGCTGAGGCGGAAAAGTGGTGGCCAATCATCAAGGCGGCCAATATCAAGGCCGAGTAAAACGACGCTACCGCGCAAACACGATGCCCGCTTCGGGTGTGCTTAGCAGACAAACCGCGATGTCCGGATCAATTCAGCTTGGCCTCCAATAGCGGACAAATGCGGGCGCGATTGGAAAGTCTGCTAAGTGCCAATAGGTGACACCGCGAATTGAAACGATTGTGCAGAGCGCCTGGCGAAGAAAAGGTCCACGTTCTCGCACGCGTCAGCTCTATTCATCGAACGCAATTAATTGAGGCAATCGGCGCAGTGCAAATTCAAAAGCGCGTCGATTGAACTCCAGTGATTCCGGGTGGTCTGCCGACATCCACCATTTCATCGGCGCGTTGCAGTAGGGATCGCGCCAAAAACGGGATCGCCACTTACGGTAGCTTGGCCACCGCCGGTCAGGGTCCACTGCATAAGCGGCGGCCAATTCATCCGGATCGTTTCCACTGATTCGTATGCTGCGCTCGATGTCCTCTAGCGGTTTGCCGATCCCGATCAGTCGAGCGGACCAGATCATGCGCGGCAGCAGCCACGGCTGCCACGGTGGGGTCACGTCGAACATCTGATTGACCCCAAACAGGGCACGCTGGCTCTCATTAAGTTCGCTGTCCGGATAGGCAGGCCTTTGGTTCGACCCGCCCGGGTGCGTGACGTCTGAATCGTCGATAAGCGGAATTCGTGGATTGGACTCAAACAGCTCGCCAAAGAGATTCACGACCGCGTGCGGCATATCTGCCCGGATCGGCGCGAGATCTGGAATGAGGCCTTGCTGCTGGGCATTCGAAAACGGAAGGCGATAGTCCGGCATTGCACTTACCTCGACTGATGAAGCGGCTACCGCATGCAACCAGAACAGAAAAATAGTTCTAAAGACGGAAATTGCAAAGACGTTGACGAGTCCGTCTACTGTGGGTCATTCGCGACCAACCCATTCAGCATCCGGGTCGCCCGTTGTCGTTGTTAGTCCAATAGGTAACAAAGGCGGTCACGGCTGGTTTGTCCGTTAAGTGCCACAAGCGGACATCAATCGCCTAATTTGAAATGGAAGCGGCCACCAACTGAGGCGGCCCTCTGACTCATCGCACTCTGAAATCCTGTCCTCACTCGGGATAGAAACCCGAAGCCACCAGGCCCGGAACTCCGTCGATCG
>Ga0335085_10011525_pt1 | contig 13105 bp, 13 predicted proteins | sample Lox_Sample_45_FD_206712 | JGI IMG/M metagenome (GOLD analysis project Ga0335085, IMG submission 206712) | Soil microbial communities from Loxahatchee National Wildlife Refuge, Florida, United States - Lox_Sample_4.5 | ecosystem: Environmental > Terrestrial > Soil > Wetlands | place: USA...
CGAACTTGGCGGCGGCCGCGCCAGCGAGGGCCGTCGCCGCGATCACGGCCGGCACGAGCCAGCGCGGCCTGGCGGCCGGTGCCGCCGGCTCAGGTGCTGCTGCGGCTGCTGCTGCGGCTGCTGCTGCGGGCGCCGGCCCGGCGGCCTGGCGCGCTGCGGTCGTTCCCATGGCTCCTCACGTGCCCCGTGTTGCGCCGCGCGCGGCGCCAGGGCGTCGCCACAGCGTAAGAGCAAGCGTTGTACCATCCGAGTGCCGGGGCGGCGGGCCGTCCCGAAGCCCGGAAGGCGTTGTGCTGACTGGGGTTCCGGGCAACGCGCGCGGGCCGCCGCGGTGGGCGCGCGCGCGCGAGCGGCGGCGGCAGGGAAGCTGTTGCCGGGGGGCGGTGAGAGTTGCCGGTCGCGGGGACGCGGCAGCTTCTGCCGCGCCCCCGCGTGGTCGCCGACTAGCTGCGCTTCAGGTTCACCAGGTCGCTGAGCATCTCGTCCGACGTGGTGATGATCTTGGCGTTCGCCTCGAAGCCGCGTTGCGCCACGATCATGTCCGTGAACTCCTGCCCGAGGTCCACGTTGGAACCCTCGAGCGCGCCGGCCGTGATGCTCGACTGGTTGCTCGAGCCGGCATAGCCCATCACCGCCTGCCCCGAGTTGCCCGACGTGGCGTACATGTTGTCGCCCTGCCGCAGCAGGCCCGTGGGGTTGTTGAAGCTCGCCAGCGCGATCTGGGCGAGCTTCTGGTTGACGCCGTTGGTGAACGAGCCGGTGATGACGCCCTCCTTGTCGATCGAGATGTCCTGGAGGTTGCCCATCGCGTAGCCGTCCTGCCCGCTCGCCACGGCCGTCGAGGCGCTCGCGAACTGCGCGAGCCCGTCGATCTTGCCGAGCGTGCCGGCGTTGAACCTGATGTCCACCGGCGCCGAGGCCCCGGTGTTCGGGTCGAACTGGAAGCTGGTGCTGCCGTTGTCGTAGGTGAACGACTCCAGCTGCCCGTTGCTGTCGAACGTGACCGCGCCGGTGTCGCCGCCCGTGACCGTCGCGGGCTGGGGCACCGTCGCCGCCCAGGTCCAGCGGTTGGGCTGTGTCGGGTCCTTGGTGAACGTGACCGACACCGTGTGGGCGTTCCCCATCGAGTCGTAGACCCCGATGGAGGCGGTCTGCGTCACGTCGGTTGCCGACTGGATCAGGCTGTAGTTGCCGGGCTGGCTGTCGAAGATGGCGTTGAAGTTCGCCGCGCCGGCCGCCACGCGGACGTTCACGCCGCTCAACGCGTTCGCCGTGCCGCCGTCACCGTTGATGGTCAGCGCCCCCGAGGAGGCGTTCGCGACCGCGGCGGACTGGTTCACGATGCCGAGCGTGGTGCGCACGGCGCTCATCAGATCGCTGTACTTGCTGGTCGCGGTGACGGCGAGCGTGCCTTGGGCCACCGCCGTCCCGCCCTTGTTGCCGTCGACCAGGACCGACTGGCCAGCCGTGAGGCCCAGCGAGGCGCCCGACCCGTTGCGCAGGTCCACGAGCAGGTCCGAGCCGGTGGCGATGTGGCTGAACTGGTCGCTGGTCTTCGACGCGGCGGCCGCCAGGTTGCCGTTCAGGGCCGAGAGCGCCTCCTCGAGCGTCGAGTTGGTACTGGTCACCGTGAGAGCCACGGCGCCGGCCGTCCGGTTGGTGAAGGTGATGCTGCCGTTCGCGTTCTGGGCGGCCGAGTTGGCGCCGAAGTCGTTGTTGATCTCGGCGACCAGGTCCTTGATCGAGTGGAACGCCTTGTCACCCACGCCCGTGTCGGTCGTGACGTAGGTGTAGGTCTCGCTCGTGGCGCCGTTGGAGATCGTGACCGTGGTGCTGTTGGGCGTCATGCCCAGGATCTGCCCGTTCGCGGAGCCCGACGCGTAGAGGCCGTTCACGTCGGAGCCGGCGCCGCCGTTACTGGTCGCCTGCTCGGTCGCGAGCAGCATGCCGGTGGTCTCGAGGATCGTGCCGGAGGGCACCTGCCGCGAGTCGAGGTTGCCCGAGAGAGACACCGACGTCGTGGCCTTCGCCGGCGACTTCTGGCCGAAAGGCAGGATGATGCCCTGGATCGCCGCGTTGCTCGGAATCACGCCGTTCTGGTCCGCCATCCGACCCTGCACGACGAAGCCGTTGTTGGGCGCGACCAGGCGGCCGTCCGCGTCGGTCTGGAAGTTGCCGGCGCGCGTGTAGTAGGTCTGGGTCCCGTTGCCCACGGCGAAGAACGCGTCGCCCTGGATGGCGAGGTCCGTCTGCTGGCTCGTCGTCTGCAGGTTGCCCTGGGAGAAGTCCTGGTCGATGCTGCCGACCGTGACGCCGAGGCCGACCTGGATCGGGTTGATGCCGCCCTGGTCACCCGGCGGCCGCTCGGCGCCCGCGAGGAGCTGAGCGAAGGCTTCCTTGAACGTGACGCGCGAAGCCTTGAACGCCACCGTGTCCACGTTCGCGATGTTGTTCCCGATCACGTCCAGCTCGATCAGGTGGTTGCGCAGGCCGGAGACGCCTGCGGAGAGAGCGCGCATCATAGGGCGGGTTGCTCCTGGGAGGACAGTGAGGAGCTCGAAACGGCCGTCGTGGCCGGGTCTGGCTCGATGGCGACGACGGAGCCCAGCGGAACGCTGAGCGCGCCGATCCGCAGGGTGATGCCGCTGGACGTCATGTCCACGCCATCAACCTGGCCGGTGATGTAGGGTGTGACCGTTACGGCGGTGCCGCTCTTGTCGGTCACGGTGAGGGTGTAGGCGTAGGTGCCGGGAGCCAGCTTGGCCGAGTCGCCGGCGTCGTTGTTCCAGCTGAGCGTCTGCATGCCGCCGCCGACCGTGCCGAGATCCTGCGTCGCGATGACGTTGCCCTGCGAGTCGAGGATCTTGACGGTGGCCGTGCCTCCGGTGCCGCCGACGTCGGCGGTGATGGAGACGGTCGACGCGCTCGTGACCTGCACCTCGTTGCCGCTCGCCTCGACCGTGCGGCCGATGAGCGACGCCGCAAGCGCCGTCTGCGACGCGGCGGTGGCCTGGCCGGTCGCCGAGCTCTGCGTGTCCAGCTTGGCGTTCATCTGGATCAACTGCTCCAGACTGGAGAACTGGGCGAGCTGGGCCGTGAAAGCCGTCCCGTCCATGGGATTCAGCGGATCCTGGTTCTTCAGCTGGGAGACCAGGATCTTGAGGAAGTCGTTCTCCCCGAGCGAGCCTCCTGCCGCGCTCGTGGCGGAGCTGGACGAGGATCCGGACGATCCGGACGTCGTTCCGACCGGCGGTATCGCCGTCATGGGCCTACCTTTCCCGCTCTCTGGCGGAGCGTTGGTGGGGACGCGAGCCGTGGCGGTCCGCGGGATCCCTCGCGGAACCGTCGCCGGCGTCGCGGCCGGACTGTCGCGTGTCGGGAGGCGCGTCCGTGCTCCGACCTGCGGGAGAAACGCTCGTGCCGTCGCTCGCCGCGGCGACGGACTCGCGTCCGGTCGTGGCGGGCGGCGTGCGGATGGATACCGTCGCCGTGCTGAAGCCCTGACGTCCGAGACCGGCGCGGACGTCGTCCACGTCGGCCGTGAGGCGCCCGGCGAGCTCGGGGTGCTGCGGCACGATCCGCGCGCGGACGGTGTCGCCCCGGACGTCGACGCGGATGCGCGTGTTGCCGCCCTCGGGATCGGGCAGCTGCAGGGTGACGCCGTCGGTCGCGATCGCGGGTGCGCCGGTCTCGGCGCGCACGGCGGCCGTGGGCTCCGTCCGCGCCTCGCCAGCGGCGAACGTCGCGCCGCGCGGCGCCTCGGAGGCGGGTGGAACGGCGCGGGCCTCACTGCTCGCGGAGGCGGGTTGCGACGCGCCGGCCGAGGCGCACGGCGTCGCGCGGGTGCCGAGCTCGCCCGTGCGCCGGGTCGCGGCGGCAGGCCGCGGGCGCGCCGGCGCCGTCTGGGGCGCCGCCTTGACCGACTCGCCGCGCCCGGTCGCCGCGTCGGCCCGCGCCGCCGGGTCGTCCACCGGGCGCCGGCCGTCGGTTGCTGCGTCCGCTGGCCGCGACCGACGCGTTGCGCGCGAGGCGGCGGCGGTCCGCGCTTCGACCGGCGTGGCGTCGCTCGATCGAGCCGCCGTCGCGGCGCCATCATCCCACTCGCCGAGCGGCTCGTCCCCCGCCGCTTCCGCCGTCACGGTCGCGGCGGCGGTCAGCGGACCCGGGGACGGCGCGTCGTCGCCGGCGCGGCTCGGCGCGGCGACGGATGGGAGCGCCGGCATGCTCCCGTCGGCCGGCGCTGCCGTGTGCGCGATGTCATGCCGGTCGCCCGTCGCGGCGGAACCGGAGCCTGCCTGCGCGGCGGAGCCGAGCTTCCAGCCGGCCGGCCACGCGGCCGGCGCCGGCGTCGAGCTCTGGGCGCCACCCGTCGTCTGCGGTGTGCCGGGCGCCGAAGTGCGCTGCGCACCGTGCCCGGCGAAGCGGGCCTCGGCCGCCATCGCGAGCCAGTCGGCGGCTTCGCCGGGGACGCTGTGCGCGCTGGTGCGAATGGCGATGGCCGTCGCCCAGCGCCCGGTGGCCCGGTCCGGCACGTAGAGGACCGGGCTCCCGCTTGTGACCCGGGAGATCGTGACGGCGTCGATGCGCTCCGCCGGCGCGGAGGCTCTCGCGGTGCTCGCCGTGGCGGTCGCGGTGCGCAGCGCCTCGAGCGACAGGATCGACGGCGACGCGATCGCGACGCCCCCCGGGGCCTTCGCGGCCGGAATGGCGACGCCCGCCGGCGTCGGCACGGCCGGACGCGCGGTGAGCAGCGGTACGGCCGAGGCCGCCTGGAGCGCGGCGCCCGTCCGTGCGGTCATCTCCGTCTGCTCCTCCGTGTCCGTGTCGGCCACATTCCCGCCGTCCGAAGTCACCGCGCGGTTGCGCTCCGGTGCCACCGTGGTGCGCACCAGGCGCACGTCGGTGACGGGTGGCGTGTCGGCCGCGGTGGTCGCGGAGGCCCGTGCAGCGTCGGCGGCCACGCTCGCGGCGGGTGCTCGTCGTTCGCCGGACGGCTGGGCGCCGCCGGTCGCCGGGGTGGCGGCACTCCCTGTCGCGTCCCCGCTCGTCGCCGCGCCCGCCGTGTCGGTCTCGCGGCCGGCGGCACCCGTCGCCACGGCCGCGACCTTCGCTTCGAGGACCGGCATCCCGTGGAGCATCGCGGTCGCCAGCGCGGCGGCGAACGGCTCGGTCGTCGGGGTGCGCCGCGGCACGGCCGCGGCGTGTGCGCGCACGGCGGGAGCCGCGGTCGTCGGCGCGGACGCGGCGATGACGGGCATCGCGTTCATGAGTGGCTCGCAGTGTCCGGCCGCAGCAGCCGGTGGCTGAGGATGGCGGCCCGGTCCTTGGGCAGCGCGCTGAGAAGGCTCGCGGCCTGGCGGGCGCCGAGCTGGGTGAGAATGCCGACGACCTCGTCGTCGGTGAGCTTGGCCATCACGCCGGCCGCGTCCTCCGCCTTCATGTTCGTGAAGATCCGGGACAGGCGGTGATAGAGCTCGCTCCGATCAGGCGTGACCGGGGCTGCGGGCAGGCGGGGCGCGGCCGGCTTGGCCGCCGGCGGATTGGGATTCGCGGCAGTGTCGGCGGCCGGCGCGGATGCCGGCGTCGCGGGACCCGGAGTGTCGGCCCGTTCGCCGCCGCGGCCGGCGGTGTCGGCGCGAGGCGTGTCGGCGCGGAGGGTGTCGGCCCCGGTGTGAGCGGAGTCCGGCCGGGTCGCGGCGCCCGCGCCCGAATCGGCGCGGGCGGCGGTGGGCGCGGGCGAGGCGACGGCGCGGGGCCTGGTCGCGAGCGTCACGCCCGCGAGGCAGGCGACGAAGACGACGATGCCGATCACGGCGAGCTTCATGGGTGCACTCCGCCACGGCGCCGGGCGGCGATCTCGTCCATCTCGCGCCGTTCGGCGCGCGACACCTCGAGCTGGAACGCTTCGCGGCGGATGTCGGAGAGGCGCTCGAGGATGGAGCGGTCGCGGCGCGCGTCGCGGTAGTCGGCCAGCGCCTGGGTCCGCTCCTCATCGGCCACGTGGCTGGCCTCGGCGAGGTCGGCCGCGCGGCCGGCGATGTCGTCGCGCGCGGCGGCCAAGCTGCCGAACAGGCCGGCCGGCATGGGCCCCGCCATCGCGCGCGCCACCTGCTGCTCGGCGTCGCGCTCGAGCTGTGCACTTGCGGTCGCGACGCGGCGCGCAAGGGCGGCGGTCTCGGTCGCCCGGCCGAACGCCTGGGCCCGCGCGCGCTCGGAGGCTTCGCGCAGGCCGAGCAGGCGCTCGAGGCGGAACCGGAAGCGCGTCATGCGGCGTGAGCCGCGCGGGCCAGGGCGAGCAGGCGGCGCCGCGTGTCCTCGGCGGTGCCGCGCTCCTCCGGGCGCTGGCGCAGGAAGGCGAGCATGGACTCGCGGATCGCCACCGCGGCGTCCACGTCGCGGTTGGCGCCCTTCTGATAGGCGCCCACGGCGAGGAGGTCCTCGTGCGCGCGGTGCGCGGCCTCGAGGCGCAGCACGGCCTCGATCGCCCCGCGCTGCTCGGCGTCGATGACCTGGTCGCGGACGCGGCTGACGCTCTCGAGCACGTCGATGGCCGGGAAGTGTCCGAGGTTGGCGAGCTTGCGGCTCAACGCGATGTGCCCGTCGAGTACCGAGCGCGCGGCGTCCGCGACGGGCTCGTTGAAGTCGTCGCCCTCGACCAGCACGGTGTAGAGTCCCGTGATGCTGCCGCGCCGCGCCGTTCCGGCGCGCTCGAGCAGCTTGGGGAGCGCCCCGAAGACCGACGGCGGATATCCCTTGGTGGTCGGCGGCTCGCCGGCCGCGAGGCCGATCTCGCGCCAGGCCATCGCGACGCGCGTGATCGAGTCGACGAGCAGCAGGACATCGCGGCCGGCGTCGCGGAATCGCTCGGCGATGGCCGTCGCCACCAGGGCACCCTTGGCACGGATCAGCGCCGCCTGGTCGCTGGTCGCCACCACCACGACAGACCGCTTCAGGCCTTCGGCCTCCAGGTCGCGCTCGATGAACTCGCGCACTTCGCGGCCGCGCTCGCCGAGCAGCGCGATGACGTTGACGTCGGCGGTCGTGCCGCGGGCCAGCATGCCGAGCAGCACGCTCTTGCCCACGCCGCTACCGGCGAACACGCCGACGCGCTGGCCCTTGCCGAGCGTCAGCAGCCCGTCGATGGCGCGGACGCCGGTGGTCAGGGACTGGGTGATGCGGGCGCGCTCGAGCGGATGCGGCGGCGCGGCGGACACCGAGCGCCGTTCGTCGGAGCGGATCGGGCCGAGACCGTCGATCGGTCGGCCGAGCCCGTCGAGCACGCGGCCCACCAGCGCGTCGCTCATCGCCAGGCCGATGCTGCGTCCCCGCGGCCGGACGGCCGCGGCGGGATGGATGCCCTCGACGTCGCCGAACGGCATGAGCAGGATGCCGCGCTCGTGGAAGCCGACCACCTCGGCGTCCACGGTGGCGCCCGCCGCCACCGCGATCTGGCAGATCTCGCCGATCGGCACCGGCAGCGACGAGGCCTCGATGACCGGGCCGATGATGCGGGTCACCCGCCCCTCGACGGCGAAGCGCGGCGCGCGATCGAGCCGCTCCAGCGCGCTGGCGAGCCGGTCGCCGACGCCGTCAGCCATTGCGGAGCCGGTGGTAGAGGGCCAGCAACGCGGTCTCGACGCGGCCGTCCACCAGGCGGCTCGGCGTCTCGACGACGCAGCCGCCGCGCCCGATCGTGGGATCCGGCTGCAGGACGAGGGCGCGCCGGTCGTCGTCGGCCGCGGCCGCCTGGAGCGTCGCGAGGGCGGCGACATCGTCCGGGTGGACGCGCACGGTGATCGGTCCGGGCCCTTCCACCAGGTCAACCGCGCGGCGTACCAGGCCGCGCACCACCTCGGGCTCGACTTTCAACTCTTCCTCGATCACATGCCGCGCGACGGCCACCGCGAGCGCGTGGAGGTTCCCCTCGAGCGCCTCGCTCCACGCCGTGTGCGCCTGCTGCAGGGCGTGGGAGAGGGCGGCGAACGCCTCGTGTGCCGCGCGCAGCTCGCGCTCGCCTTCCTCGCGCGTCCGCCGCTGGCCGTCTTCGAGGCCCCGCTGGTAGGCGCGCTCCTCCGCATCCGGCCCGGCCGCGTCGGCCAGGCCCAGCGCTTCGTCCGCCTGCTCCCGTAGGTCGGGGAGCGGCCACAGCACGAAGGTCGTGACGGTGGCCGGCGGCTCGCCCAGCACGCTGCTAGCTGATGACGGCATCCTGGCTCCGGCCGCTCATGAGCATGATCTCGCCCGCCTCGTCGAGCGTCCGCGCGGCCGCCAGGATGCGGGCCTGCGCGGCCTCGACGTCCCGCACCCGCACGGCGCCGAGGAACTCCATATCCTCGGTGAGGGCCGCGGCGGCGCGCTCCGACATGTTGTGGCGGATGTGCTCCTTCAGCTCCTCGCTCGCGGCCTTCATCGCCAGGGCGAGGTCCTTGCCGTCCACGTCGCGGAGGATGCGTTGCATCGAGCGGTCGTCCACGGTGCGCAGGTCCTCGAAGACGAACATCAGGTTCTTGATTTCCTCGGCGAGCGCGGCGTCGCGCTCCTGGATGGCCTGGAGCAGCGACTTCTCGAGCGACGTGCTGGTCAGGTTGAGCACCGCGGCGACGGCGCTCGGGCCGCCCGACGCGGTCATCTCCTGGGCGAGGGAGAGGTCGGTCTTGCTGCTGAGGCCGGTCTCAACCAGCTGCAGCATCTCGGGCGCCACCTTCTCCATCCGTGCCATGCGCAGCAGCACGTCGGTCGCCGCCGGCGGCTCAAGCGCCTCGATGACCGCGACCGCCTGGCGGCGGTCGAGGTGCGCGAGGATCAGCGCCGTGGTCTGCGGGTGCTCGCCGCGCAGCACGGTGTGCAGCAGCTCCGGCGGCGCCTTGCGGAGGCGGCCGAGGCCGGTGTCCACCATCTGCTCCTGGATGCGGTCCAGGATGGCCTGCGCCCGCTGCGCCCCCACGGCGTGCTCCAGGATCTGGCGGGCCACCTCGACGCCGCCCACGGCGATGGACTCCACCGCCCGCGCGACGTCGTAGTACTCGTTGAGCACGGAGCTGGTCGTGGCGCGGTCCACCTGCTGCAGCGTCGCGATCTCCAGCGACAGGGCCTCGACCTCCTCGGGCCGGAGCTGCTGCATGACCTTGGCGGCCGACTCGGCTCCCATCGCCATGCAGAGCACCGCGCTCTTGCGGCGCCCGGTCATGTCCTCGGAGTGCGCGGTCGCGATCACGACTCAGCCAGCCAGGCGCGGACGACTTTCGCCGTGGTCTCGGGGCGCTCGCCCGAATCGGCCGCGACCTTCCGCCTGAGCAGCACCGAGGCGTCGGCCTCCACGGCCGGCGCGGACGCGGCGGCGAGCGCCGCCACCGCGGCGTTCTCCGGGACGCGCGGCAGCATGGCGACGGCGGGCGGCCCGCCGGCGCGCATGGCGCGCCGGGCGAGGAGGAACACGGCGACGATGCCCAGCAGCCCGAGGACCGGCCGCAGCAGGCGGTCGAGCAGCGGCAGCGCCCCGCCGGCGCCGCCGCCGCTCTCGTGTGCGTCTCCCGGCGCCAGACCCGCCGCCACCAGGCTCACGGTGAACGGGATCGCGGTGACCGTGAGCCGGTCGCCGCGCGTGGTGTCGATGCCGACGGCGTCGCGCACCAGCGACTCGATGCCGGCCAGCGTCTGCCGCGAAATCGGCTGCGGCTTCGCCTCCGCGCCGCCCGCCGCCGGCGGCGTGATGTGGTCGTTCACCGCCACCGCCACCGTCAGCCGCTCCACGCCGCCCACCGCGCCGGCGGTGTTCTCGACCTTGCGCGAGTTCTGGTAGATCGTCGTGGTGGACGTCTGCGGCAGCTCGCCGGGGTCGAGCGCCGCGCCCGGCGTCGTCTCCGCGTGCTGCTCGCTCTGGATCACCTGGCCTTCGGGGTCGTACTGCTCCACCGTCCGGTCGATCTTGGTGAAGTTCAGCGTCGCCGTGACCTGCACGCGCGACTGCCCGGGGCCGACGACGCCGGTCAGGAGGTTCTGGACCTTGTCCTCGAGCTGGTGTTCGACCGACTGCGTCAGCTCGAGTTGGCGGCTCGAAAGCCCCACGGCGGAGCTGTCGTCGGACGGGATCCAGAGCATGTGGCCCGCGTCGTCGAGCACGGCGACGCGGTCGGCGGTCAGGCGCTCAACGCTGTTGCTCACCAGGTACGCGATGCCGCGCACCGCGTCGCCGGGGAGCGCGTAGCCGGGGCGCAGCTTGACGACCACGGCCGCCTCGGCCGGGCGCTCGAGGCGCCGCAGCGCGCTCGTCTGCGAGAGCGCGAGGTGCACCTGCGCGTCGGCGATGCCCTGGAGCGAGCGGATCGAGCGCTCCAGCTCGCCCTCGAGCGCGCGCCGGTAGGTGACCTGCTCGCTGAAGTCCGTCATCCCCCAGGCGGGCTTGTCGAACAGCTCGAGCCCGGGCCGACCCGCGGCCGGCAGGTTGTCCTTCGCGAGCAGCACGCGCGCGCGCGCCACGTCCGTCTCGGCCACCTTGATCTCGGTGCCGCCGCCGTCGAGCCGGTAGGCGACGCCGGCCGCGCCGAGGTGCTCCGCCACGTGCCCGGCCTCGTCGAGCGGCAGGCCGCTGTAGAGGGTCACGTAGCTGGGTTGCGCGGCCCACCGTACCAGCATCCACACGGCCACGGTCACGAGGGCGACGCCAGCCAGCGCGATCAGGCGCCGGGAGCCGCCGAGGCGGCGCAGCGTGTCGTTCAGCGGATGTTGGGCGGGAGCGGTCATCGCGGGCGGGGGTGGGCGCGGGTCACGACTGCATGTTCATGATCGAGCGATACGCGTCGGCGAGCTTGTTGCGGATCTCCACGAGCAGCTCGAGCGAGAGATTGGCCTCCTCGGTGGCCGCCATGACCTGGTGCAGCTCGATCGGCTGGCCGCCGAGGAACGCGGTCACGGCGTCCTGGGCCGTGGTCTGCATCTGCGAGACGTCGCCGAGCGCGGTCTTCAGGGTGTCCGCGAAGGAGGCGCCCTCCTCGTTGTGCGGCGTCTGGCCGGGCGCGCCGAGGCGCTGGAGCGCGCTCTGGAGCAGCTGGCCGGCGGGGCCGGAGACGGGCGTGGTCACGCTCAGCCCCGCACGTCGAGGTGGCCGCCGAGGGGCGCGCCTGGCACCGCGGCCGGACGTGCGAGCCCGTAGGTCGCCGGCCCGGCCAGCGCGCGCTGCAGGAAGAAGGCGCGCTCCTCGGCGGTGAGCGCCTCCCACAACTCGGACTGCTCCGGGGTGGCGACGGCGGGCGCGGCCGGCGTGGCCGTCTGCGCCGCGGCGCGGCGGGCCGGTGGGGACGCGGCGGGAGCGGCGGGCCGCGCGCCGACGGGAGGCGTGCCGCCGATGGTCATCGCGTCGCGCTCACAGGTCCAGCGCTCGGCGCAGCATTTCCTTGCCGACCTCGAACGCCGTGGCGTTCGCCTCGAACACCCGGCGCGCCACCATCAGATCGACGGTCTCGCTGGTCACGTCCACGTTCGGGTAGCGCACGAAGCCGTTGGCGTCGGCGTCGGGGTGCCCGGGTTCGTAGACCAGCGCGCCCGGGCTCGCGTCGCTCTGGACTCCGGTGATCCGCACGCCCCCCTCGTTCGGGACCGGCGCGGTGGTGACCGTCTGGCGGCGGTACGGCCCGCCGGCCGCGGTGCGCGTCGTCTCCGCGTTCGCGATGTTGTCGGCGATCGCGTCCATCCGCGCCTGCTGGGCGGCGAGCCCGCTGCCGCTGATGCCGAGCGTGCGGAACAGCCCGGGCACGCGCCCCGGCGGCACGAGGGTGCTGGTGGGCGGGATGTTAGTCATTCTTGAGGGCCGATCGGAATTGCCCGTACGCCTTCTGCAGCAGGACGCTGGTCGCGTCGTAGCGCATCTGCGTGTCGGCCAGGTTGACCATGGACTGCTGGAGGTCGGCTTGCGTCGCGGCGGCGGCGCGCGGGTTCTGGCCCGCGGCGAGGCCGTCGTCGGCCAGCACGCTCTGGGCGTTGGCCACCCGGTGCGCGATGCGGCGCTGCCGCACGGCCTCGCGATCGAGCCCGCTCTTGAGCGCGGCGTACACGCTCGAGGCGCCGAACAGGTCCGTGATCATCGCTCCTCGCGGAACATGGCGACGGCGTGGAATTGCAAGCGCTGTACCGCGCGTGGGTCGCGGTCGCGGAGCGCGGGCCGCCTGCGGGCCGCGCGGCGTGAACGTCAAGCCGCGGCGCGAGTTGCGGCGGTGCGGATGATGTGGGTTGTGATCGCGGAAGCGTTCGCCGCGCGGCGGCTGCGTCGGGCGCGCGGCCGGAAGAAACTGCCGCTAGGGCGCGCCCTGCGGGACGTTCAACTTGTTGCGGAGCGTGCGCTCGCTGATGCCGAGCAGCGCCGCGGCGCGCGTGCGGTTGCCGCCGGTCGCGCGCAGGGCCCGCTCGATCATGATGGCTTCGACCGCGTCGAGGTTGTAGAGATCCCGCGGCACGTCGGCCTCCTCGGCGGCGCGCGACGCGGCGGGGGCGCTCGCCGCGGGGGCGGTCGCCGCGGGCGGCGGCACGACCTCGTCCACGAGCGCAGGCGCTCCGGCGTGCAGCCGCAAGTCGAACGCCTCCGGGCCCAGCGACCGGCCGCGGTTCAGGATCACGGCGCGCTCGACGATGTTGGCCAGCTCGCGGATGTTGCCCGGCCAGCCGTGCCGCTGCAGCAGCTTGACCGCGTCGGCGGTGATCGTCGGCGCGGGGATGCCCAGCTCCTTCGCCGTGCGCCGCGCGAAGTAGCGGGCGAGCAGCGGCACGTCGTCGAGCCGCTCGCGCAGCGCCGGCGTGTGGATCGGCATCACCGCGAGCCGGTAGTACAGGTCGCTCCGGAACGTGCCCGCCGCCACGGCCGACTGGAGGTTGCGGTTCGTCGTGGCGATCAGTCGCACGTCCACCGAGATGGTACTCTGGCCGCCCACCCGGTCGAACTCGCTCGTCTCGATCACCCGCAGCAGCTTGGACTGCAGGTCGAGCCGCATCTCCGAGATCTCGTCGAGCAGCAGCGTGCTGCGGTGCGCGCGCTCGAACGCCCCCGCCGAGCGCGCGGTCGCGCCGGTGAAGGCGCCCTTCTCGTGGCCGAACAGCGAGCTCTCGACCAGGCCCTCCG
>Ga0335085_10011527_pt1 | contig 13102 bp, 11 predicted proteins | sample Lox_Sample_45_FD_206712 | JGI IMG/M metagenome (GOLD analysis project Ga0335085, IMG submission 206712) | Soil microbial communities from Loxahatchee National Wildlife Refuge, Florida, United States - Lox_Sample_4.5 | ecosystem: Environmental > Terrestrial > Soil > Wetlands | place: USA...
TTGGTGGTGCTGAGCGCGCCGTGGTGGGGACCGGGGGTGCTCGCCCGGTTCCGGTTCTTCGAGGTCCGCCGCGTCGAGGTGCGTGGCACGCGCTACCTCGCGCCGGCCACGGTGGTGGCGGCGCTGGGCCTGGGGAGCGGCGCGAGCGTGTGGTCGAGCACGCGGGCGATGGAGCGGCGGGTGGGCGCGCTCGCGGGCGTCCGCTCGGTCGAGGTCGATCGCCGCGTGCCGTCGACGCTGGTGGTGACGGTGGCGGAGGTGGAGCCCGCCGCGCTGGCCGGCGGTGCGGACGGGCTGGTGCCGGTGGACGACAGCGGGCGTCCGCTGCCGTACGATCCGGCCGCGGTGCCGGTGGACGCGCCGGTGGTGGCGACGGCCGAGGCGCCGCTGCTGGCGGTGCTCGCGACGGTGCGGGCCACCGACCTGGGGCTGTACGCGGACATCGCGGCGGCGCGGACCGCCGCCGGGGGGAGCGTGCTGCTGGAGCTGGCGGGGGGGCAGGGCCGGCTGCGCGTCGCGACACCGCTCGACCCGGCGGTGGTGCGCTCGCTGGCGGCGGTGCGCCGCGACCTGGCGGCGCGGCACCAGACGTGGCTCGAGCTGGACGGCCGGTTCCACGGCTGGATCGTGGTGCGGCGCGGGGCGCCGGGGCGCGGGGCGGCCGCATGACGCACGAGCTGGTGTGCGGGCTGGACATCGGCACCACCAAGACGTGCGCGGTGATCGCGGAGATCGCGGGCGAGCTGCCGCGCGCGCCCGAGGCGCGGATCCTCGGCGTGGGGCGGGCGCGCACCAGCGGGGTGCGGCGCGGCGTGGTGCGCGACATCGATCAGACGACGCGCTCCGTCGTGGAGTCCGTGGCGGCCGCCGAGCGGATGGCCGGCTTCAAGGTCGAGGGCGTGTGGGTCGGGATCGCGGGCGAGCACGTGCACGCGATCACCTCGCCCGGGGTCGTGGCGGTGACCGGGCCGGAGATCCGCAAGGCGGACGTGGACCGCGTGATCGAGGTCGCGCGGGCGGTGGTGCTGGGGCCGGACAGCGAGATCCTGCACGTGATCCCGCAGGAGTTCATCGTGGACCGGCAGCGCGGCATCGCCGACCCGGTGGGGATGACGGGGACGCGGCTCGAGACCGACGTGTTCCTGGTGACGATGTCCAGCTCGGTCGGCCAGAACCTGCGCAAGGCGGTGGAGCGCGCGGGCTACGACGTGGCCGGGTTCGTGCTGGAGCCGCTGGCGGCGAGCTACGCGACGGTGACGGAGGACGAGAAGGAGCTGGGCGTGGCGCTGGTGGAGCTGGGCGGGAGCAGCACCGGCCTCGCCATCTTCCACGACGAGAAGTTCCGGCACCTGTGGACGTTCGGCTTCGCCGGGGCGCACGTCACCAGCGACATCGCGATGGGCCTGTCGGTGACGCAGGCCGACGCGGAGCGGATCAAGGAGCGGTGGGGGATCGCGTACCGGCCGCTGGTGGACCCGCAGGAGACGATCGAGCTGCCGAGCCCGGCGGGACAGGAGCCGCGGCAGGTGCTGCGCGACATCCTGGCGGACATCATCCACCAGCGCCTCGACGAGGTCCTGGGCGCGGTGGCCCGCGAGATCGAGCGGGTGGGCTACGTGGGCAAGCTGCCGGCGGGCGTGGTCCTGACCGGCGGGACGGCGCAGCTGGCCGGGGTGGTGGAGCTGGCGCGCGACGTGTTCGGGATGCCGGTGCGGCTCGGGGTGCCGGGCCAGCACCTGTCGGGGAGCCTGATCGACGCGGTGGAGCAGCCGCGGTTCAGCACCGCGACCGGGCTCGCGATGTACGCGATGCACGAGCTGGCGCGGGGCGCGGCGCAGGCGGGCGTGCGCGCCGTGACGGTGGACCGGGTGTTCGGCTCGGTGCGCCGGTGGTTGACCGACTTCTTCTAGACCCAGCGGAGCGGGAGACGTCATGATCTTCGAGCTCGAGGAAACCGTCCAGCAGAACGCGCGGATGAAGGTGGTCGGCGTCGGGGGCGGCGGCGGCAACGCCGTCAACCGGATGATCGAGGAGCACCTGACCGGGGTGGAGTTCATCTCGGTCAACACCGACGCGCAGGCGCTGCTGAACTCCCGGTCCGACATCAAGGTCCAGATCGGGAAGAAGCTGACGCGCGGGCTCGGGGCGGGCGCGCGGCCGGAGATCGGCCGCCAGGCCATCGAGGAGAACCGCGAGGACGTCGGCCGCGTGATCCACGGCGCCGACCTGGTGTTCGTCACCTGCGGGATGGGCGGCGGCACCGGGACGGGCGCCGCGCCGATCATCGCGGCGATGGCGCACGAGATGGGCGCCCTCACGGTGGGGATCGTGACCAAGCCGTTCCTGTTCGAGGGCAAGAAGCGGATGAAGCAGGCCGAGATGGGCATCGTGGAGATGCGCAAGCACGTGGACACGATGATCGTGGTGCCCAACGAGCGCCTGCTGGCCGTGGCCGGGAAGGGGATGCCGTTCCTCGACGCCCTGAAGAAGGCGGACGAGGTGCTGCTCAACGCCACCCGCGGCATTTCGACGCTGATCAGCGTCGCCGGCCTGGTCAACGTGGACTTCGCCGACGTGCGGACCGTGATGCAGAACGGCGGCTCGGCGCTGATGGGGACCGGCACCGGCAAGGGCGAGAACCGGGCGCTGGAGGCGGCGCAGCAGGCCATCTCGAGCCCGCTGCTGGACAACGTCTCGATCAACGGCGCGACCGGCGCGCTGGTCAACATCACCGGCGGCACCGACCTCACCCTGGGCGAGGTCACCCAGATCAGCGACACGATCCACGACGCGGCCGGCGACGAGGCCGACGTGATCTTCGGCGCCGTGGTCGATCCGTCGATGGAGGGCGAGATCCGGGTGACGGTGATCGCGACCGGCTTCGACCGCCGCGACATCAAGGAAGCCGGCCCGCGCGCGGCGGGCGTCATCCAGTTCCCGCAGCGCCAGGTGGCGGGGCTGCGGGGCGGCGCGCCGGCGGCGGGCGGAGCGGGAGCGCAACCGGCCGCGCCGCGGCGTGCCCCCGCGGCGCCCCCCCCCCAGGCGCCGGCGCCCGGCGCCCAGCCCCCGGCCGAGCCGCTCTCGGACATGGAGATCCCGACCTTCATCCGCAGGCAGATGGATTGACCGAGCGGTTCCGGCGGGCCACCACCCTCGCGGCGGCTGCCGCGGCGCCCGGCGTGGCGGCGGTGGTGCTGTGCGCCGCGGCCGTGAGCTTCGCCCGCCAGCAGGGGATGCTGATTCCCACCGCGCCCGTGCTGATGGTCACCGACGCCCCCGTCGAGACCGTCGCCGATACGCTGCGGCGCCGCGAGACCGTCGCCCAGCTGTTCCAGCGCCGCGGCGTCACCGACGTTGACTGGTCCGCCCTGACGCAGGCCGTCCGCAACTTCCAGCCGCAGCGCCTCAAGGCCGGCCTGGTGTTCCTGTTCACCCGGCGCCGCGGCGCGGTCGCCCCGCACGCCGTCGCCGCGCGCACCTCCCGCGACGAGCGCCTGCTCCTCACGCGGGAGGCGGGCGGCTGGTCCGCGACGGTCGAGCGCATCCCCTGGCACGCGGAGCCGCTGGTCGTGGACGGCAGCATCTCGCGCGACGCCGCCACGGTCTACGAGGCGATGGACAACGCCGTGGGCGACGCGCAGCTCTCGCGCGACGAGCGCGGCCAGCTGGTGCTGGCGCTGGCCGACGTCTACGGCTGGGAGGTGGACTTCGCCCACGACCTGCGGCCCGGCGACGCGTTCCGCGTGGTGGCGGAGCGCCTGGTCTCCGCCGGCGGCGAGGTGCGCTTCGGGCGCGTGGTCGCCGCGCGGCTGGACCTCTCCGGCCAGCGGCTCTACGCCTTCCGGCTCGACGACGGCGACCAGGCCGCGTTCTGGGACGAGCACGGGCGCTCGCTGCGCCGCGACTTTCTCCGCTCCCCGCTCCGCTACGGGCGGGTGAGCAGCCGCTTCAGCGGCTCGCGCTGGCAGCCCATACTCCACTACTACCGCGCGCACCTCGGCACCGACTTCGCCGCCGACCAGGGCACCGAGGTGCACGCCATCGGCTCCGGCACGGTGGTCTTCGCCGGCCGCGAGGGCGGCTACGGCAACCTGGTCGAGATCCGGCACCCGCACGGCGTCGAGACCCGCTACGGCCACCTGCTGCGCTTCGCCCCGGGCGTGGAGACCGGCGCGCGCGTGGAGCAGAACCAGGTCATCGGCTACGTGGGGAGCTCCGGGCTCTCGACCGGGCCGCACCTGCACTTCGAGGTCCGCCAGAACGGCCGCGCCGTCAACCCGCTGCGGCAGCTCGGCGGCGCGGCGCCCGGCGCGCCGATCGCCGCCGCGCTCCGTCCCGCCTTCGAGCGCGAGAAGCGGCGCCTGCTGCAGCAGCTCGAGCCGCCGCCACCCGTCGTCATCGCGAGCACGCCTCGCAGCTGAGGCGTCCCGCCGACCCGATGGACCTGTTCCCCGCCATGGATCTGCGTGCCGGGCGGGTCGTGCGCATGCGCCGCGGCGACCCCGCCTCCGAGTTCGTCTACGATCCCGATCCCTTCGCCGTGGCGCGCCGCTACGTGGAGGCCGGGGCGCGATGGGCGCACGTGATCGACCTGGACCGGGTGTTCGGCTTCGGGGCACAGACGGGACTCGTCGCCCGGCTGGCGCACGGCGCCGCGCTGCGGCTCCAGGTCGGGGGCGGCCTCGGCACGCCGGAGGACGCGGCCGCCGTCCTGGCCGGCGGGGCCGAGCGGGCGATCCTGCGCCCGGCGGCCAGCCGCGCGCCGGGCGGGCTCGCGGCGTTCGCGCGGCGGTTCCATCCGGCGCGGCTCGCCCTGGCCGTGGACGCGCACCGGGGGTCCGTGGATCTCGGCGAAAGTGACGGCGGCGGGGAAGCGCGCAGCGTGCCGGCGGCCGATCTGGCCCGGGAAGCGGCGGCCGCGGGGATCCGCACCGTGGTGTACACCGACCTCGGGCGCGAGGGCGGGCTCGGCGGTGCGGACGTCGCCGGCGCGGCCGCGCTGGCGCGCGAGGCGGGCGTGGAGGTGATCGTGTCCGGCGGCGTGAGCACGCTCGACGACCTCGTGGCCATCCGCCGGGCCGGCCTCGCCGGCGCGGTCGTGGGCCGCGCGCTGTTCGAGGGACGGTTCACGCTGCGCGAGGCGCTCGCGTGTTCGTCCTCGTAGGCCTCGCGGCGGCCGGGGCCGCGCTGGCGGTCTACCTCCTCCTCGAGAAAGTGGGACCCGGCGCGCTGTGGCTCGCGGCGCTGCGGGCCGCGGCGTGGGGCACGGTCGCCGCGCTGCTGATCGATCCGGGGTGCCGGCGCACCAGCGGCGGCGCGCCGGTCGTGCTGCTCGACGGCTCGCTTTCCATGACCGACCCGGGCGCCGGCCCGGCGGCGCTCGCACGCTGGCGGGCGGCGCTGGACACGGCGCGGGCCATCGCCGGCCGCGACGGCAGGATCGTCGTGTTCGGCGCTCGGCCGGCGGCCCTGCGCGGGGCCGCGCCGCCGGATGCGCCCGCCTCCCGGCTGCTGCCCGCGTGGCGCGAGGCCGCCGCCCTCGGCGGTCCCGTCGCGGTGGTCACCGACGGCGAGGTGGACGACGCGCGCGAGCTGCCGGCCGACCTCCTCCGCCTGGCGCGCATCGTCGTGCTGCCGCGGCCCGCGCGCGCGGATGCCGGCGTCGCCGCGGTGGACCTCCCGCTCGTGCTGCGCGCGGGCGACACGGCGACCGCGGACGTCGTGGTGGTCGCGGCGGGCACCGCGCCGTCGGACACCGCGACGCTGGAGCTGAGGGAGGGGGCGCGCGTGGTGGCGCGGGCGCGGATCGCGCTCGGGGCCGGCGGGAGCCCGCGCCGCCTGCTGCGGTTCGTGCCGGCGCCGCTGCCGGCGGGTGCCGACCGCGCGGTGCGGCGCTACGAGGCGCGGATCACCGGCGTGCGCGACGACGCCGAGCCGCGCGACGACGCCCGCGCGACCCTCGCGGAGGTCTCCCGCACCAACGCCATCGCCGTGCTGTCCGACAGCCCGGACTGGGACTTCCGCGCGTTGTCCGGCACGCTGCCGCAGACGGCCGGCGTTCCGGTCGGCGCGTTCGTGCGGGTGGCGCCGGGCGGCCCGTGGCGGGACGCGGCGTCGCTGCGGCCGGTCGCCGAGGCCGCGGTCGAGGCCGCGGCGCGCACCGCCTCCCTGGTGATCGTGCACGGAACGGCGGCCGGCACGGCACCGCTCGCGGCACTCGCGCGCCACGGTCTGTGGCGGTGGACGACGCCGGCGGCCGGCGTGCTCGCCGGCGACTGGTACGCGGAAGCGCCGGCCACGGCCTCGCCGGTGGGCGCCGCGCTCGCCGGCGTCCCGGCCGAGAGCCTGCCGCCGCTCGAGGCGCTGGCCGAGCAGCCGGCGGATTCCTCGGAGTGGACGGCCGTCACCGCCCGGCTCGGCCGCCGCGGCCGCGCCTGGCCGGCGGTGGTGGGAGGGGAGCGGGGGAGCCTCCGGGTGGTGCGCACGCTGGGCTCCGGCTTGTGGCGCTGGGCGAGCAAGGGCGGCGTGGCCGCCGAGGCCTACCGCTCGCTCGTGGCCGCGCTCACCGACTGGCTGCTGGCGGAGGCGGAGCGCGCGGGGGCGACGCTCGCCGCGCGGCGCGACTCGCTGGGCCGCGGGCTGGACGAGTGGCTGCCGCGGCCGCGCACGCTCGCGAGCCAGCCGGGGATGGGCGCGGGGGGCCCGGGAGAGACGGAGCCGCTGCGGCGGATGGGGTGGGTGTATGGGGTGGCGCTCACGGCACTGGTGTTGGAGTGGGCGGGGCGACGCAGGCGAGGGATGCGGTGACAATGCGACCGGAGGCCCATCTGCCAGGCTTGTGGAGCCGCATCAAGCGTCTCGCCGTCACCGACGTCGGCGTGTTCTTCCGCGAGCGCGCGGATCTCGACGCGCTCGAGCGCACCCTCATCGAGGCCGACCTCGGCGTCGCGGCTGCCGAGGAGCTGGTGGCCGAGGTCGGCGAGCGGGTGCGGCGGGGGCAGCTCACGACCGCGGACGACATCCGCGCGGCGCTCGAGCAGCGGCTCGCCCGGATGCTCGCCGCGCCCGCCAGCGGCCTCGTGGCCGGCGCGGTGGCGCGGGCGGAACCCGGCCCCACGGTCGTCCTGATGGTCGGCGTGAACGGCACGGGCAAGACGACGGCGGCCGCGAAGCTCGCCCGCCGCCTCCGGGGCGAGGGCCGGCAGGTCGTGCTCGTGGCCGCCGACACCTATCGCGCGGGCGCCGTCCAGCAGCTGGAGCGCTGGGCCGAGGCGCTGGGCCTCCCCTGTGTGAAGGGCGCGCCGGGCGGCGATCCCGCGGCGGTCGTGTTCGACGCCATCGAGGCGGCCCGCGCGCGTTCTCTCGACACGGTGATCGTGGACACGGCCGGCCGGCTCCACACCCAGGACGACCTGATGAAGGAGCTGCAGAAGGTGGCGCGGGTCGCGGGCCGCAGGCTTCCGGGCGCGCCGCACGAGACCCTGCTGGTCCTGGACGGCTCCACCGGGCAGAACGCGGTGCAGCAGGGCCGCGCGTTCAAGGCCGCGCTGCCGGTGAGCGGGCTGTTCGTCACCAAGCTCGACGGCACCGGGCGCGGCGGCACCGTCGTCGCCCTCGCCCGCGACCTCGCGCTTCCCGTCCGGTTCCTCGGCGTGGGGGAGGGCGCCGAGGACCTCGAGCCGTTCGACGCGGCGGCCTACGCGCACCGGCTGCTCGGTGACTGACCGGCCGGACGCCCGGACGCGCGGGCGCGCGGACGCAGCCGAGCGCGGCGGCGGGCGCGGGCTCCGCCTCGACGCGCCGGTCCAGTTCCTCAAGGGCGTCGGCGAGCGACGCGCCGAGCTGCTGGCGCGGCTCGGCATCGCGACCGCGCGCGACCTGCTGCACCACGTCCCGTTCCGCTACCTCGACGCCACCCAGATCACGCCCATCACGCGGGCGCGCGGCGCGCGGGTGGGCACCGAGGTCACGGTCGTCGGGCGCGTGATCTCGACCGGCATCCTCCCCACCCGGCGCGGGCTGCGCGTCTTCCAGGCCGTGCTGCAGGACGCCTCGGGGCTGATCGAGTGCGGCTGGCCCGGCCGGCCGTTCCTCGAGCGCAGCATCCTCAAGGGCCAGCTGCTGCTCGCCACCGGGCCGGTGCGGCACTTCCACGGCCGGCAGCTCCAGCCGCGCGAGTGGGTGGTGCTGGCCGACGGGGACGAGGAGCCGCGCGGGCAGGTGCTGCCCGTCTACCGCGTGACCGAGGGCCTGACCGTGCGCCAGCTCCGGTCGCTGGTGGACCGGCACCTCGACGGCCTGCTGGCGGCCGTGGTCGAGGAGCTGCCGGCGGCGTGGCGCACGGCGGCCGGGGTCGTGGCGCTGCCCGACGCGCTCCGGATGGTGCACCGGCCCGCCGACGTCGCGGAGGCGGAGGCGGGGCGCCGGCGGCTCGCCTTCGAGGAGCTGATGCTGTTCCAGCTGGTGCTGGCGCGCGCCCGGTGGCTGGCGCGGCGCTCGCGCGCGGGAATCCGGTTCGAGGTGCGGCGCGAGTTCACCACCGCCCTCCGCGAGCACCTGCCCTTCGAGCTGACGGCGGCCCAGAAACGCTGCATCAAGGAGATCGTCGCCGACCAGACCTCGCCGGTGCGCATGCACCGCCTGCTGCAGGGCGACGTGGGCTCGGGCAAGACGGTGGTCGCCCTGTTCGCGATGCTGCTGGCCGCCGAGAACGGCTTCCAGGCCGCCCTGATGGCGCCGACCGAGCTGCTGGCCGAGCAACACGCCGCCACGCTGACGCGGCTGCTGGCGCCGCTCGGGATGATGCCCGAGCTGCTGGTGGGCCGGATGAGCGCCGGCGAGAAGGCCATGGTGCGGGAGCGGCTGGAGCAGGGCGGCGCCCGGCTGGTGGTCGGCACCCACGCGCTGATCCAGGGCGAGGTGGCCTTCCGACGCCTCGGCCTCGCCGTCATCGACGAGCAGCACCGCTTCGGCGTGGCGCAGCGTGCCCTGCTGGCCGAGAAGAACGCGGTCGAGGGGCCGGACGTGCTGCTCCTCTCGGCCACGCCCATTCCGCGCACCCTGGCACTGGCGCTGTACGGCGACCTCGACGTGTCGCGCCTCGACGAGCTGCCGCCCGGCCGCAAGCCGATCCGCACCGCCATCCGGGACGACCGCGCGCGCGCCAGGGTGTACGACTTCGTCCGCCGCGAGGTCCGCGAGGGGCACCAGGCGTACATCATCTACCCGGTCATCGACGAGACCGAGAAGCTCGACGTGAAGGCGGCCGCCAAGATGGCGGAGTACCTGGCCGCCGAGATCTTCCCCGGCCTGGCCGTGGGCCTGGTGCACGGCCGCCTCCCCGCCGAGGGTCGCGACCTGGTGATGCGGCGGTTCCGCGCCGGCGAGATCCAGGTGCTGGTCGCGACGACGGTGATCGAGGTGGGGATCGACGTGCCCAACGCGACGGTGATGCTGATCGAGCATCCCGACCGCTTCGGCCTCGCCCAGCTCCACCAGCTCCGCGGCCGCATCGGCCGCGGCGCCGCCGCCAGCCACTGCATCCTGATGATCGAGGACGGACTGCGGAACCCGGCGTCGCCCGCGCGCGCCCGGCTCGAGAAGTTCGCCGCCACGGAGGACGGCTTCGCCATCGCCGAGCTGGACCTGGCCGAGCGGGGGCACGGCGAGCTGGTGGGGGCCCGGCAGGCGGGGCCGGTGGAATTCCGGTTCGCCGACTGGTCGAAGGACGCGGACCTGCTCGCGCTGGCGCACGGCCTCGCGCGCGACGTGATCGCCGCCGACCCCACGCTGGGCGCCCGCGGCCTCCGGCCCGTGGTGGCGCAGATCGGACGGCGGTTCGAGCGCGGCCTGGAGCTGTTCCGCGCGATCCCGGGCTAGGCCGCCCCGCCCGGCGCCTTCAAGCCGTCAGTTGACGGTGAGCGTGTACGCGCCGGTCTGCAGCGAGTCGGTCGCTCCGACCCACAGCAGCAGGACGTCTTCCGACGGCGTGGCGTAGCTGACGGTGGCGTTGGTGTGGGTCGAGTCCGTGGCCGAGATCGCCACGGTCCCGCCCTGCAGGCTGGCGACGATCACGCCCGGCGTGAACGCCGTCGAGTGCACCGACGCCTGGAGCGACCCCCCGGCCCGGACCCATCTGAGGTACAGATGGTAGTAGTACTTCGATCCCAGCGGCCCGTCGGCGTGGTCGCCGGAGGTGACGCTCTGCGACGTCGCTACGGACTGCGACACCCAGACCACCGTGGTGCTGCCGGCGACCGTCGAGGGGTCGGGAGCCACGGTCAGGCTCACCGAGCCGGTCGGCGCGGTCGAGTAGGAGTTCGCGACCAGCTGGTAGGTGCCGGCCTTGAGGATCAGGCTCACCGTCGCCGTGGTGTCGGGGGCCTGGGTGATGTAGGAGTTGGCGACCGTCGCCCCGGCCGAGTCGGTGAGCCAGGTGATCACCGGTCCGCCGGGCGAGACCAGCGTGACCTTCAGCTTCGCCTGGGAGTCCACGCTGAACCGGTAGGCGTTGGCGTAGGTCTGGTCGGTGAGGCGGCACGACGACGAAGTGATCGCGTCGTGGAACGTCACGCCCACCGTCAGCGGCGTCACGACGCTGCAGTTCGGGCTCACGCTGGTGTTGTCGAGCGAGACGCAGGCGCCGGCGGGGATCAGGGCGGCGGCGGCGAGGACGTGGAGGGCGCCGCGAAGGGTGTGGCGCACGACGGGCTCCTTGAACGAGATCGAGATGTCTGCCTCTGCAAGATGGCGACGTCAGCGCCGCCGGTCACCCCCCCCGACGCCGGGGCCGCGGCCCGACCCTGACCCGCCGCCCGAGTCCCTGCAACAGGAGCGTCACCATGCCCGACACTAGGTCACCGGTCCCCGTCACCGCGATCGCCGAGCGCGGATACGCGCATCCCGAAGTCCTGGTCTCCACGGCGTGGGTGGCGGAGCACCTCAAGGACCCCGCGGTCCGGATCGTCGAGTCCGACGAGGACGTGCTGCTGTACGAGACCGGGCACGTGCCGGGAGCGGTGAAGATCGACTGGGTCGCGGATCTCAACGACCCGCTCGTCCGCGACTACCTCGACCGGGACCGGTTCACCAGGCTGCTGCGCTCGCGCGGCATCAACGACGACACGACCATCGTCCTCTACGGCGACAAGAACAACTGGTGGGCGACCTACGCCTTCTGGGTGTTCCGGCTGTTCGGCGTGAAGAACGTGAAGGTGATGGACGGCGGCCGCCAGCGCTGGTCGGACGAGGGACGGCCGCTGGTGACCGACGCGGCGCGGCACCCGGAAGGCGCCATCAAGGTCGGCGAGCGGAACGACAAGGCCATCCGGGCGTTCCGCGAGGACGTGCTCGCGCACGTGCAGGCGCACCACAAGCTGGTGGACGTCCGCAGCCCCGAGGAGTTCCGCGGCGAGCGGATGCACATGCCGGACTACCCCAACGAGGGCGCGCTGCGCGGGGGCCACGTGCCCGGCGCCAGGAGCATCCCGTGGGGCCGCGCCGTCAACCCGGACACCCACTGCTTCCGCACCGCGGCCGAGCTCAAGACGATCTACCAGCAGGAGAACGGGCTCGAGAAGAACGACGACATCGTCGTGTACTGCCGCATCGGCGAGCGCTCGTCGCACTCCTGGTTCGCGCTCAAGTACCTGCTGGGCTACGCCAAGGTGCGCAACTACGACGGGTCGTGGACGGAGTGGGGCAACCTCGTGAGGGCGCCAGTGGAGAAGCCGTGAGTCTCGAGAACGGTTGCCAGACGGCAAGTCGGCGGTGGTTACCAGCGGCGCGTTGCGAGGAGCTGGCACCGCAGACTCCGCGCCACCCGAGGGCTGAACACCGTGGACCGTGAAACCCGCATCGCCTGGCTGGTGGATCACTTCCAGCATCCGCGGCATCGCGGCGCGCTGCCGGACGCCGACGTGCGGATGCCCGGCGGCAACCCCGGCTGCGGGGACCTGCTCACCGCCTACCTCAAGGCGGCGCCGGGGCAGGACCGCGTCGAGGCGCTCAGCTTCGAGGGCGAGGGGTGCACCCTGAGCCAGGCGGCGGCGTCCATCCTCGCCGAGCGCGTGAACAAGCAGCACCCCAGCTTCGACGAGGTGGCGGGCCTCACCTACGAGGAGATGATGGACCTGCTCGGGCGAGATCTCGTCAGCTCGCGGCCGCGCTGCGCGACCCTCGCGCTCGGCACCCTCAAGGCGGCGGTGCGCCGGCTCGCGATGGACCGGCGGCTCAGGGCCGCCGGGAAGACCGACGCCGAGATCCGCGCGCTCAGAGGCGAAGCGCCGGCTGCGGCGGGGGAGGAGGCGGGCCTGGTCTTCGGCGACGGGGCCGCCGGCGCAGCGGCCGACCACGGCACCCGGCTCCCCGATCCGCTGCGCGGGCGCTAGCGGCCGGCCCGGGATGGAACCGGGCGCGCGCCGCTGTACTGCTGTACTATTAAATACCATGAACCCACTCAACATTGTGCGGCCGGCGGCCGCCGCCCAGACGCAAACGATGTACGACGAGGCCTTCGTGACGCCGATGCGGCAGGAGCTGGTGCGCATCGGCTTCACGGAGCTGCGGACGCCCGAGGAGGTGGACGCGGAGCTGCAGCACCAGCAGGGCACCACGCTGGTGATGGTGAACTCCATCTGCGGGTGCGCGGCGGGCCGCGCGCGACCGGGCGTCGCGCTGGCCCTGGAGCACGCGCCGCGACCCGGGCGCCTGACCACCGTGTTCGCGGGGCAGGACCGCGCGGCCACCGAGCGGGCGCGGAGCTACTTCGCGGGCGAGCCGCCCAGCTCGCCCCAGATCGCGCTGTTCAAGGACGGCCGGATGGTCTTCATGATGCCGCGGCGGGAGATCGAGGGGAGGGATGCGCCGGAGATCGCCGAGCGGCTCCGGGACGCGTTCGAGAGATACTGCAGCGGACCGGATGAAGCGTGAGAGGTGAGAGGTGAGTGGTGATACCGTGAGACGTTCACGTGAGAGGTGAGAGGCAAAGGCCGTGAGAGGGCAAGGCGTGAGAGGTCCAAGGCGTGAGAGGTCCAAGGCGTGAGAGGTCCAAGGCGTGAGAGGGAGCTCACCTCTCACGCCTTTTTACGTCTCACGCCCTTCA
>Ga0335085_10011528_pt1 | contig 13102 bp, 10 predicted proteins | sample Lox_Sample_45_FD_206712 | JGI IMG/M metagenome (GOLD analysis project Ga0335085, IMG submission 206712) | Soil microbial communities from Loxahatchee National Wildlife Refuge, Florida, United States - Lox_Sample_4.5 | ecosystem: Environmental > Terrestrial > Soil > Wetlands | place: USA...
TCAGACGGCGACGCGTCCGTTCGAAGAACTGGGCGATGTCTCATATCTCCAGGAGCGATTCGATCGCGCGGCCGAAGCCTACGCGCGCGCAGCGCGCCTCGACGATCGGTCGGCGGCGATTGCGTATAAGCTTGCGCTCGCACAGTACCGGACCGGCGCCGCGGCCGACGCCGCCAGCACGGTGACCGAAGCGCTGAAGCTCGACGCGCATTCGCCGGACGCCGAATACCTCCTCGGTTTGTGCCTGCGCGACACCGACCGCGTGGACGAGGCGCTGCAGGCGTTCGCACGGGCGGTGACGTTCGCTCCGGCGATGATCGCCCCGCACGAAGAACTTGCCGACATGTATCGCTCGCTTGGCCGTACCGTCGACGAACTGGATCAACTGCGGACGCTCGCGGCGCTCGATCGCGGCAGCGTCGCGCGCCATATCGCGCTGGCGCGCGCGCACCAGCGCGCGGGGCACGGCGATCTGGCGGTTTTGACGCTGGGTGAGGCGCTCGAGCGGTCGCCCGACAACCCGGCTGTCTACGGCGCGCTCGGTCAGGTGTGGCTGGAGCGCTCGCGCGACGATCACGCGCTGCTCAAAAAGGCTCGCGAGGCGCTGGAACGTGCCGCCACGCGTCCCGATGCGACGAGCGAGACATTGACGGCGTACGCTCGGGCGCTGCTGCTGGACGGCGACGTCGAGCAGGCCAATCGAGTCCTGCAGCAGGCAACGGCCCGCTTCCCCGTCGACCCGGACGCGTTCCTGCAGTACGCAGGCGTTCTTGACCGGGAGAACCGGCCCGAACCCGCGCGGCGCGCGCTCGTCGCATATGCCGCGCTTGCCGGCGATTCACAGAATCCCCAGTTCCTCGCGCTGTCGCGCCGCCTGCACTGATGGTCCAGGCGGCGGCTCCCGTCAGGCGCAGGCCGTCGGTCCTGGCGTCGCTCGGCCAACCGAAGGTCGCGGTCATGCTCGCGCTCGGGTTCTCATCGGGTTTGCCGTTTTTCCTCAGCAGCAACACGCTGGGCTACTGGCTCCGCGACGAAGGGACGGCCCTCTCGGCAATCGGATTCCTGTCGTGGGTCGGCCTGGCCTATTCATTCAAGTTCCTCTGGGCTCCAATCATCGACCGAACCGACGCGCCGATCTTCGGACGCCTCGGCCGGCGACGGGGCTGGATGATCGTGAGCCAGTTGTGCGTGGCGTTCGGTCTGATGGCGCTGGCCGTCGCCGGTCTGCACGCGGGTCTGGCGGCTGTCGGCGCCTTCGCGCTCGTCGTCGCCTTCTCCTCGTCTACGCAGGACATCGTCGTTGACGCTTGGCGAATCGAAGCGGCCGCGAACTCCGACGAGCTCGGACTGCTGTCCGCGGCGTATCAACTGGGGTATCGACTCGCGGTCCTTGTCAGCGAGGCCGTGATCCTGATTTCCGCGAATCATTTCGGCTGGCGAATCTCGTACGGCGCGATGGCGGCGCTCATGGGTATCGGCGCAGCCGCAAGCCTCGTCGCCGTCGAGCCGGTGCGCGCGTCACGTGCCAGCGACGAGAGCATGAGTGCGTCGCTGTGGACGGCGCGCGGATTCGTCGATGCGGTCGTCGGTCCGTTCACAGAGTTCTTTCGAAACTATGGCTGGCTCGCGCTGCTGATGCTCTCGATGATCAGCTTCTATCAGCTGCCGGAATACGTCATGGGGCCGATGGCAAATCCGTACTATCACGACCTCGGGCTTTCGAAGGACGCCGTCGGAGTCGTGCGCGCGTCGATCGGGCTCGTCGCAACGCTCGTCGGCATTTCCGCCGGCGGCTTCAGCGCCCTCCGGTTCGGCTATCTCAACACGCTGATCGCCGGTGTGATCCTGAAGATGCTCGTGATCGCGAACTTCGCAACGCTCGCGTACACCGGTCCGGATCTGCGCGTGTTCGGCGTAGTGATGTTCGTCGACAACTTCGGCATCGGCTTCGCCGGAGTGGCGCTGGTGACCTACATGTCGAGTCTGACGAGCATCGGTTACACGGCCACGCAGTACGCGCTCCTCAGCTCCGCGTACACCTACGTCGGCAAGTTCGCCAAGGGCTTTTCCGGCTTGATGGTCGAGCATCTCGCGGCGGGCCGGCCGTTGCTTCAAGGCTACGCGCTCTTTTTCATCGGTTCGGCGCTCCTCGGGCTCCCCGCCTTGATCCTGTGTCTCGTCCTTGCCCGCGCTACGAAATCCCGAGCCGCGCCATCAGCTTCGTGAGCCCCTGCCGGCTGACGCCGAGATCCGCCGCCGCGCGCGCACGATGTCCGCCGCTGCGCGCGAGAGCGGCGCGCACGAACCGCTCCTCGAATACTCGTCGCGCTTCTTCGAGCCGCCACGCAGGACTCCCCGCCGGCGCCACGAGCGGTGGCGGCAGCGCCGAGGGGGGGACGACGCCACGCTTCGGGCAGCGGACGGCAAGGGCCGCAAGCACGTTCTGGAGTTCGCGTACGTTGCCAGGCCAGTGATAGCGCGCGAGCGCGGCGATCGTCGAGGTCGCGAGTGTCGCGCGACTATTGATCCGCCCGGTGGCTTCGCGCCAGAAATGCTCGGCCAACATCGGCACATCTTCCGCGCGTTCGCGCAGCGCAGGCATCGAGATCCGAATAACGTCCAGTCGATAGAGCAGATCGACGCGGAAACGTCCTGCTTCGCTCTCGGCTCGAAGATCGCGATTCGTCGCCGCGACGATCCGCACGTCGACGCGCCGCGATACGTTCTCGCCGACGCGACGCACTTCCCCCTCCTGCAGGACGCGCAGCAGCTTCGCTTGCGCGCGCGGCGTGAGCTCGCCGACTTCGTCCAGGAAGAGCGTGCCGCCATGCGCGTCCTCGAATACCCCTGCGCGCTCGCCAATCGCGCCGGTGAACGAGCCGCGCACGTGGCCGAAGAGCTCCGCCTCGGCGAGATCGTCGGGGATTGCCGCGCAGTTCAACGTTCGAAACGCGCGCTCGCGCCGCGGACTGCCGCGATGGATGGCCTGTGCGATCAACTCCTTTCCGCTGCCGCTCTCGCCGTCGATCAACACCGGAAACGGCGCGGTCGCCGCACGGTCGATCAGTCGCCGGACCTGATCCATCGCGCTCGTGCTCCCGAGCAGTTCGCGCCCGCTCGTAGCGGTTATCCGCTCGCGTCGCGCGAGCGCAGCCGACACGATCGGCGCGGCGGCAACGGCCGCCGTCGTCAGCACCGCACCAGCGTGTGACTGCTCGCTCGTGGACCCGAGCGGCCATCGTGCCGCCAATGCTCCGATCGTGGTTCCGCCGTAATGAATGGCTGCCGCCCCGACAATCCGATCCTCGTGACGATGCGGCGCCACGAGGATGCCGGCGTCCATCGCGCGGCGGGCGATATCGAGATCGGCGCCCGCGCCGTCAGCGGCCAGGAACGTCAGCTGGCTCGGGACGCCCGCCGCCACTGCGACTGACGCCGCGTGCAATTGCTGCCGAATGCGCCCACAAACGTCATGGAGCACTTGGATTTCGTCCTCAGCGGACTGACACGCCTGCACAATCGCGATCACGTGATCGACCATTGGCAGCACGGGCGGCACCGATGCCGTGTCGGCAACGAGGAGGAGCGACAGCGGCGGGAGCGACCGCCGATGCTCCGCAGGCGCCGCCTGCGCTTGAAGCAGTGCCGGCAGGGCCCGTAGGAGTCGCGCCAGGTGCTGAGGTGAAGCCGAGAGGGTGGCGCCTGAACGACGTTCGGCTTCGATAAGGACAATCCGAGCGCCAACAGCGCGCAGCGGATCGTGCGAGCGGCGCGCCGCGCGGACGGCGTCGGCGGCCCGGCCCGCAGCCGATGGCGCATCGCCGCTGGCCAGATGCACGAGCGCCGCGGTATGTAGCACCGCAGCCTGCGTCGCCGCGTCCGAGTCGCGCGTCGTGGCCAACAGGTCGAGCGCGCTGCGCAGCGCACGCGGCAAATCACCGCGTGCCGCCGCGATGATCGCCAACCGGCGCTGTCGCCGTATCCGAAGATCCTCCGCGACCGCGCCCGCACGGTCGGCGGCGGCAAACGCTTCGTCGTAGCGCCCGCGCCAGAACAGACACCGTGCGAGGGCCAGACCGGCACGAGCGCCGCACTCCCGATCGTCAATCGTGGCGGCGGACGTGACTGCCGTCGAGAGAACGGCCTCCGCTTCGTCCAGCCGCGCTCGATCGATCCACATCTCGCCAGCAATCACGGAGGCGTCGAGCAACAAGACGACGCTGCCGGCCCGAGTCGCGTGATCGCGGACGCGATCGACGACCGCAGCGGCCTCGCGAACCTGACCGCGCCGGCGCATGGCGCGCGCCAGGTCGAGTCCGACGTTCGCGGCGTCGTTCCAGCTGTCGCGCCGCGCCAGGCCCGCCGCCGCCGCTCGCAATGCGCGGATACCGCGCGCGTGCTGCCCCGCCGACAGCTGACGAAGACCGTCGGTCGCGCGCTGGCGCAACGCCGCCAGCTCGCCGGGCGCCGGCCATGTTGCCGGCGCCTGCGCCGCAGGAGGCGACCCCACGCGCTCGTCGCCGCCGTAGACCTCTGTTTGCTCGGCGACCCGTGTTGACGTGGCCAGGTCCGCCGACGTGCGACCGGCGAGTGTCGGCCACAACGTCCGTGCGAACCGTCCAGGCCATCCGCAGGCTCGCTCGGCTGCGCGCCGGACGTCGCGCTCGATTGCTGGCGTCATCTCGCGCGGACAGATGCCATCGACGAGTCGATCCGGCAGAAGCGGTCGAAGCGCCACTCCTGCGATGCCGGGCACCTCGTGCTCACCGGTCATGAGCAGCGCGTGTGGGAGCGGCGACGCGATGGCCGCATCGATCGCTGAGGCGCTACCCGCGCCCGAACCATCGTCGATCAGAAAGAGGCTGCGCCCCAGCCACAAGGTCCGCTCCGCTCCGGCGAAACGGCGGATCGATACGGGAACGAAACCGTTGATGCGCGCGAGTCGCGCAAGCTGACGGACGAGCCATGACTTGCCCGCGCCGCTCGGCCCCCACACGGCGGCCGCCTGCAGCCGCGGACCGGCGATCGCGCGAAACATCTCGGCGAGCGCCGCCAGCGGCGCAGCGTCGATACTCATCAGCCCGCGCATATCCATCGGCATCGCCGCAAAGGCCGGCACGGCCGACGGTGTCCCACCTTGCTCTTGCATTGCCGGCACGATCACAGGTGCGCCGTTTCGGACGCGAACGTCCCCGGCAGGATCGACGGCTCCGAGGCGCGACGCGCGAAGAAACGCTGTGACCGATCGCCGCACTGCGCGTGCCGCGACGTTCGCGCCGTTCCACGGCGGTCCGCACTGCCACGCCTCGAACCGTTCGTGGCGGCCGAGCGCGCCGTAGTCCAGCAGCGGAGCGATCGCTTGATGCTGCAGGCGCACAAACATGTCGCACTGGGCGCTCCATCGCACGTCGCTGGCAGTGTCCGCAGCGCTCACGCGCAACCACACGCGCAGGCCCGTGGCGAGGTCAACGGTATTGCCGTCTCGGTACACCACGAATCGATCGGCTACGAGTTTCATCGCACGCCTCCTGCGTCAAGAGCGAGAGCGCAGTGCAAGAATGCGACCCGCGTCTAAGCGACGGTGGATGCGCGCGCGGCTGTCAGAGCGAGGCAAAAACTTCGGATAGAATGAATCGCGAATGTTGCGATTTTTGACCGCCGGCGAGTCGCACGGCAAAGCGCTCGTCGCGATTCTCGAAGGTGTTCCCGCCGGCCTCGCCATCGACTTCGACGCGCTCACTGCAGACCTCCGCCGACGACAGACCGGATACGGTCGAGGGCGACGCATGGCGATCGAATCGGACCGCGCGGAGGCGATCAGCGGCGTCCGTCACGGTCGGTCGACCGGCGGCCCCATCGCACTCATGATTCCGAATCGCGACTGGGAGAACTGGCAGCGGACGATGTACGCGGCCGCTGAGATGCCGTCGGAGGCGTCTGGCGCCGATCGGCCTCCGGTCACACGCCCACGACCCGGCCACGCGGATCTCGCGGGATTCGTGAAGTACCGTCACGACGACATGCGAAACGTGTTGGAACGTGCGAGCGCGCGAGAGACGGCCGCCCGTGTCGCCGTCGGCGCGATCGCGCGCCAGGTGTTGCGCGTCGTACACACCGAGATCGCGAGTCATATCACGGCGATCGGGAGCGCCTCGATCGGGTCTCCCTTGTCGGTCACGTTCGCTCAGGCGCTCGCCATCGCGCCCGATTCGTCCCTGCATTGCGCAGACACGACCGTCGAAGCGCAGATGATCGCGGAGATCGATCGTGCGCGCGATGCCGGCGACACGATGGGCGGCAGCTTCGAAATCATCGCGCATGACGTGCCACCAGGACTCGGCAGTTACGTGCAATGGGACCGAAAGCTCGATGGTCGTCTCGCTCAGGCGCTGATGTCGATTCCAGCGATCAAAGCGGTGGGGTTCGGCCTCGGTCCCGCCGTGGCCAATCTTCCAGGTTCCCGTGTGCACGACGAGATCGTTCCGCTCGGCGCCACACACACGGCCGCAGCGGTCGGCGTCGCGCGTCCGACGAACAACGCTGGCGGGCTCGAAGGCGGCGTGACGAACGGCGAAGACCTGCGCGTCACCGCTTATATGAAACCGATTTCGACTCTGATGACCCCGCTCCGCTCCGTCGATCTCGCGACGATGACCGAAAGCCCGGCGGCGATCGAGAGGAGCGACGTCTGCGCCGTGCCAGCGGCTGCCGTCGTCGGCGAAGCCATGGTGGCGATCGTCCTTGCCGACGCGCTCGTGGAAAAGTTTGGCGGCGACTCGATCGACGAACTCGTCGTGAACTGGCGCCACTTCAGCGAGACGACGCGCGAGCGATTCAAGGCATAGACGCCCGTTTTCGCGAGCGCCTGATCGACATGATCCGTCCGATACTCAGATACGGCGACTCCACTCTCCATACACCCGCACGTCCGATCGAACAGATCACTCCCGAAGTCGATCGCCTCGTCGGGGACATGATCGAGACGATGTATGCAGCGCCGGGTGTTGGACTGGCGGCGCCGCAGGTCGGCGAGCCGCTGCGTCTCTTCGTTGTCGACGTCTCGGTGGGTCGAGATCCGAACGGTTTGATTGTGCTCATCAACCCCGAGTTCGTGCAGCGCGACGGGATGCAACTGGAAGAAGAAGGCTGCCTCAGCGTGCCTGGCTTCAATGCGACCGTCGTCCGTCCGTCGCACGTCATCGTCAAGGGGCTCGACCGCGACGGGCAGGAGCAGGTGCATGAAGGCTCGGGTCTGCTCGCGCGCGCGTTTCAGCACGAGATGGACCACCTCGACGGCACGCTGTTCGTCGAGCATCTGCGCGGCGTCAAGCGCGAGCTGATTGTGCGCAAGATCAAGAAGCTGACGCGCGCCGGCAAGTGGTAACCCGGTGGTAGATGCTCCCCTTCGCATCGTCTTCTTCGGCACGCCGGAGTTCGCCGTGCCGACGCTCGATGCATTACTCGCGTCGCGGCACAGCGTCGTGGCGGTGGTCACGCAGCCCGATCGTCCACGCGGCCGCGGCCACAAGATCATAGATGCTCCCGTGAAGGCACGCGCGGCCGCCGCGAGCGTGCCGCTTTTTCAACCGAGCCGCCTCAAAGATCCCGTCTTTCTCGACTGGCTGCGTGGACTGGCCGCAGATCTCGGTGTTGTCGCCGCGTACGGCAAGATCCTCACGGACGAAGTGCTCGCGATGCCCCGCCTGGGATTGATCAACGTGCATGCGTCGCTGCTGCCCGCGTATCGTGGAGCGGCGCCGGTCCATCGCGCAGTCATCGCCGGCGAGGCCGAAACGGGCGTCACCATCATGCGTGTAGTGAAGGCGCTCGATGCCGGGCCCATGCTGGCGAGTGAGCGCCGCGCGATCGGCCCGGACGACACCAGTGACGTCGTCGAACAGGATCTCGCGCGCATCGGCGCCCGCCTTTTGACGCGTTCGGTCGACGATCTCGCTGCTGGCCGCGCCGTCGAAACGCCGCAAGACGATGCGGCGGCGACGTACGCGCATCGGCTGACGAAGGATGACAGTCATATTGACTGGTCGCAGTCAGCCGCCACGATTCACAACCGTATCAGGGGGCTGCATCCATGGCCGCACGCCTCCTCGTTCGTCAACGGTCGGCGGCTGATCCTGCTCCGCTCCTCGGTCGAAATCGGCGATGTCCGTGAACCGGGAACCATTCTCAATGCGCACGGCGATCACCTGACCGTGGCGACGGGAGAGGGCGTCCTGAGGCTGCTCGCGGTTCAGCCCGAAGGCAAGCGGGCGATGGCGGTCCGCGACTTCCTTGCCGGACGTCCCATTTCTTCCGGCGATCGATTCACCTCGACGGCATGATCGCACCCGCCCGTCTCGCGGCGTACGACATTCTCGCCGCTGTGTCCGCCGGCAACGCCGACCTGGCGACGGCACTCGCGTTCGCGCGCGGCGGCCTGCACGCCGAGCGGGACCGCACGCTGGCATTCGAGATTGCGGCAGGCGTCTTTCGGTGGCGCGCCGCACTCGACCACGTGATCGCCGCCTTCGCCAAGCGTTCTCTCGATCGTGTCGACCCGGAGGTCGTTGAAATCCTGCGCCTCAGCGCGTATCAACTCCTCCATTTGTCTCGCGTCCCGGCCTCGGCGGTCGTCGACGATGCCGTGAATCTGACGCGGCGCGTCGGCAAGAGCAGCGCGTCGGGGTTCGTCAATGCCGTCCTGCGCACGATCTCGCGAAAGCGCGACACCCTCCCGCTCCCCCCGCGACCGCAGGACCCTTCGAACCGCGACGCCGCCGTCCACTATCTCGCTGTGACGCTGTCGCATCCGCGCTGGCTGGCCGAGCGCTGGTATGAACGGCTCGGATTCGATGCCGCCGAACGGTGGAGCCAGTTCGACAATGCGCCGGCGCCGATCACGTTGCGTGCGAACACCGGTCGGATCTCGCCCGCAGACGTCGGAGCGACGCTCGCCGAAGCCGGCGTTCGCGTTCATCGAGCTGCTTTCGCACCGGAAGCGTTCGTCGTCGACGACGGATCGCCGATGTCGCTCGTCGAGGATGGCCTGTGTGCGATCCAAGACGAAGCGTCGCAGCTGGTCGCGACACTGGCTGCCGATGCCGCCGGGCCGCTCGTGCTCGACACCTGTGCGTCACCGGGCGGTAAGACGACGATGATCGCCGCGGCTCTGCCCGCGGATGGACGCGTCGTCGCCTGTGACGTGCGCGACCGCCGCATGGCCCTGCTTCAACGGACGGTGGCGCTGAGCGGCGCGACGAACATCCGATTGGTGCAGATGAACCTCCTGCGGCCGCCACCGTTCCGCCGTCCGTTCGATCTGGTCTTCGTCGACGCTCCGTGTTCGGGCCTCGGCACGCTCCGGCGCGACCCGGATATCCGGTGGCGCCGGCGCGAAGCCGACCTGGCGCCATTCGCCGCTGCCGAGCTCACGATGCTCCAGCGCGCGGCGGAGGCGGTCGCGCAAAATGGGCGCCTCGTGTACGCCACCTGCTCGAGCGAGCCCGAGGAGAACGAAGGCGTCGCGCAGGCGTTTCTCGCCACTACGCCGGGGTTCTCAAAGCGCGACGTGCGCGACGTCTCAACGCGGATTCCAGCGGCGGTCGTCGACGAGCGCGGCGATCTGCGGACCGAGCCGCATCGACACGGGCTCGAGGCCTTCTACGCGGCCGTGTTCCAGCGGAACTTGTAGTACGATCGGGCGTCCCATGGCATTGACGACCCGCGTATGGACCGCGGGCAAGTTGCTTCTCCTGGTCGGCGGCCTGCTCGCCACCTATTTGCTGTTCGCGGCGGCGTCGATGCGCGTGGCGCTGCGCACGCGTGAAGTGCAGGTGCCGGACCTGACGAACCGCACCGCAAACGAAGCGTCGGCGATTGCGAACAACATCGGCCTGACGATTCGCGTCGACGAGACGCGACGGCCTGATCCGAAGATCGCCGCCGGCCGCGTCATCGCGCAGGAACCTCCGGCTGGTTCGGTTGCGCGACGCCAGCGCACGATGCGGGTCTGGCTGAGTGCGGGTCAGCGATCGACCACCGTGCCGCAACTCGTGGGCGAGACCGAGCGGGCGGCGCAGTTACGGCTTGCCCAGGACGGTTTGACGCTGGCCGCACTCTCCGAAATCCGGTCCACCGATTTGCCGTCCGACGTCGTCGTCGCGCAGACCCCGGCGGCGAAGAGCGCGTCGGGCCAGGTGGAGCTGCTGGTCAATCGCAGCGAACGTGGTGAAACGTACGTGATGCCCGATTTGATCGGCGTCAATGGCGACCGTGCGGCTGAAATGCTACGCGATCGCGGCTTCCGCGTCGCCATCGTCGGCTCGAGCCCGTACCCCGGCGTCGCGGCAGGCGTCGTGATCCGTCAGAGCCCGCAGGCCGGGTTCCAGATCGGCCCGGGTGAGCCGATTTCGATCGAGGTCAGCCGATGACGGTGCAAATCGCGCCGTCCATTCTGTCGGCGGACTTCGCCGCGCTCGGCGCGGCGATTGCCGCGGCGGAACGCGGCGGCGCCGACTTGATTCACGTCGACGTCATGGACGGTCATTTCGTGCCGAACATCACGATCGGCCCGCCCGTCGTGAAGTCGATCAAGCGGGTGGCGACCGTGCCGCTCGACGTGCACTTGATGATCGAGGAGCCGGATCGCTACATCGACGACTTCGCATCGGCGGGTGCGTCGATGATATCGGTCCACGTCGAGGTGTTGCCGCATCTGCACCGAACGGTACACGCGATCAAGGCGCTCGGCGTGAGAGCCGGCGTGGTGCTGAATCCTTCGACTCCGATCGTGATGCTCGAGGAGATCGCCGGCGACGTCGACTACGTGCTCGTGATGTCCGTCAACCCCGGCTTCGGCGGCCAGACATTCATCCCGCGCAGCGTTTCGAAGGTCCGGGCGGTGCGCGATCTGCTCGATCGTGCCGGCAACCGGTCGGCGCCAGTCGAGATCGACGGCGGCATCGACATTCAGAACGTCGCGCGCGTCGTCGCTGCGGGTGCGAGCATCATCGTCGCGGGCTCTGCGGTCTTCCACAGCGCGGACGCCGAACGCGCCACGCGCGAGCTCAAGGCGGCGGCAACCGCCGCCGCGTCGCTTCCCGCCCGGTGACCGGCCCCGGGTCGACGTCTCGCCTGCGTGTGCGCTACGCGGAAACCGACACGATGGGCGTCGTCTACTACGCGAACTATCTCGTCTGGTTCGAAGTGGGTCGGACAGACCTGCTGCGCTCCACCGGATGGAGCTATCGAGAGATGGAACACGAAGGATTTTCGCTTCCGGTGATTGAATCACATTGCGAGTACCGGGTGTCCGCGAAGTACGACGACGAAATCGACGTTCGGACGACGGGCTCGATCGTCTCTCCGGTTCGCGTGCAGTTCGAGTATGAAGTTGTCCGGGCGCTGGACGGTGTGCTCCTGGCGAAGGGACACACGGTTCATGCGATTCTGGACGGATCCGGCCATCCGCGACGGCTGCCCGACCGCGCGCGAGAGGTGTTCGCATGAAGGCGTTCGTCACCGGCGTCGCGGGATTCATCGGTTCGACGCTCGCGGAGCGGCTCCTCGACGAGAACGCCGACGTCATCGGAATCGATTGCCTCACCGACTACTATCCGCGAGCCGTCAAGGAGCGCAATCTGTCAGGCCTCGTGTCGCGGCCGCGGTTCCGTTTCGTCGAATCCCGGATCCAGGACGCGAATCTTGCGGAGCTGCTGGGGGACCGGTCGCATGTGTTTCATCTGGCCGCGCAGGCCGGCGTTCGCAAGAGCTGGGGAAAGGATTTCGCCGTCTATACAGTGAACAACATCGAGGCGACGCAGGTGCTGCTCGAGGCGGCAGCGGCGCGACCTTCGATCGATCGGTTCGTCTACGCGTCGAGCTCCTCGGTGTACGGCGATCGCGTCGCAATTCCGATGCGGGAGGACTCTCTGCCGCAGCCGGTTTCACCGTACGGCGTGTCGAAGCTCGCGGCGGAACAGCTTTGCTATCTGTACTACGTCAACCATCAGGTGCCGGCCGTTTCGCTCCGATACTTTACCGTGTACGGACCGCGACAGCGTCCCGATATGGGATTTCATAAATTTCTTCGCGCGACGCTCCAGGGGCAGCCGATTACTGTGTTTGGCGACGGCGAGCAGACACGCGACTTCACGTTTGTGCACGACGCTGTCAGCGCGACCATAGCAGCTGCACGGCGCGGCGTTCCAGGGCGTGTATACAATATTGGAGGCGGTTCTCGCGTCTCCGTGAACGACGTGCTCGAGATCATCGGCCGTGTATCGGGACGCCGACCGATCGTGAATGTCGACGCCGCGCAGAAGGGCGACATGCGACACACGTACGCGGACACGTCGCTCGCGCAGGCCGATCTGCGCTTCGCGCCGAGCGTGACGCTCGAGCAGGGACTCGCCGCCGAGTGCCGGTGGCTGGCTGAATTGTTGTGATGAGTACTCGTCTTTATTCCGTTCTCCTCGTGGCTAGCCTCGCCGGCGGTTGCTCAGCGACGACGCGCGGGCTCGTGCCGGCCGGCACGACGGAGCCCGACAAGTTTCTGTACGACAAAGGCACCGAATCGCTGAACAAGAAGAAGTGGCTCACCGCCCGGGACTACTTCAAGCAGCTCAACGAAACGTACACGTCGAGCCCGATTCGGCCCGACGCCAAGCTCGGGATCGGCGACACGTATCTCGGCGAAGGCACGGCGGAGTCGCTCGTCCTTGCGATCAACGAGTACAAGGAATTCCTCACCTTCTACCCGACGAACCCTCGCGCCGATTACGCGCAGTACAAGCTGGCTCTCGCCCATTACAAGCAGATGCGCGGTCCCGAGCGCGATCAGACCGAGACGCGCGATGCGATGCAGGAATTTCAGGTCTTCGTTCAGCGGTATCCCGGCAGCTCGCTGTTGCCCGACGTTCAGACGAAGCTGCGCGAGACCAGGGATCGATTGGACGAAGCCGATTATCTGGTCGGTTTTTTCTACTGGCGCCAGAAGTGGTACCCAGGCGCGATCGATCGATTCAAGTCCGTTTTGAAGACCGATCCGGCGTTCTCGAACCGCGACGCCGTCTATTACCATCTCGCCGATTCGCTGATCAAGATG
>Ga0335085_10011529_pt1 | contig 13101 bp, 7 predicted proteins | sample Lox_Sample_45_FD_206712 | JGI IMG/M metagenome (GOLD analysis project Ga0335085, IMG submission 206712) | Soil microbial communities from Loxahatchee National Wildlife Refuge, Florida, United States - Lox_Sample_4.5 | ecosystem: Environmental > Terrestrial > Soil > Wetlands | place: USA: Florida...
CCGACGTGCGGGCGACGCTCGAATGGATGCGGACCCGATGCCGGCTACCGATCGGGGTTGGGTTCGGCATCACCTCCGCCGCCGAGGCCGCCGCCGTGGCCGCCTTCGCCGATGCGGTGATCGTCGGCACCTCCATCATGCGGCTGGTGGAGGAGCATCAGCACGCGACGGACCTGCCGCAGAGGGTTGGCGCCTTCGTTCGTGAGCTGAAAGATGCAACCCGGAACGGAAGAAGTAGGCAGTAGGCAGATGGCAGTAGGCAGCCCCCACTCCCAGCCCCCTGCCGTTCTGTCCCACTGCGCTGCCGACTTTGGATGTGGCGCACTGCCTACTGCCTACTGCCTACTGCCTACTGCCTACTTTCCCCGATGACTGACTATCAAGCCACGCTCGACTGGCTCTACGCGCTCGAAGCGGCGAAGGGAATGGACTTCAAGCTCGAGCGAGTCACCCTGGGCCTGGAGCGGCTCGGGAATCCGCAGCGCCGATTCCCCAGCATTCACATCGCCGGCACCAACGGGAAGGGGTCGGTCGCCGCCATGCTGCACGCCATACTCGGCGCCGCCGGGTACCGTGCCGGACTCTACATTTCCCCTCACCTGGTGCGGTTCACGGAACGGATCCGCGTCGGTTCACACGAGATCGGCGCAGCCGACGTCGTGGCGCTGGCCGACGAAGTTCGCCGCGAAGTGACCGGGCACGGCATCGAGCTCACCTTCTTCGAGATCGTGACGGTCATGGCGCTGCTGTACTTCGCCCGCCAGGGAGTGGACGTTGCGGTGGTGGAGGTCGGACTCGGCGGGCGTCTGGACGCGACCAACGTCATCGATCCATGCGTGGCGGTGATCACGACGATCGGGCGCGATCATACCGAGTTCCTCGGCGACGACCTCGGCGGCATCGCGCGGGAAAAGGGCGGGATCATCAAGTCTGGCCGCCCGGTAGTGCTCGGACGCATCGAAGGCGAGGCGGGCGCGGTGCTGCGCCGGCTCGCCGCGGAGCGTGGCGCTCCGGTCGTGGCGGCGGGCAGCGACTACCGCGTCAGTGACGAATCGGAGCCCGGTTTCGAGGGGCTGGGATACGCCCTTCCGCGGCTCAGGTTGGCGCTGCGTGGCCCGCACCAGCGGGAGAACGCTGCCACGGCACTGGCGACGCTGGCCACGATCCGCTCGCTGCTGCCGGTGAGTGAAGCTGCCATCCGCGACGGGCTCGCCAGCGTTGTCTGGCCGGGCCGGTTCGAGGTGCTCCCATCGGCGCCGCAGGTCGTGCTGGACGGCGCACACAACGTCGATGGCATGCGGGCGCTTCTGCGCGCGCTGCGTCCGCTGCTGGCGGGGCGCGCCCTGCACGCGCTGTTCGCGGTCATGCGCGACAAGGAATGGCGTACGATGGCCGAGCTGCTGGCGCCCTCTTGCGCGACGGTGACCGTGACCCAGGTGTTTCCTCCGCGCGGTCAGCCGACCGTGGCGCTCGTCGAGGTCTTTCGTGGCCACTGTCCGGTCGTAGCGGAGCCCGACCCGCAATCTGCGTGGCAACAGACGCGCGCGCGCGCAGGTGCCGAGGACGTCGTGCTCGTGACCGGCTCCCTGTTTCTCATCGGCGCGGTGTATCCGTCGGTGAAGCGCGACACGACCGCGGCGGATGCCGAGGCGCGTCCGCCCTCCCTTCCCTGAGCCGGCGCGGTACCTTCGCCGCGCGTCCCTGCACCCCGTTTGCGCCGCCTTCCTTCGCGGCGGGAGTGTGGATAAAGAGAACATGGCGTGGAAGGGCTCTGCATGGTTCGTGGGCGGGTCGCGGCACCGGGGCGCTGCCGTGGAGGGCGACGGACACTCGTGTGCGCGCTCGCCGCGACGGTGCTCGCGCTCGTCTCCATGGCCGGGGCGCAGGAACACCGCCTCTTCTTCGGCGAAGGGACGCAGGAAGTCGTCATCGACGCCGATACCCTGATCGTCGATCAGGAGAACGACACCGTCGAGGCCAGCGGCAACGTCGTCATTCGCCGTGGCGAGGTGGAGCTACGCGCCGATGAGGTGCGCTTCAGCCGGGCAACGAGCGAGGCCGAAGCGTTCGGCCACGTGAGCCTCACCGATCCGGACGCAATGCTCTTTGCCGACCATTTGCACCTCAATCTCGACGATGAGATGGGCACGCTCTTGCGGGGGCAGGTCTACTCGCAGCGGATGCAGTTTTCGCTCTCCGGGGATGAGATCAGCAAGGGGATCGGGCAGAGCTATCACATCGTGAACGGGCGCTTCACCACCTGCCTCTGCAAGCAGGGGCCGCCGAGCTGGAGCATCGCCGGCAAGACCCTCGACGTCGCGTTGAACGGCGAGGGACGGGTCGAAGCGGGTACGTTCAACATCCTCGACATTCCGGTCCTCTACATTCCCAGCGCCGTCATTCCGGTCAGCCGCGAACGGCAGTCCGGCCTCCTGATCCCCCGCTTTGGGGTCTCGAACCGCCGCGGGTTTCAGCTCGTCCAGCCCTACTACTGGGCCATCAACAAGAGCCAGGACCTGACGGTTGCCTTCGACGTGGAGACGTCGGCCCGCCTCGGCCTCATCGGAGAGTATCGCTACGCGTTGAGCCGGACGTTTCAGGGCATGTGGAACGCCAGCTATTTCAACGAGTTCCTGCGCGGTCGAGCGACCGAGCTGGCGACGAATCCGTCCGTGCCCGAGAATCGCTACGGGATTCTCGGTGAGCACAAGCAGGAGCTCGGGCCTGGCCAGGCATATGCCGACGTGATGGCCGTCAGCGACGACGAGTTCTTCCGTGACATCAATGTCTACAGCCTCGAATACCATCAGCAAGTCGCCTTCCGGACCCTGCCCTACACGGAATCGCGCGGGGGATATCTGCAAACGTGGGATCGGGTGATGGTGCAGGGCGAGACTCAGGTCTATCAAAACCTCGTCGGTCCGCAGCGCTTCGTCCTCCAGGAGCTGCCCGAAGTGGCGGTCAACGGGCAGAAGCAGCTGCCCTTCGGCTTGATCGGCAGCGTCACTTCGAGTGGCGTCGACTTTCAACGGCCGCAAGGCATCGACGGTCTCCGCTTCGATATCGAGCCCTCGCTGAGTCTCGCGCTGCCGCTCGGCCCTTCGCTACTGGGGTCGGCGTATGCCACCTATCGCCAAACCGCCTATACCTTGACGGAGAACGAAATGACCGGTGGCTTTACCGGTACCGGTCCGCCCACCGACGTCATCAACCTACCGACGAACTCCACTCGAGAGATCCCGCAGCTCGGGGCGAGCCTCGGCAGCGGATTGAGCCGCGTGTTCGATTTCCCGTATTTTGGTTTCACCAAGCTCAAACACGTCATCGAGCCGACAGTAGGGTATCTGTACATCCCGAGGGAGAATCAGGACGATCTCCCGCTGTTCGACGGGCTCGACCGGGTCGAACATCGCAGCCTGATCACCTATGGGGTCGCCAACCGCCTGCTGGCGCGCACGGCGGGCAACGGCGGGGACGACAAGGGGGACATCTACGAGCTCGTCCGGTTGTCGCTCGCGCAGAGCTACGATCCCACTCGCCTCATACCCCGCTTGCCGGGGCAGGGGGGCGAGAATCACCTCTCGGACGTCGACATGGACCTGCGCATCAACCCGACGCGCTGGGTCTCGCTGCGCTCGTTCTCCAGCTTCGATACCGGCAGGCCCGAGTTCTCTCAGGTGTACGTGGGGATCCGCTTGCAGGAGCCGCCGCGCAAGGACGAGTTCGCGCCCACGGTCCGCTTCTCCACGCGCAACACGCTGAACGTCTTCTATCGCTTCGTGACCCAGAACCAGTTGCAGGAAGTGGACGCTGATCTGCTCATGCGCCTGACGGATCAGTTCGGCATCCAGTACGCCATCCGCTACGACATCCAGAACGCCAAGTTCCTGGAGAACTTCTTCGGCCTGCGCGTCGTGTCCTCGTGCAACTGCTGGAGCCTGCGCGTCGGATTCTCCGACACGGTCAATCCGAACGAGGTCCAGGTGCAGGCGCAGTTCCAGCTGGTCGGCTTCGGCGCCTGGGGATCACAGAGGGCCGACCTCTATTGAAAGTGATGAGTGACGAGTGACAGGTGAAGAGTCGGAGAGAGCTCCGGCTCACTTCACTCATCGCTTGTCACTCGTCACGACCAAAGAAAAAGGGCCTGGAGCTCGTGCCCCAGGCCCTTTCAGCGGTCGATTCAGGAGACGACTAGCCTAGTTGCCGCGTCGTGGCAGGATGATCTGGTTGGCCTCCTGCGGGACGCCCTGGACGTGGATGTTGGCGGCGTCGGTCTTCAGCACCTTACAGGGACCGAACGTGCCGCATGAGTCGTTGGAGTCGCACTCCCGCTCCGGGTCACCCGCGCACACGCCCGGCTGACAATCTGCAACGTTATCCGTGGGGCAGTCGCTATTGAGATCGCACGTCCGGCTGGTGAGCACCCCGTCGAAAATGCAATGCCGATCGACCAGGAACGCCTCCTCGAGGATGCCCAGGATCGAATTGGCGTCGAAGATGTTCTCATCGCCGATCGGCCCGGCCACCGGCCGCAGGCGGGATTGACCCGTCAGTGTGCCCTGCGTGCCGATAGAGAAGATCGAGTAGGCGTCGCCGTCCGGACCCGGCCGCGTGTCGATATCGGCCAGACGCACCGACTTGAAGCACTGCAGCTTGGTCGAGGCAGAGAAGCGCTGCTCGAACTCGTTGTAGATCAGGAACTGGACGGTTGCGGTGCCGGGAACTTGCAGGCTCAGGTCCTGCGAGCACGGCACCAGGGTGATGGTCGAGTTGACCGGCGTATTGACGTCACCCGCATGGGTGATCACGTGCGCCCCCTCGAAGAAGTGGTCCAGCGTGAGCACCGCGGGACAGGAGTTGTAGTTGGCGATGTCGTCGCACACGCCGATGTCACCCTCGAGGTGGCAGGGCCCGAGGTTGAGCACGTTGCTCGGATCGGGCGGATGATCCGGGACGGCCGGAATGCCGATGGCGTTGTACTTGCGCGCATCGACGTACGGGAGGGTGCGCAGGATGGTCGCTTCCGCCTTCAGCTCGTTGTTGCCCACCGGAGTCGGGCTCGGCTCATCGAGGCTGTCGGGATCGACCTGGAAGCACTTGAGCTCGCCGATGAAGGGCGATTCCTGAACCGGCGGAATGCTGCCCTCGTTGAACTGCGGCGGAATGCCCATCCCGGGCATGGTCGCCAGCGGCAGGGTCGGCAGGCCATCGTTGGCCGACCACGAGAGCGGCTGCCGCTTCGTCAGCGAGAAGCGGAAGTCGGTCTCCTGCCATCCGGGAACGCAGGGCAGGCCGTTGCACACCTCGTGGAAGTCGACGTCGTTGCAGATCGGCCCGAAGGCGTTGCCGCAGTGCCCGTTGGCATTGATGTAGAAGCAGTAGACGCCGACCAGGTGCTCGGACACGTTGGTCACCTGGATGAAGGTGTCCACCGCCGCCGGGCGCTGCACGATGATCCCACCGGCACCCCCAGGTGACACCAGGCCGTCATCCACGGCCGGCTCGACCTGAACCTTCGGCAGAATGACTATCGACGCCGCACGGTCGGTCGTGACCCCTGGCGCCTCCACATCGATCGCGCTGGCGGCGCTGGACAGGCAGAGCACGACCGCACACGCGAGCGCCCACCGCCAAAGCCCCTTGGTTGTCCTCATCGCTTGTCTCCTTTCCTCACCGCTGCAAGACATTCGTTAGCGCCAGCGCGCTCACTGCTGATCCGAGAGCGTGATCGAATCGAAGATGTCGTCTCTACCGGTTTGCTCGAAGGTCTTATCGAAGCGATAGCCTTCCTGCTGAATGTTGAACGCCGCAACGCTCGAATTCGCGCCGAGGGCGAAGTACTCGGGGGCGGTGTTCCGTTCCTCGGCGATGCCGATCACGCCGCTGTTCACCGAACCGTCTGGCAGCAGTGCATCCGGCGGGAAGATCTTGGTGAACAGCGCGCCCGGGCCCAGGACTTCGAAGGGGCTGCCGCCCGTCGTCGAGCCGAACAGTTCCAGCCTGAGGTCGAACCAGCACTCGACCGTGGTGCTTCCGGACAGCCGCTGCTCGAGCTCGTTGGTGATCTCGAAGAAGAGTTGCGACTTTCCAGGAATCAGGTTCTCGAAGTTGCGGTTGCACGGCGTGAGCGTCAATGTCGTGTTGATCTCGGTGAAGACTTCGCATTCATCCGCGCGACATGCCGGACTCGCAGTGTTCTCGGCGTAGTGGTTCAGCAGCAGGGTTTGCGGGCACGAGTTGTATTCGCCCGGGAAGGTGGGCGTGTTGTTGAGGCGGAGCTCGTTGACCGGCTCGTCGGCGGCGAAGTTGGTGGCCTCGATGGAGTAGGCATTGTATTTGGCGACGTCGCCGTCCAAATCCTGCAGCAGCGCTTCGCCCTTCAGCGCGTTGCCGCCGAAGGGCATGCCGTTGCTGTCGGTTTCCACGCAGGTGAGGTCACCCTCGAAGCCGGACGGCACTGGCGGAATGGCGCCCGGATCGAGACCGGCGTTGGGATCGCCGAGCGGGTCGCTGAAGTCGACCGGACGGCCTTCACTCACCACCCAGTGGGTCGGCTGCTGCTTGGTCAACCAGATCTCGAAGTCGGTTACCTGCCAGAGGCGAGGGTTGCGCGGACCGGGCGGCTGAGTCGGACGCACCAGGGCGGCATTCACGTAGAAACACCGCGCATGGACCATCGATTCGTTGCGGGTGTTCGCGAGCTGCACGACCGTGTCGCGGGTGCCGTTCCACACGACCTTGGGCCAGATCAGCACCGAGCCGCTCCGGTCAGAGAGCACATCGGCGTGCGCCACTGACGTCGCCAGCAAGATGCTGACAAGCACTCCGCAGACGCCCCACACGCAACGCTTCCCTAGTGCCTTCCTCATCGCATGTCTCCTTTCGAAGAGAACCCTTCACCTCGGTTTCTCATCTTCTCCATCATCGCGTCGTACCTAGAATCATCACGCTCGCTGGTACCCGCACCCTTCCAACTCCACCCCAGGGCAGGGCAGAAGGCGGTGTTCTGATACTTGAACCCCGCTCAGTTGTCAAGCGGAAAAGGACGCAAATTTGTGTTCATTCTTGACCGCCCGATACGCTTCCTGGTAAGCCCCGCACCCACTTGGTACTGTCAGCGAATACCGGGCCACTTTGGCCCGTCTCAGTACCACAAAACTGGAGGGCAAATGAAGCGACGTCGTTTGTTTGGGTGGTGGCTGGGGATGGCCCTGGTCTGGAGCGGCTGTTCGATGCTTGGACTGGGAGGGAAGGAGACGCCCTCTGCCAAGACCGGTCAGCAGGCCAAGGCGGGCCAGCCGCCAGTAAAGGTAGGCATGGCCTCCCCGATGGTCTACACCGAGGCCAAAAACGGCCTGCCCGAAGGCCGGATCTGGAAGACGCAGATCGCCTTTGGCGACGTCAACGGCGACGGCCTGCCCGATCTGGGGGCGGTCTCGCGCTTGGCTGATGGCCCATGGATCTTCATTGGCGACGGAAAGGGCAACTGGAAGCCGGCCGCCAACGGTTTACCCCACGAGCCGTATTGCGGGGGCGGCATGGCCTTTGCTGACGTGAACAACGACGGCAAGATGGATGTCGCGATTTCGGACCACTGCAAGGGAGTGTTCGTCTACCTCGGCGACGGCACGGGGAATTGGAAGAGCGCCTCTTCGGGGCTTCCGACGATCGGCTCGGAAGACGTCGCCTTGGGCGACTTCGACGGCGACGGATGTGTCGATCTCGTCTCGGTGGCGGCCAACGAGGAGGGCGTGCGCGCGTTCCGCGGCAACTGCAAAGGCGTGTGGAAGGAGACCTCGGACGGCCTGTCGCAGACCGAGTGGGGCAACTCGGTGGTGATGGCGGACATGAACGGCGACGGTCACCTGGATATCATTGCCGCGTATTCGGCCGGTCCGCGGGTATGGCTCGGTGATGGGAAAGGCAAGTGGCGTGAAGCCTCGGAGGGCCTCCCGGCGCCCGACATCCACGGCCTCTACTGGGGCATTGCGGTGGGCGACGTGAACGGCGACGGGAAGCTGGACATCGTTGCCGGCTCGCAGATGCCTCCCCAACCCGAGGGCTGCGGCGTGCCCGGCGCCCCGGTCTGTACCGGTGGCGGTGTACAGGTCTTCATCCAGGAGGCGGGCGGAAAGTGGCGCGAGTCCAACCAGGGCCTGCTGCCGATGAACGCGCTCGGTGTCGTCGTCGGCGATCTCAACAACGACGGTCACGCCGACATCGTCGTCACCGGGAAGCGGCAGCTGTCGGAGATCGGCGGCGTCTACGGCGTCTTCCCGTACCTCGGCGACGGTACCGGCAAGTGGACACTGGCCGAGGATAGCGGGCTCCCGAACGACGGACGCGAACGCACCTGGGGGGTTGGGCTGGCGGACATCGATGGCGATGGCGTGCTCGATATCGCGGTGGCGTTCGGCGACGTCGTCGCCCCGCAGTGGCGCTCGGGCAGCGTGCAGAAGGGCCACAGCGCCGCTCCCCAGCGCGGCAAGTTCGGCGTCCTCGAGGTGTGGCGCGGCGAGATCAAGCCGAAGCAGACGGCTGGGGCGCAGTAGCCGGAGAAAGTCGAGAGTCAAGAGTCGAGAGCCTTCGATCCGCATCCGCAAGGATCCGCAGCTTCCGCTCTTGACTCTCGACTCTCGACCCTCGACTCTCGACTCTCGACCCGGCGCTGCCAGGCGCGTTTCCCGCCTGCGCCGGGGGCGACGTTGATTAACCGCCCCGTTGTGGAATGATGACGGGGTGTCTCGGCTCTACGGCTATCTGCGCCGTTACCGGCTCCGGTACCTGATCGGCGGTGCTTGTCTGCTTGCCACCGCCACACTGGCGATGGCGGTGCCCTATCTGCTCAAGCAGGCCATCGACGCCATTCAGCAGGGCCAGACGCTCGACCATGTGACCCGCCTCGCGCTGCTGATCGTTGCCGTCGCCATTGTCCAGGGCGTCGCTCGCAGCTTGTCGCGGGCGCTGATCTTCAACGTCGGACGCGACATCGAGTACGATCTGCGCAACGATCTCTTCGCTCACCTCCTGACATTGCCGCTGGGCTACTACCAGAGCCGCCAGACCGGCGATCTGATGTCGCGCCTGGTCAACGACGTCACCGCGGTCCGGATGCTGCTCGGACCCGGGATACTCAACCTGGTCAACACCCCCGTCTACTATGCGTACGGGCTCTCGATCATGCTCTCGCTCGATCCGAAGCTCACCGTGATCGCATTACTCCCCTATCCGCTGCTGCTGTTGGCGGTGAAGCGCATGAGCCGGCGGCTGATGGAGCAGACCCTTCGCGTGCAGGAAGGCCTGGCGACGATGAGCAGCGTCGTGCAGGAGAACGTGAGCGGGATCCACGTCGTCAAGGCCTACGTCGCCGAGCCGCTGGCGGTGCGCAACTTCGAGCGGGTGAACCAGGAGTTCACCCGCCAGAGCGTCGAGCTCGCGCGCGTCCGCGGGCGCCTGGTGCCGCTGATGCGGTTCGCCTCGGGGCTGGGATCGCTGATGGTCGTTTGGTACGGGGGCACGCAGGTCATCCACGGCGCGATGACTCTGGGCGGTCTGGTTGCCTTCATCGGCTACCTGAATCTGCTGGCGTGGCCGACGATGGCGATGGGCTGGATGCTGTCGATCGTGCAACGTGGGCGGGCGGCCATGCGGCGTCTTGAGCAGGTCTTCGCCGAGCAGGCGGACATCCACGATCGGCCCGATGCCAGCCTGCCGGCGCCGATCGTCGGCCGCCTGGAATTCCGCGATGTCGACTTCTCCTACGCGGCGCCGGGCGACGGTCATCCCGTCGTGAAGGGAGTGTCGTTCACCGTCGAGCCGGGACAGAAGCTGGCGCTGGTGGGCCGCACCGGAGCCGGCAAGACGACGCTCGTGCAGCTCCTGCCGCGGCTGTTCGACGTCGCCGGGGGCACGATCCTGCTCGATGGGCGGGACATCCGCCGCCTGCCGCTGCGCGAGCTGCGCCGCGCGATCGGGTTCGTCCCGCAGGATCCGTTCCTCTTTTCGACCACCATCAAGGAGAACGTTGCCTTCGGTCTCGACCAGGTCGACGAGCGCACCATCGAGCGCGCGGTGGAAGACGCCGACGTGGCCGATGACGTCGACGCGCTCGCGCATGGGCTCGACACGATCATCGGCGAGCGCGGGATGACGCTCTCCGGCGGGCAGAAACAGCGCTTGACCCTGGCGCGCGCGATCGCGTGCGCTCCACGGATCCTCGTGCTCGACGACTCGCTGTCGAGCGTCGACACCCGGACCGAGCGCCGCATCCTGCACCGGCTGCGCGAGGTCATGCGTGGCCGCACCTGCATCGTCATTGCTCATCGCATCTCGACCATCCTCGACGCCGACCGCATCGCCGTCATGGACGATGGACGGATCGTCGAGATCGGCGACCATGCGAGCCTCCTGGCGCGCGACGGCGTGTACGCCGACCTCTTCCGCCAGCAACAGCTCGAAGAGGAGATCGAGGCTCTGTGAGCAGCGACGGGCAAGCGCGTGGCGACTGGGCGGCCGACTTCCAGCAGGAAGCCGCCCTCGGCCGGGCGTACGACGCCGGTCTCATCCGCCGTCTCGGGACGTTCGTCCGGCCGTACCGCCGGCCGTTCGCGGCCGCCATGGTCTGTCTGCCGCTCACGTCCGCCTGCTCGCTCGTCCAACCCTACCTCGTCAAGGTGGCAATCGATCGCTACATCGCGCCGAAGAACCCCGCCGGGCTGGGCGTGATCGCGCTGCTGTACGCCGGTGCCATGGCCGGCGAGCTGCTGTTCATGTACCTGCAATACTACTTCACCATGGTCGTCGCGCAGCGCAGCCTGGCGGATCTGCGGGTGAAGCTGTTCGCCCATGTGCAAAGCCTGTCGGCGCGTTTCTTCGACCGTCATCCCGTCGGCCGCCTGGTGACGCGCCTGACGACCGACGTGGACGTGATCAACGAGATGTTCGCTGCCGGCGCGCTGACGATCCTCATGGATGTTGCCACGCTGATCGGCATCGTCGCCATCATGCTCGCCATCGACCTCCGCCTCGCGCTGGTGACGCTGTCATTGCTCCCGGTGATGGTGCTGGCGATCAACTTCTTCCGCGTACAGGCGCGCAAGAGCTACCGGCTCATCCGCGAGCGCATTGCGCGCCTCAACGCGTATCTCCAGGAAGCACTCGCCGGCATGAGCGTCATCCAGCTGTTCGCCCGCGAGCGACAGAGCTGGGCGCGCTTCGACCAGTTCAACGATGACCACCGGCGCGCCAATCATCTCTCCAACGTCTACGAGGCGGCGCTGTTCTCCATGGTCGAGGCCATCAGCTCGATCTCGTTTGCCCTCATCGTTTGGTATGGGGGAGGGAGAATCCTGGCGGGAACGCTCGCCTTCGGCACCCTGGTTGCGTTCATCGAGTACATTCAGAAGTTCTTCATCCCGATCCGCGACTTCTCCACCAAGTATGCCGTGATGCAGTCGGCGATGTCCTCCGCCGAGCGCGTGTTCCAGCTCCTCGATACCCCCGCCGACATCGCGTCGCCCGCGCATCCCGTGCTCCCCGCCCGCATCGCCGGACGGATCGAGTTCGAGCACGTCTGGTTCGCGTATCGGCGCGAGGAGTGGGTGCTGCGCGACGTGTCGTTCACGGTCGCGCCGGGCGAGAAGCTGGCGATCGTCGGGCCGACGGGCGCGGGCAAGACGACGATCATGAAGCTGCTGAACCGGTCGTACGATGTCCAGCGCGGTCGCGTGCTGGTCGACGGGGTCGATGTGCGCGATTGGGACCTGGCCGAGCTCCGGCAACGGATCGGCGTCGTCCTCCAGGACGTGTTTCTCTTCAGCGGCACCGTGCGCAGCAATCTGACCCTCAATCGGGCCGATATTTCGGCGGCGGCGATGGAGCGGGCGGCGGAGACCGTGCACGCCCACCGCTTCATCGCCCGTCTCCACGGTGGCTACGACGAGACGGTGCGGGAGCGCGGCAACAACCTGTCGACCGGTCAGCGGCAGCTCCTTTCCTTCGCCCGCGCGCTCGCGTACCAGCCGACGATTCTGATGCTCGACGAGGCGACGTCGAGCGTCGACACGGAGACGGAAATGCTGATTCAGGATGCGTTGGCGAAGCTGATGGAGGGCCGCACCGCCATCGTCATCGCTCATCGTCTCTCGACGATCGAAACGACCGACCGCATCCTCGTCCTCCACGGCGGCCAGATTCGCGAGAGCGGCAGCCACGCCCAGCTGCTCCGGGCCCGCGGCTTGTACTACCGGCTGTATCAGCTGCAGTTCGCCCATAGCGACCACCCGCTGCCCGATGTGGTCGCGGCGACGTGACGCGGCCCGGAGGAGGGCGCGGCCTGTGCCCCTCGCGTTCGTCCTCGCGCTCGCGTGCCTGCCTCTGCTCCCCGCCTGTGGCACGACCGGATACATTCTCCGCGCGGGCTACGAGGAGGCGCGCATCCTCTGGCGCCGAAAGCCGATCGAAGAGCTCCTCGCCGGCGACCTCGACCCCGAAACGCGCAAGAAGCTCGAGCTGACGCTCGCCGTACGCACCTTCGCCAAGGAGCAGCTCGCCCTCACCGTCAAGGGGAGCTATTCGAGCGTGTCGCGCGTCGACGCCGACCAGATCGTCCATCTGGTCACCGCGGCGCCGCGCGACCGCCTGGTCCCGTACACGTGGTGGTTCCCCATCGTCGGCCGCGTACCGTACCGATCCTATTTCGACCAGGCCGCTGCCCACGCCCTCGCCGACGAGCTCAACGGCGCAGGCTACGACACGTGGGTGCGACCCGCGATTGCGTTCAGTACGCTCGGATGGTTCGACGACCCGCTGCTGTCGAACCTGCTCCGATACGACGAGGTGCAGCTGACGGACGTCATCCTACACGAGCTGCTCCACAACACGATCTATCTGCCCAGCCAGACGATGTTCAACGAATCGTTTGCCACCTTCGTCGGCGGCCGGGGCGCGATCGCCTTCTTTGCCGCGGCCGGTGATACCGCTCACCGCGAGCGGGCCGAAGCGGCGTGGGCCGACGAGCTGACGTTCTCGGACTTCCTCGGCGGCTTCCTCGATGAGCTCACCGAGGCGTATGCCAATGGCCTGCCGTTGGACCGCCGGGCG
>Ga0335085_10011530_pt1 | contig 13100 bp, 10 predicted proteins | sample Lox_Sample_45_FD_206712 | JGI IMG/M metagenome (GOLD analysis project Ga0335085, IMG submission 206712) | Soil microbial communities from Loxahatchee National Wildlife Refuge, Florida, United States - Lox_Sample_4.5 | ecosystem: Environmental > Terrestrial > Soil > Wetlands | place: USA...
CGCATGCCGTCGAGGATGAGCGCCAGGTACCGGTGCCGCAGCTCGGTGGTGCGCGCGGGGTCGGCGAACTTGATCGCGGCCACCAGCTCGAACACCAGCGAGATGTCGTGCAGCGCCAGGTCCGGCCTGAGCACGCCGCGGATGGGCAAGGCGTTCGGCGTCTACGGGCCGGTGATGGGCCTGCCCGCGATGCTCGGGCCGATCGCGGCCGGCGGGCTCGTGTAACGGCAGCGACTTATCGTGACAGCTGTGGCACTCGAGGCTGGGTTAGGCTGAGGTCAGGAGCGGAGCGAGCGCCCTGACCGAGGGCTGCCCGGGCGGGTCAGAGGGTACGGAGGGCGTCGGTGAGGGCTTCGGCGAGGCGGTCGACGTGGGGGCGGGCGAAGGGAAGCGGGGGGCGGATCTTCAGGGAACTGCCATCCGGGCCGGTCGCGCTGATCAGGACGCGGCGGTCGCGCAGGCCGTTGACGACGCGGATCGCGGCGTCGCCGTCGGGCTGGCCGGTGCCGGGATCGGTGAAGTCGGCCGCGGCGTACAGGCCGCACCCCCGCACGGCGCTGATCCGCGGCGTATCCATGGCGATCGCCTCCAGCGTGTCGCGCAGGTAACCGCCCACGTCCAGGGCGTTCTCCCGCAGGCCCTCGGTCTGGATCACGTCGAGGACCGCGGCCGCGGCGGCGATGCAGACCGAGTTGCCGCCGAACGTGTTGAAGTACCTGATCTTGTGGCCGAACTCCTCGAGGATCTCCGGGCGGGCCGCGACCCCGGCGATCGGCATGCCGTTGCCCATCGGCTTGCCCATGACGGCCAGGTCGGGCACGATGCCGTGGCGCTGGAAGCCCCACATCGCCTCGCCGGTGCGGCCGAACCCGGGCTGGACCTCGTCGGCGATGTACAGCCCGCCGGCCTGGCGCACCACGTCGGCCACCGGCTGCAGGAAGGAAGCGGGACCGGCGGGATCCGGCCGGATCCCGTCGGAGGAGAACAGGCTGTCGGCGATGAACGCGGCCAGCCTGACGCCATGGCGGTTCATGTCGGCGATCGCGGCCCGCACCTGGTCAGCGAAGGTCTGGCCGGTGTCGTGAACAGCGGGCGCCGGGACCGTCCAGACCGAACGGCCCAGCGGGACGGCCGGGCCGAGGCTGGGCGAGATCTCGGCGGCGGCCGTGGTCACGCCGTGGTAGGCGTTGGCGGTGATGACGATCCCCTCGCCGCCGGTGTGGAAGCGCGCGACGCGCAGCGCCAGGTCGACCGCCTCGCTCCCGGTGCAGGTGAACATGACCTGGCCGATCCCGTCCGGGTAGGTGCCGAGCAGCCGCTCGGCGTAGTCGAGGATCAGCTCGCTCGCGTACCTGGTGTGCGTGTTGAGGGTGGCCGCCTGGCGGGCGATCGCCTGCACCACCCGCGGGTGGCAGTGGCCGACCGACGGGACGTTGTTGTAGGCGTCCAGGTAGACCTGCCCGTCCGCGTCGTACAGGTGCACGCCCTCGCCGCGGACGATCCGCACCGGGTTGGCATAGAACAGCTTGTAGGCCGGGCCGAGCAGGCTGGCCCGGCGTTTGACGATCTGGCGCAGCTCGGGATCGAGGGCGTTGACGGATGCTATGTCGAAGCCGTTGACCATGGTCGCGGTGTCACGCACGGGTTGCCTCCTGGATGCGCGCGGCGGTCTGCTCACTGGCGATGCTAAGCAACCGGTGCAGGAGCTCCCGGGCCCTGGGGGTGTTGCGCAGGACGTAGGCGCGGTTCTCCGGGAACCGTTCGGCCCGCCATTCGGAGATGATGATCCGGGCCACGATGCGGCCCAGGATCAGGTCCGGGAGCAGGTCCAGCTCGGCCGCGGTGAGCGGGGTGACGGCGTGGTACCCGGCGATCAGGTCCAGCCCGGGACCGAACGGATCGGGACCATCGCCCAGCAGGTTGGCGACGGCGATGGCGAGGTCGTTGCAGAGCGCGGTCACCGTGACGTCGCCGAAGTCGATGATCCCGGCCACGTGGCGCCCGTTCGCCGAGATCAGCGTGTTGTCCGGGCTGAAGTCGTTGTGCACGAGCTGGGTTCGCCGACCGGCCAGGCGCGGCGGCAAGGTCGCCGCGAGCCTGCCGAACTGCTCCTCGACCGGGGCGCCCGGCGGCCGCTCGGCGACCAGGGAGCGCAGCCGGGGCAGCTGGGCGAGGTCCCACAGCAGCGGCCGGTGCACCAGCGGGTCGTCGAAGTCGCGCAGCGCCCGGCCCAGCTCGGCCAGGGTGCCGCCGAGGGCGCGGCGCAGCGGCGGGTCCGTGACCGCCGACCGGAGCAGCGTGCCGTCGAGGTAGCTGAGCACGTGCACGACGCGGCCGGCCAGCGGGCCGTCGGGGACTGTCGTCCACAGCGGGCCGCCGGCGGCGGCCGACGCCAGCGGTGCCCGCACCCGCGGGACCGGCAGGCCGGGCGCGGTCTCCTCGATGTGCCGCAGCACCCGGACCTGGACGCCGACCACGGCGGGATCGGCGCGCAGGTGCGCGAACTTCACCACGTAGCGCCGGTCCCCCGCGGTGAGCAGGAAGTTGTCGTCGGCTTCGCCGGGCAGCCGGGCGAGGCCGCCGGACAGGCCGAAGCAGGCCCGGACGGCTTCGGCGGCCCGGGGCTCGGTGACCGGTTCGGAGGGCGTCAGCCTGGCCGCGTCCAGGTCGGCGTCAGGGGTCACGGGGCGGCCTTTCGGTCGGGGTGGCGAGGCGCGGGAGCCGGGGCGGGAAACCCGGCCCGTTCGGGATCAAGTCAATGGACGGGACCGAGCAGGCGGCCGACCGCGGTGGTGACCGTCTCCTCCAGCGGGGGCCAGGGGAACCTGGAGCGCGAGATGCGCAGGCTGACGATGCCGTGCATCTGCTGCCAGACCAGCTGGGCGACGAAGAACGCCTGCGGGTCTTGCGGGTCGACCCCGATGCACGCGGCCACCCGGCCGATCAGCTGCTGGAACGACTTCCAGCCGGGGAAATGCTCCGGCGTGTAGTCGGGCAGCGGCAGCGGGCGGGCGAACATCAGCTGGTAGTGCCCGGGGGACGCCAGCCCGAACTCGCAGTAGACCAGGGCACCGGCCAGGACGCGCTGGCGGGGGTCGGTCTCGGTGACCTGGTCCTGCTGCCTGATCAGCTCGTCGAAGAGATGGTTCACGACCGCCAGGGTCAGCGACTCGATGTCGTCGAAGTGCAGGTACACCGAGGTCGCGGCCACGCCGACCTCGCGGGCGACCGCGCGCAGCGTCAGCGGCGGGGCGGCCGGGTCGGCCAGCAGCGCGCTGGCCGCCTCGATGATGTCGTCGCGCAGCCGTTCGCCCTGGCCGCGCGGGTTCCGCTGCCGGGTCTTGGTCGTCGGCATCGTGACCTCCTCGTCCTCCCTAAGACTACATCCGTTGCGCTACGGGTGAACTTTTGGTTGCTGACTACTTGACGCCTGTAAGGCTACAATCGTACAGTTAGTTTAGCAATACGGACGTAGCCTTACGCGCGTACAGATGGAGATCATGGTGAATGAGCTGACCGACAGGGCTTACGCCCGGCGCTGGTACACGCTGGGAGTGCTCTGCCTCTCCCTGCTGATCATCGTGGTGGACACCACGATCGTGAACGTGGCACTGCCGACGTTCGCACGGGACCTGCACGCCAGTTCCAGCGGGCTGCAGTGGATCGTGGACGCCTACACCCTCACCTTCGCCGCGCTGCTGCTGCTGGCCGGGGCGATCGCGGACCGGTACGGCCGGCACCGCGCGCTGGCCGGCGGGCTGGCCGTCTTCGCCGCCGGGTCCCTGGCCGCGGCGTTCACCCAGACGACCAGCGAACTCATCGCGGCCCGCGCGGTCATGGGCGTCGGCGGCGCCTTCATCATGCCGGCCACGCTGTCCATCATCACGGCGGTGTTCACCGATCACGCCGAACGGACCAGGGCGATCGGCCTGTGGTCCGCGGTCAGCGGCCTCGGCGTGGCGATCGGCCCGGTGGCGGGCGGCTGGCTGCTCGACCACTTCAGCTGGGAGTCGATCTTCCTGGTCAACCTGCCGATCGTGGTCATCGCCCTGGTCGCGGGATACTGGCTGGTCCCGGCGTCGCGGGCGCCCGGTGCCGGACGGCTCGACCTGGGCGGGGCGCTACTGTCGGTCGCGGCGTTCACCGGGCTGACCTACACGATCATCGAGGCGCCGTCCAACGGCTGGCTGTCGGCCCGCACGATCGGGCTCGGGGCCGCCTCGGTCGCGCTGCTGGCGCTGTTCGTGGCCTGGGAGGCGCGCGCTGCGCACCCGATGCTGCCGCTGCGGCTGTTCCGCAACCCGCGCTTCACCGGGGCCGGCCTGTCCATCACCGTGCTGTTCTTCGCCCTGTCCGGGGTGGTCTTCCTGAGCTCGCAGATCTACCAGTTCGTGCTGGGCTACAGCCCGCTGGCGGCCGGGGTCCGGGCGCTGCCGTCGGCGGCCGCGCTGGTCCTGTTCAGCCCGGCCGGGGCGGCGCTGGCCAGGCGGGCCGGGGTGCGGGTCCCGGTGATGCTGGGCCTGGCCGCGGTGACCGCCGGGCTGCTGATCTTCGCCCAGGCCTCGGCTTCGTCCGGGTACGGGCACTACGTGCTGGCCATGGTCATCGTCAGCGCGGGCATCGGGCTGGCCATGTCGGCCGCGACTTCGGCGTCGATGCGGGAGCTGCCGCCGGCCATGGCCGGAGTGGGTTCGGCCGTCAACGACACGACGCGCAACATGGGGAGCGTGCTGGGCGTGGCGGTGTTCGGCAGCATCGCGGCGTCGGTGTTCGCCAGCCAGATGGGTTCTGTCTCGCTTGGGGCGGCCGCGGCGGCGGCGCACCGGCCGGGCTCTGGCCCGGACGTCTGGCACGCGGCGGCCAGCGCGTTCGTCACCGGCGCCGACCGGGCCGTGCTGGCCGGGGCGATCGTGGTGGCCGCTGGCCTGGTGGTCGCGTTCCGCGCCCTCCGGCCGGTGCGGGCCACGGCTGCTGCCGAGGTGCCTGCTCCGGCGCAGACCCGGGTGCTGGAGGCGGTCCGCGGCTGAGCGCCCGGGCGCCGCGAGTCCCGCCCATCCGGAATGGCAAAGCCAGAAGCAGGAATCAGTGATTACCTGGACCAACGGGAAAGCCGCCGGTTTTACCGGCGGCTTTCGTCAGGGCTCAGGGCTGGGGCTAAGGGTGATGAGGCTGCCCAGGCGGCGCAGCCAGCTTCTCCTCGATCGAGAGCAGCGTTTCCAGGATCGCCATCTGAAGTACCACCTGGCCCTGCTCGGTCCAGGACCCGCCGCCAAGGGTGCCGTTGAGCCGCCTGAACGACTCCAGTATCGCCCCCCTGGCCTCCGGCGAGGACCGCCGGGGCTGCTGCACGACGCCACCCCAGGTAGCCCCCGGGACGGCGCGCCCGGCCGCCTGCCATTCAGTCCTCAGCCGGTCATAGGCAAGGCCCTGGCAACCCAGGCCGTGCTCCGAGGCGTAATTGGCTTGCCGATCCGGTGCCATCGTCATCTCAGGCCCTCCATTCCCCAAGGGCACCACCGTACTCCCGGCTCTCGCGCTGTTTTACCCTTTTCACCTAATCCATTCCGTCAACTCGCCCGGTTCCATAAGGTCGTGCGCCCGTATCTCGGGACCATAACTCCCCTGGTCCCCGGCCACCTCCTGAGCAATCGCATGCCGCCCATGGCAGATTGAGAATCAGGTCATGCTGAAGTAGGTGGTGTAGTACTGGTGTGCGACCCGGCCGATCGGGAGCAGCGTGACGGGCTTGCGGTTGACGATGCCCTCGAACGCCATCGGCTGGGCGGCGGTCCGCCGGATCGAGGCCATCTCGAGCTGCGGCGTCAGCGAGCCTGGGTCGGTCCCGTGCACGCTGCTCAGCACGACGGGACCGTAGGTCAGCGCCTGCACCGCCGGGTGGTCGGGCGTCGGCTCGACGGCCAGCTGCATAGGCAGCGTCACCTGGAGTACGTCACCTTGCCGCCAATGCCGCCGGAGCACGACCCAGCCCGCACCTGCCTCCCCTTCTCCCGGCACCTGCACTCCGGCCAGGTTGCGCAGCGGAGCGCCGTTCAGCGTGGCCCCAGGGGAGCCCGCCACCCACTTGGGCACCCGGACCCGCAACGTCAAGGTGGCAGCGCCGGATACCACGGACAGGCGAGTGACCGGGTCGTCGGGGAACCCGGTGTCCTGCCTCAGGACCAGGTTCCCGATCGTCACCTGGGACGGGATGAACAAGTTGACGTACAGGCCGTGCGCGTCGCGGCTGTAGATCGTGTCGGCGAACTTGGCCTGGGTCTCGAGCCCGGTGGCCGTGTCACAGGTGAAGGTGTCCCAGTCGGTGGCGTAGACGTCCGGGTTGCCCTGCGGGAAGTAGTTGAGCGGCTGGCGCTTGAAGGCGCCGGCCGACAGGCCGGTGTAGTAGCAGTTGAAGCCGTGCGGCGAACTCGGATCCTGCTCCCCCAGCATCTGGTTGAGCAGTGTGCGCTCGTAGTAGCCGAGCAGGTCGGTGCGGCCCGGCTGGTGGAAGTGAAGCAGCCTGGTCAGCTTCAGCATGTTGTAGCCGACGCAGTTCTCGCAGGTGAAGTTGGACAGCTGGGCGGCCACGGTGTCGGGCTGCTGGAAGTGCTCGAAGTTGCCGACGCCGCCGTTCACGTACACGTGGTGGCCGGTCACGATGTCCCAGAAGTTCCTCGCGATGTCGCGGTACCTGGAACTGCCGGTCTCCTCCCACATCCGGACGCAGGCGATGATCTTCGGCGTGGTCACGTTCGCTTGCAGGCCGGGAAGGTTGTCCATCCCTTCGGCCAGCGGGTCGAGGACCACGGCGTGGTAGAAGCGCTGCGCGGTGGCCAGGTACCGCTCCTGGCCGGTGATCGTGTACAGGTTGGCCAGCGCCTCCGGCAGCCCGCCGAACTCGTTCTGCAGGACCATCTGCATCTCGTCATACGAGAGCCGGCTGGTCCGCCAGTCCACCCAGTCGGCCAGCCTCTTCGCCACGTCGAGCGCCTGGTCGTCGCCGGCCAGCTGGTACTGGTCGATCATCCCGGCCAGGTACTTGTGGATCATGTAGTACGGCGACCAGACCGCCTTGCCCTGCTCCAGGATGTCGAAGTAGCCCTCGGGGAACGCGGACAGGTAGCCGGCGTGGAAACCCCGGCTGGCGGCCTTCGCCTGCAGCGCGGCGAGCTGGCTGACCAGGTACTGGCCGCGTTGCTGCGCGGCGTCGTCGCCGGTGTTGGCGTAGCTGAGCGCGAGACCGGACAGCAGGTGGCCGGTCATGTGGCCGCGGATCTGCGAGTCGGGTTTCTCCCAGCCGCCGAGCGGTTCGGCTGCTGACGGCTCGCCGTAGTTGACGCGGAACGAGCGGAGCATCCGTTCGGGGTCGAGGAAGAGCAGGTACGTGGTGTTCCTCGCCTGGTTCTGGCGGAACGGGCTGTCGAGCAGCCGGACCGAATCCAGGGGCAGTCCCGCGGCACGCCCCGCGGTCCCGTCGGGGGCGTAGCCGCCGGGCTCGGGGGGTGCGGACCCGATCTGGGCCGCTGGGCCGACCGCCGGGGGAATCCCGTCGGCGACCAGGGCCTGTTCGGCGATCAGGGCGCCCGCGCCGATGCCGAGCACGGTGAGCGCGCGGCGCCTGCTCAGGCCCTGGCGGGCGGGCGGCGTTTCCGGCTCGTCGCGGGCGGTGGCTGGCTCGTGCTGGGTAGCCTCCCCGTCGGGGACGGGCGGCTCTCCGGCGGCCTCGGGGGCCGGGGTGTCCTGGGATTCCAGGCTTTCCGGGGTTTCCTGGGATTCCTGGGATTCCTGGGATTCCGGGGTCTGGCCGCTTTCCCCGCTACCGTCCACCTTCTCCAAATCCGAGGTCCTTTGCCCGGTCAGCACATCGCGGAAGATCGTACCCGGGGGGTACCTGTCCATGTAACCGTCCCGGGCCGGACCTCGGTTCAAGTCCGCGGGCAGAAAATCTTACCGACTGCTTACGCAGGTGCCGACGGGTGAGCCGCCGGAGGCGGCAGCCCGTAGTCATGGGTGGTGGTCAGTGCACGCGGCGGCCACGATCACTGAGCCAAACACAAACGCTCCCAGGCTCGGTGGTCGCTCGTCTCCCCCAATCCGTGCGGGCGGTCGGGTGCACTGGCCACTTTCGTTACCGCCCGAGGACGAGGGCGGTCAGGGCGGCCAGCACGAGCGTCGCCGCGGCGGCACCGCCGTGCAGGATGACCATCCGGGTGCTGAACGACGGCGCTGGCTCACCATCGGATGGACCGTGCCTCCCGGTCGCGCGCGTGCTGGCCGTGAACCAGGTCAGGCCCAGGCAGGCCCTCCTCTCCCGCAGGCCCGAATGTACCCGAGCAACCTGGACGTGCCCGGGGCCGCTGGCAAGCCCCGGTCCGTACTGCATGGATGCCGCTGCCATGCTGCTGCTACCTGTGCAGGGACCGCTTACGGTCTGGGAACGCCGGGTCCGATGGGCCACGCACCGCCGCCAGACGGTCCAGACTTACTGTGAGTCACCAATTTCTCCGTTCGCCAGGCGAACCGGCGAGCATGGGCCTACACTGAATTATCCCGCAAGCACAGGTTGTCACATAAGTTTCGTTCCGAAACACCAGATGAATCACTGCTAACCTGATCCTCAACACCGCCGCCAGTTAGCCGTCAGCCACGCGATCCGCCAACACGGTAGGTGAGCAGGAACGCGGTAGGCGAGCAGGAACCACGGCCCGTTCGGATTGATTGTGTGTCTCCTGTGTTCTCGGGGGTAGCGGCGCTGCGGAGGATCAGTTCAAAGGGGAACTATGACGCCCGTTATTGGCATTACCACTTACGAGGATCAAGCGTCCTGGCGAGGCTGGTCGGCCCGGGCGGCGATGCTTCCCTACGTATACGTCGACGCGGTGCGACGCAGCGGCGGCCGGGTGGTGCTGCTGCCGCCGGGCGGCAACGACGAGGAGGCCAGCACCACCGTCGCGAGCCTGGACGGCCTGCTGGTCACGGGCGGACCTGACATCGACCCGGTCAGGTACGGCGCGGCCCGGCACCCGCGCACGCAAGCCCCCGCGACGCTGCGGGACGCATGGGACCTGGCCGTCACCGGCCACGCGCTGCGACTCGGCGTACCGCTGCTGGCCATCTGCCGCGGCATGCAGGTGCTGAACGTCTGCCGGGGCGGCACGCTGCACCAGCACCTGCCCGACCTGGTCGGGCACGGACGGCACGACGGGCCGCCGAACGGGTTCGGCCTGCACCAGGTGCGGATCAGCCCGGACAGCACGCTGGCCACCATCTTGCCCGAGGACGGCTTCGTCGAGGTGCCCACCCACCACCACCAGGCCGTCAACCTGCTCGGCGACGGGCTCAAGGCGGTGGCCTGGGAGGAGGACGGCACCATCGAGGCCGTCGAGGCCGGGCCGTCCGAGCTCGGCGGGTTCTCCGGCTTCGTGCTCGGCGTGCAGTGGCACCCCGAGCAGGGCACCGATCCCCGCCTGTTCACCGCGCTCGTGGGGGCAGCAGCCGCCCGCAGTGAATACAGCGCCGCGGCGGAGCGAGCCACCGCCGAGAGCACGGTACTTGCGCCTATGATCTAATCTTTGTGCGTTAGGTTGCCTCGCAGGGGCAACATCGGGTTATCAGGAGATAAGAGCCGTGCCGGGAGGGTCGCCCGCCATCACCGCGGCGGTATTCCGCGCGGTGCGGACGGGCAATGCCTTCGAGGAAACCGTCGAGCGCCTGCTCGAGGGCGTCAAGCTGGGCGTGTACGCGCCCGGCGACCGGCTCCCGCCGGAACGGGAACTCACCCGCAGGCTCGGCATCAGCCGTATCACCTTGCGAGAAGCGTTGCGTGAACTGGCCGCCGCCGGGTACGTCGAGACCAAGCGCGGCCGGTTCGGCGGCACCTTCGTGCTGCGCCAGCCCGAGCCGATGGTGCACGACGAGCTCACCAGGACCGCGCGGAACATGGGCGGCCAGCTCGACGACGCGCTGACGTTCCGCCGGGTGGTGGAGACCGGCGCGGCCGAGATGGCGGCCCGGGCCAGCCTGACCATGCAGCAGCGGGAGAGCCTGGCCGAGTGCCTAGCCGCCATGTACGTGTGCGGCTCCTCCGGCTACCGCCCGGCCGACACCCGGCTGCACCTGGCCATCGCCGACGCGGCGGGCTCGCCGATGCTGACCGCGAGCGTGGTCGAGGCCCGGGTCCAGCTGGTCGACCTGCTCAACGCCATCCCCATGCTCGGCCGCAACCTGGAGCACGCGAACGTCCAGCACGCCACCATCGTCCGGGCCATCCTGGCCGGCGATCCGGACCGGGCCAGGCGCGCGATGGAAGAGCACGTGGCGGGGACCGCGGCGCTGCTCCGCGGCTTCCTCGGCGAGAAGTTGTAACCGCCGCGGGGGACGGCCCGCGTCACGGGCCCGAAGCAGGCGGGCAACGACCGCTGGGCAGCTCTTGACACGCTCCCCGGCGCGGTGGGTGAATACGTTCATTCAATGGATCGATTCCATCCATATGCGCTTGTTCGCCTGAGGGAGATCCCATGGCCGACGACATAGCCGCCGCGACGACGGCGGGCGAGGACGAGCAACGCCTGCACGAACTCGGCTACGCGCAGGAACTTCTGCGGCGGATGTCGGGGTTCTCGAACTTCGCCGTGTCGTTCACGATCATCTCGATCCTGTCCGGCTGCCTGACCCTGTTCTACTTCGGCATGGAAGAGGGCGGCCCCGCCGTTATCGTCTGGGGCTGGCTGATCGTCGGGATCATGACCCTGTTCGTGGGCCTGGCCATGGCCGAGGTCTGCTCCAGCTTCCCGACGGCCGGCGGCCTGTACTACTGGGCGGCCAAGCTCGCCCGCCGCAACGGCCCGGCCTGGTCCTGGTTCACCGGCTGGTTCAACTTCCTCGGCCAGGTCGCGGTCACCGCGGGCATCGACTTCGGCGCGGCGTTCTTTATCAACTTCCTGTTCAGTCTGTGGTTCGGCTTCGACTTCACCACGCACTGGCACACGATCGTGATCTACGCCGCGGTGCTGCTGCTGCACGCCATCATGAACCAGTTCGGCATCCGGCTGGTGGCGCTGCTGAACAACGTCAGCGTCTGGTGGCACATCGCCGGCGTGCTGATCATCGTCGGCGCGGTGACGTTCGGTCTGAAGCCGGGCGTGCACCACGCCGATCCCAAGTTCGTGTTCACCGGCCTGGAGAACCTGTCCGGATTCCACATCGGCTGGTGGTACATCCTGCCGATCGGGCTACTGATGGCCCAGTACACCTTCACCGGGTACGACGCGTCGGCGCACATGACCGAGGAGACGCATAACGCCTCGCGCAGCGGCCCGCGCGGCATCTACCTGTCGATCCTGGTCTCGCTCATCGCGGGCTGGGTGCTGCTGATCGGCATGACGTTCGCGATCCAGAAGACCAACTACGTGGCCGAGGCGACGGCGGGCAATGTCGCCCCGGGCCAGATCTGGATCGACTCGATCGGCCGGACCGGCGCCGAACTGCTGCTGCTGGTGGCCATCGGAGCCCAGCTGTTCTGCGGCATGTCCTCGATCACCGCGAACTCGCGGATGATCTACGCGTTCTCCCGGGACGGGGCGCTGCCCGGCTCATCGATCTGGCACAAGGTGAACAGGCGGACCAGGACGCCGACCAACGCGATCTGGCTGGCCGCCGCCGGCGCGCTGATCCTCGGGCTGCCATACCTGTGGAACAGCGTGGCCTACGGCGCGGTGACCGCCATCGCCACCATCGGCCTGTACGTCGCGTACGTGATCCCGACGTACCTGCGGCTGCGGCAGGGCGAGAACTTCAAGCGCGGGCCGTGGCACCTGGGCCGGTGGAGCTACGTGGTCGGCTGGATTGCCGTGGTCTGGGTCGTGATCATCTTCTTCCTGTTCATGCTCCCGCAGTTCGGCCCGATCACCGTGAACACGTTCAACTACGCGTGTATCGCCGTGGCCGTGGTGATCGGGTACGCGGGCATCTACTGGCTGGTCTCGGCGAGGAAGTGGTTCAAGGGGCCGAAGGTGCAGGGTTCGGCTCAGGAACTGGCCGCGATCGAACGGGAGCTTTCCGTCTGATGCCAGCCGAGACCGGCAGGCGGCGCGGCCTGCTGACCCTGGAGGAGCTGCGGTCCGCGGTGGGTGCGGGCGAGATCGACACGGTGGTGCTCGCCTTCACCGACATGCAGGGCCGCCTGCAGGGCAAGCGGCTGTCGGCCGAGTTCTTCCTGGAGGAGGTGGCCGAGCACTTCTCCGAGGGCTGCAACTACCTGCTCGCCGTGGACGTGGACATGAACACGGTGGACGGGTACGCCATGTCGTCCTGGGACCGCGGGTACGGCGACTTCGTCATGGCGCCGGACATGTCGACCCTGCGCCGGCTGCCCTGGCACGAAGGCTCGGCCCTGGTGATCGCCGATCTCACGTGGCTGGACGGCGCGCCGGTGATGGCCTCGCCGCGGCAGATCCTGGCGGCCCAGATCGAGCGGCTGGCGGCGCGAGGCTGGGTGGCGCTGGCCGGCACCGAGCTGGAGTTCATCGTCTACCAGGACTCCTACGAGCAGGCCGCGGCGCGCGACTACCGGGACCTGATCCCGGCCAACCAGTACAACGTGGACTACTCGATCCTGGGCACGTCCAGGATCGAGCCGCTGCTGCGCCGGATCCGCAACGAGATGGCCGGGGCCGGGCTGTACGTGGAATCGGCCAAGGGCGAGTGCAACCTCGGCCAGCACGAGATCGCGTTCCGCTACGCCGAGGCGGTAACCACCTGCGACAACCACTCGATCTACAAGACCGGGGCGAAGGAGATCGCGGCTCAGGACGGGAACAGCATCACGTTCATGGCCAAGCCGAACGCCCGCGAGGGAAACTCCTGCCACATCCACCTGTCGGTGCGTTCGGCCGCCGATGGCGTGCCGGTGATGGCCGGGGACGGCGCGTACGGCCTGTCGAAGCTGGGTGAGCATCTCCTGGCTGGCCAGCTCGCCGCGCTGCGCGAGCTGTCCTTGTGCTACGCGCCGAACATCAACTCCTACAAGCGCTACGTGCCGGGCAGCTTCGCGCCCACCTCGGTCCGCTGGGGACCGGACAACCGCACCTGCGCGCTGCGGCTGG
>Ga0335085_10011531_pt1 | contig 13099 bp, 11 predicted proteins | sample Lox_Sample_45_FD_206712 | JGI IMG/M metagenome (GOLD analysis project Ga0335085, IMG submission 206712) | Soil microbial communities from Loxahatchee National Wildlife Refuge, Florida, United States - Lox_Sample_4.5 | ecosystem: Environmental > Terrestrial > Soil > Wetlands | place: USA...
CAGCGCGCCGGATACGGGCGGCTGGTGGTGATCGACCACGGATTCGGCGTGACCACCTGGTACGGACATCTTTCGGGATTCAACGTACAGAGCGGCATGCACGTGAAGGCCGGCGACGTGATCGGCTATGAAGGCAACAGCGGCCGCGCGACCGGTCCGCACTTGCACTACGAAGTGCGGATTTACAACACGCCAGTGAATCCATGGCGCTACCTTCGCAACGTGAGCCCCACGGCGACCGCGGGCGATAAAGTCGCCGGCAATGCGGCCGTTCCGCCCGCCAACGGCGACTAGCTTTCGCGTTTTTCCGGATTTCCCTGCTGGACCCCTCGTGCAGTTCTCACCTGATTGAATTGGCTCGCCCAGTCCGCTAGAGTCGATGGCTCCCGACCGCCGACCGATGATCTTCAATAGCTGGGACTACTACCTTCTCTTCCTGATCCCGAGCGCGATCTTGTGCCGGGTGGCGATGCCCGCGCGCAGGCCGTGGGTGATTTTTCTGAGCGGCGGCCTTTTTTTCGTCTATTTCTCGTACACGCAATTCGGCGGGGTGGCCGGAGCGGCGTGCCTGGCGATTTTCCTGTGGGAATCGTTCGTCAGCCGGTTTTACCGGCCGCTTTCGTGGATTTGCTGGCTTGGCGTGACGCAGACGGTTTTGTTTCTGGTTCTATTCAAGTACCGCAACTTTCTGACCGGGCTGGTGTGGCACGACGCGGCGCAGAATCCTCTTTATTGGCGGAATGCGTTTCTGCCGCTGGGGATTTCGTTCTTCACGTTCGAGTTCGTGCATTACGCCGTCGACCGATACAAGGGCCGGACCGAGGAAGGCTCCGCCGGCGAGTATCTCGCGTTCATTTTGTTTTTCCCCACGATGGTCGCCGGGCCGATCAAGCGCTATCAGGATTTTCTGCCGAAGCTGCGCGCGATCTCGCGCGAGTGGGTCATCGACTGGCAGCGCGGGGTTACGCGGATTCTCGCCGGGCTGGTGAAGAAATTCGCCGTGGCCGATGTGCTGACGGCGTATACGAATCACCTGAACGCGACGGACATCGGGCGGGCCTGGCGTCCGATGCTGCTGGTCTGGATTTTCGCGTACGGCATGAAGATCTACGCCGATTTCTCGGCGTATTCCGATATCGCCATCGGCTCGGCGCGGCTGTTCGGCATTCGCGTGCCCGAAAATTTCGACTGGCCCTACCTGCGCACGAACATCACGGAGTTCTGGCGGCACTGGCATATGTCGCTCACCAGCTGGCTGATCGATTACATCTATATTCCGCTGGGCGGCTCGCGGCGCGCGGCCGGGCAGGTGTACGCGAACATCCTGGTGACCATGCTGGTCAGCGGGATCTGGCACGGGGCCGGCGTGAACTTCATCGCGTGGGGCTTGCTGCACGGAGTGATGCTCGTGATTCGGCGCATATGGCGGCAGATTCGTCCGCTACAGCCGGGCGCGCCGCTTCCGGCGTGGTCGCAGTTCGGATCGTGGATGTTGACGTTCGCGGCCGTGAATTTCGCCTGGGCGTTTTTCTGCATGGACGTGCATACGGCGATCTATTTTTTCCGGAGACTGCTGATTGGATAACGCGATGACGATTCTGGAATGGTTCAAGCACGCCTTCGAATACATCGGCGGGGCGCAGGACGATCCGCCGGCTGGCTTCCCGGTGCAGCTGCGACACTGGTGGTTCTGGGCGTTGTGGTGGGCGGCGCTGGCGCTGGCGATTTACGTTTTTTCGGGCCAAAGCTCGAAGTTCATTTACATCGATTTCTGAACGTCGAAGGACTTAAGGTTTTGCGGAACTCTGAAGAGAAGACTCGATCGCATAAGCGATCCGGGGAAGTTTAGGGGGCCGGAGCTTCAGCTCCGGCATTCGAACGGTAAACACCAAGGGGCTTCAGCCCCTGAGGTCACGGCTTGAAAGTTCCAAAGCGAATTTTCTTTCTGTCGCTCGCGGGAATTGTGCTGCTGCTAGCCGCGCTGGATTGGGAGGTCGCGCGACTTTCGTGGAACACCATTCCCCGTTGGACGATGTCGCGCGTGCAGCAGTCGACCGGCTCGCGAGTCCTCGCGCTTGGCAATTCGTTGATCGGAGTGGGATTCAAGGAGGCGTCATTCGACGAAGGCGCCGGCTTGGCCCAGCCGAACGGTTCACTGAACCTCGCCATGGGCGGATCGAGCGGCGTCGAGCAGCTCCTGATGCTGCGCTACGCTCTGCGGCAAGGCGTCCGGCCGCGCGCCGTGATTTTCGGTTTCTTCGATTTCACGCTCACGCACCCGCTGGAGTACACGACACGCGACCTGATCGGAAATCGCGCCATGCTCTACTACCTCGAGCCCGAATACGCGCGTGGCTTCTATCATCTTTCGCTGCACGATCGCGCGGAATTTGAAATCATGCGCCATTTCGAGCTGTTCGCGGATCGCGGCACGGTGTGGGAGCGAGTCGAGCTATTCCGCCGCGCTCTGGCGCAGCAGGGCCTGCCGCCCGAGGCTTCGAATTCGATGGGGCGCTCGGTCGATTTCGCCATGCTCGAATATCCCAGCGCGCCGGAGTTCATCGCCGAATGTGGCCGGGCGAGCCGGAATCCGCTGATTCCGTCGATTCGCGAGATTGCGCTGCAAGCGGAAGCGGCCGGGGCGAAGGTTTATTTCATCGAAATGCCGATGCCGCCCGATCACGTGCGCATGTTCTACGATCAGCCGGCCTGGTCCGGCGGTTATAGGGTGCATCTGCGGCAAATGATCCAGGATTTAGGCGCGAGCTACATCGACGCAAGCCACTGGATGCCGGACGAAAATTCGTTTGAAGACCCGCTGCACCTTACCTATTCGGGCGCGCAAGAATTCAGTCGTCGCTTGGGCGAATATTTGCGTGGTGCGTGGGACGGCGTTCCGCCGGGGCCGGCGAAGCATTAGTCGGCGTGCGCCGCGGCTGGAACTGGCGACGCCGCCGCAGCACCCATCCGATTGCGCCGAACGTAGAAGGAACCAATGGTCAGCAGCAGGGCCGGGAGAAAAAATCGCAGCCCGTCGCGCAAGAGCGCAGCGGGACCGGCTTCTTCCGGCGGGCCTATGCCGCAACCGCAGTCAATTTTCAATCCGTGAAGGTAGGCATAGGCGATCGCCGACATAAAGCCGACAAACACGATGCTGGCGAGGAGGGCCGCGTAGCGCCTCAGAATTCCCGCGACGAGCCACAATCCCAGAAGCAGCTCTCCAAACGGCAAAACTCGCGCGGCAACCATGGAGGCGCCGGCCGGCAGGATTTTGTAGGATTCCACCTGGATCGCGAAGTAGGTGATCGAAAGCCGCATCGAAGCCAATCCCCACGCAAAACCTTCCAGAGGCTTGAGCTTCCCGAGCGCGGCTCCCAGAAAAATCGAACCGACGATGATTCCGCCGAAAACGAGCGTCACACGCAGAAATTGCATGCGCTTTTCGCGATCGCGAATTACGAAGGCTGCGACCAGCGCCGCAGCAAAAAACCAGCAGCCGTTAAACGCGATAAAGCTCAGCGCTTTGTAGAGGAAATCCATCGGCAACGTCCGCCGGTGCGGCTATTGAGCCAGCAGCGAATCGAAAAACTGCTTCAGGATCGGCCAGGAGACCGCCCCCGCGCCCACCGGCAGCTGTTTTCCTTTGTAGCTGATCACGTAGGTCGGCGTGGACTGCACGGGAATCTTGTTTCCGAGAGCGCGGTCCGCTTCGATGTAGTGATCCACCGAACAGGTATCGCCGGCGTCGGCGCCCACGGCGAAGCTGGCAGACTTCATCGCCGGAGGCGCGTCGAATCCACAGCCGCGCATGATCGCCGTCACCCGCTTGAAATCGGCCGGGCTCATGGCCGCGGAGACATATTTCGCGATGTTGCCGTCCGCCGCCCAGTCATTCTGATGATCGTAAAGCGCCTCTTCCACACTGGCGAACTTGCCGACTTCCGCCGAGGCGTTCAGCCATCGCGCCGCCTCGTATCCATACTTGTGCATGGGCAGCGGATAATCGTGGTGCACCAGGTAGACCTTTCCGGCGGCCACATAGTCGTTGATCATATCCTTGAGGGTGTTCTCGTAGAGATTGCGGCAGGAGGGGCACTCGTAGTCGGTGAACACCTCCATTTTGATGGGAGCATTGGGAGAACCGTAGGACTTTGCCGGAGCGACCAGCGGTTGAGCAGGCTTGGACGCGGGCTTCGAGGCGGAGGTCGCGGGTTTGGCGGATGCAGCCGGCTTTGGACTCGCGGTCGCAGGCGCCGCGGCTGACTGCGCCGGACTTGCGACAGGCTGCGCCGGCTGGGCGCTGGCCGACGGTTGCGTGCTGGCCGCGACCGGCTGCGTCTTCGCGCACAAGATCGCGGAGAAACCCATCATCAGAATTGCCAGCGACGCGAAAAACCTGCCCGCGCCAAAGACTCTGGACTTGGCGATTTCTGCGCTCTTCCGAGCACCCTTGCCCTCCGTCACGTGAACCACGGCCCCCTCCCACTCTCTGAACGAAATTTCCTTCCCGATTGTAGCGCGAATTCAGCCCAGGGTGCAGTCACCTGTTCCGAGCTAGCACTCCACCGGCTCTACGTTCGTGAGATGCCTAGAGTTAGCTCCGGGTTCGCCCGCTCCATCCGGCGGGAGTCGGGGAATCCTTGAGTTTGGCGCGCAACGGCAAGCAAGCCTTCCTCAACCCTGGCAATATGGCTCTAAGTATAGTAAATGCAGTGGAATACAGACACACAAGAAACTTGACAATATCTCGCTCAACGTGTACTATAGGCAAGTTTCAACCGGCCCAGCGGCCGGGTGGACGCGAACAGGAGCGGACTCCATGAGTAAGATTATCGGAATTGATTTGGGCACGACCAACTCGGTCGTTGCCGTCATGCAGGGCGGAGAGCCCGTCGTAATTCCCAACCAGGAAGGCGCGCGCACCACGCCTTCGGTGGTGGCAATTACGAAATCCGGCGAAAGGCTCGTCGGACAGGTCGCCAAGCGCCAGGCGATCACGAATCCCGAGAACACGGTGTATTCGATCAAGCGATTTATGGGCCGGCGCTACGACGAAGTGCAGGAAGAAGCGAAGCGGGTTCCCTACAAAGTGGTCAAGGGACCGCACGACGACGCGCGCGTCGACATCTCTGGCAAGAGCTACAGCCCGCCGGAAGTGTCGGCCATGATCCTTCAGAAGTTGAAGGCCGCCGCCGAAGACTTCCTCGGCGAAAAGGTCACCAAGGCCGTCATCACCGTGCCGGCGTATTTCAACGACAGCCAGCGCCAGGCCACCAAGCAGGCGGGCGAAATCGCCGGCCTGGAAGTGCTGCGCATCATCAACGAGCCCACGGCCGCGGCGCTCGCCTACGGTCTCGACAAGAAAAAGGAAGAGACCATCGCGGTGTACGACCTCGGCGGCGGCACGTTTGATATTTCCGACCTCGAAGTCGGCGAAGGCGTCGTGGAAGTGAAATCCACGAACGGGGACACCCACCTGGGCGGTGACGATATCGACCAGCGCATCGTCGAGTGGATGGTGGCGGAATTCAAGCGCGATCAGGGCATCGACGTCAGCAAAGATCGCATGGCCATTCAGCGGCTGAAAGAAGCCGCCGAAAAAGCCAAGATCGAGCTTTCGCAGCTTCAGGAAACGGAAATCAACCTTCCTTTCCTGACCGCGGACGCCTCCGGTCCCAAGCACATGCAGACCAAGCTGACCCGCGCGAAGCTCGAGCAACTGATGGAAGACCTTTTGCAGCGCACGGTCGGCCCGGTGAAGCAGGCGCTCAACGACGCCCAGCTGACTCCGGACAAAATCGACGAGGTGGTTCTGGTCGGCGGCTCGACCCGTATTCCTCGCGTGGTCGAAATCGTGAAGAACCTCTTCAACGGGAAAGAGCCCCACAAAGGCGTGAACCCGGACGAAGTGGTCGCGGTGGGCGCGGCGATTCAGGGCGGCGTGCTGGGCGGCGAAGTGAAGGACATCCTGCTGCTCGACGTGACTCCGCTTTCGCTGGGCGTGGAAACACTCGGCGAAGTGATGACCGTGCTGATCCCGCGGAATACCACGATTCCGACCCGCAAGTCGGAGACGTTCTCGACCGCGTCGGACAATCAGCCGGAAGTGGCGATCCACGTCCTGCAGGGTGAACGTCCGGTGGCGAGCGGCAACCGCTCGCTCGGCAAGTTCAACCTGGTGGGCATCGCTCCTGCTCCGCGCGGGGTGCCACAGATCGAGGTCACTTTCGACATCGACGCCAATGGCATCCTGAACGTGACCGCGAAAGACATGGCCACGAAGAAGGAGCAGAAGATCACCATCACCGCTTCCACCGGCTTGAGCAAGGACGAAGCCGAGCGGATGAAGAAGGAAGCCGATGAACACGCCTCGGAAGACAAGTCGCGCCTCTCGGAGGTCGAAGCTCGCAACAAGCTCGACGGCCTGATCTATCAGGGCGAGAAGCTGATCAACGAGAATCGCGACAAGCTCGGCGAAGCGGATGTGAAGGCCGCGGAAGCTGCCATCGAGCAGGCCAAGTCGGCGTTGAAAGAAGGCGGCACGGACAAGCTGAACGCCGCCTCGCAAACGCTGACCAAGGCGCTGAGTACCATCGGCGAAGCGATGTACAAGGCGCAGCAGGCGGCCGGCGCCGCGGGAGCGGCAGGCACGCCGGGCGGAGATGCCGGTCACGCTTCGCAGGGCGCAAACCAGACGCCGCCGCAGGGTGGCGACGTGGTCGACGCGGAATTCGTCGATGTCGACGATTCCAAGCGGCCGAATTGAAATCCGGCAATCCCGGATTTCATCCTGAGAGCCGGCAGTGTCGGGTCGAAGGATCTCTCGAGTAGGGGCGCCCGCCGCGGTGGGCGCCCCTATGCACGTTTGCGCAAGTTAAAAGGACGCTGCCTCCACGAGGCGGCGCACAATTTTGATGGCCTCCACAACGAAAACTGACTATTACGAATTGCTGGGAGTGGCGCGCAAAGCCAGCGTGAAGGACATTCGCGCGGCCTACCGCAAGCTCGCCCGCAAGTATCATCCGGACCTGAATCCCGGCGACAAATCGGCGGAAGAAAAGTTCAAGCAGATTCAGGAAGCCTACGAAGTCTTATCGGACACCAAGAAGCGCCAGATGTACGACCAGTTCGGCTTCAACGTGCCGGGCCAGGGCGGCATGCCGGGTCCGGGCGCGGGCTACGGCGGCGTCTCGCCCGACGACATTCATTTCGATTTCGGCGGATTCGATTTCGGTGGCGCTGCGGGACAGGGCGGCGGAGCTGCGGGCGGCGCGGGTAGCTTCCGCGATCTATTCAGCCAGTTTTTCCGCGGCGCCACGGCGGCGTCCGCGGGACACGAACGCGAGCCCGGCACCGATCTCGAATACCAGATCGAAATCACTTTCGCAGAAGCGATGCGTGGCACGGTGAAAAAACTGAGCTTCACGCGCCTCGACACTTGCAGCGCGTGCCACGGCGAAGGCGCCGCGCCGGGCGACGAAAAAGTCTGCCCCACCTGCAGCGGCACGGGCCAGACCACGCAAGTGAGCGGCAAGATGCGTTTCCAGGTCACCTGCGCGCGCTGCGGCGGCACCGGCCGGCAGCGCACGATGTGCCGGGCCTGCGGCGGTGAAGGCCGCGTGCAGAAAACGGAAACGCTCGACGTGCGCATTCCGCCAGGCGCCTTCACCGGCTCGCGCGTGCGCGTGGCCGGACGCGGCAACGCGGGAATCGGCGGCGGGCCGCCGGGCGATCTGTACATCGTCACGAAAGTAGCGCCGCATCCGTTTTTCGATCGTCGCGGCGACGATCTCTACACCGTGGTTCCCATCACCGTCAGCGAAGCCTCGCTCGGCGCCAAAGTGGAAGTGCCCACGATCGACGGGCGCGCCCAAGTGCGCATTCCTCCGGCGACCAACAGCGGCAAGAAACTCCGGCTTCGCGAAAAAGGTGCGCCTTCGATTCGCCAGACCGGCAAGCGCGGCGACCAGATCGTGGAAGTGCAGATCGTGGTGCCCAAACCCGAAGACGAGCGCGTGCGAAACCTGATGAAGGAGCTGGACAAGCTCGATCCGGAAGATCCGCGCAGCGATATCTTTGCGCGCGCAACGGTCTAAGCGGCGGCGGGAGACGAAGATGGCCACACGTCCGAGAAAAAAAGCGAAAGCGGGCTACATGATCAGCGCCGTCGCCGAGCTGTACCAGCTGCATCCCCAGACGCTGCGTCTCTACGAGCGAGTCGGCTTGCTAAAGCCTTCGCGTTCTCAGGGCAATACGCGGCTTTACACGGATTCCGATCTTGAGCGCCTGGAAGTGATCCTGAATCTCACGCGCGAACTGGGCGTGAACCTGGCCGGCATCGAAATTATTTTGAACATGCGCGACAAAATGGGCGAAATGCAGTCGCAGATGGAAGCCTTTATCAAATACGTCCGTAGCGAAGTCGCCCGCGACTTCATCGCCGGCAACGAACGCCCCGCGCGCCACTCCAACGCCATCGTCCGCGCCGCACCCCGCCACGCCATCCGCGTCGAAAAATAATGTAGTACCGTCAGGTGGCACAGGCAATCCTGTCTGTGCTCTTCCGTTCCCCCATTCGAGTCCTGCAACTGCACGATCGGCTTTCAGAGCAAGAAGGGGCTTGCTTTCCACAACTCCCGAAATTTGCACAGCGCCCGTCCGCTTGCACCGCGCGCCGCCGCCGCATATTCTTCTTACATGGCCCGCGCAGACTGCCCACATTGCCAGGGAACAGGATGGAAGGTCGTGGACCGAACCGCGCCCGGTGCGAGCGCCATCGCCTCCGATCGCCCGGGCTCGTCGACCGGCGCACCCAACACAAAATGGGCCATCCCGTGCGACTGCACCACGGACGATCGCGCCGGCCGTACTCTCGGCCGCGCTCGCATCCCGGAGCGCTACCGCCACTGCGATTTCGAAAGCTACGAAGCCGATAACGAAATCGAGAGCGCCTCGCGCGAACAACTCGCCGCCTGGAATCGCAGCCTCGCGCAAGCGAAGCTCGTCGTCCAGAAATTCGCGGCTGAATTTCCAGTGGGCAACGAACATGGGCTGCTGCTCATGGGGCCCTGTGGCGTAGGCAAGACGCATTTGGCCGTGGCTGCTCTGAAAGAAATTGTGCTGCGCGGCCACAGCGGACTCTTCTACGACTACCGCGAGCTGCTGAAAGAAATCCAGGACAGTTACAATCCCGAAAACCAGGCCACGGAAATGAGCGTGCTCGAGCCGGTCCTGCAGGCCGATATTCTGGTGCTCGACGACGTCGGGTCCAGCAAGCCGTCACTTTGGGCGCTGGAAACCGTGGGCCACATTCTGAACACGCGCTACAACGAAAAACGCGTCACGCTGCTGACCACGAATTATCTCGACGCCGAAGCCGCCGCGAGCGGCGCCCCGCAGCAGTCCGGCTCGCGCGTGATCGGCATGCGCGCACCCGCGATCGAAGACACGCTCACCGAGCGCGTCGGCAAGCGCATCCGCTCCCGCCTCTACGAAATGTGCCGCACCATCGAAATCTCCGCCCCCGATTACCGCAAGGAAATCCGCAATATGAGCCGTGGACGCGCCTGAAAAGCCCCGACGCGACGCCGCAATTTGTATCTGAAACACGACCGTAACCGCTTACAACCGTATTGAATGTGCGATTTGCTTCCGCGCCGCCACCCGTCTATTCTTTGCGTGCAAGTTCTCCGACCGCTGCGGCCTAAAGGGGAGACATCCGACGGCCGCTGTGGCGACGCCCTCGCAATTCGAGGGATGAGGGTACGGACGGAAACGCCCGCGCCTCCCGTGTTTGGAAAGGGGAATCACGCACGCCGCCTGAGAGCGGCCGTGCCTTTCGCCCAAATCCATCCGCGGATTTGGGCTTTTTTATTGCGCAGACACATGCCGCTCACCGACAAATTCGGCCGCCCGATTCACGACCTGCGAATCTCCGTCACCGATCGCTGCAATTTCCGTTGCGTCTATTGCAGATCGGCCAACCCCGAAACGCACATGCCGTCCGGCGAGCTTCTCACCTGGGACGAGTACGAGCGCCTGGCGCGCATTCTCGTCACCATGGGAATTCGCAAGGTGCGCGTGACGGGCGGCGAACCCCTGGTGCGGCCCGGAGTCGAAGATTTCATCGCGCGTCTGAAAGCGCTCGGCGTGCGCGATGTCTCGATCACCACCAACGGCCACCTGCTCGCCGAACGCTGCGACCGCCTCGTCGCCGCAGGCCTCGACCGCATCAACATCAGCCTCGATTCGCTCCATCGCGAAAAATTCGAACGCATCACGCGCACCAAGGCGCTCGATCAGGTCATCGCCGGAATCGATGCCGCGCAGGCCTCCCAGCTTCGGCCCGTGAAGGTGAACGCCGTGCTCGTCCGCGGAATCAACGACGATGAAATCGAGGACTTCGCCACGTTCGCCCGCGACCGTAACCTGACCATGCGTTTCATCGAATTCATGCCGCTCGACGCCGATCACGACTGGACTCGCGACAAAGTGGTCACCGGAGCGGAGGTCTATTCGCGCATCGCCGCCAAATGGCCGCTCGTCCCCATCGTGCACGAGCGCAGCGAAACCGCGCGAAAGTACCGCTTCGCCGATGGCCGCGGCGAGCTCGGACTGATCAATCCCGTCTCGCAGCCTTTCTGCGGCGCCTGCTCGCGCCTGCGCATGACTGCCGACGGAAAACTCCGCACCTGCCTTTTCAGCAAGGAAGATCACGACCTGCGCGGCCTGCTCCGCGCCGGCGCCACCGATCGTGAACTCGCCGACGAAATCCTCGCGATCGTCGCCCAAAAAGAAAAAGGTCACCGCATCAACGAGCCCGGATTTGTCCCGCCCTCCCGGACCATGGTTTCGATCGGCGGGTGACATTCCCGCCGGGAACTGTCAGAATTCTCGCGTGGCCGACGAAGAATCCAGGATATTTTCGCTTCGCGATGCCGAGCGCCTCCGCGTCCAGCTCGAGCCGGTCCTGATCGACGCCATCGAAGCTCGCCGCAAACTCTCCGAAATCGACGAGGAACTCGGCAAACTGGCCGAGCGCGCTCAGCAATCCGGAGGTTTGATGATCGCGCACGACAAGGCCGCCCGGCAGAGGCTCGAACACAATCGCCTGGGCGGCGTGATTCGAGACGCGCTGGAGAAAATTCACTCCACGGGCTGCGTCGTGAAAGACCTCGAGATCGGCCTGCTGGATTTCCCGGCGCGTATCAACGGCGAGGCGGTCTATCTCTGCTGGCGTCTCGGCGAGGACCGCATCCGCTTCTACCATGCGCAGGACGAAGGCTTCGCCGGCCGCAAGCCCCTCGATCCGCGCGACACCGATTACCGCAATCCGATTCAATAATCGGCCGCAGCTTACAAATCCTTCCGCCGCGCGTCCAAAGCGTGCAATGATCCCTGTTCGTTTTAGCGCGGTTCCATTCAGGAGGCGGCATCTGTGAAATCCAGGCGGAATCGTATTGTTGCGGTGTCCATCCTCGGCGCCAGCCTATCGGCATTCAGCCCGAACGTCTGCGCAGCGCCGCAAGCCGCTCCGCCCGCCTCCCAGCCCGGCCAAGCCTGGATCGAGCGCAGCAATCAGTTCACGGAACTCCTGCTCGACATCACCAAGAAGCATTCGCCCGAAACGGCCTCCGCCCAGGGCCTCGCGCACTACGACGAGCAAATCTCCCAGCCGACCAAACAAGACGAAGACGCCACAGTCGCGGAACTGAAAGAGGTACAAACCAAGCTCACCCGCGCCATGCTCACCGAGCAGGACAAGAACGTCCGCCAGGACCTTTCGATCCTTCTGCACAGCATTTCGCTCACGCTCCGGCAGCGGGACTTCAGCAACGCCCGGGAAGTCGTGTATGAAAATGCCAGCGAAGACGTTTTCCAGGGCCTCCGCATCCTGCTCGACGATCAGGTCGCGCCCGAACGCCGCGTGGCCGCCCTCGCGCGCCTTCGCAAATACGCCGGCCTCGAGCCCGGCTACAAACCGCTCACCGAAATCCTGAAACAGCGCGACGTCGAGCAAATCGCGAAGCCGAATGTCATCTACCCCGCCAAGCTCGAAATCGAAACCGCCCTCTCTCGAAACAAGAATTTCGTCGACGGCATCCCGCCGCTCTTCAAACAATACGGCGTCACAGGCTGGGAGCAGCCTTACGCGAAGCTCAAGGCCGAGCTCGAGGACTACGACGCGTGGGTTAAGTCCGATCTGTTGCCCAAGGCCCGCACCGATTTCCGCCTGCCGCCCGAAAAATACGCGCTGAATCTCGAAGGCTACGGCATCGACATCCCCATCGCCCAGCTCCAGGCAAAAGCGCACCACGAGTTCAAGCTCTACCAGGCCGAAATGCAGGTCATCGCCGCGCAGATCGCCCAGCAGCGCGGATGGAAGGACACCGACTACCGCACCGTATGCCGCCGCCTGAAGACGCAACAAATCACCGGCGACGCCGTTCTACCCTTCTACAAGAAACGCCTCGCCGAAATCGAACAGATCATCGCCAAACAAAATCTCGTCTCGCTGCCCGATCGCCCTGCGCGTATCCGGCTCGCGACGGCCGCGGAAAGCTCCTCGCAGCCCGCGCCCCACATGATCCCTCCTCCGCTGCTCAATAATCACGGCGAGCAGGGAGAATTCGTGCTTCCGCTGAACCTGCCGCCCAGCGAAGGCAGCTCCAAGAAGGAAGAAAAGTACGACGACTTCTCCTACGACGCGGTCACCTGGACGCTGATCTCCCACGAAGCGCGCCCCGGCCACGAACTGCAGTTCGATTCCATGGTCGAACATGGCGTCTCGCTCGCCCGCGCTCTCTACGCCTTCAACAGCACCAACGTCGAAGGTTGGGGCCTCTACGCCGAGTACATCATGAAGCCTTATGAGCCGCTCGAGGGCCAGCTCATCTCCCTGCAAATGCGCCTGCAGCGCGCCGCCCGCGCCTTTCTCGATCCCGAATTGCAATCCGGCAAGATCACGCCCGAAGCAGCCATGAAAGTCCTCACCGACGACGTGAACCTCAGCCCCGCCTTCGCGAAATCCGAAGTCGAGCGCTACACCTTCCGCTCGCCCGGCCAGGCCAACTCATACTTCTACGGCTACACGCGCCTG
>Ga0335085_10011532_pt1 | contig 13099 bp, 13 predicted proteins | sample Lox_Sample_45_FD_206712 | JGI IMG/M metagenome (GOLD analysis project Ga0335085, IMG submission 206712) | Soil microbial communities from Loxahatchee National Wildlife Refuge, Florida, United States - Lox_Sample_4.5 | ecosystem: Environmental > Terrestrial > Soil > Wetlands | place: USA...
GAGGGCAACTACGCGATGATCTTCGACGCGGACTCGCCGGGCGGCAATATCGTCGCGGCGGACCCGACCCTGGACCTGACCAGCAAGGTGCTGCAGCGGCTGCGGCAGAGCCAATAGGGATCGCCCCGTGAGCGCCGGCGGGGAGGTGGCGGGGGCGGGGGCGGGGGCAGCAGGTCGGCGAGTAACAGCGGGACAGGTGGCCGCGCTCACGGGCGGCCGGCTGGTCGGGTCGGCCGACACGAGCGTCGGCGGCATGGCGCCCCTGGACCGTGCCGGGTCCGGCGACCTGTCGTTTTTCGCTCACCGACGCTACCTGCCGGCGTTTCAGCAGTCGCGCGCCTCCGTCGTGTTGTGTGCTCCCGAGTTCGCGGAAACGCCGCGCGGGCCGGCGTGCCGCATTGTAGTCGCCGACCCTCACGTGGCGCTCCTGACCGTGATTCCCGTTCTCTACCCCGAGCCCGTCCGGCAGGCGGGGATTCACTCCACCGCAGTCATCGGCGCCGGCGCGCGCTGGGAGGATCCGGTCACCATCGGCCCCCATGCGGTCCTGGGCGCCGCGGTGCGCCTGGGGCGCAACGTGGGCATCGGGGCCGGGTGCGTGCTCGGCGACGGCGTAGTACTTGGGGACGATGTGCTCCTGCATCCGCACGTCGTATGCTACAGTGGCACGGTGGTCGGCAACCGGGTCACCCTCCATGCGGGGGTGCGGCTCGGCAGTGACGGTTTCGGATACGTGCCCGGCCGGAGTGGCGAGCGGCCGCGCAAGATTCCACAGATCGGACGCTGTATTGTCGGGGACGACGTGGAGATCGGCGCGAACACGACGATCGACCGGGGGAGCGTGGACGATACGGTGATCGGGGCGGGCACCAAGGTCGACAACCTGGTGCAGGTCGGGCACAATGTGCACATCGGCGAGCGCTGCATCATCGCCGGCCAGGCGGGGATCGCGGGGAGCACGCACCTCGATGACGACGTGTTCATCGGAGGACAGGCCGGCGTGTCGGACCACGTACGTATCGGCCGGGGCGCCCGCATCCTGGTGCAGGGGGGCGTGATCGGCGATATCGGCGCCGGCGCCACCGTATCCGGCTATCCGGCGCGGAGCCACCGCGACGTGCTGCGCGCCCAGGGGGTGCTGAACCGGCTGTCGCGAATCGCCGCCGAACTGGAGGCGTTGGTGCATGAGCCCGATGACCATGGCAGGTAGGCGCTCCGTCGAGCGGAGCGCCGCCGTTCGCGGCACGGGGTTGCACACCGGTGCCGCCACCGAAGCGACATTCTTGCCCGCCGCGGCGGGGCAAGGCGTGCTGTTCCGACGGATCGACCTCGAGGGCAAGCCCGAGATTCCCGCCCGCCTGACGGAAGTGGACGCCGTGGAGCGGCGGACGGCGATCGGCCATGGCGCGCGGACGGTCCACACGGTCGAGCATCTCCTCGCGGCGATCGCGGCGCACGAGATCGACGACGTCACCGTCGAGGTCACGGGACCGGAGATTCCGATCCTGGACGGGAGCGTCCAGCCGTACTTCGACGCCATCGTGCAGGCCCACCCGGTCGAGGTCGGCGGCCAGCCGCGTGTGCTGACGGTGCAGGCCCCGTTCACGGTGACGGAGGGCGATTCGTCCTACGTCGTCGCGCCGGCGAAGGAGTTCCGGGTGACCGTCACGATCGAGTGGCCTCACCCCCTCATCGGTCGCCAATCGGGCAGCTACGTCGTGACACCGGAATCGTTCGCCCAGGAATTGGCACCCGCGCGCACGTTCGGGTTTACGAGCGAAGTCGCCGACCTCACGGCGAGGGGCCTCATCAAAGGTGCGTCGGAGGCCAGCGCGATCGTCCTCGACGAACGCGGCATTGTGAACGGCGGCAGACTGCGCTGGCCGGACGAGTTCGTCCGCCACAAGGCCGCCGACCTGGTCGGGGATCTCGCGCTCACGGGCGCGCGGATCCGGGCCCACGTCATCGCCACCCGACCGAGTCACAGCGGCAACATCGCCCTGGCGCAGGCGCTGGCCCGCACGGCGAAACTGTCGGGGCCCCCCAAGATGGACATCGGGCGCATCATGGACGTGCTCCCGCACCGCTACCCGTTCTTGCTCGTCGACCGGATCATCGAGGTCGAGGGGCGCGAGCGGATCGTGGGGATCAAGAACGTCACGATCAACGAGCAGTTCTTCCAGGGACACTTCCCCGGCCATCCGATCATGCCGGGGGTTCTCATCATCGAGGCGATGGCACAGGTCGGCGGCATGCTCCTCATGAGCCACTTCGAAGGCCAGAATGTCGAGGACAAGGTGGTGTACTTCATGTCGCTCGACAACGTGAAGTTCCGGCGGCCGGTGGTGCCCGGCGATCAGCTGCGCTTCGAGCTGGAGATGCTGCAGTTCCGCGGGCGGACCTGCCGGATGAAGGGCGTGGGATACGTGGACGGGCAGGTCGTGGCGGAGGCCGAGATGATGGCGATGGTCACCGACAAGTGATTCATCGCACCGCCCTGATCGATCCGACGGCGCATCTGGGGGAGGGCGTCTCCGTCGGTCCCTTCGCGATCATCGGTCCACGCGTATCGATCGGCGACGGCACCACAGTGGCGGGGCATGCCGTGGTCGAGCGCAACGTAAAGATCGGCGCGGGCGCAAGGATCGGGTACGGCACCGTGATCGGCAACGACCCTCAGGATCTCAAGTACCAGGGCGAGGACACCTGGGTCGAGATCGGTGACGCGACGGTCGTGCGGGAGTACTGCACGATCAACCGGGGGACGGCCGCCACCGGGAAGACGACCGTCGGTCAGCGCTGCTTTCTCATGTCGTATGTCCATGTCGCGCACGACTGCGTGCTCGGCGACGACGTGATCGTCGCCAATGCGGTCCAGATGGCGGGACACGTGACGATCGAGGAGCGGGCGGTGATCAGCGGGCTCGTCCCGATTCATCAGTTCGTCCGCATCGGGACCGTTGCCTTCGTCGGGGGTGGGTCACGGGTCAACCAGGATGTCCCACCCTACACCAAGGCCGTGGGGAATCCAGTGCATCTCTACGGACTCAACTCGGTGGGGCTGGCCCGCGCCGGATTCGCGCCGGAAGTGAAGCTCGCGCTCAAGCGCGCCTACCGCCTGCTCTTCAACTCCGATCTGACGGTGACGCAGGGGATCACCCGGGCGCGCGCCGAGCTGCCCGCGGTGCCGGAGATCGAGCACTTTCTGCGGTTCATCGAGGCGTCACAGCGCGGGGTGCTCGTGTGAGCGCGCAGCCGGTGCGCATCGGGGTAGTCGGCACCGGCGCTCTCGGGTACCACCATGCGCGGCTGCTGCGCCGCCAGCCGGGTGCCGAGCTCGTCGGTATCTACGACATCAACCCCGCGCGGGCCGCCGAGGTCGCCCGTGACCTCGACACCGTTGCACACCCGTCGCTCGAGGCCTTGCTGGAGCGCGCGGAGGCCGTGACGGTCGCAGTTCCCACGCCGTCCCACGGCAGCGTTGGGCTCACCGTCCTCGAGTGGGGCAAGGCCCTGTTGATGGAGAAGCCGCTCGCGGACTCCGTGGCAAGCGCGGAAGCCCTGGTGCAGCGGGCGGCGGCCCAGAAGGTGATTCTCCAGGTGGGGCACGTCGAGCGGTTCAACCGCGCCGTGCGGGCCGCTGCGGCCTACCTCGAGGAGCCCCGCTTTCTGCAGACCGAGCGCCTCGCCCCGTTCCAGCCACGCGGCACGGACGTGGCCGTCATCCTCGACCTCATGATCCACGACCTCGACCTGGTCCTCGAGCTGGTGCGGTCCGAGGTAACGGACGTGCGCGCAACCGGCGTGCCCGTGTTGACTCCCCACATCGACATCGCGAACGCCCGCGTGGAGTTCGCGAGCGGTGCCGTCGCGAATGTGACGGCGAGCCGCGTGTCGCGGGAGCGGACGCGCAAGCTCCGGGTGTTTCAGCCGACCGGGTACTTCTCGCTCGATCTCGCGCAGGGAACGGGCGAGTTCTACCGGCTCAAACCTGGGTGGCAGTCGCTGGGCGCCACGCAGCTCGAGGCGATCGTGGAGCACGTGCGGCTTGAGGCGCCCGAGGCGGAGCCGCTGCAGCTCGAGCTGGAGAGCTTCGTCCGGGCGGTGCGCGGGGAGGGCGAGGTGGTCGTCACCGGTACGGCGGGCGCGCACGCGCTCGCCCTCGCGCTCCGGGTTGCCGACGCCGTACAGGCCTCGCCGCTCACCGCGGCGCGGCAGTGACCGCCCGGCGCCGGATCTACGTCTCGGCCGGCGAGCCGTCGGGAGACGCGCACGCGGCCGCGGTGGTCACGGCGCTGCGGCGGCGTCTCGACCTCGACGTCGAGGCGTTCGGGGGCCCGGGGCTCGCCGCAGCGGGGGCCACCGTGCTCGACCGGATGGAGCAGTATTCGGTCATGGGCTTCGTCGAAGCGCTGTGGAAGCTGCCGGCCCACCTCCGCCTGCTGCGTCGTGCGGACGCTGCGTTTCGCGCCGGGCGCTATGATCTCGCCCTGCTCGTCGACTATCCGGGTTACCATTTGCGCGCGGCGGCGGCGGCGGCGGCGGCGGGCGTGCCCGTGCTGTACTACGTCGCGCCACAGATGTGGGCGTGGGGAGCGGATCGGGTGCGTCGGCTCGCATCAGTGCGCCGGCTTGCCGTGATCCTTCCGTTCGAGGAAGCGTTCTTCCGGGAGCGGGGCGTGGCGGCCACGTTCGTGGGCCATCCGCTCCGGGACCGCCCCACACTGCTCGACCGCGCCGAGGCCCGCCGGAGGCTGGGGCTCGATCCTGATCGGCCGGTGCTGGCACTGTTTCCCGGAAGCCGGGAACAAGAGGTCAAACGGCTCTGGCCTCCGTTTCGGGACGCGGCGCGGATGGTGCTCTGCCGCCGTGGGGAGGTCCAGATCGTGGTCGCGGGGACGGCGCAGGGGCAATACCCCGGTCTCGACGCCATGCGGCTCCACACGGGCGAATCGGTCGCAGTGTTCGCAGCCGCCGACGCCGCGTTGTGCAAGGCGGGCACGACCACCCTCGAGGCCGCGATCGCCGATGTCCCGATGGTGATTGCCTACAGTCTGCATCCGGTTTCGTTTGCCATCGCCACGCGGCTGCTCCGGGTGCCGCACATCGGTCTCGTGAGCCTCATTGCCGGGGGACGGGTCGCGCCCGAGTTCCTCCAGGGCGCGGCCACGCCGGCGGCGCTCACGGAGGCCGTGTTGCCCCTGCTCGATCGCGACAGCGCGGCGGCACGCCGGCAGCGGGAGGGGCTCGCCGTGGTCCGCGAGCGCCTGGGGCCGCCGGGGGCTGCGGAGCGGGTCGCCGGGATCGCGGCGGAGCTCGTGGGGTGAGATTCGTCTGGGCCGAGCCGCTGATCACCCCCGTGCTCCTCCCGTTCGTGCGCCTCTGGGCGGCGACGTGGCGGTACGAGGTGCGGGGATGGGCGAACGTCGAAGCGGCGCGGGCGACGGGCCGGCCGATCGTATACGTGCTCTGGCACAGTCGGCTCCTGCCGCTCATTCATAGTCGTCGGGGCGAGGGCACCGCCATCCTCATCAGCCGGCACCGCGACGGATCCTACCTCACGAGGCTGTGTGAGGGGTGGGGCTATCGCGTGGTACGCGGCTCGCACCGGAGGGGGGGTGCCGTGGGACTCCTGGGCTTGATCCGGTATCTCCAGAAGGGCGGCGAGGTCGGGACGACGCCCGACGGGCCGCGAGGGCCCAGGGAAAAGGTGAAACCCGGCCTGCTCCTCGCGGCGCAGCATGCGAATGCGCTCGTGGTGGCCATGGGCGCGCGACCGTCTTCCGCGTGGTGGTGGGTGCACACCTGGGACCGGTTCTGCATCCCGCGCCCGTTCGCCAGGATCGAGGTGCACTACAGTACGCCGATCACGGTGGCAGAAGGGAAGGAGGGGCTGCGCCGCGGCATCGCCGACGCCGAGCAGGCCCTGCACGAGGTGACGTACGGGGGAGAAGATGGAAGGGGGAAGGGGGAAGGGTGAACAGGGGAGACGTCCCGCGGTGGCTGTGGGGAGATTCACCCGCGGCAGGCCTGGCGCGACTGCCTCTGATTCCGCTCGCTCTGGTGTACGGTGGGGCGATGCGACTGCGAGCGGCGGCGTATCGGCGCGGATGGATTGCGACTGAGCGGCTGCCCCTCCCGAGCGTAGCGATCGGCAATCTCTCGGTGGGCGGTGTGGGGAAGACGCCGCTCGCGGCATGGGTTGCTGCGCGCTACGCAGCCGCGGGGATCACCCCCGGCGTGTTGCTCCGCGGGTATGGGGGCGACGAGCCGCTCGTGCTGGCGCGCCTCGTGCCGGAGGCGGTCGTGATCGCGGATCCAGATCGGGCGATGGGTGCGCGCCGGGCGCGCGCCGCTGGGGCGGGCGTGCTCGTGTTGGACGATGCGTTTCAACACCTCGCGGTAGCGCGCGATCTCAACGTGCTCGTCGTGAGCGCCGAGAGCATGGAGGCCCCGGCCTGGCCCCTGCCGGCGGGCCCATGGCGCGAAGGCTGGGAGGCACTCGAGCGCGCGGACTGGGTCGTGATCACCCGCCGCCGGGCGTCGGCCGCCGCCGCCGCGGCGCTCGGTGATCGGATCGGGTCACGGCGACCGGGCCTGGCGTTGAGCATCGCGGAGCTCGGGCTGGGCGGGCTTGAAGGGCTCGCATCCGGTACGACGCGACCCCTCACCCAGGTTGCCGGCCGGCGGGTAGTGGCAGCGGCGGGGATCGGCGACCCGGCGAGCTTCGCGGCGCAGCTAGCCGCGCTCGGCGCGAGCGTGCAACTGATGCCCTACCAAGATCATCACCCCTACTCCGCGGCGGACGTCGGTGCGCTGCTGCGTGCCGGCGCACGCGCCGATTATGTTGTAGTCACCGAGAAGGACGCCGTCAAGCTGCGCGGCCGCTGGCCGCGCGACGCGTCCGAGCCCCTCGTGGCCCGAGTGCGCGTCACTTGGGAGCACAACGGGGCACCACTGGAGCGGGCGCTCGACGCCGCGGGCGCGCGCGAACCGATCCCTCGACCATCGGAATGAGCGACCACGCGATCAGTTCGGACCGCCGCCACGGTCTCATTCGTCCGGAGCGGGACACGTTTCTCGCCGAGCAGAATCCCTTCGAATCGATGATGGAGCGGTTCGACCACGCTGCGAAGCTGCTCGCCCTCGATCCCGGCCTCTACAAAGTGCTTCGCAACCCCGAAAAACAGGTCATCGTTTCGATTCCCGTGGTCCGGGACTCGGGCGAGCTCGAGGTCTACACGGGATACCGGGTTCTCTACAACACTTCGCGCGGCCCTGCCAAGGGAGGCATTCGCTTCGACTTGAACGTCACACTCGAGGAGGTGACGGCCCTCGCGGCGTGGATGACCTGGAAGTGTGCGGTCGTCAACATCCCCTTCGGAGGCTCCAAGGGCGGCGTGGTGTGCGATCCCGCCTCCATGTCGATGGGTGAGCTCGAGCGAGTGACCCGCCGTTACACGGCAAGCATCATCGAGATGCTCGGCCCCGATTCGGACGTGCCCGCGCCCGACGTGAACACGAACGAGCGCGTCATGGCATGGATCATGGACACGTACTCGATGCACCACCGGCACACGGTGACGGCCGTGGTGACGGGAAAGCCGGTGGCGATGGGCGGCTCGCTGGGCCGGCGGGAAGCGACGGGGCGGGGGTGCATGATCGCCACGCGCGAGGCGCTGGCCCGGCTCGGCCGGAAGCTCCCCGGCGCCCGGGTGGCGGTGCAGGGGTTCGGGAACGTGGGCTCGGTCACCGCGGATCTGATGGCCAAGGCGGGAGCGACTATCATCGCCGTGTCGGACAAGACCGGCGGCGTGCGCGATCCGAAGGGTCTGGATGTCGCCGACTTGCTGAACTGGGTGCGCGAGGGCCGGCAAATCGCAGGCTACACCCGTGGAGAGCAGCTCACGAACGAAGAGCTGCTCACCCTCGACTGCGACGTCCTCGTCCCCGCCGCCCTCGAGAATGTGATCACGAGCAAGAACGCTCCGCGCATCAAGGCGAAGGTGGTCTGCGAAGGCGCCAACGGCCCTACCAGCGCGGCGGCGGACGAGATCCTCGAGCAACAGGGGGTGTTCGTCATTCCCGACATCCTGGCCAACGCGGGGGGTGTCACGGTCAGCTACTTCGAGTGGGTGCAGGACCGCGGCGGCTACTTCTGGGACGAGGCGACGGTGAACCAGCGGCTCGAGAGCATCATGACGCGCTCGTTCGCCGAGGTCATGGCCATGGTCGACCGGTACAAGGTAAGCCCTCGCACGGCCTGTTACATGCTTGCCGTGGATCGTGTCGCTGCCATGCATCGGCTGCGCGGCATCTATGCCTGATGCGCTACCTCCTGGTGGCGGTCGGGCGCATGAAGGATCGGGCGCTCCGCTCGGCATGTGACGGCTACCTGGACCGGTTGCGGCACTACGCGCGGGTGGAGGAGCGGGAAGTGAAGGACGAGGCGCGGATCCTCGAGGCGGTCGCGCGGGATGCGCGGCTCGTGGCGTTGTCGCGCACCGGCGAGGCGTGGACGTCCACCGAGCTCGCCGAGCGGACGGAGCGCTGGGACATGGACGGACGCGACGTGACGTTCGCCATCGGCGGCGCCGGCGCGCTCCCCGACGCAGTGCTCCGCAAGGCGGAGGTTGTCTGGAGTCTCTCCCGCCTGACCTTTCCCCACGAGCTGGCCCGCGTGCTGGTCTATGAGCAGCTGTATCGGGCCTATACGATCCGCCGGGGAGAGCCGTACCATCGTGGGCCCTGAACTCGCGGCGCGCGACCGCGCCGGGCTGCTTGCCCTGGCACGCGCGGCCCTCGAACCGGAGCACGGATGGGACGGCGAGGCCTTCCTCACCGCCGCGTGCCGCAAGGCCGGGCTCTCGCCACAGGCGTGGCACGATGGCGCGACGGCGGTATTCGCGGAGGAAGAGGAAGGGTGATTCCGCGGATCGTTGCCACTCCCATCGCGCCGCTGGCTTTGCCGGAGCGCCATCGTGCTCCGCGCGCGGTGGCACCGGAGGTCGTGGGCGCCGTCCTCCCCGGCCCCGGGCGGGAGCGCCTGGCGGATGGAGCGGTCCTCGCCGTGACGACCGGTCAGCAGCCCGGGCTGTTCACGGGTCCCCTCTATACGATCTACAAAGCCCTCTCGGCGATCGCCCTGGCCCGCCGGCTCGAACGCGCGTGGGGCAGGCCAGTCGTCCCCGTATTCTGGGTGGCGGGCGACGACCACGACTTCGCGGAGGCGAACCACGCGTGGGTTCTCGACACCGATGGCGAGCCGACCGAGATCCGGCTGCGGGAGCGCCCGACCGACGCACCGTTGATTCCACTGGCCCGCGAGACCGGCGGGCAGGAGATCGGCCCGGCGGTGGAACGGTTGCGAGCCGCGACGCCGGACACCGAGTTCAAGACCGCGGTGCTGGGGTGGCTCGAAGCGGCGTACCGTCCGGAGGCGACACTTGCCGACGCGTGCGCGGACGCGCTCCAGGCGCTGCTTGGCTCGCGCGGCCTGGCCGTGCTCCGGGCCCACGACCCAGGGTTGAAACGGGCCGCGGCTCCGTGGGTGCTGCGAGGCCTGAGCACGACGCTGCCGGATGGCCTCACGCCGGTCATGGTGGATGCGGCGCTCGGTCGCGATCGCCTGAGGGCGGAAGGCGGGGGGACCGAATTCGTCACACGGCGCAGTGGGGAGCGTTTCACGCGCGCGATGCTTGAATCCATCGCCCGCGAGCAGCCCGAACGCTTGTCGGCCAATGTGCTGCTGCGTCCGGTTGTCGAGGCGGCGCTGCTGCCGACCGTCGCGTACGTCGGCGGGCCGGCGGAGCTGGGCTACCTTCCGCAGGCGAGCGCGCTGTACGACGTGCTGGGCGTCGAGCGGCAGAGCCCGGTACCGCGCTGGTCGGGTGTGCTGGTCGAGGCTCGGGTGGACAAGCTGATGGCGCGACACGGGCTCGGGCTGCAGGACCTCAATGGGCGGCCGGGCGACCTCGAGGCACGCCTGGTGCGCGAGACCCTCCCATCCGAGACCGCGGCCAGGTTCGCGGACCTGCGCAAGGCGCTGGAGGACCAGTACGCGCGGCTCGGCGAGGCGGTGACGCGCCTCGATCCCACGCTGGAGCGGCCGATCCAATCCTCGAAACACAGCGCCCTCGCCGGCGCGCAGGAGATCGAGAAGAAGCTGCTGGCGAGCCTCAAGCGCGAGAATGAGACGCTGGTACGCCAGGTGACGCGCGCGCGCGCTGCCGTGTTCCCGCGTGGCGAGCCACAGGAGCGCGTGCTGACCGTCGCATCGTTCCTCGTTCGCTACGGCCAGGAGCTCGTGGCCGCACTGGAGCAGGAGGTGGCGCGCTGGGCCGACCCCTCGTAGAATCCGACGCATGTGGCTCTTCGCTGTGATCCTGCTCGTCGCCCTGATGATCCCCATCGCCGCCATCCTGGTCGACTCCCCCCTGGGGCGCTCCATCGCGCGGCGGCTCGAGAGTCGCGATCAGGGGACGGGCGACCTCCCGGCGTTGGAGCGGCGCCTGGCGGTACTCGAGAGCGAGCTGGAGGATCTCACCCGCTCCGTCGGCGGGATGCGGGACGAGCTGCAGTTCGTGCAGCGCCTGCTGGAAGACCCTAACAGGAAACGGTCCTGACGGTGGCGGACCCGCGCCTCACGCCGGGCGAAGCGCGCGGGGGGGGCGGGCGGGCGGGGGGCGGGGGACGCCACGTGGCGCAGGTCGCGGGCGGCATCCTGGTCACCCGCGTGCTCGGGTACGTGCGCGAGCGGGTCTTCGCCTTCTACTTCGGGAACACGAGCGTGGGCGCGGACGCGTTTCGGGCCGCGCTGCGGATCCCGAACGCCATCAGAAACCTGCTCGGCGAAGGGACGCTGTCGGCGTCGTTCATCCCGGTATACGCTGCGCTGCGCCAGCGCCCCGACGGCGGCAAAGCTGCGCGGCAACTCGCTGGCGCGGTGCTCGGGCTCCTCTTGCTCGGCGTCGGCCTCCTCTCGCTGCTCGGGATCGCCTTCGCTCCCGCCATCACCACCATCATTGCGGAGGGGTTCGACGCTCCGCGCCGTGAGCTCACGATTACGCTGGTGCGGCTGCTGTTCCCCATGACGGGCCTGATGGTGGTCTCGGCGTGGTGTCTGGGAATTCTGAATACGCACCGCCGGTTCTTCCTGCCCTATGCGGCACCGGCGCTGTGGAACGTGGCGGGCATCGTGGCCATGGTGGGCGCCGGGACCTGGTTCGCGGATCGCAGCCTCCCCGTTGCCGAACAGCTGCACCGGCTCGCCCTCGCGCTGGCGTGGGGCACAGTCGCGGGCGCGGTCCTCCAGGTTGCGATCCAGCTCCCGGCGTGCTGGCGCCTCCTGCACGGCATCGCGCTCCGCGCGAGCATCACTCCGGAAGGGGTGCGGGGCGTCCTGCTGGCCTGGGTGCCGCTCGTCATCGGTGCCGGCGTGGCACAGCTGTCCGGGTTCGTCGACACCGTGCTCGGCTCGTTCACCGGCCCGGGCGGCGTGTCCGCTCTCGGCTACGCGCAGCTCATTCAAGTACTCCCCATCAGCCTCTTCGGGGTCTCAGTTGCCGCGGTCGCGCTCCCCGACCTCGCGCGCGATGCCGTGGAAGCGACTCCGAACGAGCTGCTGCGCGCCCGCCTCGGTATCGCGTTCCGGCGCATCGCGTTTTTCATCTTCCCGTCGGCCTTTGCGCTCGCCGCGCTCGGCCCCGTGATCGTGGGCGCTCTGTTCCAAACGGGACGATTCACCGCGGACGACACCGCGCTCGTGGGAGGCGTACTCGCCGCGTATGGCGTGGGCCTGCTCGGGCAGGCCTCGGTGAAGCTCTTCGCGTCGGGCTTCTACGCGCTGCGCGACACGCGCACCCCGGTGACTATCGCGACCGTGTCCCTCGGCGTGTCGACCGGCCTCTCGGTGCTGTTCATGCAGTGGTACGGGCCCGCAGGCATCGCCCTTGGGTCATCGGTGGGCTCCACGCTCAACGTAGTGCTCCATCTGCGCGACCTCGACCGGCGGATCGGGGCGGTCCTCACGTTGGCGGACTGGCGGGCCCCGCTGATCTCCGCCGGCGCGGCGGCCCTGGCCGCGGGGGGGGCGACGATGGCGGCGACGCGCGCCGCCGGCCATGCGGCCGGGACCGTCCCGGTCGCGCTGCTCGCTCTGGGTACCTTTGGCGTGATGTACCTCGCCATCACCCTGGCGCTGCGCCATCCCGACGCTCTCCGCTTGTGGAAGCTGGCTCGCTGATCGCCCGCAAGCTCGAGGCGCTGCCTGACAAGCCTGGCGTGTACATGTGGAAGAATGCGGCGGGCGAGATACTCTACGTCGGAAAAGCCAAGAGCCTGCGGGCGAGAGTCCCGAGCTATTTCGGCCCGGAGGCGGGGGCGACTCCGGAGCAGGCCGCGCTCGTCCGCCAGATCGCGGATTTCGACACGATCGTCGTTCCGAGCGAGGCGCAGGCGCTCCTCCTCGAGAACAACCTGATCAAGGAGCACAAGCCCCGGTTCAACATCCGTCTCACCGACGACAAGAGCTATCCGCGCATCGCGGTCACCCTGGGCGAGCCGTTCCCGCGCGTGCTCGTCGTCCGTCGCGTGACGATCCCCGAGGCGCGGTATTTCGGGCCGTACACCGACGTCGCCACGCTGCGGCGTACCCTCCGCATCATTCGCCGCCTGTTCACGGTGCGCTCGTGCCACTGGGACCTGCCGCGCGAGGCTCCGGACCGGCCGTGCCTCGATTATCACATCGAGCGCTGCCGGGCGCCGTGCGTCGGCTACCAGGACCAGGGCGACTACCGGCGCATGATCGACGACGTCCTGGTGTTCCTCGAGGGACGGACCGTGGACGTGCGCCAGCGATTGCGCGAGCGCATGCTCGGTGCGAGCCGGGCCCTCGACTTCGAGCGGGCGGGCCAGCTGCGAGATGCGCTGCAGTGGCTCGACCAGGTCGAGCAGCCACAAGCGGTCGAGCTGGTGGGGGGAGGCGACGCCGACGCGGTGGGCTTCGCCCGGGATGGCGACGACGCCTGCGGGGTCGTGCTGCGGGTGCGCGACGGCAAGGTCATCGCCCGCGACCACTGGTTCCTCGAGAACGCCGAGC
>Ga0335085_10011533_pt1 | contig 13099 bp, 10 predicted proteins | sample Lox_Sample_45_FD_206712 | JGI IMG/M metagenome (GOLD analysis project Ga0335085, IMG submission 206712) | Soil microbial communities from Loxahatchee National Wildlife Refuge, Florida, United States - Lox_Sample_4.5 | ecosystem: Environmental > Terrestrial > Soil > Wetlands | place: USA...
ATATCGCGGGGCATTCTTATACGTTTGCGCAGGTCAAGATGTTCTGCGGACGGTGTCCGTGGCTGTCCGCGCGACCAGGCGCGAAGGACCCCGTGCGCACGGACATATAGCGGACAGCGTCTCCGTATCGAACGCCATGCCGCATCATTTGCGCAGGTCAGAGGCTATATGGAGGTGCAGGCAGGAGCGTACTGTAAAACCGTCGGCTCAGCCTACGTTGGTTCGAACCCAACACCTGCCACCACCAGCGGAAATGGCCCCCTGGCTGCGGAAACGCGGCCCGGCGGGCCGTTTCCTTCTTGTCGCGCCATGTATCAGGGTGTGTCACCGTGGGTCGATGCATAGCAGTGGTTACGGACAAATAGCGGACAGCGTCCGGGCAGAACGAGCGGTGCGTATAACCGCTCGCTTTGCCGACCTGCGCCCGTTTTGTTCGTTATCCGGGTGCCAGGGCTGTACATCTTACTGGTGTGCCGGACATCCCGCCGGCTCGGTTCGCTGTTCTGCTCACGCTGGGCGGTGGGCTGGCCTGGCTCGTGCCTACGGCCAGGGTGGGCTGCCGGATCGGACCGGATCCTCCCATTGAGGCTCTGGCCGAGTGCCCGTCGCTGCCGCTGGGTGGAAGGCCGGCAAATCTGCGCTGCGCGAGCGGCGGCGTCGCGCCGCAAGGGGTTCCGGAAAGTGGGAGGCACGCCACCCCGCCGCCGTGGTCACCGCCATCGACGAGCTACTCGATCACCACACCCACGCCCAGATCGCCGGCATCCTCAACGACCGCGGCCTGACCAGCGGCGAAGGCCGCCCCTTCCGCCGCCTCATCATCCGCAACATCCGCGACCAGTACGCGCTGCGCAGCCGCGAGCAGCGGCTCCGCGACGCCGGCATGCTCACCCTGGCCGAGATGGCCAGCCGCCTCGGCATGCCCGCCAAAACCATCAAGATCTGGCACCACGCCGGGCTCATCACCGGGCACCCCTACAACGACAAGGGCCAGTGCCTCTACCCGCCGCCCGGCCCCAACCCGCCGACTCGGGCACAAGGACGCAAACTCAGCGAACGGCGCCCCGATCGCCACACCGCTCCCGCAGACGACCAGTGAACCCCCAGAAATGTCAGACCCACCGATACCGCCTCCACCAGGACACCAACACAACACCCCGCATCGACCCGAAGAGGTGCAGTATGCAACCCGAGGTTTCGCCCTCGGCGTCCGCGGCGGGATCTTGACTGTCTTCACGCCCTCGCTGGCGAAGATCGCGTCAAGGACGCTGGTGAACTTGGCGTCGCGGTCCCGGATGAGGAACCGGGAAGAGCCAGTCCGGTCGCCGAGGTCCATGAGCAGGTTCCGGGCCTGCTGGGCGGTCCACGCGCCGTCCGGGTGAGCGGTCACGCCGAGGATATGCACCCTCCGGGTCAGCACCTCCATGACGAACAGCACGTACAGACGCTGGAGGAGAACCGTGTTCACATGAAAGAAGTCGCAGGCCAGCAGCCCGCGGACCTGCGCGCGCAGGAATGCCCGCCAGGAGGTGTCCGCGTCCGGCGGAGCCGGCCTGCGCCGCCGTGCGCGTAGGATCCGCCGGACGGTCGCTGCGCTGATCTGGTGCCCGAGCTGGCATAGTTCGCCGTGCACCCTGCGGTATCCCCACGCCGGGTTCTCCCTCGCCAGCCGCAGCACCAGGTCGCGGATGTCGTGGCTGATGCGCGGCCGGCCGGTCCGGTTCGGGTATGTCCATTTGCGGGTGATCAGCCGGCGATGCCAGGCCAGCAGCGTGCCGGGCGTGACGAGCCGATGGGCGCGCAGCACGGCAGGCAGCTGCCGGGCCAGAGCGGAGAGGATGGCACGGTCGGCCCAGTCCGGCTTGGGCCGGGCGATCTGGCGGCGGAGCACCGCGACTTCGTGCCGGAGAATCATGATCTCCGCGTCCTTGTACGCCTGATCGCGGCCGAGCAGCGCCAGCCAGCCGAAGACGCGGATCATGATCAGGTAGAGCAGGCGAAGAGACACAAACCGCGATCTTGCCGCAACCAGCTCATCGGATCAAACAGCAGGTCACAGCACCCGCGATGACTTCTGAATCGGCACAGGCATCGTGCCGCCGCCGAGCTTGTCCAGCGCGACCTTCAGCATGTCGTGGTCGCCGACGCTGACTCCGCCGGTGGCGATGAGGGCATCGCACCGGGATGCGCCGTCCTCCAGGCGGCTGGACAGGACATCCTGGTCATCTGGGCTGATGCCGAGGTCGAGTCCGGGAAATCCGTCACGGCGGAGCTGGGCCAGCAGCGCCGGGCGGTTGGCGTCGCGGATCTTCCCGGGCAGCAGGGCGTCACCCGGTGCGGCCAGCTCATCACCGGTGGACAGTACGCCGACGGCCGGGCGCGGGTAGACCGGCAGCGTGCGGATGCCGAGGCTGGCGAGCACCCCGACGTGCGCGGGACCGAGTTGCGTGCCGGGCGTGAAGACCGTTGTCCCGGGTGCGATGTCTTCGCCGGCAGCCCGCACGTTGGCGCCGGGGCTCACCGGTTCCTTGATGAGGACGGTGAGGCCGCCGTCTTCTGCCTGGGTGTGCTCGAGCATGCATACCGCGTCCGCGCCGGCCGGCAGCGGTGCCCCCGGTCATGATCCGCAGTGCCTCACCGTGGGATACGGCGCCCGCCGCATCGCCTGCCGCCGAGGTGCCCGTGACACGCAGGCGTCCCGGAGCGCTGGCCGTATCGGCTGCCCTGAGCGCGTAGCCGTCCATCGCGGAGTTGGCGAACCGGGGCACGGGCTCGGCGGCGCGCACCGTCTCGGCCAGGACGTGCCCGGATGCCGCGCTGAGGGCGACCCGGGCCGGTGCGAGCGGCGAGACGATTGCGAGGGCGAGACGGACTGCCTCCTCCAGGGAGATCATCACGGAATCGGCAGGATCAGCCGGGCCTTCTGCGGCGGCATCGGACGGGGGCTGGCGGGGTGATCGCCGCTCACTGTCCCTCCCTGCAGGTCATAGGTCACGCTCGCAGATGCCGCATCCGGGTTAGGTGCCGCCGGTCACGCCGGCCGGGCGCGCGGACGCGTGGGGCCGGCCGGCCAGGCTGATGAGCCCGGCGGCGGCGACAGCGATCCAGGCCGCGACGGCGACCCAGAGCATGACGTGCGCGATCGGTGTCATGAATGCCAGCTTGGTGACCTTGCCGTAGGCCAGGGTCGCGACGCTGTACATGCCGAGCGGGAAGACTACGCTCCACAGGGCCGTCTCGTACGTCAGCGGCCAGTGCTGCGCCAGGTGGCGCCACAGGCCCAGGATGATCAGCAGCGGGATCCACCAGGTGCCGAATGACCAGAGCACGAACGAGAATCCGGACACGAACGGCCCTGCCGCTACGCGGATCGGCAGGTCGGCCGGGAGCGCGAGCAGCCCGGCGCCGGCCCTGACCGTGATCGCCGTGGCGCCCATGAGGATCCAGTAGGGCGGTCCCAGCGCGGCCGGGGTCATCGGCACGGTCAGCCACCGGAGCAGGATGATCGAGACGAGCAGCAGGTAGAGCACCAGGCCGATGCCCCACAAGGCGGCCGCGGCCGGGGCGAGCAGGCCGGCCTGCGCCGGCCAGGCCTTCACCAGCGCCGCTGCGGTGATGGCCAGGGACTGGGTGCCGACCACCCACAGCAGCCAGGTGCCGTTGACGCCGCCGAGCACCGAGCCCTTCTCCCGGGTCAGGAGCAGGCCGGCCGGCAGGGCGTAGGTCAGCCCCAGCCACAGCGCGGCGGCCAGCATGGCGAGCACCGCCGTGACCATGGGATGGCCGGCCGCGTCGAGCCGCACGCCCACTACCTCGGCGCCCGCGACGATCGTGAAGAAGCCGAAAGTCTTCTCCGGTGCCCGGGCATCGGCGGCCACGTTCGCGGGATATCGCACGAGCCGGGCCAGCAGCATGCCGGCTAGGACCACCAGGCCGGCCGCCGCGGCTACAAGTAGGGCCCGGGACAGCCAGGCGGGGCCGAAGGCGTCGGCCCCCACCGAGATGATGCCGGTCGCCATCACGAAGGCGAAGGCCGCCGGGGGCAGGTCCCGGATCGCCTTGGCCATCCGCCCGGCTGGCCGTACCTCTGCCGCCTGGGTATCAGCGCCGATCATCGTGCCGTCACCCGCCTGATCTCCGGTAGCGGTTATTACTCGGATAACTTGTTTTTACTCTATCTGCGGGTAATAATGCAACCATGCTCACCGCCCTAGTCGCTGAACCGGCCGCGGGCGCGGGTCCCCGCCGGTGGCCGTGACCGCCGCCGTGGCCTCGCCGGCGGGCAACGCCGAGGCTTACCGGGCGCTGGCCGGGCGGAGCCGGCGGGCGCTGCTGGCCGCGCTGCGGCAGGCCGGGCGGCCGCTGGACGCGAGCGAGGCGGCCGCGGCCGTCGGCTTGCACCGGAACACGGCCCGCGTGCACCTGGACCTGCTCTGGAAGGCTGGCCTGGTACTACGGCGGCCGGAGGACCGGAGCGTCCAGGGCCGGCCGCGGATGCTGTACGAGCTAGCGTCCCCGCCGGCGTACCCGGTCGAGGCCGCCGGGCCTGCGGCGAAGGAGCCTGGCTACCGTGAGCTTGCCGGGCTGCTGGCCCAGCAGCTCACCCAGGTGGCGGATCTGCCCGGGGAGGCGATCCTAGCCGGCCGCAGGTGGGCCTCCGCGCTCGATGAGCGGCCGTTCCCGGTCGGCCCGCTGTCGGCCGCCGAGGCCGCCGCGGAAGTGACCGGAGTGCTCAGCCGCCTTGGGTTCGACCCGGAGCAGGACCTGGGCACCGGACGGATCCTGTTGCACCGCTGCCCGTTCGCGGAGGTCGCGCGGGAGAGCCGCGCCGTGGTGTGCGGGATACATCTGGGCATGCTCACCGCCACGGCAGAGCGGCTGAACTCGCCGCTGCGCATCGCCGGCCTGGACCCGTTCGTGACCGATGACCCGCCACTATGCGTCGTCCGGGTAGCGATCCCCCGCTCCCGTCGGCGGCGCCCCGGCCAGGAGGAGGCTGCGCCATGAGCGGCAGTGACGATCACGGCGCCGACGGGGACCTGGTCAGCGCGATCTTGCGGGCGCGGCGGCTGCTGGAGCCGGACCGTGTCAGCGCGGACCTGCGGACGGTCACCTACGCCGGGGGGCGGGAAGGGGATGCCTTCTACCGGGACCGGTGGTCGCATGACCGGATCGTGCGGTCCACCCATGGCGTGAACTGCACGGGGTCGTGCTCGTGGAAGGTGTATGTCAAGGACGGGATCATCACCTGGGAGACGCAGGAGACGGATTATCCGTCGACCGGTCCGGGCTCACCGGAGTACGAGCCCAGGGGCTGCCCGCGGGGCGCCGCGTTTTCCTGGTACACCTACTCGCCGACCCGGGTGCGGTTCCCCTATGTCCGCGGCGTGTTGCTGGAGATGTACCGGGAGGCGCGGGACCGGCTGGGGGATCCGGTGCTGGCCTGGGCGGAGCTGATGGGCGACCCGGAGCGCCGCCGCCGCTACCAGGCTGCCCGTGGCAAGGGCGGCCTGGTGCGCGCGAGCTGGGATGAGGCGCTGGAGATCGTCGCGGCGGCGCAGGTGCACACGATCAGGGAGTGGGGCCCGGACCGGATCGCGGGGTTCTCGCCGATCCCGGCCATGTCGATGGCCTCACACGCGGTCGGCGCGCGGTATACGAGCCTGCTCGGCGGGGCGATGATCTCGTTCTACGACTGGTATGCCGACCTGCCGGTGGCCTCCCCGCAGGTGTTCGGCGACCAGACCGACGTGCCGGAGTCGGCGGACTGGTGGAACGCCTCCTACCTGATCATGTGGGGTTCCAATCTCCCGGTGACGCGGACCCCGGACGCGCACTTCATGACCGAGGCCCGCTACCGCGGCCAGAAGGTGATCGCGGTCAGCCCCGACTACGCGGTCAACACCAAGTTCGCCGACGAGTGGCTGGCCGCGCACCCGGGGACCGACGGGGCGCTGGCGATGGCGATGGGCCACGTCATCTTGAAGGAGTTCTTCGCCGACCGGCGGACCGCCCGGTTCGAGGACTACGTCACGCGGTTCACCGACCTGCCGTTCCTGGTCACCCTCCGCGAGCACGGGGGGGCCGGGGGGTACGTTCCTGACCGGTTCCTGACCGCCGCCGACCTGGGCGATGCGGCCGAGGGCGCGGCGTGGAAGACGGTCCTGCTCGATGCCGCCACCGGCGAGCCGCGGGTGCCGAACGGGTCGCTCGGGTTCCGCTACACCCAGTCCGGGACGGGCCGCTGGAACCTTGACCTCGGGGGCATCGACCCCGTGCTGTCGCTGCTCGGCCCGGACGCGGAACCGGTGGCCGTGTCGCTGCCCCGGTTCGACACCGGAGGCGAGGGCGGCGGGCAGATCAGCCGCGGCGTGCCGGCCCGCCGGGTCGCCGGGCGGCTGGTGACGACGGTGTTCGACCTGATGCTCGCCCAGTACGGGGTGGCCCGGGATGGCCTGCCCGGTACCTGGCCGGCCGGGTACGACGACCCGGAACCATACACGCCGGCCTGGCAGGAGGCGATCACCTCCGTGCCGGCCGCGACCGTAGCGCGCATCGCCAGGGAGTTCGCCGGCAACGCCGAGCGGTCCGGCGGCCGGTCGATGATCACGCTGGGCGCGGGCACCAACCACTGGTTCCACTCCGACCAGATCTACCGGGCCATCCTGGCGCTGGTGGTGCTGACGGGGTGCGAGGGCGTGAACGGCGGCGGCTGGGCGCATTATGTGGGCCAGGAGAAGTGCCGGCCGTTCACCGGGTGGGCGCAGCTCGCGTTCGGGCTGGACTGGCTGCGGCCGCCCCGGCAGATGGCCGGCACGACCTACTGGTACCTGGCCACCGACCAGTGGCGCTACGACGGGTTCGGCGCCGATGAGCTCGCCACCCCGCTGGGGCGGGGATTGTTCTCGGGCCGGGCGCTGGCGGACTGCATCGTGCAGGCGACGCGGCTGGGCTGGACTCCCTCCTATCCGACCTTCGACCGCAACCCCCTTGACCTTGCCGACGCCACCCGTGCTGCAGGCATGCCGCCGGGACAGTACGTAGCCGGGGAACTCGCCGCCAGGCGGCTGGGGTTCGCCTGCGCCGACCCGGACGCCGAGGCGAACTGGCCGCGGGTGCTCACGGTCTGGCGGGCGAACCTGCTGGGCTCCTCCAGCAAGGGCAACGAGTACTTCCTGCATCACCTGCTCGGCGCCGACGCCGCGATCCGGGCGCAGCCGACACCGCCGGGCCGCCGGCCCGCCGAGGTCGCCTGGCGCGAGGAAGCCGCGGTCGGCAAGCTTGACCTGCTGGTTTCGCTGGATTTCCGGATGACCAGCACGGGCCTGTTCTCCGACGTGCTGCTGCCCGCGGCGACCTGGTATGAGAAGTACGACCTGTCCAGCACCGACATGCACCCGTTCGTGCACGCGTTCAGCGCCGCGATCGCCCCGCCGTGGGAGACCCGCTCGGATTACGACGCGTTCACCGCGCTGGCCAAGGTGTTCAGCCCGCTGGCCGCCCGGCACCTGGGGGTGCGGTACGACCTGGTGGCGGTGCCGCTGCTGCACGACACGCCCGGCGAGACCGCGCAGCCCGGCGGCCGGGTGCTCGACTGGGCTGCGGGCGAGTGCGACCCGGTTCCCGGCGTGACGATGCCGGCGTTCGCGCTGGTGGAGCGGGACTACGGCGCGGTCGGGCAGATGATGACCGCGCTCGGGCCGAACGTGGAAAAGCTCGGCACCAGCGTGAAGGGCGTCACGCTCAAGCCGGCGGCCGAGGTGGAGCGGCTCGGGCGGGTCAACGGCGTGGTCCGGGGCGGCATCGCGGACGGGCGGCCGAGCCTGGCCCGCGCCGAGCAGGCGTGCGAGGCGATCCTGGCCCTGTCCGGCACCACCAACGGCCACCTCGCCACGGCCGGGTTCCGGGAGCTGGAGCGGCGCACCGGCCGGCCGCTGGCGGACCTGGCCAGCGACCACGAGGGCCGCCGGATCACCTTCGCCGACACCCAGTCCCGGCCCCAGCCGGTCATCACCTCACCGGAGTGGTCCGGCAGCGAGCACGGCGGGCGCCGGTACTCCCCGTTCACGATCAATGTCGAGCGGGGTAAGCCGTGGCACACGCTGACCGGCCGTCAGCATTTCTTCCTCGACCACGACTGGATGGCCGAGCTGGGCGAGCAGCTTCCGGCCTACCGGCCGCCGCTGGACATCAAGGCCCTGTTCGGCGACCCGAGACTGGGCGAGGACGGCCGGCTGGAGGTGACGGTGCGCTACCTCACCCCGCACTCGAAGTGGTCGATCCACTCGGAGTACCAGGACAACCTGTTCATGCTCAGCCTGTCCCGCGGCGGCCCGGACCTGTGGATGAGCCCGCAGGACGCCGAGCGGATCGGGGTGAAAGACAACGACTGGATCGAGTGCTACAACCGCAACGGCGTGGTCGTGGCCCGGGCGATCGTCAGCCACCGGATGCCGGAGGGCACGGTGTACATGTACCACGCCAAGGACCGGACCATCGACGTGCCCAGGTCGGAGGTCTCCGGGCGCCGCGGCGGCATCCACAACAGCCTGACCCGCCTGCTGATCAAGCCGTCGCACCTGATCGGCGGCTACGGGCAGCTGTCCTACGGCTTCAACTATTACGGCCCGACCGGGAACCAGCGGGACGAGATCACCGTGATCCGGCGGCGCAGCCAGGAGGTGGAGTACTGATGCGGGTGATGGCCCAGCTGGGCATGGTGATGAACCTGGACAAGTGCATCGGCTGCCACACCTGCTCGGTCACCTGCAAGCAGGCCTGGACCAACCGGGCCGGGGTGGAGTACGTGTGGTTCAACAACGTCGAGACCCGGCCCGGGCTCGGCTACCCCCGGACGTATGAGGACCAGGACCGGTGGCAGGGCGGCTGGGTGCGCACCCGGCGGGGCCGGCTCCGGCTGCGGGCCGGCGGGCGGGCCAGCCGGCTGCTGCGGATCTTCGCCAACCCGAAGCTTCCCTCGCTGAAGGAGTACTACGAGCCGTGGACCTACGACTATGACACGCTGATCAGCGCGCCCGCGCAGGAGCACACGCCGGTCGCCCGGCCCATCTCGCAGATCGACGGCCGGCCGATGAAGATCGAGTGGTCGGCGAACTGGGACGACGACCTGGGCGGGGGGCCGGAGCACGCACCGGGCGACCCGCTGCTGGCCAGGATCTCGCGCCAGATCAAGCTGGACTACGCCAACGCGTTCATGTTCCACCTGCCCCGGATCTGCGAGCACTGCCTGAACCCGTCCTGCGTGGCCTCCTGCCCGTCCGGGGCGATGTACAAGCGGGCCGAGGACGGGATCGTGCTGGTGGACCAGGACCGCTGCCGCGGCTGGCGGATGTGTGTGTCCGGCTGCCCGTACAAGAAGGTGTACTTCAACCACCGCACCGGCAAGGCGGAAAAGTGCACGTTCTGCTATCCCAGGGTCGAGGTCGGCCAGCCGACGGTCTGCGCCGAGACCTGCGTGGGCCGGCTGCGCTACATCGGCCTGTTCCTCTACGACGCCGACGCCGTGCTCGCCGCCGCCTCCGTCGAGGACCCCACGGAGCTCCTGGAGGCGCAGCGCTCAGTGCTGCTGGACCCGGCCGACCCGGCCGTGGCTGCCGCCGCCCTGGAGAACGGCATCCCCGGCGACTGGCTGGAGGCGGCCCGCCGGTCCCCGGTGTACGAGCTGGCCTGCCGGTACCGGGTCGCCCTCCCGCTGCACCCGGAATACCGCACCATGCCGATGGTCTGGTACATCCCGCCGCTGTCCCCGGTAGTCGACGCGCTGCGGGACACCGGCCACGACGGCGAGGACCACGCCAACCTGTTCGCCGCGATCGAGGCGCTGCGGATCCCGGCCGAGTACCTCGCCGAGCTGTTCACCGCGGGCGACCCGCGGCCGGTCACCGGGGTGCTGCGGACGCTGGCCGCGATGCGCTCGCACATGCGGGCTGTCAACCTCGGCGAGGAGCCCGACCCGTCCATCGCCGCCGCGGCCGGCCTGACCACCGAGGAGATCGAAGCGCTGTACCGGCTGCTGGCGATCGCCAAATACGAGGACCGCTACGTCATCCCGGCCGCGCACGTCGAACTCGCCGGGGCACTTGAGGAGCTGCCCGGCTGCAGCGTGGACTTCACGGCCCCGCGCCAGCCCGTGTTCATCGGCATCGGCGAGGTCACCGCCCGCCCGGCCGCCGCGGAGACCTTCGACATCGCCCGGCGGCGCGCCGAAGCCGACCGGCACTCCGACCTGGGCCCCGGCAGCGAGGACGGCGCACGATGAGCCGCCGCAGCGGGCCCGCAGCACCCGGCGGCCGGTCGCGCGAGCGGCACAGGCAGGTCGCCTACGCGGCGATCTCGGCCCTGCTGCGGTACCCGGACGAGCAGCTCGCCCGTGACCTGCCGCTGCTTCAAGCGGCGGCGGGCGGCCTCCCGGCGGCCGGCGGCGGGCCGCTGACCCGGCTGATCTCCCACCTGGCCGGCCAGCCGCTGCTCACCCTGCAGGCCGACTACGTCGCGACGTTCGACCTGCAGCGGCGCTGCTGCCTGTACCTCAGCTACTACGTCAACGGGGACACCCGGCGGCGCGGTGCGGCACTGTGGCGGTTCCGCGACGCCTACCGCCGGGCCGGCTTCCGGCTGGCCGGCTCCGAGCTCCCGGACTACCTCCCGATGCTGCTCGAACTCGCGGCCAGCGGCGGCGATGGCGAAGCCGCGGCCACCGGGCTCATCAGCGAGCACCGCGAGGGCATCCGGATGCTGCTGTCCGCGCTGGACGCGCGCCAGTCACCGTACGCCGGTGCGGTGCAGGCGCTGGAAGCCGTGCTCCCCCCGGCCGGCCCGCAGGTGATCGCCGGGGCGGCCAGGCTCGCTAGGCAGGGGCCGCCCGCAGAACTGGTCGGACTGGAGTTCCCCGGTTCGCCCGGGCCCTACCCGCTGCCCGCCGCGCCGGCAGGAGGCCACACGCCGTGAAGACCTTCTTGTGGATCGTGTTCCCCTACATCTGCCTGACCTCATTCGTGCTCGGCCACATCTGGCGGTACCGGTACGACAAGTTCGGCTGGACCAGCAGGTCCTCCGAGCTGTACGAGAAGCGGATCCTGGCCTGGGCCTCGCCCCTGTTCCACTTCGGCATCCTCGGGGTGCTCGCCGGGCACCTGGTCGGGCTGCTCGTGCCCGAGACCTGGACCAGCGCCATCGGCATCTCCGAGCACACCTACCACATCGCCGCGGTCAGCCTGGGCACGCTGGCGGGCCTGGCCAGCATCACCGGCCTGGCCCTGCTCATCTACCGCAGGCGCATGACCCCGTCGGTGCTGCGCGTCACCTCCGTCGCGGACAAGGCCATGTACCCGCTGCTCGGCGCAGTAATCGTGCTCGGACTGATCAACACCATCGGGGTCGGCCTGCTCGGCCTGGGCGGGCACCCCGGCGGCTACAACTACCGCACCACGGTCGCGGTCTGGTTCCGCGACGTGCTGACCTTCCGCCCCGGCACCACCCCGATGGCCGGCGTGCCGTGGAGCTTCCAGCTGCACGCCCTGCTGGCCTTCCTGCTCCTGGCCGCCTGGCCGTTCACCCGGCTCGTGCACGTCCTCGCCGCACCGGTCGGCTACGCCTTCCGGCCGTACATCATCTACCGCACCCGCCAGCCGCAAGGCGCCGCCCGCGCCCCCCGGCGCGGCTGGGAACGCGCCGGCCAGCCAGCCAGGACACCGGCCCGCACGCGGCGCTAGCCGCGCGACGGCACGACTCCCAAAGCGGCAGCACGCGGACCACGACACGAAACGCCAGGGAGAAGAGAAAGGACCCAGCCATGTGCAAGGAAACGAAAGATCCCGGCGCCGGCGGAGTGACCTACGACGCCACCGCGGCCCTGCTGGCCGCCGTGACACCAGGCATGGACCTGTGCACCAGCGACTTCACCGGCTGGGCAGCAGCCGAAGGGGTGCAGCCCGCGACCGGCGGGCAGCCCGGGTTCATCATCGCGCGGACGCACAACGGCCGCCGCCTCGTGCACGTTCCCCCCGAGGTGGTGATCGCCATCCACGACGGGCACTGCGTGCGGATCGACCGGGCCCGGGCCACCATCGACAAGCAGGGCTGGGAGGCCGGATGACCGCAGCAGCCGGGCGCAGCCGGCGGCCCGCCCTGGCAGGCGAGCCCGGTCGCTGGCAGCTGAGCAAGATGACCGCTGAACAGGCGTTGGCCGCAAGCCGCCGGACTGCTAGCCGGATCGGCCGATGGTGCCGCGGCGGCGTCATGCGGCAGGCGCCGGTTCGTGAACAAAGACAGCGTGGCAGCGCGGGAGGGCCGGCCGATGAGAGATGGCGCCGGAAGCCCGGGGCTGTTGCCGGAACTTCGCTTCGATGAGCTGATAGGCGAGCTGAAGGCACGGCTGCAGGCAGTCCTGACCATCCACGACCGGATGAACGGCCTCCTGGAGGCCGTCGTCGCGGTCGGGTCGGACCTGAACATGGAGACGGTGCTGCGCCGGATCGTGGAGGCCGCCGTCGGCCTGACCGACGCCAGGTACGGCGCGCTGGGGGTGCTCGGCGAGGGCGGCGGGCTGGCCGGGTTCGTGCCGGTCGGCCTCGATGCGGACGAGATCAGCACGATCGGCGACTGGCCCGAGGGCAAGGGCGTGCTGGGCCTGCTGATGCGGGACCCCAGGCCGCTGCGGGTCGCCGACGTCACCATGCACCCGGCGGCATCCGGGTTCCCCGCAGGGCACCCGCCGATGCGCAGCTTCCTCGGCGTCCCGGTGCGGATCCGCGGCGAGGTGTTCGGCAACCTCTACCTGACCGACAAGCGGGGGCGGCGGGCAGTTCACCGAGCAGGACGAGGCCGTGGTGTCCGCGCTGGGAGCCTGGCCAGCATGGCTGACCGCGCGAGGCAGCTCGGCGGAACGCTGCGGACCAGCCCGGCCGATGAGGCAGCAGGAACCGGGACGGTGCTGCAATGGCGGGCACCGGTTCGGTAGCCGGTAGCCGGTCGCCGGGACCGGGCAGGCACGCCCGAAGGAGGCGGCTATGGCAGATGAGGATGGGATTGCCGGGCTAGCGGCGGGACAGCTGGGGCCGGGCACGGACCGCGGCGTCCC
>Ga0335085_10011534_pt1 | contig 13099 bp, 12 predicted proteins | sample Lox_Sample_45_FD_206712 | JGI IMG/M metagenome (GOLD analysis project Ga0335085, IMG submission 206712) | Soil microbial communities from Loxahatchee National Wildlife Refuge, Florida, United States - Lox_Sample_4.5 | ecosystem: Environmental > Terrestrial > Soil > Wetlands | place: USA...
CTATCCGCCTCACTTTCCCTTGAACAGCCCTTGAAGGTAGCCTATTTCGGCCCTGTTGCCACCTTCACACACCTTGCTGCCATGAGGTATTTCGGCTCGTCCGCGGTCCTTATTCCCGCCGAAGGCATCAAGGACGTGTTTGAATCCGTATACTCAGGACAGACGGAATACGGCGTCGTGCCCGTAGAGAATTCCAACGAGGGAGTGGTGAGCTATACCCTAGATATGTTCATGGATTATGACCTGAAGATCTCGGGTGAGGTGCTGCTGAAGATATCCCATAACCTTCTGTCCAGGAGCGGGGATAAGACGAAGATAAAGAAAATTTATTCCCATCCCCAGCCCACCGCCCAATGCCGCAAGTGGCTGGAGAGGAATGTGCCCGGAATACCGATCCTCGAATCGACCAGCACTGCAAGGGCGGCAGAGATGGCCTCAAAGGAGGAGGATGCTGCCGCCATTGCAAGCGAAGTCGCGGCAAAGATCTATGACCTGCACTTTGTGGAGCGCCATATAGAGGATTATAAGGACAACTTTACACGGTTCTTCGTGATCAGCTTGGAGCCTTCAAAGAGGACGGGCAGGGATAAAACGTCCATCATGTTCTCGACCAAGGACAGGCCCGGTGCTCTCTTCACCATCCTTGAACCTTTCAAACAGGCCAAGATAAATCTCACAAAGATCGAATCGCGACCATCCAAGAGGAAGGCGTGGGAATACATATTTTTTGTGGATATGGGGGGACATATGGATGACAAGAAAGTCAAAAAGGCCATAGAGGCGGTGAAAGAGGGCTGCCTCTACCTGAAGATCCTCGGTTCTTATCCTGCAGGGGGGACCAATGATTAGGCCCCCGGAGTATGTCTCTGCCGTAAGGCCTTATGTTCCCGGGAAACCGGTGGAAGAGCTGGAGAGGGAGCTTGGCATCTCGGGTTCAATCAAACTCGCATCCAACGAGAACCCTCTCGGACCATCGCCCAAGGCAGTGGCTGCCATCAACAACGCAACCAAGGATCTCAACCGGTATCCTGACGGAGGAGGATATTATGTCAGGAACGCCCTGTCAGGGAAGCTCTCGGTGGAACCTGAAAATATCATCCTGGGAAATGGTTCCAATGAGCTCCTGGACATTGTGGCAAGAACCTTTATGAGACCCGGCGACGAGGCGGTCATGGCCACTCCTTCCTTTGTGGTCTATGCCATGGCAGTCCAGTCCCTGGGGGGAAGGGCCATACAGATACCCCTGAAGAATTATGCCCATGACCTTCCCTCAATGCGTGAGGCTGTTACGGAAAAGACGAAGATCGTGTTCATTGCGAACCCTAATAATCCCACAGGAACCATCAATAAGAGGGAGGAGTTCGATGCATTCATGGAAGGACTGCCCGAGGGAATTCTTACGGTAATGGACGAAGCGTATTATGAATATGTCTCAGATCCTCATTACGCGGACAGCATGAAATGGTTCCGGAAGGGGAAGGATATCCTGATTCTGAGAACATTTTCGAAGATATTCGGCCTTGCGGGGTTGAGGATTGGCTATGGTATTGCGGGAGCGGGCATCATTACCGAGATGAACAAGCTGAGGCCTCCGTTTAACACAAACACTATTGCACAGAGCGCAGCACTGGGTGCACTCAGGGATGATGATCACGTAAGGAAATCCAGAGAGACGAATGAAAAGGGGAAACAATATCTTTATAAGGAACTAAGGCACCTTGGTGTAGGGTACGTCCCCACCGAGGCAAATTTTATCTACGTCCCTGTTGAGGACTCTATGGGACTCTATGAAAAGCTCCTCAAAAAGGGTGTGATCGTAAGACCCATGGGACCGGCACTGCGGGTTACTATCGGTTTAGCCGAGGAAAACGAGAGGTTTCTTGATGCGCTGAAATCAGTCATGAGGTGATCGGCCATTCAGGTATTTAGCGAGTGGCGGTCTTGCCGCAGGGTTCTTCACTGGACAATTTTTTGATGAATGGAGGAGTAAATGGACATTATCGTATTAAGACCTGATGCAACGGATGAGGCACTTCGGCATCTGCTCAAGAAGCTCGAGTCCAAAGGCCTGAGTGCCCATGTATCCAAGGGCACCGAAAGGACGATTGTAGGGGTAATCGGAGATACGTCGAGTGTCACTGAGGAAGAAGAGGATGCCATAAGGGTGATGACGGGTGTCGAAAATGTGATGAGGATCCTCAAGCCCTACAAGCTGGCGAGCAGGGATTTCAAAACAGAGAACACCCTCATTGACGTGAAAGGAAGGGTAATCGGAGGCAAAAAGATACAGGTCATTGCTGGGCCATGCGCCATTGAGAATAAAACCCTGATAATGAATATTGCAGAGAAGGTGAAGGAAGCGGGCGCTGCGTTTATAAGGGGAGGGGCGTTTAAACCGCGTACATCACCTTATTCCTTTCAGGGGCTTGGTGAGGAGGGGCTTCAATACCTTGCTGATGCGAGGGAGGAGACAGGGCTCCCTGTGGTGACAGAATTAATGGACCCCAGGGACATCGAGGTCATGGTGAAGTATGCCGACATCATCCAGATCGGCGCAAGGAACATGCAGAACTTCAGGCTGCTCCTTGAGGTCGGCTCTGTCAGAAAACCGGTCCTGCTGAAAAGGGGACTGTCCGCCACGGTAAAGGAGTGGCTCATGTCAGCAGAGTATATCATGTCAAGGGGTAACCATCAGGTCATTCTCTGTGAGAGGGGAATAAGGACCTTTGAGACCGCAACCAGGAACACCCTTGATCTGAGCTCCGTGCCATTATTGAAACAGCTCACCCATCTTCCGGTAGTAGTGGACCCAAGCCACGGTGTGGGAAAATGGGATCTCGTGCCTCCCATGGCAAAGGCCGCTGTTGCCGCAGGGGCTGACGGGCTCCTGATTGAGGTTCATACCAATCCGGAAGAAGCGATGTCTGACGGGGAGCAATCTCTCAAGACGGAAGCGTTCAGTGTATTAATGAAGGAGCTTAAGGCAGTGGCTTCAGCGGTGGGAAGGGAGATATAAGCCTTCATGTTTTTTCCTAAAGTCACTATCCTCGGCGTGGGCCTCATCGGTTCCTCGGTTGCCCTTGCCATGAAAAAGCGCAGACTCTGTGGCCACATCACCGGGTTTGGCAGGAGAGAGGAGCGTCTCATGAGGGCAAAGGACCTTGGCATTGTTGACTCCTTTGACCTTGACCCGTCCAGGGCTTCTCTCGGGTCTGATTTTGTTCTGTTTTCCATGCCCGTGGGATTTTTCCCCCGCATTGCGGGAATGATACGAGACTCACTGAAAGAGGGGGCTGTGGTGAGCGACGCGGGAAGCATAAAAGGGAGCCTTGTGCATGAAATGGAAAAAGCATTATCAAATAAGACGCCATTCGTCGGTGCACATCCCATTGCAGGAAGCGAACAGTCAGGGGTCGACGCCGCAGATGCAGACCTCTTTGAGAAACGCCGCTGCGTGATCACGCCTACGGACAAGACCGACAGGACAGCACTGGATACCCTTACCGAGTTATGGCGTTCCCTGGGTGCAGAAGTGGTAATTATGACTCCCGAGGAGCATGACAGGGTTTTTGGCGCAGTGAGCCATCTCCCCCATATCATCGCATATGCGTTAATGAACAGCGCTGATGAACTCAACCACTCATACCTTGCCTACGCGGGGCAGGGCTTTCTGGATACCACACGAATCGCGGCGAGTTCTCCTGAAGTTTGGAGGGATATCTGCATGGGGAACAAAGAGAATCTCATACAATTCCTGGATACGTTTATGGGGAGGCTTGAACGGGTTAAGGGGTATCTCGCCGGGTCAGATGCGGCGTCACTTGAGGGAGAATTCAGTAAAGCCAAGACATTGAGAGATGAATGTGGACAGGATTGAGCTGAAGGGTGGAAGGTGTCTCAGGGGGGAACTTGTCCCGCCTCCTGACAAGTCCATATCCCATAGGGCGGTATTTTTTTCGTCTATAGCAAAAGGGAAGAGCGCGGTGAGGAATTTTCTGAGGGCGGGGGATACTCTGAGCACGGTCGCGGCGTTCAGGTCATTGGGAATCGATATTGAGGATAGGGGTGATGAACTTATGGTCCATGGGAAAGGCGTCCATGGCCTCAGGGAACCGCATACGATTATCGATTGCGGCAATTCAGGGACCACCATCAGGCTCCTCTCAGGGATTGTGTCCGGCAATCCCTTTTTCTCTGTCTTGTCAGGAGATGATTCCCTCAGAACAAGGCCGATGCAGAGGGTGATTTCCCCGTTGAGGGAAATGGGTGCCGAGATTCTGGGAAGGGACGGTGACAGGTACCCCCCCCTTGCGATTAAGGGCAAGAAGTTACGAGCCATCAGGTACTCTCTCCCTGTTGCCAGCGCTCAGGTCAAGTCAGCCATACTCCTTGCAGGCCTGTATTCGAACGGAGAGACCGAAGTTACGGAGCCTTTGCGATCGAGGGACCACACCGAGAGGATACTGCCCGCCTTCGGAGCCCGCATTAAAGTGGAGGGGTTGACGGCAAGGATTTATGGCGGAGATGAACTCTACGCAAGGGACACCACAGTCCCGGGAGACTTTTCTTCAGCAGCATTTTTCATCGTTGCCGCGCTCTTGTTGAAAGGGTCCGAAATTACCGTAAGGACAGTGGGAATAAATCCCACGAGAACAGGTCTTCTTACTGTTCTCGGGAGGATGGGTGCAGAGGTCAGCATGGAGAATATCCGGGAGGTGTCAGGAGAGCCAGTGGCAGACATCTCCTGCAAAGGGGGGATGGGATTGCGGGCAGTGGACATCACACGGGAAGAAATGCCCCTGCTCATTGATGAGTTTCCCATACTCTGTGTTGCCGCGTCACAGGCCGAGGGGCTCACCTCCATTCGCGGGGCTGAAGAGCTCAGGGTCAAGGAATCTGACAGAATAAAAGCAATGACAGCCGAATTGAAAAAAATGGGAGTCGAGATCGAAGAATACCCTGACGGAGTCTCCATAAAGGGTAAGACAATGCTTAAGGGCGGCAAAGTGGAAAGTTACGGAGACCACAGGATAGCCATGTCCCTTGCCGTGGCCGGGTTAGTGGCTGAAGGGACGACATCAATTCATAATGCATTGTGCGTGAACATATCGTTTCCCCGTTTTTTTGATGAGGTGAAGCGGTTGGCCGGTCATGGGTAACACAATGCCTGCAGCCTTCGCTTTCCCCTCCGGTCTCTACGGCTGCCGGCTGCGGTGGCATAACAATGGGTAAGGTCATTGCCATCGACGGGCCCTCAGGTGCAGGGAAAAGCACCATTGCAAGGATGCTTGCCGAGAGGCTTGGATTTATCTATCTCGATACCGGTGCGCTTTACAGGGCAGTGGCGTTGCTTTTTCTCCGGGAGGGGATAACTCCTGACGATAATGATAAGGCGCTGGCACGGGCCCTGGAGACTGCGGAGATACGCTTTGGGCAGGGCAGGGTCATTCTCAATGGGAGGGATGTTTCCTCTGAAATAAGAACACCTGAGGTGGGGCATTACTCTTCGGTATTTTCGGCACGAAAAGTGGTGCGGGACTTTCTTCTGGATGTCCAGAGGAGAGCCTCTTCCGGTAATAACCTTGTGGTGGAAGGCAGGGATACCACCACCGTGGTCTTTCCCGATGCGTACAGGAAATTCTACATGGACGCCTCAATGGAGGAGAGGACGAGGAGGAGGCACCGGCAATTGGAGGAGATGGGCATCCATGTCACCGTGGCGGCAGCAGAAAAGGACGTGAGGGAAAGGGACGAGAGAGATCAGGGACGGGATATCGCTCCCCTGATCAAGGCCAAAGATGCTATTATTATAGAAACTACCGGCAAGAGCATTGAGCAAATTCTCGGGAAACTTATGGAAGTGGTGAAGGCTCACCTTTTAAGGTAAAAAGATATGAAGATATTGATTGCAAAAGGGGCTGGTTTCTGCTTCGGCGTAAAGCGTGCCCTTGATATCGCATTCACTATGGCGGAAAGGAAGCAACGGGGGGTCTATACATTCGGCCCGCTGATACATAACCCCCAGGTAATTGAAAAGTTGAGGCAAGAGGGTATTGAATCCATTCAAGATTTGCAGCATGAGGGAATCCGTGCGCTGATCATAAGGACCCATGGAATACCCGAGGATCTTATGAAAGAGGCTTCACTGAAGGGGTACGAGATCATCGATGCGACCTGTCCGTTTGTAAAAAAAGCCCAGCATTATGCTAAACTTCTTAGTGAAGACGGCTACCAGGTGATCATTCTGGGAGATCGGGAGCACGCTGAAGTAAAGGGCCTGATAAGCTATGCAGGAAATGACGCCATCGTGATTGACGGAAAAGAAGAGTTGCCCCTTCTAAAAAGCAGGGTGGGTATTGTGGTGCAGACCACTCAGCCTGTGGAAGAGTTGCAACGCCTGGTGGGAAGGGTGATTGCGCAGTCCAAAGAGATGAAAGTTCATAATACCATATGTAATTCCACTGCCCTGAGACTGAAGGAAACAGAGGAAATGGCAAGAAAGGTGGATGTCATGGTGGTGGTGGGCGGGAAAAACAGCGCAAATACCACCCAGCTCGCGAGCCTTTGCGCCTCCCTGCCGGTTACTACCTACCACATAGAGACTGCCGAGGAATTGAGGAAAGAGTGGTTTGAAGGGATCGAAAGAGTCGGACTTACTGCAGGGGCATCGACCCCTGATTGGATCATAAAAGAGGTCGAGGAATGGATTAACGATAGAGGAGGAGAGCAGGGTGATGGAACTTAGAAACAATGAAATGGAAAAGCTCTACGAGGAGAGCTTTCATTCCATCGAGGAAGGGTCTATCCTGCAGGGAAAAGTAGTGAGCGTGAAGCAGGATGGGGTCATCGTCGATATCGGATACAAGTCAGAGGGATTTATTGCTGCAGAGGAATTTTCCCCTGAAGAGCTTTCCCGCCTTAAGCCCGGTGATACGCTTGAGGCCTATGTGGTGGATATATATGATTCTGAAGGAGTAGTCACCCTCTCAAAGGAAAAGGCATCGAAAATAAAGGCATGGGACGTCCTTGAGTCTGCGTACCAGAAAGGAACGCTTGTGGAGGGCCATATCTGCGCCAAGACCAAGGGTGGGCTGTCGGTGGATATCCTCAATGTAAAGGCGTTCCTGCCGGGCTCACAGGTTGACATCAAGGCGGTAAAGGAGCTGGACAGCCTTATCGGCAAGGCCATGAGCTTTAAGGTCCTGAAACTGAACAATAAACGCTCGAATATTATTGTTTCCCGCCGGGCTGCCATAGAAGAGGAAAGGCAGAAAAAGAAAGTGATAACCCTTACCAAGTTGAAAGAGGGCTCGCGACTGGAAGGCGTGGTAAAGAACATCACCGATTACGGTGTCTTTGTGGACCTCGGGGGTATTGATGGTCTGCTCCATATATCGGATATCTCGTGGGGGAGGATCACTCACCCCTCGGAGTTTTTTGCGGTGGGTGATACCGTTGAGGTCATTGTGTTGAAGTATGACGAGGAACAGGAAAGGGTGACCCTGGGATATAAGCAGAAAAAAATTGACCCATGGTTGTCAGTGGGTGAAAAATATCCGTTGGGGGCAAAGGTGAAAGGCAAGGTGGTGAGCATCGCTGATTACGGAGCATTTATTGAACTGGAAGAAGGGGTAGAGGGACTTGTCCACGTCTCTGAGCTGGACTGGTCAGCAAGGCCGAAGCACCCGTCCAAATACCTTTCCATCGGTGAAAGCGTAGAGGCAGCCGTCCTCAGGGTGGACATGGAAGAGAGGCGAATATCGCTCAGCATTAAACAGTTAAAGCCCAGCCCATGGGAACTCGTATCTCAACGGTACAGTGTCGGTCAGAAGATCTCAGGCAAAGTGAGAAGCATTACCGAATTCGGCGCTTTTGTGGGCCTCCCTGAAGGGGTTGACGGGCTTGTGCACATATCGGACATTTCATGGACAAAGCATATAAAACATCCCTCAGAGCTGCTCAAGAAAGGTCAGAAGGTGGAGGCAGTGGTTCTGAGCCTTGAGCCGGAGAAAGAGAGAATCGCACTGGGGATGAAGCAGATGCAGGCTGACCCGTGGATCAAGGACATACCCGAAAAATACAAGCTTGGTGACGAAGTGAGGTGCAAGATTTTGAGACTTACCGATTTCGGGATTTTTGCGGAGATCGAAGGCGAGGTTGAGGGTCTGATTTACTCGTCTGAAGTGGTGAAGGGTGAAGAACTGTTGAAGGAGGGAGAGGAAGTCTTGGTGAGGATAATAAAGATCGATACAGAAGACAGGAAGATCGGCCTCAGCATGAAACATGTGAAAGGTGATCAGGGATGAAGAAGGTTCTGCTCCTGCTTTTGGGACTTCTCACTGTCCTGGTATTCCTGAGCCTTATGATTGCACTTCTCTTCAGGGGAAGCCCTATGGGTGACAAGGTCGCCCTCGTACGTATCGAAGGGCCCATCGTTGACTCGAAGAACCCCATCGACGAAATTAAGGAATATATGAAGGACCCTTCGGTGAAGGCCATTGTATTGAGAGTGGACAGCCCGGGAGGTGCGGTTGCCCCTTCCCAGGAAATATACGAAGAGGTGAGAAAAGCGGTAGCGAAAAAAAAGATCGTGGTTTCCATGGGGTCCCTTGCGGCTTCCGGCGGTTACTATATCTCTGCACCCGCGTCAAGGATTGTGGCAAACCCCGGCACGCTTACCGGCTCCATCGGGGTAATTATGGAGATTCCTAATCTCGAGGGCCTTATGAATAAAGTGGGAGTGAAGACAGAAGTGATCAAGAGCGGCAGACATAAGGATATTGCGTCGGTATTCAGGGGCATAGGCCGTGAGGAAAGGGAGATACTCCAGGGCGTACTGGATGATGTGCATGATCAGTTCATTAAGGCAGTGGCTGAAGGGAGAAAGATGTTGCCCGATCAGGTGAAAAAGCTTGCCGACGGGAGAATATTCACAGGGAAACAGGCAGTGGGTATAGGGCTTGTGGATGAGCTGGGAAACCTTGAGGATGCCATTAAGGTGGCTGCAAAACTTTCAGGAATAAAAGGTGAACCGGGTGTGGTCTCAAAAAAGGAAAAATTCTCCTTTATGGATATCGTGAGGGGAAATTTACCCAAGGAGTTATCAGATATCTTTCCGACTGTAAAATTAAAATATTACTTTTCACCATAGAGAAAGGGTAAGGATAAGGTCAAGAAATCTCTGTCTTAGCCTGACCCTTGGATCTTGAAAATTGAAGAGGAGGATGTATGACAAAATCAGCACTGATCGACAAGGTGGCGGAAAAGGTGGAAGGCCTTACCAGAAAGCAGACCGAGATCATTGTAGACACTGTATTTGATGGGATCAGGGATGCCCTGGCAAAAGGCGAAAAGATCGAGATACGAGGGTTCGGAAACTTCAGACTCAAACAAAGGAGACCGAGACGTGCGAGGAACCCCAAGACAGGGGAAGGAGTGGATGTTCCCTCAAAGAGGGTTCTGCATTTCAAGGTGGGCAAGGCACTGAAGGACGCGCTCAACCCCCAATAGAGCAGGTGATTGATTCTATTTCACCCGGAATTATGTAGTCGCATTGTTTTGTCCACAAAGCTGCGGCATACTTATGCGGTGGCCCTTCATTTTGCCGGTGTTTTCGTCTTCAATGTGTGGTAATACGTTCCACTGATTCCTCTTGAGCGATTCCGTTGTTCATTGCATATCGTGAGCCGTCTTTGTTTCGGCAGAGGCATCCGTCTCCCGGGCAAGACAATAGCCCCCCTCGGCCGCAAGGGGGGGCAGGCACCTTACAACACTCTGTTCCCTCGTATTGTCAAAGTCCGCTCTTGCGGACAAGCACATAACCCTTCCGCCTCAGGCGGATTGCCATTTTCGCCCCGCGAATCAGCCGAGGCTGACTAGCCGGATACCTCTGCCGAACTTATGAATTATCAGAGCTGATATGATATGGGGCCTCACAGGGGTAGGCATATTTGACACGTCCCTGCATTTCTGATAAGAATAATTCATGTGGGAATATACAGAAAAGGTGAAGGATTTTTTCCTCCATCCAAAGAATGTGGGCGAGATAGAGCATCCCGATGCGGTAGGGGAAGTGGGCAGCATGCTTTGCGGAGACGCCCTGAAGCTCACCCTGAAGATTGACAAAAAAACGGGCAGGATCATTGATGCAAGATTCCAGACTTTTGGTTGTGCCTCTGCCATCGCGAGTTCGTCGGTGCTTACCGAACTTATCAAAGGCAAGACATTGGATGAAGCCCTCGAGCTCACGAACCAGGATATTGCGGAATACCTTGGCGGACTGCCCAAGGAAAAGATGCACTGTTCCGTGATGGGCAGAGAGGCCCTGGAGGCAGCCATCACCAATTACCGCGGGGAAACCAGACCTGTGGAGAGGGAAGAGAAGGTCATCTGCAAGTGCTTTGAGGTTTCTGAAGAAAAGATTCGGAGGGTGGCATTGGAAAATCATCTTTCTACTGTGGAAGAGATCACCAACTACACAAAAGCGGGGGGAGGATGCGGCTCGTGCATCCCTGCCATAGAGGCGATCCTGAAGGATATCTGGTCCGTAAAACCTGAGTGTGAAGCGCCCAAAGCCCCCAGGAAGATGACCAACCTCCAGCGGATTGCCCTTATTCAGGATGTGATAGAAAAGGAGATCAGACCGCGACTCCAGACGGATGGGGGAGACATTGAACTCATTGATGTGGATGGCAAGAGGGTGATCGTCTCCCTGAGGGCGATGTGCGTTGCGTGCCCGATGAGTGACGTGACAGTGAAAGGTATCGAAGACAAATTGAGAGAGCTGGTGAGCGAAGACCTGGTGGTGGAAGCGGAATGAAACCAATCTACCTTGACAATAATGCGACGACCGCCGTTGCCCCTGAGGTCTTTGAGGAAATGCGGCCCTATCTCCAGGAATTCTACGGAAACCCCTCGAGTATGCACACATTCGGCGGCCAGCTTTACAGGAAGATAGAGGAGGCGAGGGAGAAAGTTGCTGCCCTCATCGGCGCAGTGCCTGAAGAGATCATCTTTACCAGCTGTGGCACTGAAAGCGATAATACCGCGCTCATGAGCGCCATAGAATCATATCCTGCGAAGAGACATGTCATCACGACGAGAGTGGAACACCCTGCGGTTCTGAACTTTTGCAAACACCTTGCAAGAAAAGGCTATAGGGTGACGTTCCTTCCTGTGGATAGCTTGGGAAGGCTGGATATGGATGCCTTTTCCAGGGCAGTGGATGACGATACCGCGGTTGTGTCGGTAATGTATGCGAATAACGAGACGGGTGTGGTATTCCCTGTCAGGGAGATGGGTGAAGTCCTGAGAGAAAGAAAAATCCTTTTTCATACAGATGCGGTGCAGGCCGTGGGTAAGATCCCCATAGATACAAGAACCCTCCCGGTCGACATGCTCTCCCTTTCGGGACATAAGGTGCACGCCCCCAAGGGGGTGGGAGTCCTCTATGTGAGAAAAGGGACCCGGTTTTATCCCTATATCATCGGTGGACATCAGGAAAGGGGAAGAAGGGCGGGAACGGAAAATGTGGCCTCCCTCATCGCCCTCGGGAAGGCATGTGAACTTGCGGGGTCAGCCTTCCGTGGAGAGGTCGACTATATGGGCAGACTAAGGGACAAGCTCGAAAAGGCGCTGCTCCAGTGCTGCCCTGATGTGCGGGTGAACGGAGATACCGAACACCGTTTGCCCAATACCGCGAATATAAGCTTCGAGTATGTGGAAGGGGAAGCTATCCTCCTCAGAATGGATGAATACGGCATCTGTGCGTCTTCAGGTTCCGCATGCACCTCAGGCTCTCTTGAACCGAGTCATGTGCTGAGGACCATGGGGGTACCTTTTACCGCGATCCATGGATCCATACGGTTTTCCCTCAGCCGGTATACCAGTGATGCTGAGATAGACAGGGTGATTGAGGTGATGCCCGGCATCATCAAGGAACTGAGAGGCCTCTCTCCGTACGGGAGAATAAAGATGGTTTCCGGTTAAGACCGAAGTACGTTCTTTTTCTTTCTTTATACCTCCGTGTGCTCTGCTCACCTGCAGAGCAACAGCGTATATTCCGCAGTGCATACTGCATGAAGGGTGAGTATCCCCGAGGATTCATACGTTCCCTTCCATTCCTTTTTGGAAAAAAGTGCTTATTTTATGTTAAATTAAAAGATATGGAGACAAGATGATTAAGACCGTTGAAGATATAAGTGCAACAAGGAAACGCCTCAGGATAGAAATCCCCGCAGACATGATTGAAAAAGAGATACGGGATTCCCTCGAAAAGCTGAGACGTAAGACGACCATCCCTGGATTCAGGACCGGCAAGGCGCCCATTAACCTTATTGAAAAGAGGTTTGGAAAAGAGGTTGAGTCCGATGTGCTCGAACGGATCATTCCTCAAGGCTACGTGGAAGCGTTGCGGGAGGCAAACATCACCCCTGTTGCAAGCCCTGTGCTGGAAGAGAAGAGCGATTTTAAGAGAAGGCAGCCCATCTCCATGACCCTTATGGTGGAGGTGATGCCGAATATCGAAAATCTCAAATATGAGGATATACCACTCAAGGATATCCCCGTTACGGTGAGCGATTCAGACGTAGAAAGTGTCCTCAAGAGACAGCAGGAAGAGAAGGCAACGTACGAGCCCTCTGAAGGTCCTGTTGAAATGAATGACCTTATTGTGGTGGATTATTCTTCTCCCGGAGATGGCGTGGAAGCCAAGGACCAGATAGTGAAGGTGGGGGGAAGCATGTTTCCTGAAGAGTTCACCCGGAAACTCGTTGGAAGGGGGAAAGGTGAAGAGCTCTCGATCGAAGCCACATTCCCGGGGGATCACCCGTTGGAGAATCTTGCCGGGAAACACCTGACGATGAAGGTGATGATTAAGGATATCAAGAAGGTGAATCTTCCCGCAGTCGATGATGAGCTTGCGAAGGACATAGGGTTTCAGAACCTCGAGGAAATGAGAAAACGCATTGGTGAAGAGATAGAAAAGGCGAAAAGAAACGAGGTTGCCAAGATACAAAAGGCGGAGATCATCAGGAACCTTGTGGAGTCCCACGAGTTTGATATCCCTGAATCCCTGGTGGAACGGGAGAGCGAAATGCTC
>Ga0335085_10011535_pt1 | contig 13098 bp, 11 predicted proteins | sample Lox_Sample_45_FD_206712 | JGI IMG/M metagenome (GOLD analysis project Ga0335085, IMG submission 206712) | Soil microbial communities from Loxahatchee National Wildlife Refuge, Florida, United States - Lox_Sample_4.5 | ecosystem: Environmental > Terrestrial > Soil > Wetlands | place: USA...
TTCTCCAACAGCGATCGCGCCAATCCCACCTCAGCCGCCAAGCTGGGCAAACTGCTGGGGGTGGACGCCATTATCGTAGGCAGCATCACTGAGTTCGGGAACGAAACCAAGAACACCGGGGTTGGGGGCGCCGGGGGCGGATTTGGCGGCTTCGGGCTGGGCGGATTCAAGCACAAAAACAGCAAGGCGAACGTGGCCCTTACCGCGCGCCTGGTCGATGTAGACACCGGCGAAATCCTGGGCGTGGCCGAAGGCAAAGGCGAGTCGGCACGTTCCAGCACCTCCATGCTGGGCGGTGGCGGCCATTGGGGCGGATGGGGCGCCGGCGGCGTCAATTTCGGCAGCAGCGATTTCCAGAACACCATCATCGGGGAGGCTGTGAAGGCCGCCACCGACCAACTCACTACCGAGGTAATTGCCGATAACACCAAGTTGGTGGCCCGCACCATCGTCGTCGAGGGGCTGGTCGCGGCCGTGGACAGCGGCCAGATTGTCCTCAACGTGGGCACCAAAGCGGGCGTCAAGGTCGGCGACCAACTCAATATCGAGCGCGTCACTCACGAAATCAAAGACCCGGCCACCGGCAAGGTGATTCGCCGGATGACCTCATCCCTGGGCGTCGTTAGGGTAACTGACGTGGACGACGCTTCCTCGGTTTGCACCGCCGTTTCCGGCTCCGGATTCAAAGTCGGGGACATGGCCAAAACCGTCACCCAATAGATTTCATCTGCTGCGGGACCGGCCTGGTTCCGCAGTGGGTCCTCCCATTCCCCCAAAACATTTTCCGACCTCCCGCGGCGAGGCGCATCTTACATGTGAGGAAGCCTTTGCGACTTCCCGGCCAAGGTTACTTCCGGGTTCCGGAGGGCAGATTTGCCTTGCGCGGGGTGCTATACTGCAAATAATTAGCCTCGGCACGCAATCCCTCGCCGCATAAAGGACATTGAAGATGGTTGGCAGTTCTCGTCGCATCCTCCTCGTTATCGTTTTCTTTCTTACCACTTGCGGTTTTCTCGGAGTGCTCTTCGCGCAGAAGAACCCGGCCGTCGCTCCCAGTTCGGATAGCGACGTCCGCGACAACGTGAAAACCTTCACGCAGGTCTATAGCATCGTCGAGGAAAACTACGCCGAGCCGGTGGATCCGGATAAAGCCATCTACGATGGCGCAATTCCGGGCATGCTGCACGTGCTCGATCCTCACTCCAACTTCTTCGATCCCAAGGCTTATTCGCTTCTCAAGGAAGACCAGCGCGGCAAGTACTACGGCGTGGGCATGCAGGTGGGCCCCCGCACCGTCAACAACCGGACCGTGGTGATCGTGATTGCGCCCTTTGTCGGCACTCCCGCTTACCGGGTCGGTATCCATCCGGGCGATGTGATCGCCGCCGTGGACGGCAAGCCCACCGACAACATGAGCACCAGCGACGTAGCCGATCTGCTCAAAGGCCCCAAAGGGACCACCGTTCACATTACCGTTCTGCGCGAAGGCTCGGAAAAGCCGATCGAGTTCACCGTCGTCCGCGACGAAATTCCTCATTACAGCGTCGACTTGCACTTCCTGGTTGAGCCGGGCGTCGGCTATATGCACATTCGTGGCTTCGACGAAACCACCGACCACGAAGTCCAAGCCGCACTCGATGAAATGGGCGACCTGAAGGGCCTGATCCTCGATCTCCGCCAGAATCCCGGCGGCCTGCTGAGCGAAGGCGTCGGGGTGGCCGACAAATTCCTGCACAAGGGCCAACTCATCGTTTCCCATCATGGCCGGGCGTCTTCGGAAAAGCGCTACGTGGCCACCCACGGTAACGGCGGTAAGGATTATCCCTTGGTGGTGCTTGTCGATCGTGGCACAGCCTCAGCCGCAGAAATTGTTTCCGGCGCCATTCAGGACCATGATCGCGGCCTGATCCTTGGCGAAACCACTTTTGGCAAGGGCCTGGTCCAGACGGTTTATCCGCTTTCCGAGAACACCGGCCTGGCGCTGACCACGGCGCGTTACTACACGCCCAGCGGACGCCTCATTCAGCGCGACTACTCCAACCTCTCGCTCTATGACTACTATTTCAACCGCGACGATCAGTCCAACAACTCCAATCGCGAGGTCAAACTGACCGACAGCGGGCGCACGGTATACGGCGGCGGAGGCATTACCCCCGACGTAAAGTTCACCCCGCCCAAGAGCAATCACTTCCAGGAGGACCTGCTGGTGCACTACGCCTTCTTCAATTTCGCCAAGCACTACCTGGTCGATCACCATCCCGACAAGAAGACGTTCCAGGTCGATGACGCGCTGTTGCAGGATTTCCGTAGTTTCCTGGATTCCCAGAAGATTTCCTACACACCAGCCGACTTCAGCGAGAACCTGCCCTGGTTGCGCTCTTATATCAAGAGCGAGATTTTCATTGACGCCTTTGGGCAGGATGAGGGCCTGAAAGTCCGCGCCGAAGCCGATCCCGAGGTCATCAAGGCTCTGGAACTGATGCCCCAGGCCAAGCAGCTTGCCGACAATGCTCGCCGCATTGTTGCCGAGCGCTCCGGCGTTCGTTCCATGAATCAGTGAACTCCGAGGGCTGAGCAGCTTCCCGCCGGAAAGGTTAGCTGCTCAGCCCTTTCAGTATTCCTCTGCACTCGGCGCAAACTCAGCGTATTCGCGGTTAGAAGCTCTTGCTTTCTACGAAGGGAACGCCACGGCCCCCTTGGCCATCTGCTTCATTGACTTGGCCTTGGGACTATGTGACAATCCGCTCAGAATCGCTCGCCGCGGCGGTATTCCGTCTGGAGCTTTCAGATGGCTAAGTCTCTCCCCCACAGCAGAATACGCGGGTCGGAACCGAAGACCGGTGGCCTGCCCACGGCGGCATGGTAAGACCCGAGCCGTGGATGTTGGGGACTGTGCCCGCTGCCATCGCGGGATGGACCGACTGGCGTTCCCGGCGTATCCCGAATTGGCTTACGGTGTCGGGGCTGGTGATCGGGCTCGGCGTGAGCGGCTGGGCAGGGGGCTGGGCCGGCGCCCGGGCTTCCGTGTTAGGCGCAGGGCTTGGTTTGGCGATTTTGCTGCCCTTTGTGCTGGTCCGGGCTTTGGGTGCGGGCGATTGGAAGCTGGCGGGCTCCATCGGTGCTTTCCTGGGCCCACAACGTTTGCTGGCGGCATTGTTTGTAGCGGTTCTGGTGGCAGGCGTCATGGCAATCGGGTTGGTCATCTGGAAGCGGCGGGTTGGGCAAACCGCCCGTAATGTGGGACGAATTGTGCTGGCCTATTTCATGCTGCGATTGCCCGATCCGGAGCTGTCGCTGGATAACCCGGAGGCCATCAAGGTGCCGTTCGGGGTGGCCATGGCGGTGGGTGTGATTCTCTATTCCGCCTCGCAAGTCTGGGGGATGTCATAAGCCCGAAACGGTGGTAATGATGCAAAGATTCAAATTTCGGAGGGATGAGGGTACTGAGATTGCCGAGGTCGCGGTGATTCTGCCGATCGTCATCATGTTCTTGCTGGCTATCCTCTGGTTTGGGCGCGCCTTCAACATCTACAGCACCATCACCCACGCGGCGCGCGAAGGCGCGATGGTTGCCGTGCAGCAGAATTGCGCAACCTGCACCGGCTCTGCTCCTACCGTTTCCGACGTCGCTGCGAAAGTGGGGCAAGTGCTGCAGGCGGCCAGCATAGACCCGTCTAATATTCGCCCCTACACCCCGACGCCGGCTCCAAGGGCGGGCGGTTGTGGAGGAATGACCACGACCACCGCTAGCAACATCACTTTGTACACCAATGCCCAGCTGAATGCGGTAACCTCAAATCCGCCGGCCTGCGGAGTAGTGGTCAGTTTTGAGTACCCGTTCACTTTCTTTTTGCCGTCGGGGTCTTCGGGGAGGAGCCTATACAATCTGCGGCTGAAGGCCGTGGCCCAAACCCAGGGAGAGAACTAATGGCGCGCGGAGAAATGCGCGGACTTTTCCGCTCCACCGAGGGCGTTGCGATTGCCGAGTTCGCTATCTCCCTACCCCTCCTCCTTGTGCTTGTGGTCGGAATCTTCGATTTTGGCAAGGCATTCAATGTAAAACAGAAAGTGACAGGGGCGGCGCGTGAGGGCGCGCGCTTCGCTGCCAGCATGCCGACCAACGATCTTTATAACGGTGGAACGCCGCAGTCGGTCAACGCCATACGGGATACCGTGGACTCTTATCTGCAAGCCGAGAAAATCAACGATTGCGGGTTGGCAGGGCAAGCCGGAACCCCTGTCGGCGGATCCAACTCGTTGAAGTGGCAATACACCGCAGCCGGCAGCGGGTGTCCCGGAACGCTTACTTTAGTCATCGCCCGCAGCTATTCCTTTACCACCGCGGTGAGCGGCCAAACTTTGAACATAATCAGCACTCAGGTAACGCTGCAATATCCATATACCTGGCAGTTCAATCGCGTAATCGGGTTCGTGGCTTCGGGTTCGACTTACGCCAACGGCGTCACTTTGATTAAAGCCGACGCCGTTGTACCCAACATTGACTAGAGAACGAAATGCGCCTTTACTCCGTCCAGTCCGCTCGCTCCCGAGAAAGTGGCCAGACCCTCGCATTGGTCGCTCTTTTTCTGGTTGTTCTCCTAGCGGCGGCTGCGCTTGCCATCGATCTAACCACCCTCTACGTGGCTCGCGGCGAAATGCAACGCGCCGCCGATGCGGCTGCGCTTGCCGGAGCAAAAGCGTTCGTGATGTCAGGAGTCACGACCAGCGTGGTCGGGGATGGCAGCAACGGCCATCTGCGAACACTTGCCCAAAACATTGCCAACAGCACCATCAACTCACTGCTGGCTCAGGACAAAGTAGGTGGCGTTGCTCCGTCATTGGTAGGGACCCCAACCTTCGATTTTGATACCCATCAGGGCGATCCCCGCATCACGGTGACGCTCCAAAGAACCGACGTGCCCACATTCTTCGCCCGGGTTTTCGGCCAGCGTCTCGCCACGGTGAACGCCACGGCCACCGCCGAGGCCTATAACTCCTCGAATGCGGGGGCTGGGTCTAACATGCCGCCGGTTGGTCCGAGTTGCGTCAAGCCGTGGCTGGTGCCGAACTTTGATCCAGGCCACTGCACCGGAGGTGGTGGGAGCCTGGCTTGCGATCCTTTTGTTAACGCTGACGGCACCTTACCTCACTCCGGAGTTTGGTCGGGCCCAGGCACAGGCATCATTGGGGAACGGATCACTCTCGGGAATATTTGGGCTAATTGCGGAGGTCCCCTCTGCGGGCTCTCTACCTTGCCCGGCTTGCTGACCCTTCCAAGGTATCTGGGCTACCTACCAGCAAATATCGCATCCGCCAGCGGACCATGCCCCTCTTGCTCGGTCGGGCTGCCGAGCCCTATGTCTCAAAGCGTTGCCTGCTGCGACACCGCCAACGAATATCAGTGCGGCAGCACAACCTCCAACGTTCTAGTCGACCTTCTCCACCAGCGTGTAATCAGTTCACTCGAGGGCGCCGCGTGCCTACTGACGGGTGGCACGGGCGGCGGCTCGGGCACGATGGGAGACGACAGGATCGACTTTTCGGACTTCCAAAGCAGTAACGGCTCGGAGCCGATTCTTATCAGGTCAGGAAATCTTCCCCACTCTGGACAGTACGTGACCACCAGCAATCAGATCGTGACGCTGCCTATCATCGACACAACGGTGCTCAACACGCTCCTCGGAAGAGTCAAGGTCATTGGCTTCATGCAGGCCTTTGTCGAACAAACCCACAATGACGGCGATGTGGTTTTGGACGTCCTCAATATCTCAGGCTGCGGGAGCAACGTAAACCCTGCCCTCACCCCCATCTCCGGCGGTGGTACGTCGCCCGTCCCGGTGCGCCTCATCCACAACTAGCCTTCCCTCTCAGCAGCGCTCCACTTGCGCACTCGTGTAAGCCTCTCATCGGGGCTTCACATGGCCCGGTCGAGCTATTCCCTGCTCAATCGGGCTATTCCCAATGCGAGCAGCCATCGCTAACGTAGTGGACAGGGTCCCAGGGAGATGTTCCTAGATACCCATAAACATTGACTGGCGAGGGATTTCTCTTGGATCCTTCTGCTTGTTCGTTTTCCCGGTGAGTGCGAACGATGCTTCTATCTGATTTGGCCAGGCGGCGATCGAAACGGATCAAAGGCGTGGTGCCGGTGCGCTTTCGGGTCGCCGGCAGTAAAGAAACCCATCTCGCGCACACCCTCGATCTGGCTAACGACGGCGTGATGTTAGGCGGCTTTCGCGGTGACCTGAAAGTGGGGGACAGGATCGAAATTCAGTACCGCCAGAACCGGGCAGAGTTTCGCATTGCCTGGATCAAGCCCCGGCACGGCTCGCCGGAGAAACTCATCGGAGCCCGGTGCCTGGAGTCAGGCAAGCAGATATGGGGCCCGGACGTTCCCCGATAAACAAAACAGAGACCCTCTTTTACCCCAATCCTTCTCTACGGTTTAAGATTTTCGGCTCAAGCGGCTAACGTAGCGCTGCCGGCCAGAAGCCTTTAACCGCCGAGAGCGCAGAGAAATCGCTGAGGACGCGAAGAATTGCGAGCTAATCCTGCGGCGGATGCGGTATTTCTTCCTCGATCTTCTTGATCTTCTCCGGTGCATGTTTTCTGAACAAGCGATGAATATCGGGCCAGAACTCCTGTAAGAGATTGGACGAGGCGTCCGACCCCAAAGCGCCGAGGAAGCGGTCCATAGTCTTTCCGAAGGTCCGGTCGCGGTCTGGATAGTAGGCGTTTTGCAGGGAGGTGGCGAACAACGCACCCAGAAACTCCGAGCTGTTGAAGGTTGGATCGCCGTTATCTGACCTCGTCACCAGCACGCGCGTCACCGCATACCAGCCACGCTCCACCTTCGAGCTGGCTTTCGAACGAAAATATCTCGGGTCCTGATGTAAAACGGTCGCCAGCACGAATCCCTGAATGAACCTGCGCGATTCGGTGTCTGCCAGACTCGCGCCGAAGCGCTTTCCCCAGCCGGGCATGCCGCCTCCATAGCCATACCATTGCCCCTCCGCCTGAGCCAACGTGGCGGAAAAGGCTGCCGAAAAGAACGTGTACGGCTCGTACGTAGTTCTGAGGAAGCGGTTGAACTTCTGCTTTCCAGAAAGAGGAACGTAGGTGGAAGGAGCTGCCGGCAGCTCAGGCCTAAGGTCGCTTTTCTTCCCTCCGATACCCGCGCCTTGCCGGGCTTGAGCTTCGCTCACCTGATTTGCCAGAGTCCGGGGAAGGCTGCACCCGATGCATGGGGCGGATGCAGAGTCGGCGTGCAGCACCTGAGCCGGAACAAGCGGCACCGCAAAGAGCAACACGCAAGCTGCCAGGCCAAGGTGCCTCATAGGTCTTCGCAGGACTTCGCGACCGCCACATAAGACGCGATATCTACTGCCTGTGGTTTACCTTGCAGCGAGGCCAGCCACTCAGCACGCGAGCCTTACCTTCTGTTCGCTGCCTTCCAATTTCGGCAATCCGTCCACAGCGTCTTTTTCATTTCTCTTGACTCCCGTTCAGCCAGACGGCGTCTGCACGTGGCTGGAAGAAGCTAAGTGCTTGGCACTCAGGGTCTTGCGCCGAAGCTCTTGCGCTTCAAAAGATCTTGATGAGGTTCCAGCGCTAAATCTAAGATCCTGATAGACCAAGCTGGGCAGCTCAAAAGGTGAGCTCTCCAGACCAATGAATTTCCAACTAGTGTTTCTTTGGGCTTCCTCTAACATAGCTCAGCCCTTGCTTTAGGTCAGCGACCAGGTCCCCCCGGGGGCCGGCAATGCGGATGGGCCTGACTTTTCCGGATTCCGTACCGATCCAACGCGCAAGCGCTGCCGGGTCGGCCGAAACCGCCCTGCCCTCGATGGTTACCGGCATTCCTTCGCGGTGCCAACGCTGCGCGACGGAGGGAGTCTGTCCGAGGAACTTCGCGATAGCCGCCCATCCTTTGAGTCGCTGCGGCGGTTTGGGTCTGGCTTTGGCCATAGCAAGCGCTGCCGAGCGCAGTCTACTGCTGCGGCGGGTCCGGCACGGGCGGGGGCGGCTGCGGATTCTCCTGATCTCCGGAGGGCGCCGGCGGCGGGGTCACTTCGGGTTGGGACTCCACTTCCGGCTGAGGTTCAACCTCGGGTGGCGGTTCTGGAGTCGCGTCCTGAACCGGCGCAGGGGAATAATTGGCCGGCATGTCCGCAGTGGCGGAGCCGCGCGGGGTAAGCACAATGCTCGTAACCTGCGACAGATCGCGTCCCGAACCTAGCAGAAGAACGTTGAACGGAACTCCGTTCAGCAAAGTGGAAATCACCTCCCGCGAGGGACCCGGTCCCAGGTTAGCGATAACCTGCTCCCTGTCGGCTGCCGGGGGCATGGAAAGGGTGGCCCCGGTTTGCCTGGCCACGGCGCGCAGCACTTCGCCCAGCGTGGCGTGCTCGGTCCAGACGCTTAACTTGCCGTTGCTGAATTCGACACGCAGCGGCGGAGGCTGCGGCTTCACTGGCTCAGGCGGGGCGGCGGCCGCGGGCTGTGACGCCGTCACCAGAGGAAGCACAGCCATGGACGGTGGCGTGGAAGCAACCAACTTCCCGTTCTCGCTGATTTTGACAATTACACTCTTCCCGGAAGGCACAATCTGGTACGGTTGCGGAGAATTGAGATCTACCACCACGCGCGCCACCGGCGGGCTTGCCTCGAAAAGGCCAGTACGCACTCCTTTCACCTGGGCAGTTTTCACGGCGATGGCGTGCAGCCCAGGTCCTGGCACCGCATTGGGAAAATCGATCACCAGGCGGTCCGGTCCGGTGATGACCTGGGTTTGGGGGGTGACTGGGCGGCTGGCCTTGATCTCCAGTTCAAAATTGCCGCAGGTCTTGCACACATCCACTCGCTGGATGGTAGTTACCGGGCCACCCGCCTGGGCAACCAGCGGACCGGCAATTCCCAGCGATATCCCGGCACAAAAGGCAGGAATCCACGCGCGCTGCAATCTACTTCGCATGCCAAGCACAATTCTAGCAGCGAACGAAGCACCAAAACGACACTTTGGTACGGGGCGCAGAATTTGTCTCCGCTCGCAAGGTAGCAAGCTAAGAAAAAGCTAAGAACCGCCGCTCCCGTGGATTCTGGCTCGCGACTCTCTAAAGCGCCGGTTCTTTCTCGACGATATTTGCCCCGTACGTCAAACATGCATGAAACTTCTGGTTGCCGAGGACGATACTTTCTTTCGCCGTCTTCTCCATCAATTCCTGATTGCGGAATGGGAAGTGATTACGGTGACGGATGGCCATGCCGCCTGGGATGCCCTGCAGGAGGCTCAAGGCCCCATCGTGGCCATCCTCGATTGGATCATGCCCGGCATGACGGGACCGGAGATCTGCCGGAAGGCTCGCGCCCATCCGAAGACTAGCTTCAGCTACCTGATCCTGCTCACCGCGCGGAACAGCCCCGAGGACATTCTCGCGGGATTGCGTTCGGGCGCCGACGACTACCTCACCAAGCCTTTCGATCAGGCTGAATTGCACGCCCGGGTGCGTCTGGGACAACGAATCGTAAGGCTAGAACAATTGCTCACCAATCAGATCGGGGAAGTCGAAAGCTCCCGCGTCCGCGAATCCCTGCTGCAGGAACGCCTGTCCGCGCTGGAGACCAGTTTGCAGGAACACCTTGCGAAAGCCAGTCCGCAGAACGGGCTTCGCGCGCTTTCCGGGGAACCCGCATCCGCCAGTGCGGCCGCTGCATATCCGGTTACAGCAGAAAAAATCCCTGCCCGAAGCGTGCCTGCCGCCTCCCCGGTCAACAACAGTAAAGTTTTGTAAAAGTTCCGTTCCCGGCTTGACCTTGACTTGCGCAAGCGGGATTCTGCTAAGTATGGGCCAGCAGTGCCTGCAACTTGGCGCGTACAATGGTCGCACCTGCTCATGAATGGCAACCTCGAAGGAACACACGCCGCTAACGTCACCTCGCGCATTTGGCGCGCCTTTTCAAAGCCCAGGAACATCCAACCGGAGAAGGAGATCAGCCTGTTTCCGAAGCATACACACCGACCATCCGGCCGGCAGCTCAGCGCCGCCGCAGCCATTGCGATCCTGTGCGCGGCCGGATTCGGCTGCTCATCATCCAGCGAGCCAACGCCCCCCAACCGGCGCGGGGCTGCCGGCGCTATGCCCGTAGGGGTAGCCACGGCGCAGAAAACCGACATGCCGGTCTATCTGAGCGGACTGGGGTCGGTCACCGCTTACTACACCGTGAACGTGAAAAGCAGGGTTGATGGGCAGCTGGTTCAGGTCAACTTCAAAGAAGGCCAGCATGTGAACAAGGGCGAGCTGCTGGCTCTGATCGATCCGAGGCCTTACCAGGTTGCCCTGGAACAGGCCCAGGCAACGCTGTTCAAGGACCAGGCCTCGCTGCGTGACGCCAAACTGAATTACCAGCGCTACAAGGGCCTGCTGGAGGATTCCGGCGCCATGTCGCAGCAACAGGTGGACACACAGCGCGCCACCATGGATCAATTCGAAGGGAGCGTCAAAACCGATCAGGCAGCGATCGATAACGCTAAGCTGAATTTGTCGTACTGCCACATCACGGCGCCGGTCAGCGGACGCGTCGGTCTGCGGCTGGTGGACCCAGGAAACATGGTGCATGCTACGGATGCGAATCCGATGCTGGTGATCACCCAACTGCAGCCCATCAGCATTCTGTTCACGCTCCCGGAAGACAGTTTAGCCGCAGTGGCACAGCACTTAAGAAAAGGCAAACTCGAGGCAGACGCTTACAGCCGCGACGACCAGACCAAGATTGCCACGGGCACGTTGCTGACCATCAGCAATCAGATTGATCAGTCCACCGGCACCATCCAGCTGAAGGCCTTGTTCAGCAACAAGGATGAGTCGCTGTGGCCAAACCAGTTCGTGAATGTGCATCTGCTGCTGGAAGTCCGCAAGAACAGCATTGTGATTCCTTCGGCGGCGGTACAAAACGGGCCGCAAGGCAACTACGTTTTCGTAGTGGGGTCCGACAAGAAGGTGATTATGCAGCCGGTAACGGTTGCGGTCACGCAAAACAATGTATCTGCCATCGCCACCGGCTTGTCTCAGAACCAAATGGTAGTGACGGACGGCCAGGACAAACTGCAAGCCGGCAGCCTGGTCGAGCCACGTAGTGGGAATCCAGCCGGTAATCGCACCGCCGACTCCGCGCAACCTGCAGCCACCGGAGCACAATGAGTCCGTCGCGGATATTTATTCTCCGTCCGGTCGCCACAGCGCTGCTGATGGTCGGCCTGATGCTGGTAGGCATTGTGGCCTACCGGCAACTGCCCGTCTCTGCCCTGCCGGAAGTGGACTATCCCACAATTCAGGTTGTTACTTTTTATCCGGGTGCGGATCCGACGGTGATGGCATCGTCCGTCACATCGCCGCTGGAACGCCAGTTTGGACAAGTTCCGGGCCTGAGCCAGATGACTTCGACGAGTTCTCTGGGCAGTTCGGTCATCACACTGCAGTTCGCGCTCGACCAGAACATCGATGTAGCGGAGCAGGAGGTACAGGCATCGATCAACGCGGCCGGCACGTATTTGCCTCGCGATTTACCCAACCCGCCGATCTACAGCAAAGTCAACCCGGCCGACGCACCGATTCTGACTCTGGCGCTGACGTCTACCACCATGCCGCTGCCGAAAGTGGAGGACCTGGCGGATACGCAACTGGCGCAAAAGATCTCGCAGTTGCCGGGCGTGGGTCTGGTTTCGATCAGCGGGGGCCAGAAGCCCGCGGTACGCATTCAGGCGAATCCGACCGCACTCGCCTCCTATGGGATGAGCCTGGAGGACCTGCGGACGGCGCTGGGCACGGCCAACGTGGATCAAGCCAAGGGCGTGCTCGACGGGCCGCGGCAGCAGTTCACCATCGGCGCCAACGACCAGATATTGTCCAGCGCGCAATACCGGCCGTTGGTCGTTGCTTACAAGAATGGCGCGCCGGTGCGGCTCTCCGACGTCGCAACCGTAACCGACAGCACAGAAAACTCCATGCAGGCCGCGTGGATGAACGAAAACCCCGCGGTGATTGTGAACATCCAGCGCCAGCCTGGAGCAAACATTATCAGCGTAGTGGACCGGATCACGAAGCTGCTGCCGGTGCTGCAAGCGTCTCTGCCGGCAGCGGTCAAAGTAGTGGTCCTCACCGACCGGACGACCACGATCCGGGCTTCGGTGAAGGACGTCCAGTTTGAACTGATGCTCACCATCGGCCTCGTGGTGATGGTGATTTTCCTCTTTCTGCGAAATCTTGCCGCCACAGTGATTCCCAGCGTCGCGGTGCCGCTTTCGATCCTGGGCACATTCGGCGTGATGTATTTATTGGGCTACAGCCTGAACAATCTCACCCTCATGGCGTTGACGATCTCCACCGGATTTGTGGTGGACGACGCCATCGTCATGATCGAGAACATTGACCGCTTTCTCGAAGAGGGCGACTCGCCGCTGCAAGCTGCGCTCAAAGGCTCGGGGCAGATTGGGTTCACCATTGTTTCTCTGACGGTATCGCTGATCGCGGTGCTGATTCCTCTGTTGTTTATGGGCGACATCGTAGGACGGCTGTTCCGGGAATTCGCCGTGACACTGGCAGTGACGATTCTGGTGTCCGCCGTGGTTTCTCTGACCCTGACGCCCATGATGTGCGCCAAACTGCTGCGGCCCAAAGGCAGCAAGCAGAGCCGCTTCTACGTCGCCTCGGAAAACTTCTACAACCGGGTGATTGCCTTTTATGGCAAAACGCTGCGATTCGTACTGCGGTACCAGACGACGACCCTGCTCATCACCGCGGGAACGCTGGTGCTCACTTTGTTCTTGTACGTCATCGTGCCCAAGGGATTCTTCCCCGTGCAGGACACCGGCGTCATTCTTGGAATTTCTCAAGCGCCGCAGAATATTTCTTTCGATGCTATGCAGCAGCGGCAACAGGAACTGGCCAGCGTGATTCTGAAGGACCCTGCGGTAGAAAGCCTTTCGTCCTTTATTGGAGTGGATGGCGCGAACACCACGCCCAACAGCGGCAGAATTCAAATCAACCTCAAGCCGCTCGACGAGCGGAGGATCAATGCATCGGAGGTGATTCGCCGCCTGCA
>Ga0335085_10011536_pt1 | contig 13098 bp, 12 predicted proteins | sample Lox_Sample_45_FD_206712 | JGI IMG/M metagenome (GOLD analysis project Ga0335085, IMG submission 206712) | Soil microbial communities from Loxahatchee National Wildlife Refuge, Florida, United States - Lox_Sample_4.5 | ecosystem: Environmental > Terrestrial > Soil > Wetlands | place: USA...
CGACCTCGTTGCCTTCGCCTACCAGCGACTCGCCGACCATCACCTTGTTGATCTGTGCCATGTGAGCTCCTCCTATAGTCGATGTTGCATGCCTCGTGGGAAACCGCTCCCACTCCTTCACGAGCGACGAGACGAGCGCCGCGACGCGCGTAATCCTACCAGTCGCGCTCCAAGAGCGCACTCCAGAACAGCGTGGCCACCGTGAGGTCGGCGCTGGTGCCCGGATTGAGCCCGCGCGCCTTCAACGCGGCGTCCCACTCGCGCCAAGCCGCAGCGAGCGCCCGCACATCGCTCGCTTGCCTCGCAGCCTCGGCCTGGACCCGCGCCGCCTCGCGCAACGCCTCCGCCTCGGCCCGTCCAAACTTTCGCACCACGTGCGTATCCGGCAGGCTGCTGAGGAACGCCAAGTAGACTTCGGCTGCCGCCCAGCGCCGGTCGCGCCCGTGCGCACGGGAGGCCGCCAGGCGGGGCAGCCCGATCTGCACCAAGTCCGCATATCCCGTGACGTACTGACGCGCAATACTATCGCGGTCCGCCGCCTCGCGCATCGCTTCCAGCAGCGTCACCCGAGGCGGCTGATGCACGTCGTGCCGGGCAGATGCCCCCAGTCCACCCGGGTTCGCCAGCCGTATGGCTTCGAACGCCCGCTCAGCATCGGCCACGGTCAGGTCTGCCAGCACCTGACCGAGACGCTCGGACAGCGAGCGCTCGCGCAGCGGCGCCGTTGCCTGACCTGCGGCGTGGGCAATGGGGGCAGCGAGCAGCACGATGCCCAGGTTGGTATTCGTCCCCACGGCGGCACGCGTCGCCGCGACTGCACGATAGATCCGCTCGCCTACGCAGGCCGCCGCGCCGGCGATGGCAGGAGCCGCGGCGCGCGCGCTGCGCACGAAGTCGAGTACTTCCATGCCATGCCCGTCCGCGTGCACACCGACGTTACCCGGCTTGAGCGCCATGACATCCAACAGGCAGGCATCCATGAACGCGCGCTCGAGGCGTTCCTGCAGCCCGTTCTCATCTGCCGCGACCGGGTCGGGCACGATGGCCGTGACGCTCAAAGCGCCGCCCTCCCCTGCCGCGCCAAGTGCCGCCCTACGAAATCCTGGGCCAACCGAGCGGCGATATCGAGATCGGTCACGGACTGCAGACCACGCCAAGCCGGGATGCCGTTGACCTCGATCACCAGCGCCGCACCGTCGCGGTCGCGCATGAGATCCACACCAGCGTAGTCCAGGTCCACCGCGTGGACCGCGCGTTCGGCGAGGCGCGCGAGCTCGTTATTGAGCGGCATCGCTTCGCATCGGGCGCCGAGCGCGACATTGTGCACCCAGCCGGTTCCACGCCGAACCATGGCCGCAACCGCTTCGCCTGCGATCACGAACACCCGGTAGTCGCACGCATTGCCTTCTGCGCACTCGACGAAGCGCTGCAGGTAGTACACGCCGTTGTACTCGGAGCTCGAGGGCAGCTCGTCGCCTGCAGCGAGCAACCGCAGGCCGCGGCCCTGTGACCCGAACAGCGGCTTCACCACCACGCGATTCCCACGGGCCGTCTCTCGCATCGACGTCGCGCGCGCCTCGGCGGGCCGCTCCGTCACCCACGTGGCGGGGGTGGCGATGCCGGCGCCGCGCAACAGCATCGAGGTCATGGACTTGTCGACGCTGCGCTCGATGGCTCGCGCGCTGTTGTATACCGGCACGCCGCGTTCGGCCAACGCATGCAGCAGCCCCAAGCGTAACGTCACCTGCTCGAAGCTGCCCGTGGCGATCTCGCGCACGAAGACTCCGTCCGGCAGCTTCCCGTCGAAGCCAGGGATCACGATGCCCCAACGGTTGGCCTCCAGGTCCACCCTGCAGTCGGACAGCGAAGCGAACGAGATCTGCACACCGAGGCTTGCCAGCGCCCTCGCCAGCCGGCGCCCGTGCCAACCGGGCTCATCGGTGAGCACAGCAACGTGCGCTGCCGGGCTCATACGCCGAATGACTCCTGCAGCCGCGCCGAATCGCGAGCACCGCCGCGGAATGCATTCCCGGAGGCGATGTTGCAGACGAGCACCTCGGCGGGCGCGAACAACATCGGGTCGATCTTGTAGAAGTCGAACTGAACATCCTTGAACGTCTGGGCGAAGGGCTTGCCGTAGTCGCGCGAGGCCGAAGCAGGCAGGTTGGCAGCGAGCTGTCGCGCCTGCTCGTCACTGCCAGCAACGAACAGAGTCACGCTCCCGCCGAACAGGATCGCATCGTTGGTGCGGCCCATCGCAGTCAGAAAATCCGGGGCAGGCGGCGGCAGCGGCGCCACGCCGGCGCCGTCCACGATGTGCTCGAGCGGAAAGCCCAGCGTATGCGCCTTGTGCAGCGCGACCTCCAGCGCGCGTGCAACGATCTGCACAGTGCCGGCAAGGCTGCGCGTCGGCGTCAGGATGAACGTGATGCCCTGCGCTGGAAGCGCGCAATCCCGTGCCACTTTCTCGACGACCGGCGCTGGCGGCGGTCGGTCGGCTTCCAGCACGAACGTCGCCCGGTCGAAGCGATCGGCATAGCCGAGCTCGTCGAACAGCGCCTCGCGCCGCGCGATCGCTCGACCGGGTCCCGAAGCAAGCGCACGGAAAGCTCCCTTCCCCTCGCCGTGACTCAGGCTCCAGCCGGCGTACTGACTGCCTAAGCAAGCGAGAACAGGATCGGCACTGTGCACATGGACCTGCGTAAACCCCCGCATCTCGCGATCGCCGGGAACCAGCGCCACCGTCCCTAGGCCGCCCATGCAGATCTCGGCGATGCGCCGGCCCGCTTCTAGCCCCGCCCGTGTTGCGATCCCGGCATCGACGATGGTCGCGCGCGTCTCGTCCGCGGACACGCTAAGCCGCAGCGCGTCCGCACTGGCCAGCAGCGCTGCTACGTGCGGGGCCGCCAACGCGTTCACACTCGGTCGCGCGTGAGATCCCCGTGCCCCCGTCGTTCTCGGATTGGCTTCGCTCACCCCGGTCGTCCCAGATCGACCCAGTTCGTCATGCAGCCCTCCCTTGCAAGCCGTGGCCACCACGCAGGTCCTCACCGGGCCGCGACGCCACATAACCCGCGCGTGGCTCCACATGCCATCGCAATAACATCCTGCGCACTTCCTCCTTTCGCTGCTCCAGACAGCGCTGCGCGGCAGCGTCGTTCTCGCCCGCCGCGAACACGGACAGGACGGGCGCGCCGGCACCGATCGAACTACCGCCGTTGGGCAAGTCCCTGCACCACTCGGGAAAATCCACGTCGTCGGGCACGTGCAGCGCTCGCCCGGCATACACCACGGCATAGCTGCGCGAGCCAACTGGACGTGGCGTCAACCGCTCGCCAAACTCCGGCACCGGTCCCGCGAAGCTGAGGACGTGCCAAGCCACCAACCCTTCCGGAAAGTCTTCTTCGTACAGTTCGAAAGTTGCCGTCGGCCGCGGATTGACCTCCAGCGCGATCATCGACGCGCCGTCGAGCAGGAAGTCGAGGCCGTTCAGACCGCGCAGGCCCGCTACGCGCACCAACCGATTCAGGCGGGCTTGCACCTCCGCTGCGAGCCCGAGTGGCAGCGTGCACGTGGACGCGCCGGCGTAGCAGAACGGCGCGTTGCCGATGGCATGGAAGGATTGAGCGTTGAACCCGAGCACCCAAGCACGCTCGGCATCGGCAAGAAAGGTCACCGAGATCGGGCGCCCGGGCGCGCGCCGCTGATAGTAGGCGCCGGGACGCGCTGGTGCGCAATCGGCTTCGCGCACGTGCACTCCGCCTGCCCCGCCGATCTCCTTCTGCAGCCACGCGTGTGGATCCTCGGGTACCGCCCGTTGCGTCTCGGGTACGGACCAGCCGAGCGCGCGAAGCAGCTCGGCGGCCAGCTCCGGTTGTTTCAGTGCCGCGACGATCTCGGCGTCATTGGCGCACAGCCGGCCATAGACCGCCAAGCGGTCGAGCAGCTCGGGCGTGCGCTCCAAGCCGCTGCCGGGCACGAGGACACGCTCGCCGGACTGCGGCACGGGAGTACCGAGCGCCGCAAACAGTCGTACCGGGTCCAAGGCGATGGCCTGATCGGGTGCGACGCACGTCGCCTCACTCACCGCGCGCGTGTCGCGATCCGCAAACGCGTCCAGGACTCGGACGCGGCAGCCGGTTTTCGCGGCCGACTGCGCCAGCGCGCGCCCGGCCACCGCGATGACGACGATCTGCGGCGGCGATGCGATCTCGGAGGCAGCTCCCATGAGACCCGACCGGCGCATCCAGGAAGGCTCCATTGTTCGGCCGCAGACGGGGGAGCTCACAGCGAGGAGGCCGCATCCGTGGCGTAATCCGCCGGCATACCGCAGTGCGGTCTCACCATAAGACGGCTCTCCGCATTGGAAACCGCCGCGGATGCGGCCGGCTGCGCTGCCAAGCTAGCGGCGTGCCTGAACGAGCTCGCGCGCTTTCGCGAACGCATGACGGAAGTCCAGAGTGAGCGGTTTCTCGGCGGCAAGCATAGCGTCGAACAGGCCGCGCATGACCTGATACTTCACGTTGCCGATGGCCAGAGCGCCAATGCACCTGGCCTTGCCCGAGCCGGCCGCAGCCAGGGGCACGCCGTCGTCCATCACGCCCACACCCGCGATGCCGGCCGGCGGAACGGCGTTCACGTCCGCGGCGATGAGCAGGTTCGAAGCCTTCGCGACAGTCGCGGCCGGCACTACCTCGGCGCCCGCTTTCGCCGCCGCGATAATCACGTCGGCAGCACCAGCCAGAGCGTCCAAGGAACTGCGATTCGCTAACACTGGCTCGGTCTCCAGGCCGTACCGATCGCGAACCAGCCGGGAGGAGGCACGCGCACGGTCCAGGCCGCTGCTGCTGGCCAGGCGCACCTGCGCTCCCTCCTGCGCTGCCAGGATGGCCGATGCAGTGCCCACCGGGCCGGTGCCGCCGAGCACGAGCACGCGCTTGCCGGCGAGCCCGGTCCCGAACGCCTCGCGAAGGCAGCGCTCCACGGCGGCGGCGACCGCGGCAGCGGTAGTGAACGCGCCGCTCGGGTCGGCAAACACGGAGGCCTCGAATGGCGGCACCATCGCCTTCTTCGCCGCATCCAACATCTGCAACGCCAGGTCCAGGTCGCGCCCGCCGATGAAGATGCCGGTGCGCCTGACCCCTTTGGGCCCGCGCGAGAAGATCGCGTCTTGCGTGAGCGTGACGACATCGGACACGCTCATCCCGGCGTAGGTAACGACGGCGTCATAGCCCGCGTCGTACGCCATGTTCACGTCGAACGGGCTCGCCTGCGCGGCCGGGGTGAACAGGTGCAGAATCTGCCGCTTTTCCATAACCTCATCCTGTACGATTGGATAGCCGCTGCGAGGCAGCCGCGCCCTCGCGCTGCACGGTTTGAGTTCGCGCTTCCGCCTCGCTCAGCAGATCCATGCGATGGCCGCGATTGCGGCCGCGCACGACGGCGAACTCCAGACCGCCTCGGCCTCCGAACCGCTCGCGCGCCTCCAACAGCAGAGCGTGCGCGCGGACTTCCGAGTCCACCACGGCAAAGCCGGTCGGACCCCAGGAGGTCTGTCCGGTGCCTGCGACGCCTCTGGATTCGAGCCAGGCGAGCACATCGCCGACCGCCGAGCTGGCGAAGCGGCCGCCCTGCGCCGCAGCGAAGTGGTCGCCGACCGCGCGTTGGATCTCGCCCATCGCGTCGCCGAAGCTGGCGAAGTCTTCCTCCGCGAGCGCCGGCAGCAGCCGCATGAGCACTAGATGCGCAAGATGCGCCGCCCGCGGCTGTGGAAACGCCGGCAACGTGCGAAACGCCGCGCGCTCCGCCTCGCCGTACAGGCCGCGCCGAGCGCGGTCGAAGACTAGCAGCACACGCCAGGAGGCGGGAAAGGCCAGCCTGGAGATCACGGGCGGATAGCTGCCGGACACGCCTCGCCCTCCGTCGAGGACGAAGCCGCCCTCCTCGAACGCGCCGATACCGATGCCGGAGCGCGCGCCGCGGTCCAGACGTGCGGCGAGGGCGGAGATCGAGAGCGGGAGATCGAAGAGCGCGCCGAAGGCTTTGCCCACGGCGAGCGCGAGTTGCGTCCCCGAGCCCAGCCCGACATGCTCTGGGATCGCTTGGTGGATGCGCAGGCCGACGCTGGTGGGCGAATCATGGTCGTCGAGCAGGCGGCGCAGATAGCCGCTCGCCCGTTCAGCCTGCGGGCCGCGAGCTTCGAACCGGTCGGCTCTGCGCAGCTCCAGCACGGTCGCGAACTGCTCCAGCGTCAACCCTAGACTTCCGAATCTACGCCCGAGGCTGCCGCTCACGTCCACGAAGCCGACATGCAAGCGCGCGGGCGCTTCGAGTCGTACCGCGAAGCACTCACCGTCGTCGGTCTTGCCGTTTTCCATTCGTCGTGGTCGAGGGAGCGCGCAGGGTCTGGCTTGCAGTGTGCCATAAGCCTCTGGGCGTGGCCATTCGTTCGCCAGGTTTGCGACCACCTGCGGGCCGAACCTCGCATCCGTCCTCGGGAACCGTTAAGCTTTGCGCCCATGGCGCGCGACCTGGTCCCGCAAGCGCGCCTTGCGCACCGCTGATGCCTTGCTACACCGCCACCTGCCCCTTCTGCGGGCTATTGTGCGACGATCTGCTCGTCGAGGCCGAAGTCGCTGAGACCGGCGGCGCGACGCTGCGCCCGGTGCAGGGTGCATGCGAGCGCAGTCGCGCCGCATTCGCAAAGCTGGGAGCTCCGGAGTACGCGGTTGCAAGCGCACGTGCCGCCGGCAGACCTGCGACACTCGAGGCGGCACTGGACGCGGCGAGCGCTGCGCTGCGCCAGGCGCGCCGCCCGCTGATCGGCGGCCTCGCCGTCGATGTCGCAGGAATGCGAGCCACGCTCGCGCTAGCACGGCGCCTCGGAGCGATCGTCGACCACGCTGCGAGCCGGATCAAGTACCGCAATCTCCACGTCCTGCAGGAGGCGGGCTGGATCACCACTACGCTGGCCGAGGTGAAGAACCGTGCGGATCTCCTGGTCCTGGTCGGAGATGGATGGCACGCGCGCTTCCCTCGCTTCGTCGAACGCGTGATCGCGCCGGAAACGGATCTGCTCGGCGACCCACTCACACGGCGGATCATCCTCGTGGACGACACAGCAGCGCGCGCAGCAGCCGCGCTGCCGCAGCACTTCGAGCGCTTGTCGCTGAACGCGCCAACGTCGGCGCTGCCAGAGCTGTTCGCCATGTTGGGCGCTCAGGCGGCGGGGCAAGCCGTCGATCCCGCCCGGCTTCCGGCGATCGCTGCGGGCCTGCTGGCACAGTGCGCCGAATGGCTGCGAGCGGCGCGCTACGGGGTGGTGGCGTGGGCAGCCGCCGATCTGGACTTCCCTCACGCCGAGCTGGCCCTGCAAGCACTGTCGCGGTTGCTGCGCGTACTGAACCGCACAGGCCGCTTCGCAGGCCTGCCCCTGGCCGGCACCAACGGCGATCTCACCGCAAACGCCGTGCACACCTGGCAGACGGGCATTGCCTTCCCCGCCAGTCATGCCAATGGGCGCATCGACTTCGACCCGCATCGCTACGCCATGGATGAAGTGCTTGCGCGCCGCGAGGCCGACTGCCTGCTCTGGATTTCCAGCCTGAGCGCCGACAGCGCGCCGCCACCCTGCGAGATCCCGACGCTGGTGTTGGGTCGCGCCGATATCGAGCTGCGAACTGAGCCGGAGGTCTTTGTCCCGGTGGCCACACCGGGCATCGATTGCGACGGCCATCTGCTGCGCACCGACAAAGTGATCAGCTTGCACCTGCGGCGGCTGCGCAGCGGGGCACTTCCGTCTGTGCCGCAAGCCGTAGACGCGTTGCTCAAGCGCCTGGGGTAGCCAGATGCTCACCAAGCTGGCCAATGCAGTCGTCCTGGATCCGGCCAACGGAGTGAACGAAGTCGTAGCGGACTTGTTCCTCCGCGACGGGCGGATCGTGCCGCCACCGGTCGGCGGAGAGCGCGTCGATCGCGTCTACGATTTGACGGGGCTGATCGCCATGGCCGGTGCGATCGATCTGCACACCCACATCGGCGGTGGCAAAGTCAATCTGGCGCGGGCGATGCTCCCCGAAATCGACCGCCGTGACGCCCTGCCCGCAACCGAGGTATGCGGCGCCTGCGTCGGGGGCGCCGCGCCTTCCACTCTCGCGACCGGTTACCGCTACGCGGCCATGGGCTACACGGCCTGCTTCGAGCCGGCGATGCTGCCGGTCAACGCGCGCCAGGCGCACATGGAGATGGGCGACACGCCACTCGTCGACAAAGGGGCGTACGCGCTCTTGGGCAACGACGACTTCTTCCTGCGGCTGCTCGCCGGTGGCGCGGTGCAAGCCGAAGTCAACGATTATGTCGGCTGGATCCTGCATGCCACCCAGGCCATGGCCATCAAAGTGGTGAACGCCGGCGGCATCAGCGCCTTCAAGTTCAATCAGCGCAAGCTGGATGTCGATGACCCGCATCCGCACTATCGAGTCTCGCCCCGCCAAGTGATCGGCAGCCTCGCGCGCGCCGTGCGCGAGTTGGGCGTGCCGCACCCATTACATGTGCATGCCAGCAACCTCGGGGTCCCGGGCAACGTCGAGAGCACTCTAGCGACGATCGATGCAGCCGAAGGTCGGCCGATCCACCTCACGCACGTGCAGTTCCACAGTTACGGCACGGAAGGAGAGCGCAAGTTCTCCTCTGCCGCTCAGCGCATCGCCGAGGCGGTGAACCGCGCGGCCAATGTCTCAGTGGACGTGGGCCAGATTATCTTCGGCCAGACGGTCACCGCGTCTGCGGACAGCATGCTGCAGCATCGCAACGCGCGCCACGCCCGCCCCCACAAGTGGGTCGTGATGGACATCGAGTGCGACTCTGGCTGCGGCGTGGTGCCGTTCCGATACCGCGACAAGGATTTCGTCAACGCCCTGCAATGGGCGATCGGGCTGGAGCTGTTCCTGCTCGTTCGCGACCCCTGGCGGGTGTTCCTGACCACCGACCATCCCAACGGGGGGCCTTTCACCAGCTACCCGCATGTGATCAAGCTGCTGATGGACCGGGGGTTCCGCAACGACCTGCTGGCGGCTGTTCACCCGGCGGCGGCCGAGCTGTCCTCGTTGCAGGACCTGCAGCGGGAGTACTCGCTGTACGAGATCGCGATCATGACGCGGGCGGCGCCCGCGCGCATCCTCGGTCTGCACGACCGCGGTCACGTAGGCGCGGGCGCTGCAGCCGACGTGGTCGTCTACGAGCCGGATCCGGACCCCGAGCGGATGTTCGCCAAACCGCGCTATGTGTTCAAGGACGGCGAACTCGTGGTGGAGCGCGGCGAAGTAAAGAGCGTTTCCTGGGGCAGCATCCATACCGTAAAGCCGCAGTTCGATCGCGGCATCGAGCGCAAGCTGGGAGACTACTTCGCGCGCTACCAGACCATGTCGATGGCGAGCTTCAAGCTCGGGGACGACGAGGTGCGCGAGTGCGGCCGCGCACCCGGCCTGATCGTGCATCCGTGCCAGGACTCGATCCGGTGAGCGAGCTCACGATCGACGGTGTGACCATCGAAGACACCTTTGCGGAGGCGTTCGGCATGCGCGCTACGCGCCTCATCGTCACCGCCGCGAGCCGCGCCTGGGTTCGTCACGCGGCGAGCAGCGTGACCGGCTTTGCGACCTCCGTCATCGCGTGTGGTTGCGAAGCCGGTGTCGAACGCGAGCTGGCGCCCCGTGAGACACCGGACGGGCGGCCCGGGGTCTCGATCCTGATCTTCGCGATGTCGACCAAGGAACTGCAGAAGCAGCTCGAGCGGCGCGCCGGGCAATGCGTGCTGACCTGCCCGACCACCGCCGCGTACGGCGGCGTCCCGAGCGAAGCCGCGCGCGAATGGCTCGCGCTTGGCAGCCGGCTCCGTTACTTCGGCGACGGCTATCAGATCTCGAAGCTGATCGACGGCAAGCGCTATTGGCGCATTCCGGTGATGGACGGGGAGTTTGTATGCGAAGAAAAGGTGGGCCTCGTCAAGAGCATCGGTGGGGGCAACTTTCTGATCCTGGCGCGCGACCCGCCGGCAGCGCTCGCGGCGGCGGAACGCGCAGTGGCCGCCATGCGCAAGGTGCCCAGCATCATTCTCCCGTTCCCGGGTGGAGTGGTGCGCTCCGGGTCAAAGGTCGGTTCGAAGTACAAGGCCCTGCTCGCTTCCACCAACGACGCCTACTGCCCGACGCTGAAGGGGCTCACCCGCTCCAACCTGCCGCGGGCTGCCGGTGGTGTGTTGGAGATCGTGATCGACGGCCTCGACGCCGACAGCATCCGGCTCGCCATGCGGGAGGGAATCCGAGCGGCCTGCACACGCGGGAGCGAGGCAGGGGTAGTCGCCATTTCCGCCGGCAACTACGGGGGCAAGCTCGGTCCGCATCACTTCCATCTGAAGGAAGTGCTGGCGTGAAGCCGCTCACGTTCCAGCTGACGGCGAAACCGCCCTGCCGCGTCGACGCCTCCCCGCTCCTACCCACGGCGCTGGCCGGCAAGTCGCGCAACGAACTCGCCCGCCTTCGGCTGCTCGGTTGGAACGAGTCCTATCCCGCGGGCGAGCTGTTCGCGATTTCTGGCGAGGACAGCACGCAGGTGGTGCTGGAAGGCCTGGAGGGTTCGCTGGTGCGGGTGGGCGCCGGCCTAAACGGAGGAGAGCTCACCGTGGTCGGGCACGCCGGCGACTACGCGGGAGAGTCGATGCGTCGCGGCGCACTGGTGGTCCGGGGTTCGGCCGGCGAGTATGTAGGTGCCGGGATGCGAGGAGGCACGCTCACCGTGTCGGGGGACGTGGGCGCATTTGCTGGCTCCGGCCGCGCTGGCGAGGTCCACGGCATGGCCGGCGGGCGCATCGTTGTCCGTGGCAGCGCGGGGGATCGTGCCGGGGACCGCATGCGACGCGGACTCCTGCTCGTCGAAGGAAACGTGGGCCGCTACTGTGCGGCACGGATGGTGGCCGGGACCGCCGTCGTCCTGGGAAGCGTGGGCACGCACCCCGGCTATCTCATGCGTCGCGGCACGCTGTTGCTCGCAGACCGCGCCGTCGAACTGCTGCCCACGTTCAACGACAACGGCCGGCACCGGCTTCTCGCCATACGCCTGTTGCTCGCCTCGCTGGCGCAGTACGGACCGGGCTTCCGGCGATTTGCTAGGCGCGTTGAGTTCGCGCGCTGGCTGGGCGATTTGGGCTCTGAGGGCATGGGCGAGGTGCTGATCGCCCAGTGAGCATTGGCTACCGGCGACGCAGCGTTTCGTAACCGACCTCGCAATCCTCGTGCGCCTCGAGCTTGGTCACTTGCAGGTGCACCCCCTGCACTTGATGGTGCGCGAAGCACATCTCAACGATACGCTCGCCCAGGGTTTCCAGCAGATTGATGTGTCCGCGTGACAGCAGCGCCAGGATGCCCTGCCGCAACCGGTCGTAGTCGAGGACGTCCTCGAGTCGGTCATTCCACTCATAGGGAGGCCGTAGATAAGCGCACAAGTTGATGCGCAGCTTCTGTGTCGCGCCCTGCTCGTGGTGACAGACCCCGATGTGCGCATCGACCACCAGCTCCCTCACGAACAGGGCTCGCACATCCCGCTCCTCCTCCCGGCTCCACACCAGCGGGTGGATCAGCATGACCTGTTCGTTCATCTTCATGTCCATCCTCCAAACCGCTCCGTCTCATCTGTTCGGTCGTGTCGCGAGCGCTGCGGCGACCTAACGCCCGTGCCGCTGCACCGCAGCAAGCAACCGCTACCGCGACAAACGACGCTGCCCGCGCGTTGTCTCAGTAGGTAACCGCCCTCGCTGGTGCGGCCCCGGTCGGGGTTCGAGGCGCTGCCAAGCGGTCTGAACCGGCGGCGCGCATCCGAGCCTCAGCGCTATATTATGGGTTTCGGCAGCCGTGCGGCTAGCAGCCCGACTGCCAAGCACCTGCGGGCGCAGATCTGATTCGTTCACTAGAGCCGGAGGACAGCATGGAGCGCCGGGAAACCAAGACGTATTCCGAAGCCGAGATTCAGGAACGTCTGCAGAAAGAGCTGCCGAAGTGGTACTTCGAGGAAGGATGGATCCGCCGCAAATATCGCACTGAAGGGTGGAAGGGCACGCTCATGGTGGTGAATACGGTGGGCCATCTCGCCGAAGCCGCATGGCACCACCCGGACCTCACCGTCTCCTACGCGTTCGTCATCGTGAAGCTGCAGAGCCACGACGCCAAGGGCATCACGGACCGCGACTTTGAGCTGGCCAAGAAGATCGAGGAGGTAATCCATTGGCAGCCGGGCAAGGCAGGCGGGGCGCTGACCGGCACCCCGAACGAGGACCAGCGGTTCCGATACATCAAGTACGACTACTGAGCCGGCACGAGACGAACGGACGCCGTCCCGCCTCGGTGTCCGAACGCGCTTCCCCGTCGGCGGCGCACCCGCTGGTCGTAGCCTCCGCGGTGCAGGCGGCGAGCCATCCCTCCCCGGGTCGAGCTTGACGGGTCAGCGACCGCGTGCTACACGTACCGGTGGCGATCCCGGCCACATCGACGGCACCGCAGGCAGAGCTGACATCCGGTGGTAGCTCGTCCGTCTTCTCGCGACATGAGGCAACGGCTGCAGCGCATTCTCGTCTAGTCGCGGTGCCCGTTTATCAACCATAACTGGAGGAGGCTTTACCGTGAAAGCGCGCATTCCGATGCTCCTGTCCGTGGCGTTGGCTGGGACAATCCCCGGCCTGACCATGGGCAACCAAGATCTGGCGCAGCAGATCGCGAACCCAGCCAACTGGGCGATGCAGGCAGGTGATTTCTCGAATCATCGCTACAGCAAGCTCAGCCAGATCAACACCGCCAACGTGAGCAAGCTGCAGGTCGCGTGGACGTTCTCCACCGGCGTGCTGCGCGGGCACGAAGGCTCGCCGCTGGTGATCGGCGACACCATGTATCTGGTGACGCCTTTCCCCAACAACGTCTTCGCGCTGGACCTGGAAACGCAGAAGATCAAGTGGAAGTACGCGCCCAAGCAGAACCCGGCCGTGATCCCGCAGATGTGCTGCGACACGGTCAATCGCGGCGTGGCCTATGCGGAAGGCAAGATCTTCCTGCAGCA
>Ga0335085_10011537_pt1 | contig 13098 bp, 12 predicted proteins | sample Lox_Sample_45_FD_206712 | JGI IMG/M metagenome (GOLD analysis project Ga0335085, IMG submission 206712) | Soil microbial communities from Loxahatchee National Wildlife Refuge, Florida, United States - Lox_Sample_4.5 | ecosystem: Environmental > Terrestrial > Soil > Wetlands | place: USA...
GACTTATCGAATACGCCGATGCATCGGCCGAAGTGCGGGAGGTCTATGACGACATCATGACCACCCGCCAGACAGACTGGATCAACAATTTCTGGAAGGCGCTGGCGGCCGATCCGGCGACACTGCGGCGTACCTGGCAGAGCATCAAGCAGATCATGGCGCCGGGCGCGCTGGATGCACGCACCAAGGAGATGATCTATCTGGCGGTCAGCGCCAGCAACCAGTGCCCCTATTGCATCGCGTCGCATACCGCCGCTGCGCGAAAGGCGGGGATGACGCCGGAAATGTTCGCCGAAGTGATGGCGGTAGTCGGCATGGCGAACGAAACCAATCGGCTGGTGAGCGGCTACCAGGTGGAGATCGACGAGCGCTTCCGCACACGTTGACGTAGCTCTGCCTCGGTTTTCGCCGATGCGGGCGCGGCCCATGGTAGAATCGAAATCCAAGCAATGGAACGCGCTAGCAAGCTGATCCGTGCATTGAAACTGCCCGGCGGCACGATCAGCCCTGAGGAAGTGGCCTGCGCGGTTTGGCCGGGGGCGGTGGGACCGAAAATCGCCGCGCATACGCGTGCCGCGCGTTTGGTGCGCACGCATCTGATCGTCGAAGTAGAAGACGATGTCTGGCGCCGGCAGTTGATGTCGCTGTCCATGCAAATTCTGGGCAACCTGGCCAAGAGCCTCGGCCACGGAGTGGTAGAAGACCTGGAATTTCGCGTGACGTTGCGGCGTCGCGACGCGCAGCGCGCCGTGGTCGCGCGCGGCGGGCAACCCGGCTCATTCGCGGACGAAGCTGACGGCATTGCCGATCCGGTTCTACGCAGCATTTACCGCGCCTCCCGTAAGAAGGCGCTGGCGTGAGGATTTCCGAAGAGCAGGTGCGCTACGTCGCGGCGTTGGCGAACCTGGCTTTATCTGCCGAGGAGATCCTCCGTTTCCAGGCTGAGCTCGACGGCATCCTGGCGCATATGGACAAGCTCAACGAGATCGACACCTCGGGCGTGGAGCCGATGGCTCAGGTGCTGTTCGAGGCGGAAGAGAGCGCGACACTGCGGGACGACGTGGCGGTCCCGCCGCTGGGCAATGCGGCCGCGACGGCCAATGCTCCGCAGGCCGGCGGCGGATATTTCAAGGTCGCCAAAGTGATCGAGCGCTGAAGCGATGCACATTCCTTCCCTGACCATCGATGGCGTGCGGCAGAGTTTGCTCGCGCGCGAATACAGCGCTGTAGAACTGACACGCGAGGCGCTGCGTTTCGCCGAGGCCGAGAATCCGCGCACCGGCGCGTATCTGCACTTTTCGCCCGAGCGCGCCATGGCATCGGCTCGGATTGTGGATGAACGGATTGCGCGCGGCGCAGACCCCGGTGCGTTGGCCGGTGTGCCGATGGCGGTGAAGGACGTCATCATAACCAAGGGCGTCCGGACGACCTGCGGATCGCGACTGCTGGAGCATTATGTTCCGCCGTACGATGCCACTGCTATCGCGCGGTTGGAAGAGGCCGGCGGCGTCATTTTAGGCAAGACGAACTGCGATGAGTTCGCCATGGGATCGTCGAACGAGAACTCGGCCTTCGGGCCGGTGCGCAATCCGGTGGCGCCGGATCGCGTGCCCGGTGGATCGAGCGGCGGTTCGGCGGCAGCGGTGGCGCAGGGCACGGCGGTGCTGGCGCTCGGGTCGGACACCGGCGGTTCGATCCGCCAGCCGGCATCGTTCTGCGGGGTGGTGGGCGTGTGTCCGACGTACGGGCGCGTCTCGCGCTACGGACTGACCGCTTTTGCGAGCTCGCTTGACCACATCGGCCCGTTCGCCCGGTCGGTGGCGGATGCCGCAACGCTGCTCGGCGTGATTGCGGGCCGCGATCCGTGCGACGCCACTTCCGCTGCCGCGCCGGTTCCCGATTATCGTGCCGCGATCGATGGCCAGGTAAAAGGCCTGAAGCTTGGATTGCCTCGCGAGTATCTAAAGGACTTGGCGAGCGAAACCGGCACCGTGATCGAGCGCGGCGTGCAGAAATTCCGAGAGCAGGGCTGCGAAGTCAAGGAAATCAGCCTGCCGTCTACCGATTACGCCATCGCCAGCTATTATGTGATCGCCACGGCGGAAGCTTCCACTAACCTGGCCCGCTATGACGGCGTGCGATACACGATCCGCTCGGTGAACTCCGGTACGCTTGCCGATATGTACCGGAACACACGCGGCGAGGGATTCGGCGCGGAGTGCAAGCGGCGCATTATGCTGGGCACTTACGTCTTGAGCCACGGCTATTACGACGCTTATTACTTGAAGGCCCAAAAAGTCCGGGCGATGATCGCGCGTGATTTCGCGCACGCCTTCGAACACGTGGACGCCATCCTTGCGCCGGTCTCTCCCTTCCCGGCGTTTAAACTGGGGGAGAAAGTGGACGATCCGATGTCCATGTATTTGTCCGATATCTATACCATTACCGGCAGCCTGGCGGGTATTCCCTGCATGAGTGTGCCTTGCGGGACGACGGCCGAAGGTCTGCCGGTGGGAATGCAAATTTTGACCAGGCACTTCGGCGAGCCGATGTTGTTCCGGCTCTCGGGCGCTCTGGAACAACAACTCAGGTAGGTTCGGGATTGCCCCGGCGCCTGCATTAAGGAGAGAGACACGATGCCGTTCACGTTACCGCCGCTGCCCTACGCACCCGAGGTGCTGGAGCCTCACATCGACAAGATGACGATGGAAATCCATCACGGCAAACATCACGCCGCGTATGTCAACAATCTGAACAAGGCGCTGGAATCGGCGCCCGACCTGGCCAACAAGACGTTGGAGGAACTGCTGGCCAATAACTGCGCCATCGTTCCCGAAAACATCCGCACCGCGGTGCGCAACAACGCCGGCGGGCACATTAATCATTCGATGTTCTGGAAGATCATGGCGCCGCACGCCGGTGGACCGCCTACGGGCGCGATCGGCGATGCGATCAACGGCGCGTTCGGCAGCTTCGACAGTTTCAAGGAGAAGTTCAACGCCGCCGCCACCACGCGCTTCGGCTCGGGCTGGGCCTGGCTGGTTTCCACGGGCGGCAAGCTGGATATTTATTCCACCGCCAACCAGGACAGCCCGGTGATGGAAGGCAAGTATCCGGTGATGGGACTGGATGTGTGGGAGCATGCTTATTACCTGAAGTATCAGAACCGCCGGCCGGACTATATCTCGGCATGGTGGAACGTAGTTAACTGGACGGAGATTTCGAACCGGCTGCAAGCCGGCAAGTAATCGAGCGGAGCCGCGGCGGCCCCCACCGGCGATTTCCGCGGCGCGAAGAACTGCCCGCCCGCGCGGCTCCGCAACGGATTCCCCCCTTATGCGCGAATTTGATCTGATCGTCATCGGCTCCGGTCCTTCGGGGCAACGGGCCGCCATTCAGGGCGCCAAATGCGGGCGCCGCGTCGTGATCATCGATCAGCGCGAAGTAGTTGGCGGCGTGTGTATCAATACCGGCACGATTCCCAGCAAGACGATGCGGGAGGCCGTTCTGCATCTCTCCGGCTACCAGTTTCAGGGGATCTACGGCGTCAATTACCACGTGAAGGAAAACATCACCATGGCGGACCTGGGCTTCCGGGTCAACCAGGTGATCAAGACCGAGGCCGACGTCACCCAGGCGCAGCTTTCACGTAACGGCGTGGAAGTGATGTACGCGCGCGCCAGCTTTCTGGATGCCACGCATGTCCGCGCCGAAGGATCGCGCGGCAGCGAAGATCTCTCCGCGCCGATCATCATCGTAGCCACCGGCACCAAGCCGGCCACCTCGCCGCTAGTGCCGCTGAACGGCCGCAACATCATGAACAGCGACCAGATCCTGCAGATGCCGCGGATTCCGAAATCGCTGATCGTGGTAGGCGGCGGCGTGATCGGCGTGGAGTACGCCTGCATGTTCGCGATCCTGGGCGTGCGGATCATCCTGGTGGAGAAGCGTCCGCGCTTGCTGGAGTTCGCCGACCAGGAGATTGTCGAGGCGCTTTCGTACCATTTGCGCGACCACCGCGTCACCATGCGGCTGAACGAAGAGGTCGCCAGCGTGGAGGAGACGCCCGACGGTACCGTCGTGGCGAACCTGAAAAGCAATAAGCGCATTCCGGGGGAAGCCTTGCTGTATGCTGTAGGGCGGCAAGGCAACGTAGACGAACTGAACCTGCCCGCCGCCGGTCTCGAGGCCGATAACCGGGGGCGTATCGCCGTGGATGCGGAGTACCGCACCAAAGTGCCCAATATCTATGCGGTGGGCGACGTGATCGGGTTCCCTAGCCTGGCTTCGGTTTCGATGGAGCAGGGCCGCATTGCCGCGGCCAACGCGTTCGGGTTGAAGGTTCAGTCGAACCGCGCCAATTACCCTTATGGCATTTACACCATTCCGGAAATCTCCTTTATCGGAAAGACCGAAGAACAGTTGACCGACGAGGATGTGCCGTACGAAGTTGGCGTATCGTTTTATCGAGATACCGCGCGCGGTCAGATTCGCGGCGATGTGACCGGCCGCCTGAAGCTGATCTTTCATCGCGAAACTCGCCAGATACTCGGCGTGCACATCATCGGCGAAGGTGCGTCCGAGCTCATCCATATTGGACAGGCGGTGCTGATCTTCAACGGTACGGTAGATTATTTCGTAGATACGGTATTCAATTACCCCACGCTGGCGGAGTGTTATAAGTTGGCGGCATTCAATGGCGTGAATCGGCTCAAACGGTACTAACTGGCGGACAGGCGCGAGCCTGTTGGCAGCGGGCCTGGTCGCCCGCGCGGAAGGATACGGAAATCGATGGCCCGCAGGATCGGAGTTTTAGCGACGCATTACATCTGGACGGGGGTGGTGGACGATCTGACTCTTTCGGGGGTCCGCATGTACCCTGAGCCGGGCCAGCCCCGAGTGGACCTGAAGGTTCTTCACGCCGACGAACTCTGCGAGCGCATCTGTGAGCGAATTGCCGGCCTTGCAGCGGGCGGGCCAATCGACTCCGTGGGCGCGGGCTTTCCCGGCATCGTGCGCGAGGGCGTGATCCACGAATCGCCCAATCTGCAGCAACTCAAAGGCGCGGACATCCGCAATAAGCTCTCCTGCGCGCTCGCCGCTGTCGGCATTCAGGCGCCGGTCACGGTGCTGAACCACGTCAACGCGCTGGCCGCCGGACTGGCCGCCACGCGCGGCGGACTGGAGCGGTTGATCCGCGTGTGGTATCTCGGCGACGGCATCGGTTTCGGACGCTATCCGCATTCGGGCGCGCCGTGGGAGGCCGGCCACTCCGTAGTCTCGCTCGATCCCAAGGAGCGCTATTGCGGTTGCGGCGGTGTGGGCCACCTGGAAGGCATTATGGGCAATCGCGCCATGCGCCTGCGTTTCCTGGATATGGAGCCCGAAGAAGTCTTTGCGGAAGCCAAGCACGGCGACACTCGTGCGGCCGATTTCGTCAAGCGCTGGCATCGCGCGCTGGCTGCCGCCACCGCCTCCATGGTGCACGCCGAAGGGCCGGGGCGATTCTATATCGCCGGGCCCAATGCCGATTTCGTCAACCTGGATATGCTGGGCCGCTATCTCATCGATATGGTGAAGATGAGCTCGCTGCAAGGGACCTTTTTCGAAATCGTGCCCACCAGCCACGATCTTTCGCTGATCGGCGCCGCAATTAGCAGCCGGGAGATAATGGCGGGGGGTTAGAACTCCCTATCGAAGGCGCACCGTGGACTCTGGGACCGGACCGCTCCCTTTGGCCACGGCTCTGTTGCGTTTCCGAGCGGTGCAGTAGTTATTCTTTGACCGCGGGCTTAGTCGCCTGCTTTCTTCGCGGACCCACATAGTGAAAGCGCACCAAGTAGATATTCTCGCCGCGGCCGTGCTTGGCTACTTTGAGTAGGTCGACCACGCCCAGAAACCCGGACTCGCGGGCCAGTTGCGGAGTGATGTCCGGAAACCCGATCGGCTCGATCGAGTCCACGATGATGGCGCCTTCCTCCATCGGGTAGCGGCCGCCTACCTTGACGTGCGGACGCTGCCAGATCCGCACGCTGCAGGTGATTTCGCCACGCCGTACGCCGTCTCGGAGCCGCTTGGTGAAGACCATAGGGCCATGTTATCGGACTTAATTGCCGGTTGGTTTCTGGACGCGGTCCACCACCAGATACTCCACCGGGCCTTTCTCAGGCGTCAACTTCAGTCCGAGTTGTTCCTGGACGGCCGCGTAGATGGTCGGCAGGGCGGTATCGGCGGGCGGGGGATTGGCGGGGTCGGTTGCACGCGACGCTGTATCCGGCATCCAATCCAGGCGGAAATTGTAGCGTCCATTGATCCCGGTTTTGTCGATCACCGGCCGGTCCACGCGCGCCGATAAGCGCTGGGCAAACTGGATCATGTCCGCGCCGCGCACCTCTATCCACATGGCACCCGTGCCTTTCGGATCCCCTCCGATGATCATCATGCCGCAAAGGTTCGGCGGAGGATCCTTCGGCCCGCGCGGTGCGGGCGGATGTGTCAGATCGATCGGCGTGCAGGCGCCTTCCGCGAGGCGCCGTTTTCAATCCGCTCTTCGCCACCGTCAAAGAGTACACCGGAAGCTGGCGCGTTTCGCGATGCACCTTGAGTTGGAAGCGCTCCTCGAGGAATGCTTGCAGCATCGGACCGCCCAGCATCTCCGTGCGCACGGGTCCATCGCCTTTGGCCTCCACGCTGTAACGTTCCGATTGCGCCCACGCCGGCGCGCCTTCAATGCGCAGCGGCGCCATCTTGATGCTGTTCCCATCGGCGAAGGTGCCGTACGCGTATTGCAGCATGCCTTGCAGAGTAGTGCAGGGCAGATCCAGACGGCCGGGCGACGGGCTCAGGTTGTTCGCTCGCGGCGGCTGATTCTCGCATCCGTTGTTGGGCTTCAGCGAAGCGACTTCAAATTGCGGCCGCTGCTGCGCGGGCAATGCGAGCGACATTACACTCGCAACCGTGCAAGCCAGGAAAGATCCCAGTGTCATCGCGCCCTCCTTTGCACCACACTCTAACACCACAGCGCCGGGATCCGCCGGTACCTCCTAAACTTTTAGTTGACAAGCTCTGCGGAGCGGGCGCATAATCCTAATAGTTTAGGAGGAAGCGTTGCCCAGACGCAAAAGTGCCGAGCAGGCCCTCACGCCGCTCGAGCTGGAAATCATGAACGCCCTGTGGGAGACGGGACCCGCCAACGTGCAGACGGTTCAGGCCCACATGCAGGGCCGCGACCTCGCCTACACGACCGTGCAGACGATGCTCAACATCCTGCACCGCAAGGGCAAGGTCAACCGCAAGCTGAAGGACCGTGCTTATGTATACCGCCCGGTGTTCAGCCGCCAGAAGGCCATTACGCAAGCGGTCGGCGAGGTGCTCGACCGCTTCTTTGGAGGCTCGGCCGATTCACTCGTGCTGAACCTGGTGGAAACCCGGCACCTGAGCCGGGAGAAACTCGCTCAGATTCAGAAGCTGCTCGATCAACCGCGGGAGGAGAAACATGGAAACGATTAGCCCGTCGCTGCTGACATTCCTGCTCAATTCGTTATGGCAGATTCCCGTGGCCGCCGCTGTGGCGGCCGTGACCTGCCGCCTGATGCGCCAGGGACCCGCCGGTTTCCGCCACGCCGTCTGGGTCACCGCCCTCGCAGCCGCTGTGCTGTTGCCACTGGCCAGCATCCGCGCGCCACAGACGGCTACGTCGTTGCAGTATTCGCCTGTGCTCGCCGATGCGCCAGCCTCCGTGCCGGCGGTTGCGCATGCCACCGCACAGCCTTTACCGGCGGCGCCCGGGTCCGCTCCGCGCACCATCTCCATCGCCGCTACCATCGCGCGGATGCTGCTCGGCGCCTATTTGCTCTTCGTGCTCTTGCGCATCGCCCGCCTGGGTTGGGCTTGCATCCGTACCGCCCGGATCCGCCGCGGCGCGGAGGCTCGCGAGATTTCTGTGCGTCTCGATCGCGTCCGCACGCGTTGCCAGGAAGCCTTCGGCCTGAGCGATGTCGAACTGCTCATCTCCCCGCGCATCTCCGGACCGGTGGCCGCCGGGCGCACCGTCATGCTGCCCGAATCGCTGCTCGCCGAGACCTCGGACGACGTGCTCACCTCCGCCATCGGTCATGAGATGGCTCATATCGCGCGCCGCGATTTCGCCTGCAATCTTCTTTATGAAGTTTTGCTCTTGCCCGTCAGCTTCCATCCCGCGACCTGGCTGATCCGCCGTGGCATCGAACGGACGCGCGAAATGGCCTGCGACGAGTTGGTCACCCGCCGGTTGATGGATGCCGGCGCGTATGCCCGCTCGATCGTCAGCATCGCCGCGCAGATGACCGCGCTGCCGCGGCCCGGCTACACCCTCGGCGTCTTCGACGGCGACATTCTCGAAGAGCGTATCCGCCGTCTGCTGGAGCGCCCCGCGGCCAGCCTGCAACGCGCGCGCCTGCTGTTCGCCGGTGGACTCGCAGCCCTGGCGCTCTGCGCTGTCTTCGCATCCACGATGGCCTTCACCGCGCGGGCGCAGGGCGCTGCCGGCGATCTGCTCAAGCGCGGGGAGCAAGCCTTCGATCGCGGCGATTACGCCACTGCTACCGCCGAATTTCAGGCCGCCGTCCGCTTCGAGCCGGACAACCTGGAGGCCAAGTTGTCGCTCGCCGGTGCGTTCATGGCGCAGTACGTTCCCGGCACCGATCCGTCCAGCCCGTTCCTCGCCGGCGCGAAGCAACAGTATCAGGACGTGCTCGCGCGAGATGCTTCGAATCGCAAGGCGCTCAAGAACATGATGATCCTCATGGCGACTAGCAGGCAATTCGCGGAGGCGCGCGAGTGGGCGCAGAAAGCCATTCAGGCCGATTCGACCTGCACGGAATGCTATTACACCGCCGGCTTCGTGGATTGGTCGATCACGTATCCCGACTACATGCAGGCGCGCGCGGCGGCCGGCATGCGCCCGCAGGATTCGGGCTTCATACCCGATCCGGGCCTGCGCGAGAATCTCCGCACGCAGCACGGCGGGCACATTGAAGATGGCTTGCGCATGCTGCAAGGCGCGCTTCAGCTTCAGCCGGTCTATTCCGATGCGATGGCATACATCAACCTGCTCTATCGCATCAAAGCGGCCATGGCCGACAACACCGCCGACTACACCGCGTTGACCGCGCAGGCCGACGATTGGGTGGGCCAAGCGCTCGATGCCAAACGCAAAGAGCACGCCGCGGCGCAAACCGGCGCGAGTCCCAATCGGTCCGCATCCACTTGGATGGCCACGCCACCTCCGCCTCCTCCTCCGCCACCGCCTCCGGGCCAGGGCGTGCCCGGCGGTGTGGGTGTTGGCGTGGCAGGCGGCGTCCGCGACGGTGTCCACCAACGCGTCGGTGTCGGTCAGGGTGTCGAGCGGATCCAAGTGGAAGGCAATATCCAGCAGGCGCAACTTCTGCGCCAGGTGCCGCCGGCCTATCCGCCGGCCGCGGCGCAGGCGGGCGTAAGCGGCACCGTTCGGTTGGGTGCCGTGATCGGTAAAGACGGCACGATCAAAAACCTCGAGGTCCTCAGCGGACATCCGCTGCTGATCCCGGCCGCCCTCGACGCCGTCAAGCAGTGGACCTACAAGCCGACGCTGTTGAACGGCGAACCCGTCGAGGTGCTCACCTCCATCAACGTCACCTTCAACGGGCGGTAAGCCTGCGTCCTACTCGGCCGGGCGGATACGGACGGCCTGCCCTCCGCCCGGCGCCATCTTTACGTGCAGCAGCGTCGAGGCATTCACCCGGCGCTCTTCCTTCACCGCATGCTTCGGATTCTCGGCCGCGTCCGGAGCGTCGGAATAAATCTCCGCGATGAACTCGCCGCGGCCCAAAAACTCCAGAGGCACATCCACATCGGTGGGCCGCCATCCCGTGATGCTTCCCACAAACCACTCGCGTCCATGCCGGCGCGCCACCGTCACCCACTCGCCTGGCCGACCCGCCACATGCGTTTCGTCCCACGCCGCGGGCGCCGCGCGGATGAATTCCATCTCCGGCGCGCCATTGTAAATCTCCGGGTAGTCCGAGACCATCTGCAGTGCGCTCTCGAACACCGCGTACAGCGCCAGCGCATGCGCGCGCGTCCCCTGCACCATGGGCTGCTGGTTGCGCGGCTCGAACTGCGCACGGGTAGCGTTGTTGAAGCCTCCGGGGGTATAGTCCATCGGACCGGCCAGCATGCGGGTGAAGGCCAGCGTGACATTGTGGTCGGGCGTCACACGCGCGCTCCACTTGTTGTACTCCGCGCCCATCACGCCCTCGCGCGTCACCAGGTTCGGCCAGGTGCGCCGTATGCCGTCAGGCTTGTAGGCGCCGTGAAAGTCGATCATCAGATGATGCTGGGCGGCCTTCTCGACCACGCGCCGGTAATAGTTCACCATCCACTGGTCGTCGCGATTCATGAAGTCGATTTTCACGCCCGCCACGCCCCATTTCTCGAACAACGGAAACACTTCATCCATCTGCCGCGCGATGTCGGTCCAGTGGGCCCACAGCCACACGCCCACGTTCTTTGATTTGGCATGCGCCAGGATTGCCGGCATGTCGATGTTCGGGTTGGTGCGCGTCAGGTCGCTGCCCGAATCGTTGGGACCGCTGCCGCGCGCCGCCCATCCGGCATCGATCAGCATGTATTCCAATTTGTCGGCTGCTGCAAAGTCGATGTAGTGGTTCATCGTCGCGGTATTCATGCCGGGCTTGAAACTCACGCCCTCCGCGTAGCTACCGCTCCACCAGTCCCACGCCGTCTTGCCCGGCTTGATCCATGACGTGTCGGCGATCTTCGACGGCGGATTCAGATTGATCACGATGTTGGATTCCAGCAAACGTCCCGGCTGCGCGCCGATCATCACCACACGCCACGGCGAACTCACCGGCGCCGCGGCGCTCACCGCGATGCCCGGATCTTCAGAGGCGGGCGCCAGCTTCGAGAATAGCGACCGCGCATCGCGCCCATTGTGCTGGAGATACATGCCCGCGTAATTTTCAATATCGGCTTCGGTGATTGCCACCCAGCCCACACCGGGCAACTCCGCCAACAGGGGCAGCGCCACCAAGTCGTCCTTGTGGATCGCGCTCAACGGCAGGTTGTGGTAGTTGTCTTCGTAAGACGTGCGGAAATTCTCCAGGATCAGAGGCCACGTCGAGGCGTCCTTGGCAAGCTGAAATTCGGTGCGCTCGCCGGTGAGCCGTACTTCGGTCAGGATCGGCTGCCGTGGAAGGATGTATCGGAAGGCCACGCCATCGTCGTAAGCGCGCGCTTCCACCGTCAACTTGCGATTCGGCCCGCGCGTCTCTTCCAGGTTCAGGGTGAGGCTATTGCACTGGTTGTGCACCGGGTTCGATTTGCCGTGCGGCATCGTGTACGTCTCGTCCACTGCGCCGGGCTTCGTATCCACGATGCGCATGGCTGTGCCCAACACCGGCTGATCCTGAACCTCCAGCGCCATCGTCGATCGAGTCAGCATCGGCCGTCCGTGGAAGCTCACGGAATAGGCAAGCTGACCATTGTCCGTCGTGAACGCCATCTCGATCGAGCCGTCCGGAGATTTGACGCTTTGTGCCATCGCCACCGCCGGGATCAGAGCAAGCAACAGGGGTCGCATGACAGACATCCTATCAGCCGGCACGCCGCCCTGTACGCCGGCGCGGGGGTAGTGTAGAGTGTCTGGACAGAATCCAAGGAGGCAACGTGAAACGGCGAATTGGATTGGTACTAGCAGCTTTCGCAGCATGTGCCGTCGGCATTGTAGTGGGTCGAGTCACCAGCGGATGGACTCCGCGGGTGGCCTTTGCGCAAACCGCCCCGGCGCCGCCACCCGCCGACGGCAAACTGCGCATCATCATCTTCGGCGCGCATCCCGATGACGCCGAATACCGCGGCGCAGGCGTCGCCATGAAATGGGCGCGCATGGGCCACCACGTCAAACTGGTCTCTGCGACGAACGGCGATATCGGCCATTGGGGTATGGCCGGCGGACCGTTGGCGCTGCGCCGCAAGAAAGAGGTGACGGAAGTCGACCGTCGGCTCGGCGTCTCGACCGAGGTGCTCGATATCCACGATGGCGAGATCTTGCCGACGCTCGAAAACCGCCGCATGATCACCCGCTTGATCCGCGAGTGGAATGCCGACGTGGTCATCACCAACCGGCCCAATGACTATCATCCCGACCACCGCTACACTTCGATTCTGGTGCAAGACTCCGCCTACATGGTGACGGTCCCGTTCTTCACTCCCGACGTGCCCGCACTCAAGAAGAATCCGGTCTTTCTCTATGCATCGGACCGTTTTCAACGGCCCAATCCCTTCCACGCCGATGTGGCGGTCGGCATCGACGACGTGATCGAGCCGACGCTTGATGCGCTGCTGGTGATGGAGTCGCAAATCCAGGAAGGCGGCGCGGACGGCCACGCCGGCCTGTACCCGGATGATGCGTCGGGACGCCAGCGCCGCACCGCGGAGGTCCGCCGCAATCTCGCCGCGCGTTATGCCCAACAGGCCGAGCAATACCGCGACGCGCTGGTGAGGTTCTACGGCGAGGAGAAAGCGAAGAGCTTCCACTATGCGCAGGCGTACGAACTTTGCGAGTACGGCCGGCAGCCTTCGCAGCAGGAGTTGAAGCAACTCTTCCCGTTCTGACCGGTCAGCGCGAGAATGGCGACTTGGGCGCCGAAGGCATCGGCGGGCTCTGCGGCATCTGCGGAGCCTGTGGCATTTGAGGCGCTTGGGGCATCCCCGGAGGCTGCGGAGCTTGTGGCATCGCTGGAGCTTGCGGTGTCGATGGTGCCTTCGGGAATGGCGGCATTGCCGGCATGCTGGGAGTTGGCGGAAGATTCGGCGGGGGTGGCGCACCAACCGGTTTATAATCCTGCGGAATCTGAAATTTCGAGGCTGGAGGCTCGCCTGCGACGGGGTTGACGCAATGGCACATCTGCTGCCCAAAGGGTCCGGTGACGCGCGTCAGCACCGGCAGCATCAATTGCGTGCTGAGCCAGACCTCCGCGACCAGCGGCTTCGGCGGAGGCGGCACCGGCGGCATGCCCGGCCCGCCTGGCGCACCCGGAACCTGCATCTGCGGCGGTT
>Ga0335085_10011538_pt1 | contig 13098 bp, 15 predicted proteins | sample Lox_Sample_45_FD_206712 | JGI IMG/M metagenome (GOLD analysis project Ga0335085, IMG submission 206712) | Soil microbial communities from Loxahatchee National Wildlife Refuge, Florida, United States - Lox_Sample_4.5 | ecosystem: Environmental > Terrestrial > Soil > Wetlands | place: USA...
CACGGCGCTGCGTTGGGACGGTTGCAGCAGACGTTGGGCCCGCTCAAGCATGATTGAACCTTAACGAATTCGTGTTCACGAAAGACGCCCCGGTACTGCCGTATTCGCCGGGTTCCGTGCTAACCTAGTTTGTCTCCGCCGAACACGGCGCCGCGGCGACCTTGAATTGTTCCATCCGATGGCCTGGTCCCCGGACCAAGAGACCGAGAACTTGCCCCAGATGATCGTCGGCAGACCTCCTAGCAAGACGCGACGGCCGCGGCCAGCGTCGCGCGCCATCGCGCTGGCCACCGCGGTCGCGACCACGCTGGGGAGCGTCCCCGTGCGGGCGCAGACCGGGTCCTCCGCCGGAATCCCGATGATTCGTGATGCGGAGATCGAGCAGTTGCTGCGCGACTACTCGCAGCCGATTCTGCGCGCCGCCGGCCTCACCAATCAAAACGTGCGCGTGGTCATCATCAACCGCAATGTGTTCAACGCTTTCGTTGTGGACGCGCATCGGATCTTCATTTTTTCCGGCGCGCTGATGCAATCGACGACGCCCAATCAAATCATCGGCGTTCTGGCGCACGAAACCGGACACATCGTCGGCGGCCACTTGTCGAAGATGCGCCAGGAGCTCGCCAACGCCTCCACCGCGGCGATCGTTGCCATGCTGCTCGGCGTCGGCGCCATAGTCGCGGGCGCGCGCTCCAACAGCATGGACATGGGCAATATCGGCGCCGCCGCGCTCAGCGCGCCGCAGGCGTACCTGCAGCACACGCTGCTCGCCTATCAGCGCGCCCAGGAAGAGCAGGCGGACCGCGCCGGGGTGCGTTTCCTCACCATGACCGGTCAGTCGGCAAAGGGCATGTACGACACGTTCAAGCGCTTTGCCGACGAAATGATGTTTACGGCGCCCTATATCGATCCTTACCTGCAAAACCATCCCATGCCCGCGGAGCGCATGGCGGCTTTGGCGGAACTGGTCAAGACGCCCTACTGGAACAAGAAGGACCCGCCCGAACTGCAATTCCGCCACGACATGATGCGGGCCAAGCTCTTCGGCTTTACCGAACGAGCGAGCACGGTTCTGCGGCGCTATCCCCTGTCGGACACCGGCATCCCGGCTCGCTACGCGCGCGCCATTGCCACTTATCGCTTCGGCAACCTGCGCTCAGGGCTCGAACAGATCGAAAGCCTGATCCAGGCGCTGCCCAATTATCCCTATCTGTACGAGCTTGAGGGTCAGGCCTTGCTCGAAAACGGTCATCCTGCCGAAGCGATCCAGCCGTTACGGCGCGCCGTTGAGCTTGCGCCGAATCCGGCTCTTATCCAAATCCTGCTGGCGCAGGCGCTCATCGCCACCAACAATCCCAAGCTGACGCGGGAAGCGGTCCCGATCCTCCGCGCGGCTCTGATCAAGGAACCCGAATCCGGCGACGCCTACGAGCAGCTCGCCATGGCGTACGGGCACGCCGGTAATTTTGCCGAGGCCGATCTCGCCTCGGCGCAGGCCGCCTTTGCCCGCGGCGACAACAAGACCGCCCGCGAACTTGCGGCGCGTGCAAAAATGCGATTCCCGGTCGGATCGCCCGGCTGGGTAAGAGCCGACGACATCGTCGCATTCAACAAGGGAAAGAGCCCTCTGCTGTTTGGCCAATGATCACAACAAAGGAACTGGCAATGACCTCGAAAGCGTACCCGGCAATACTGATCGCGGCCGCGATGCTTGTGGCGTTGCCGGCTGCGGCGCCGGCACAGGCACAGACTTTTTCCGCCGCCCAGCGCGAAGAAATCGGCACCATCGTCAAGGATTACCTGCTCCATCATCCCGAGGTGATGCAGGACGTCATGGCGGAGCTGGAGAAACACCAGCAGGCGGCCGAGGCCGAGAAGCATCGCGCGGCAGTCATCGAGAACAACGCCACGCTGTTCAGTTCGCCGCACCAGGTGGTGCTGGGCAATCCGCACGGCAACGTCACCATGGTCGAGTTCTTTGACTACAATTGCGGCTTCTGCAAGCGGGCGCTGCCCGACATGTTGAGCCTGCTGAAGACAAATCCGAATCTAAAATTCGTTCTCAAGGAGTTCCCGGTCCTCGGCGAAGGTTCAGTCGAGGCCGCCCAAGTCGCTGTCGCCGCGCGCATGCAGGATGTTACGGGCAAGAAGTACATCGAGTTTCACCAGAAGCTTCTGGGCGGCCGCGGTCCGGCCGATCGAGCGCGCGCGCTCGCAGTTGCCAAGGAAGTCGGCTTCGACATGGGTCGCATCGAGAAGGACATGCACAGCGACGAAGTGAAGAAGACGATCGACGAAAGCATGCGGCTTGCCGACGCGCTCGGCGTCAACGGTACGCCGAGCTATGTGGTGGGCGGCGAAGTCGTCGTCGGCGCCGTCGGGCTTGCGTCGTTGAAGGAAAAGCTCGCGGCCGCGCACAAATAGCGGCTTTCGCGGCGCCGGCTTCATCGCCGCATTTCGGTGGCCCGCTGCCGTTGGCGCAAGCGCGGGCAGATTTCGTTGCGCCGGCGTGGTCGCTTGGGCGTCGGGTCCGGCCCACCCGGGCGCGGGCAAGCGGTGGCGAGCGGCGCCCGGCAAGTCCCCCCGCTGAGCACGGGTTGCCCCGGCTTCCCCTTTGCTGATGCGTTCCCTATAACGGGCGCGACACGGCCGGGCTGCGCGCCCGCGCCTGCCATCCAGGAACAGCTGGCGACATGTCGAAGACCGTCTACGTCATCAATGGACCCAATCTCAATCTGCTCGGCACGCGCGAGCCGGAAATATACGGACGGGCGACGCTTGCCGACGTCGAGAAGCTGTGCCGCGCGACCGCGGAGCGGCACGGTCTCACGGTGCAGTTCCACCAATCGAACCATGAGGGTGAGATCATCGGTTGGATACAGAAGGCGCTGTCCGACAAGGCGGCAGGACTGGTCATCAACCCGGCGGGCTACACTCACACTTCCGTTGCCATCCTCGACGCGCTCGCTGGCATGGATTCGCCGATCGTCGAAGTCCATATCAGCAACGTCCACGCCCGCGAGTCATTCCGGCGCCGCTCCTATGTCTCGCAGGTCGCGCGTGGCGTGATTTGCGGTTTCGGCATCGACGGCTATGCACTCGCCATTACGGGTCTTGCCGCCATGATCGGCGCCGAGGCTTGATCGTGGCGCGCAAGCCCGGGAGTCCGCCGATGCCCAAGACGCCCGCCATCGATCACGATGCGATCCGTGATCTGGCCAAGCTGCTCGACGAGACCGGCCTCACCGAGATCGAGGTGCAGCGCAACGGCACGTTGATCCGCGTGGCGCGAAATCTACCGCCGCCGACGGCGCGAACGCAGCCGGTGCAAGGGCCGGGCGTCGCCGAGACCATCACGGCGCCGGTCGCGGTACCGATCGAGCCGACGGAGCATCCCGGGCTGGTTGCCTCGCCGATGGTCGGCACCGCGTATGTTGGACCGACGCCGGGAGCGCGGCCGTTCGTCGAGGTCGGCAGCCAGGTGAAGACGGGTGAGACGCTTATCATCATCGAAGCGATGAAGACGATGAATCAAATTCCCGCACCGCGCTCCGGCACCGTGATCCAGATCCTGGTCGAGGACGGCCAACCGGTCGAGTATGGCGAGCCGCTGATGATCATCGAGTGACACCGATGGCGAACAAGTCCCGCGCGGCCGGCAAATGACAGACTCAACCCGCTTGTCGCCGATCGCCGGCCGCCAACCGCTGCGCTGAGCCGCCGAATGTTCGACAAAATACTCATTGCCAATCGCGGGGAGATCGCGCTGCGCGTGTTGCGGGCGTGCAAGGAACTCGGCATCCCGACAGTGGCGGTGCACTCGACCGCCGATGCCGATGCCATGCACGTGCGGCTCGCCGACGAGAGCGTCTGCATTGGGCCGCCGGCAGCCAAGGACAGCTACCTGAACATTCCCGCGCTGCTGGCCGCGTGCGAGATCACCGGTGCCGATGCCGTGCATCCGGGTTATGGATTTCTCGCCGAGAACGCCCGCTTCGCGGAAATTCTGGCCGAGCATAACGTGCAGTTCATCGGCCCGCGTCCCGAGCACATTCGTCTGATGGGCGACAAGATCGCGGCCAAACGCGCCGCGATCGAGCTCGGGATGCCGACGGTAGCCGGCTCGGCTGGCGCCGTCGGCTCCGACGCAGAGGCAGAGCGCGTGGCGCGCGACGTCGGCTATCCAGTCATGCTCAAAGCTGCGGCCGGCGGCGGCGGCCGGGGCATGAAGGTCGTCCGCAGCGCGAGCGATCTGGCTTCGGCGCTTGCCATGGCGCGCGCCGAAGCCGCCGCTGCGTTCGGCGACGACACGCTTTACCTCGAGAAATATCTCGAACGGCCGCGGCACATCGAGATCCAGGTCCTCGGCGACGGCAAGGGCCGAGCCATCCATCTCGGCGAACGCGACTGCTCGCTGCAGCGTCGGCACCAGAAAGTGTGGGAGGAAGGCCCCTCCCCGGCACTCAACGCCGCCGCACGCGACCAGATCTGCGAAACCGTCGCCGGAGCCATGCGCGACATCCAATATCTCGGTGCCGGCACTGTCGAGTTCCTCTACGAGGACGGCAGGTTCAGCTTCATCGAGATGAACACCCGCATTCAGGTGGAACATCCGGTGACCGAGATGATCACCGACATCGACCTCGTGGCCGAGCAAATCCGGGTTGCCGCCGGCAACGACCTGGCGTTGCGACAATACGACGTCAAGTTCCACGGCCACGCCATCGAGTGCCGGATCAATGCCGAGAACCCGGTATCGTTCCGCGCTTCACCCGGCAAGATCGTGCACTATCATCCGCCGGGCGGGCTGGGCGTGCGCATCGATTCCGCGGTCTACCACGGCTACGCCATTCCGCCGTTCTACGATTCGCTGGTCGGCAAGCTGATCGTCCACGGCAAGACTCGCGGCGAATGTCTGATGCGCCTCAATCGCGCGCTCGACGAATTCGTCGTCGACGGCATCGAAACCACGCTGCCGCTGTTTCGCGCCTTGGCGCGGGAAGCGGACATCATCGACGGCGACTATCACATCCACTGGCTGGAAGAGTTCCTGGCCCGCGGCGCGATGGAGCAGTAGCCGTTTACGCCGGCAGGCGTTCGGCACTCGCCTTCACCGTGTCGGCAAGGAGCCGGCCGACCAGCGCCGGGATGTACGGCTTGGCGACGAAGAACGAGCCCGGTACACGCACTGGCGAATGAAGCAAGTTGGCATGCCCGGACGCGTAGACAACAGGCAAATGCGGAAGGAGCTGGCGCGCGCGATCGGCCAGGACCATGCCGTCCATGCCGCCGGGCAGATTGACGTCGGTGAACAGCACGTCAACCGGCGCCGAACTGAGATGCTGCAGCGCATCCGCCGCGTTCGTCACCGCAGACACGATGAAGCCCTGCTCGACCAGCACTTCGGTCACCCAGTCGCTGATGAGAGGTTCATCCTCGACGACGAGCACATGGATCGGCCGGGTCGATTCGGCGAACGCTGCCATGACGATTTTTGACCCTGGTGCTGCGCCGTAACGCGACATGGGACAACCGGTTCAAGCTGGTGAAAATTTTAGCCAATCTGCGGTTTACGAATATTTAAGGCGGTGCCACGCCGGGGCCCGTGCGGCCTGCAGGTCGCACCGAGGCCGGAGCGTACCCCCGCCCTTGAAAGAGCCGCCTGCTGTTCGCTAAACGACATTCATGGCAAGCCGCGAGTCCGCGCTCGTCGATATCACGCCGGAAGTGCTGCTGAAGGCCTATGCCTGCGGCATCTTTCCCATGGCGGAAAACGCCGATGACCCGGCGCTCTACTGGATCGAGCCGGAGCGGCGCGGCATTATCCCGCTCGATCGGTTCCATGTGCCGAGCCGCCTCGCCCGTACCGTGCGCTCAAACCGTTTCACCGTCGTTGTCGACCGCGATTTCGATGCCGTCCTCGACGGCTGTTCACAGCCGATGCCAGGACGCACCCGCACCTGGATCAATGGCCGCATCCGCAAGCTCTACCGCAGGCTCTTTGAGCGCGGCGATTGTCATACCGTGGAGGCTTACGAAGGCGGCGTGCTGGCGGGTGGCCTCTACGGCGTGAGCCTCGGACGCGCGTTTTTCGGCGAAAGCATGTTCCACCGCTCCCGCGACGCGTCCAAGGTTGCCCTCGTGCACTTGGTGGCGCGGCTCAAGGCCGGCGGTTACCGGCTCCTCGACACCCAATTCGTCACCGAACACCTGCGCACGTTTGGTGCCGTCGACGTTTCGCGGCCCGTTTATCACAAGCTGCTCGACGCCGCGTTGGTCGGCGAAGGTGATTTTGCTGCGCTCGCGGTTGACCGACCGATCGCCGGGGGGGTCGTGCTCGCCCGCCTCGCCGCCACGTAAGCCGGGATTATTGCGGCCGCGCTCCGACAGCCGCAGGTGCCGGTTGGCGGGCGGGCGAATTCCGCCGCGAATGCGACGACGCGCGCGGCGGCGGCACGGCGGCGGGCGCGGGCTCAACGGCAGGCTCAGCGACCTTGATCGGCGAGGCGCAATCGGTCAGCCAGACGTCGTAGATCGGATGCTCGACGGCATGCAGACCGGGACTCGCCGCGAACATCCAGCCCGAGAAGATGCGCTTGACCTCGCCCTGAAGCGTAACCTCGTCAACCTGGACAAAAGCGTCCGTGTTGGTTGCCTCGGTCGGCGGCCGCGTGTAGCAGACGCGGGCGCTGACGCGCAGCGCGCCGAACTGCACCGTTTCGCCGATCGCCGCATCAAAGGAGGTGATGCGGCCGGTGATCTTGTCGAGCCCGGCAAAGACCGCGCGGGAATTTTCGATCTTCTGCGTCGGCATTTCGGTAACCACCGCGTCATCGGGTTGCGGCGCAGCGTCCGTAGGCTGCGGCGGCGGATTGGCAAGCGGAGGCAGATGCGCGTCCTGAACGGCAGGCGGCGGTTGCGGCGGCCTCGCGGTGGGTCCAGCAGCCGGCGGGGCCATGGTCGCTCCGGGGGGCGGCGGCAGGGGCTGCACCTGGATCACTGATGGCGGCGGCCCCGCAGACGGCGGCGGGAACGGAGATTGCCTGGGCGACAGGCCCAGTGGCTGCTGAGGTTGCGAGTCGCTCGGCACACTTGCTGGCGGCCGGGGCGGGGAATCGCCAAAAATGGCCCCCAATTGCGCCCGAGCGGATCCCACCAGGAACATTCCGCCGAGCACACTCAGAAGGACGGCGAAACCGAGCCTGCACATGCGGGGCCGCGCTCGCATCAAGCGGATCATCAGGTCCGGCCCCGTTAACATGGCGAATGCGGCGAAAGCAGGGATCGGGGGCGAGAGCGATCGATGCTCAGACGATCTTTCGCTCCACGCCCAGCCGCCTAGCCGCCGGGCGTCCAGGGCTGATAATCGCCGGTCGCTTTCGGGCGACGGCCCTGTGCCAGGGTCGAGCCGCGCGGCCGTTGGGCGTTCGGCGTCCCAGTCGGGTTTGGCCGGTGCGGCTTCTCCCAAGGGTGAGGTTTTGTCTTGTCCTCGGTCGGCGGCATGTCGACGATATGATGCAACCAGCCATGCCAGCTCGGCGGCACGGCGGAGGCCTCCGCGATCCCATTGTAGACTACCCAGCGCCGCTCGATGCCCAGCGTCGGATCGATCCGGCCGTTCCTGGTGCGGTAATAGCGATTGCCGAATTCGTCCTCGCCGACGAATTCCCCATACAAGCGCGTCCAGAGCTGGGTGCCGAATGTCTGGCCGTTCCACCAAGTGAAGAAGCGCAGCAGAAAGGACTTCATCGCCGATCGCCCGGACGCTCTCGTTGCATTACGGCGGCGTTGATGCCATTTCAGGTTGGTGCTGTCCAGCAAACCCGGGCCGGGGACCGCAGGACGGCGCAACCGTTCGTGGATACAGCTGAACGGGGTGGCGCGAACGCGATCCCTCATGTGGCAGACGGCTCTCCGCCAAGTGCAAGGCAGATTTGCAGACCTGCTACCGGCTGGGATCAAGTGGGCGGTGGCGGCGGGTCTGCTCGTCGGCGTCGCGGTCCTCGCCCTGATCCTGCATGCCGCGGCACTCGCCTTAGCGACTCGTCTCGTTGGCGACCGTCGGCGTTTCCTTCAGACGTTCCTCGCCGCTACCAAGGGCCCTACCCGGCTGGCGATCCTGCTCGTGGCATTGGCCGCGGCGTTGCCGGCGACGCCTCTTAGCCCCGACGCCCGGGACGCGCTGGCCCGGCTCTTGGCTCTGGCGACGATTTGCCTGTTGGGCTGGATCGCGTCCACCGTTTTGCACATCGCTGCCGGCCTCTACCTCGCGCGGTTCCGCATCGATGTCGCCGACAATCTGCAGGCGCGCAAGCACGTCACGCAGGTTCGCATTCTCGTGCGCATGCTCGACGTCATGATCGGATTGGCTACCGTCGGGCTTGCGCTCATGACCTTCGACGCCGTGCGGCAATACGGCGTCACCCTGTTCGCGTCGGCCGGCGTCGCCGGCATCGTCGCGGGGCTGGCGGCCCGGCCCGTGCTGACCAACTTTCTTGCCGGCGTGCAGATTGCGGTCGCGCAACCGATCCGCATCGACGATGCCGTCGTCGTCGAAGGCGAGTGGGGCAACATCGAAGAGATAACGTTCAGCTACGTCGTCGTCAGGTTGTGGGATTGGCGGCGCCTGGTCGTTCCGCTGAGCTATTTCATCGAGAAGCCGTTCCAGAACTGGACGAGGACCGGCGGCGAGCTGATCGGCACCGTGTTTCTCTATGTCGACCACACGGCGCCGATCGAGGCAATCCGCGCAAAGCTCGGCGAAATCGTCTCGCACTCCGAATTGTGGGATCGCAGGACGGTCAACCTGCAGGTTACCGACTGCAAGGAGACGACCATCGAAGTGCGCGCCCTGGTGAGCGCAAGCAGCGCCTCGGCAGTATGGGATTTGCGCTGCGAAGTGCGGGAAAAACTCATCGATTTCCTGCAACGGCAGCACCCGACGGCGTTGCCGCGGCGGCGCTACGAGGCGATCGAGCAAACCGGCGCGCCGCAGGCGCCGGCGAACGAAGTCGGCGCCGGGCCCGGCGGCTGACGCCTCACCACCAGCGCTCCGGCGCAAACTGCCCGGCGGCCTGCTCGACGACCGCACCGAGCGCGAACAAAGCTTCCTCGTCGAACGGCCGCCCGATGAGCTGCAGACCGAGCGGCAGACCCTGATCATCGAGCCCGGCGGGCACGGAGATTCCCGGCAATCCGGCCATGTTCACGGTCACCGTGAATATGTCGTTGAGGTACATCTCGACCGGATCGACGCGGCCTTTTTCCCCGACGGCAAAGGCCGCGGACGGCGTCGTCGGCGTCAGGATGGCATCGATGCCGCCGGCAAAGCACGTTTCGAAGTCGCGCTTGATCAGCGTGCGGACTTTCTGCGCCCGCAGGTAATAGGCGTCGTAATAGCCGGCGGAGAGCACATAGGTGCCGATCATGATGCGCCGGCGCACTTCCCTGCCGAAGCCTTCTGCCCGCGTACGCTCATACATCTCGATGACGTCGCGGCCGGGAACGCGCAGGCCATAGCGCACGCCATCGTAGCGCGCGAGATTGGAAGAGGCCTCCGCCGGCGCGACGATGTAGTAGGCCGCAAGCGCATGCGCGGTGTGCGGCAGCGAAATGTCGACCACTACGACGCCCGCGTCCTTAAGCCATTGAACGCCGCGCTGCCACAGCGCCTCGACCTCGGCAGGCAAGCCGGGGATCCGATATTCCCGAGGAATGCCAATGCGCATGCCTTTGACCGAGGCGCCGACAGCTCGTTCGTAATCGGGCACCGGGCGGTCGGCGCAAGTTGCGTCGCGCGAATCGTGACCCGCCATCGAGCGCAGCAAGATCGCGCAATCGCGGATGGTGCGGGCAAACGGCCCCGCCTGATCGAGCGATGAGGCAAATGCGACGACGCCCCAGCGCGAACAGCGGCCGTAGGTCGGCTTGAGCCCGACGATGCCGCAAAACGCAGCCGGCTGTCGGATCGAGCCGCCGGTATCGGTGCCGGTGGCGCCGACGCACAGGCGCGCGGCAACCGCCGCCGCCGATCCCCCCGACGAGCCGCCCGGCACCAGCTTGACGTCAGCACCGCGCCGCCGCCACGGCGACACGACAGGACCGAAATAGGAAGTCTCGTTCGACGAGCCCATCGCAAACTCGTCATTGTTGAGCTTGCCGAGCAGCACCGCGCCGTCGCGCCACAGATTCGCGGTGACCGTCGATTCGTAGGTGGGTACGAAGTTCGCCAAAGTATGCGAGCACGCCGTGGTCCGCACGCCGGCGGTGCAGAACATATCCTTGACGCCTAGCGGCAGCCCCTCGAGCGGCCCGCCGTCCCTTTGCGCCAGCCGGGCATCGGCAGCCCGCGCCATGTCGCGGGCGCGCGCCGGCGTCTCCAGCACGAAAGCGTTGAGCGCGCGCGCCTTCTCTACGGCGGCAAGATGCGCATCGGTCAGTTCAACTGCAGAAAATTGTCTTTTGCGCAGCGCATCGCGCGCCTGCGCCAGCGTGAGCGACGTGAGATCGGTCATTCAGCCGCGGGATCGTCGCAGGCAAACTTGTCTTTGCCCGCGGCCTCGCTCACGTGCTCGTCCTTCGTCTCGGTATCCTGGATCGGCGGCGGCTCGCCGGCATCGGCAAGAAATGGCGGCTGTTCGACGAGAAAACCGTCCGGCGTGATCAGACCGCGTCGTTGCAGATAGGCGAACCAGAGCGCGTCTTGTTCACAGGCGAGGCACATTTATTCCACCCTATTCCACCACTTTCGGCACGACAAAAAAATGATCTTCCCGCTCGGGTGCATTCGCCAGGATCGCATCGGCGATACCGCCGCCGGTCGCTTGGTCCTTGCGCATCTTCATCGCCATGGGCGTCACCGAAGTCATCGGCTCAACGCCGGTCACGTCGACCTCCGCGAGCCGCTCGACGAAGCTCAGCATCGCATTGAGCTCGTTGCGAAGATCCTCGATCTCGCCTTCGGCGACCGCCAGCCGCGCAAGATGCGCGACCCGGCGCACGGTTTCGGCATCGACAGACATGCCTGCCTCACCAAGCATCCCGATCAGCAATTGCGGCAGGTATAGCAAAGGACGGGTTTTGCGCCAACCGCCATGCGAGAACCCCCCGGTGTCTGCTACTTCGGGCCGCGCGTGCCAGCGGCCTAAAGCATGATCCCGAAAAGTGGACGCCGGTTTTCGGAAAAGATCATGCTTCACCAATAAGCTAGAGTGGTCCGCCGATTCGACGAAAAGTCATCCCGCTCTAGCCGCATCGGCCCGGCCGAACGGGCGTTGCCCGCTTGCCGTCGTGCGCTTAGCTTCACGGCGTGAAACCCTCGATGACGCCGGTTCATATCGTCGGCGGCGGCCTCGCCGGCTGCGAGGCCGCCTGGCAGCTTGCCCGCCGCGGCGTGCCGGTCGTGCTGCACGAAATGCGCCCGGTTCGCTCGACCGCCGCGCATAGAACCGGCCAACTCGCCGAACTCGTCTGCTCGAACTCGTTCCGCTCCGACGATGCGCAAGCCAGCGCCGTCGGGCTCCTGCACGCGGAGATGCGCGCCATCGGATCGCTGGTGATGCAGGCGGCCGACGCCCACAAGCTGCCCGCGGGTGGAGCATTGGCCGTCGACCGCAACGGTTTCGCCGCCGCGATCACGGCAACGCTCGAAGCCGAGCCGCTCATCGACATCGAGCATGGCGAGGTCACCGCCCTGCCGCCCGATTGGGACAGCGTCATCGTCGCTACCGGGCCCCTCACCTCGCCCGCACTCGCCGCAGCGATCGGCAATCTGACCGGCGAAGCAGCGCTGGCATTCTTCGACGCCATTGCCCCGATCGTCCACCGCGATTCGATCGATTTCGGCATCGCCTGGTTCCAGTCGCGCTACGACAAGGCCGGACCGGCCGGAACGGGTGCCGATTACATCAATTGCCCGCTCACCCGCGCGCAGTATGACGACTTCGTCGCTGCGCTCGTCGCCGGCGAGAAGGTTGCATTGCGCGATTTCGAGGCGACGCCCTATTTCGACGGCTGCCTGCCGATCGAGGTCATGGCCGAGCGCGGGCGAGAGACGCTCCGGCACGGGCCGATGAAGCCGTTCGGCCTGACCAATCCTCATGAACAGGCGGCGAAGCCCTACGCCGTCGTGCAACTGCGTCAGGACAACAGACTCGGCACTCTGTTCAACATGGTCGGGTTTCAGACCAAGCTGAAGCACGGCGAACAGGTGCGCATCTTTCGTACCATTCCCGGCCTCGTCCACGCGGAGTTTGCCCGGCTCGGCGGGCTGCACCGCAACACCTTTCTCAACTCGCCCAAACTGCTCGACGAAACGCTGCGGCTCAAGGCGATGCCGCGGCTGCGCTTTGCCGGCCAGATCACCGGCTGCGAGGGCTACGTCGAATCGGCTGCGATCGGCCTTCTCGCCGGCCGATTCGCAGCGGCCGAGCGCCGTGGCGAGCGGCCGCTTCTGCCGCCGCCAACGACGGCGCATGGGGCGCTAATTGGCCATATTACCGGCGGCCATGTCGAGACCATCGACCCGGGTCCCCGCTCATTCCAGCCGATGAACGTCAATTTCGGCTTGTTTCCGCCGCTGGCCCGGGCCACCGGCCGCGCCATAAGGAAACCGGCGCTCTGCGCCCGCGCCTTGGCCGATCTCGCGGCGTGGCTCGGGGCCGCCTTGCCGCACGCGGCCGAGTGATCGTGCTAGAAGCCACGCCATGAATGAGCAGGCGGAACTCGGCGACAGATGGCGCAGCGCCGTCCTGCTCAAGCGCGACGTCTTTTCGACGATCGAGCGGGGCCATTTCCGGACCGAGACCGGCGAGCTTGAAGCGGTGCTGCGCCGCCTTGACGAAGTTCCGTGGTGGAGCCGCGGACTGGCGCACGTGCTGTTCCGCCGCGAACGCCGCGCGCTTGCCGTCGCCGGTCCCCTCGGCGTCGGCCCGCCGCTCCTTTTTGCCGGGCGCCGCATGCTGGTGCGCGGCTGGATCGACGGCGTGCCGCTGCATATTGCCAAGCCCCACGGCGACGCCGCCTACTTCCGCTCGGCCGCTGCGAATCGGCCGGCGAGAAGGCCGATCGCAGCCGATTCGACGTAGCCCTCGCAGCCGG
>Ga0335085_10011539_pt1 | contig 13098 bp, 12 predicted proteins | sample Lox_Sample_45_FD_206712 | JGI IMG/M metagenome (GOLD analysis project Ga0335085, IMG submission 206712) | Soil microbial communities from Loxahatchee National Wildlife Refuge, Florida, United States - Lox_Sample_4.5 | ecosystem: Environmental > Terrestrial > Soil > Wetlands | place: USA...
GGCCGAGGCCGGCATCCCCGCCTTCACCTACCCCGAGCAGGCCGCTGCCCCGCTCGGGCAGATCGCGCGGTGGGCGGAATGGCGGGCCCGGCCCGCGGGCCACGTCGTGACACCCCCCGGCATCGATCCGGGCCGCGGCCGGGCGGCGGCGAACAAGGTACTGGCCGACCAGCCCGGCGGCGGCTGGGCCGACGCTGGGGCGGCCGCAGAGCTCCTCGCCGCCTACGGCATCCCTGCGGCCCGGTCCCGCCTGGTCCGCACCCCGGCCGAGGCCGCGGCCGCCCAGGCCGAACTGGGCGGGCCGGTCGCGGTCAAGATCGCCGCGGCCATCCACAAGAGCGACGTCGGCGGCGTCGCCCTCGGCATCGACAGCCCGCAGGCGGCCGCCGAGGCGGTCACCGCAATCCGCGCCACCCTGGCCGAAGCCGGCATCGCCGAGCACGCTGGGGAATTCCTCGTCCAGGAGCAGATACGCGACGGCGTGGAAATGATCGTCGGCGTGAGCCACGATCCTGCCTTCGGGCCCCTGGTGCTGGCCGGCCTCGGCGGCACCACGGTCGAGGTCGTTGGCGACGTGGCGGTGCGCATCACCCCGCTCAGCAACACCGACGTGGACGAGATGCTCCGCTCGCTGCGCTCCTACCGGCTGCTCACTGGCTACCGTCAGACCCCGCCGCTGGACGTGGCCGCCTTCGCCGAACTGCTGCACCGGGTCAGCAACATGGTCGAGGACATCCCCGAGATCGCCGAGCTGGACCTCAACCCGGTATTCGTCCGCGAGCACGGCGCCGTCGCCGCCGACGTCCGCATCCGCCTCACCGGTTAACCGGTGAGGCGGCCGCACCGCCGGTGAGGCGGCCGCACCGCCGACGCGGCGGCCGGGCGACCAGCCGCAGCACGACCCAGAATTCCGGGCCGACACTGACCGCACGGTAAGCCCGTGCCGCATTATGCCGGGACCTACCGGCATCAGCAGCGATGGCACTCGCCAGAGCGGGCGGCTAGCCAGGACCGGGGCCGCGCAGATCGTCTTCCGAGCCGCCCGGATCGGGGCCGCCCAGCGTATCCCCCGCACCGTCCGGGGTGCGGCCGCGCAGATCGTCTTCCGACCCGCCCGGATCGGGGCCGCCCAGCGTATCCCCCGCACCGTCCGGGGTGCGGCCGCGCAGATCGTCTTCCGACCCGCCCGGATCGGGGCCGCCCAGCGTGTCCAGCGCTTCCTCCGCAGGTTCCGGGCCGCTCATGTGAGGTGCCATCGTCTTCTCCCTGGGTAGAGCGTGCCCTGCCGGGCACGGCCAGTGTCTGTTTCGTATTCGGCGGGGTGAGATAGTGGGCCCGGTTGAGGCCCGGCCGTTCGCCGCGGCCAGGGTCGGCATCTCCAGATCGACCAGCCGCTGCATCACGCAGCGCCCCTCGCTGAAGGCGCGGTCCCACCGCGCGGGCCTGGTGATGTCGCCCAGGCTCGGCACAGCGGCCCCGGTCCGGCTCATGCGCTAAGTGTCGCTCCGTCCCGGGCCACCGCACACCCGTCACGGCGGATAATTCTCGCCGGGCGCCCCGGCCCGCGCTGGTTCAACTCCAGTAGCATGCTGTAATGCGACGCGCGGCCGGTGCACCGCTGCGGCTGTTCAACACGCTGAACGGCAATGTTCAGGAGTTCGCTGCTCTTCAGCCCGGTGCGACGCGCGTGTACACGTGCGGCCCCACCGTGTACGCCCACCAGCACATCGGCAACATGCGCTCCTACGTCTTCGCGGACACGCTGCGGCGCGTGCTGGAGTGGAAGGGGCACGAGGTCGTCCACGTCATCAACATCACCGACGTCGGTCACCTGACGTCGGACATGGACGAGGGCGACGACAAGCTCGAGCTCGCTGCCAGGCGCGAGCATCGCTCGGTCTGGGACATCGCCGCCTACTACACCGGCATCTTCCTGCATGACCTCGAAGAACTCCGCGTCCGTACGCCGTCGGCCTGGGCCCGGGCGACCGATCACATCGCGGAGATGATCGCGTTCGCGCGTGTCCTGGAGGAGAAGGGTTACGCCTACGAGCTCGGGGCCGGGCTCTACTTCGATACGGCCAGGGTGCCCGATTACGGAAAGCTGGCCCGGCTCAACCTGGCGGGCCTGCAGGAGGGGGCACGCGTCGCACCAGTTCCCGGCAAGCGCCATCCGGCCGACTTCGCGCTCTGGCGCGCCTCCCCCCGGGACGCCCAGCGCCTGATGGAGTGGGATTCCCCCTGGGGAAAGGGCGCTCCCGGCTGGCACCTGGAGTGCTCCGCGATGAGCATGAAGTACCTCGGCGCACGCTTCGACCTGCATACCGGGGGTATCGACCACATCCCCGTCCATCACACCAACGAGATCGCCCAGAGCGAGGCGTTCCTGGGCGGCCCGTGGGTGCCGTTCTGGATGCACAACGAGTTCGTCAAGCTCGGCGAGGCGAAGATCTCCAAGTCGAAGGGCGGCACCCTCCTGCTGGAGGACCTGCAGCGGCAGGGCTTTCACCCGCTCTGCTACCGGTACCTGCTGCTCGGTTCCCGCTACCGCAGTCACATCGAATTCAGCTGGGACGGGCTCAGCGGAGCGCAGGTGGCCCTCCGCCGACTGCTGGAACGGATCCGCGGGCGCGTGCCGGCCGCTGGCCGGCCGCTCAGCTACGACGAGGCGGCCGGCCAGCTCGATGACGCCGGGCGGGCCTACCTCACCCGGCTCGACGAGGCCGTCTCCGCCGACCTCAATACGGCCCGGGCGATCGCCGTCCTCACCGAACTTTCCCGCGACCCGGCCATCACCGCCGGGAACCTCGCCATCCTCGTCGCGGCCGCGGAGGCCGTGCTCGCGATCGGCCTCCTCGACCTCGTCCCCGGCGACCTCGAAGCCACGGCCGCCGGGACCATTGTTGAGCGGGACGAGGTGGAAATACTGCTCCGCGAGCGCGCGGAGGCCCGGCATCGCGGCGACTTCGCGGCCGCCGACGATATCCGGCGCAGTCTGGATCAGGCGGGGATCGAGCTGCGCGACACCCCGGGCGGGACGGTCTGGAAGCCCCGCCCCGCGGCGTCCGGCCGCCCTGTCCGCGACGATGGCTAGCCGCCCTGCGCCGGCGGACGTGCTGCGGAAGAGCCGGAGGGCGGATCGGTGTGCAGGAGCTTCTGGGCGAGCAGGCTGGGCGTGGCGCCCCCACCAGACGCGGGCAGGCGATTTTCGGTCGTTCAGTGCCGCAGCGGGCGGCGGATTCTGGCCGCGAAGAGGTCGCGGAGGCTCACCACGCCGCAGACCTCGCGGCCATCGACGACCGGGAGGTGGCGGAATCCGTTCAGGAGCATGATCTGGGCTGCCTCTTCAATGGACGTGTCCGGGCTGGCCGACTGCGGGTCGCGGGTCATCCATTCCGATACCGCTGATGCGGAAAGATCCTCCCCGGACGCGGCGGCGCGCAAGACATCGCGCTCGGTGAGGATCCCGGCCAGGAATGGCCCCTGCATGACGACGGAGGAGCCTACGTTAGCCGCCGCCATGCCCGCGGCCGCTGCCGCCACCGATGTGTCGGGCGTGGTCGCCGCGACACGTGTGTTCATCAGATCCCGGAGCACCGTCACGGTCATCGTGCCAGCGTGCCGCGGCCGCTCAGTCACTGCCCCCGACCTCATCCAGCTCGGCGTCACGGTGCGGTGTCGCCGGCCCGGCCAGCTCCTCGGAGAGCATCCGCCACAGCGATCCAGCCCACGCGGACAGGCCGGGCCACTTCTTCCAGAAGACCTGCAAGGTCGTCTCGTCGAAGTCGGCGTGGGCACGCTCAGGCGTGATGGCATCCCTGACGTCCTCGAGACTGTGAATCAGGTCGAGGAACTGGCCGGCGGCATCGTCCATGTCACCCCCTGCGCGGAAGTCCCCTGCACGGAAGTCCTCCCTGCGCGCGAGTGTAGACCGGCAGCCCGGACAACGCGAGAGCCAGCGCAGACGTGCACTGCCGCCGCGTGTCCGGGTCGCCGGGCGGGTAACCGATGCCGGGTCCCCGTCCGTTGCCGTCGGAGCGCCACCGCAGCCAAGACACCCGCTTGCTAGGTTGAGAATGCCAAAGATCAGTCAGTGGGTGGGCATGCGGCGTGGCCGGGCCGGGATGTGCGGAGTGTGTGGTGTTAGTTGTCGGTTAGCGGGCTGCCCGGCTGGGGATGGCGGCGTGGCCTGCGCTCGCCGGGACCGGTCGTTGGGAGCCCGCCGATGACGGGCCGGGCCGGGGACGCCGCGGCAGACGCGGCAGGGCTGCCGCCGGGCGCCGGGGGCGGCCCGCCCGCGGGATCCGATGGGCAGCGGGCCGGCGGTGACCCCGCCGGGCGCAGCCTCCTGCGGTGGCTGCGCCGGGCAGCGATGGCTGCTGCCGTGGCGGCCGGCGTGGGCGGATTGTCTTACGCCTACCTCCTGCAGTCGCGGATCCAGCCGACGGACGCGGACGGTGCGGGCAATGCGCTGCAGGCCTGGGACATGTTGCACGGCAACGTTCTGCTGAGCGGCTGGTCACTTTCGGATGTGTCGTTCTACACAACCGAGCTGCCGGAGTACATGCTTGTCGAGCTGGTGCGCGGGCTGAACGCGGACGTCGTCCATATGGCCGCCGCGATCACCTACACCTTGGTGAGCCTGCTGGCGATGGTGCTGGCCATCGGGCGCGCCACCGGCCGGGAGGGCGCCGTCCGTGCGCTGGTGGTGGCCGCGATCATGCTGGCGCCGGCGCTCGGCGCGGCCAGCGGCGTGCTGCTCTTGTCGCCCGATCATGTCGGCACCCAGGTTCCGCTGCTGCTGGTCTTGCTGGTGCTCGACCGCGCCGAACCGCGCTGGTATGCGTCCGCCGTCATCGCCGCGCTGCTGGTGTGGGCTGAGGTGGCCGACCTGCTCGTCGTGCTCGTCGGCGCCATTCCGCTGGCGGTGGTGGCCGCCGTGCGGCTGTTCCGGCACCCCGCACGCCGTTATGACCTGGAGCTGCTGGTCGTCGCCCTGGTGTCGGTGCCGGTCGCCGAGGGTGTCCTCAGCCTCATCCGGCACGCCGGGGGATTCGCGGTCAGCAACCCGTTAATAATGGTCGTGTCGGCCGGTGACCTCCCGCAGCACCTGCGGGTGACGGCCGAGTCGGTGCTCCTCTTGTACAGCGCCGACTTCTTTGACACCTGGCTGGGCAGCCTGCGCTTCGTCGCCCTGCTGCAGCTGGCGGGTCTGGCCCTGGCCGGCCTGGCGTCCGGCTTGACCCTGCGGGGAATCGTCCGGGACGGCGACCGGGTCAGCCAGGTGATGGTGGTCGCCATCGTCGTCAACCTGGCCGCGTACACCTGCAGCGCCACGATATCCGGCGTGGACTCCGCCCGGGAACTCGCCGCGGTGCTCCCGCTCGGCGCGGTCCTGGCCGCCCGGCTCACCGCCCAGCGCCTGATCGCCGGCAAGCTCGTCCCCGTAGTCCTGGCGGCCGTCCTCGGCTGCGCGGCGATCCTCGCGTATAACGCTGGGCGGCCGCCGTCACCGGCGGCCGCCCAGAACGTCGCCGACTGGCTGGCCGCCCGGCATCTCCGCTATGGCCTGGGCGGCTACTGGCAGGCGAACAACATCACCCTGGCCAGCGCAGGCCGGATCCAGGTCCGGCCGGTGATCCCGTGGATGGACCAGGTCGGGCAAGACCGCTGGGAGTCGGAGGACTCCTGGTACGACCCCCGCCTGCACAACGCGACATTCCTGGTCATCGACACCACGAACCCGCGGAACGCCTGGTACGCAACCGCCAGCGAGGCCCAGGCCACCTTCGGCCCGCCGGAAAGCAGCTGCAAGCTGGGCGAATACACCGTGCTGATCTGGAACAACAACCTCCTCGGGTATCTGGGCCGCCAGCCCTGACGGCCCGGACCCAAGGCCGCCGGCGGCCCAGTCGTACCGCCTGTCCGCGGCTGGTCGAGTGCCTGGGCCTGGTCATGCCAGTGCTGCATGGAAAGTCCAGGGCCGGGAACAGGCGTAAGGTCACCGCGCGCCCGGAAACGGCGGCGGCGGCCACCTTCCGGTGAAGTAGCAGGCAGTCCTGTCATTGGCGGCAGATTTTAGGCACTATGTGAGGTGAGCACGGATGAATGGGACCGGCGATGAGTGCGCACCAGGCAGAACGTGGGCGGCGGGTCGGCGAGCGTGAGGCACGCCAGGTTGCGGAGGAAGCCCGGGAGGCCGGGTGGACGCGGCCGAGCTTTGGCAAGCAGCTATTTCTCGGTGACTTCCGGCTGGACCTGATCCATCCGCATCCGCGCCCGGATGCGGAATCCAGCCGCCGGGGTGAGGAGTTCTGCGCCCGGCTGCGCGAGTTCTGCGAGGCGTCGGTGGACGGCGCGCTGATCGAGCGTAATGCCCGGATACCCGATGAGGTGATCACGGGCCTGGCCGCACTGGGCGCGTTCGGCATGAAAGTCGCGCCGGAGTACGGCGGGCTCGGGCTCAGCAACCTGTACTACAACCGGGCACTGATGATCGCCGGGTCCGTCTCGCAGGCGCTGGCCGCGATGCTGTCGGCGCACCAGTCGATCGGCGTGCCGCAGCCGCTGGCGCAGTTCGGGACCGAGGAGCAGAAGCAGCGTTACCTGCCGCGGTGCGCGCGCGGCGAGATCAGCGCGTTCCTGCTCACCGAGCCCGATGTCGGCTCCGATCCGGCCCGGCTGAACACCACGGCGACGCCGGCGGAGGACGGGTCGGAGTATGTGCTGGACGGCGTCAAGCTCTGGACGACGAACGGAGTGGTCGCTGAGCTGCTGGTCGTGATGGCCCGGGTGCCCAAGAGCGACGGGCACCGCGGCGGCATCACCGCGTTCGTGGTGGAGGGCACCGCGGCGGGGATCACCGTGGAGGAGCGGAACACGTTCATGGGCCTGCGCGGCCTGGAGAACGGGGTGACCAGATTCGACCAGGTCCGGGTGCCGGCCGGGAACCGTGTGGGGGCGGAGGGCCAGGGCCTGAAGATCGCCCTGACGACGCTGAACACCGGCAGGCTGGCGCTGCCCGCCATGTGCGCCGCGACGGGCAAGCTGGCGCTGAAGATCGCCAGGGAGTGGTCGCGGGAACGGGTGCAGTGGGGGCGGCCGGTCGGCGAGCACGAGGCGGTGGCCAAGAAGATCTCCTTCATCGCCGCGACCGCCTATGCGCTGGAGGCGGTGGTCGAGCTGTCCAGCCAGCTCGCGGACGACAAGCGCAACGACATCCGCATTGAGGCGGCCCTGGCCAAGCTGTACGCCTCGGAAATGGGCAGCAAGATCGCGGATGAGCTGGTGCAGATCCGCGGTGGCCGCGGCTACGAGACCGCCGCCTCCCTCGCCGTACGCGGCGAGCGCGGCGTGCCTGCCGAGCAGATGCTGCGGGACATGCGCATCAACCGGATCTTCGAGGGGTCTTCGGAGATCATGCGGCTGTTCATCGCGCGCGAGGCGGTGGACGCGCATCTGTCCGCGGCCGGCGAGCTCATCGATCCCCAGCTGCCGGCCGCCCGCCGCGCCCGTGCGGCTGGGCGGGCGGGCGGGTTCTACGCCAGGTGGCTGCCCACGCTGGTGACGGGCGAGGGGCAGCGGCCGGGGGCATACGGCGAGTTCGGCCCGCTGGCGGCGCACCTGCGCTACGTGGAACGGGCGAGCCGGAAGCTGGCCCGGGCCACCTTCTACGGAATGGCACGCTGGCAAGGGCGGCTCGAGCACAAGCAGGGCTTCCTGGGCCGGATCGTCGACATCGGGGCGGAGCTGTTCGCCATGAGCGCGGCATGCGTCCGGGCGCAACTGGATGCGGCCGATGCCGGTGGGACCGAGCGGGGTGCGGTGGCGTTCGAGCTGGCCGGCCTGTTCTGCACCCAGGCGCGGCTGCGGGCCGAGGAGCTGTTCGGCCAGCTGTGGAGCAACACCGACACCGCTGACTCGGCGCTGGCGCGGCGTGTGCTCGCCGGCCGCTACTCATGGCTGGAGGACGGCATCATCGACCCGTCGATACCCGGGCCGTGGATCGCCCTCGCCGAGCCAGGGCCGTCCAAGGCGGAAAATGTGCACCGCCGCATCGGGCGAAGCCCCGAATAGCCCGCCGTCCGTTACCTGACCGGCCAGGCGCTGTCCCGGGTCGTGACCACCACGCCGTTACCCGCGGCACGTGTGCCGGCGTACTCCCGGCCGGTCAGGCGCCGATCCGCTCGATGACCAGGGGCGCCTGCGGCGGCGGCTCGTCGCCGATCTCGATCGCGCCCGCCAGCGCCGCCCGCCCGCCCGCCAGCAGGGACTCCTCATCGGCGCGCAGTTCGAGCACCGGCTGCCCGGCTGCCACCTGTTCCCCCGGCTTGGCCAGGCACAGCACACCGGCCGCCGCGCTGACCGGGTCTTCCTTACGGGCCCGGCCGGCGCCAAGCCGCCAGGCGGCCACGCCGACGGCCCGGGCGTCGAGCCGGCGCAGCCACCCGGACGCGGGCGCGGGCACGACCGCCGAGACGGCCGGGCGGGGCAGCGGGGCGTCCGGGTCGCCGCCCTGTTCGGCGATCATCGCCCGGTAGCGGTCCAGCGCCCGGCCGCCGGCCAATACCACCGCGGGGTCGGCGTCGATCCCGGCCAGCCGCAGCATCTCGCGGGCCAGCGCCAGGGTCACCTCCACCAGATCGGCCGGGCCCTCGCCGCGCAGAACGGCGACGGACTCCTCGATCTCCAGGGCGTTGCCGACCGCGCGGCCGAGCGGGGTGTCCATGCCGGTGAGCAGGGCGCTGGTACGCACGCCCTGCTCCTCCCCCAGCGCCACCATGGTCCTGGCCAGCTCCCGCGCCTGCCCAATATCGGTCATGAAGGCGCCGCTGCCCACCTTGACGTCCAGCACCAGGGCCGACGTGCCCTCCGCGATCTTCTTCGACATGATCGAGCTCGCGATCAGCGGGATCGACTCCACCGTCGCGGTGACGTCGCGCAGCGCGTACAGCTTGCGGTCGGCCGGGGCGAGCCCGGGGCCGGCGGCGCAGATGACGCAGCCGGCCCGGCGCAGCGCGGCGATCATCTCCGCTGGGGACAGGGCGGCCCGCCAGCCGGGAATGGCCTCCAGCTTGTCCAGCGTCCCGCCGGTGTGGCCGAGCCCGCGGCCGGACACTTGCGGCACGGCGGCCCCGCACGCGGCCACCAGCGGGGCGAGGATGAGCGAGACCTTGTCGCCGACGCCGCCGGTCGAATGCTTATCCACGCAGGGCCGGCCGACTCCGGACAGGTCCAGCCGCTCTCCCGAGGCGATCATCGCGGCGGTCCAGGCCCGCAGCTCACCAGGGTCGAGGCCGCGGAAGTAGATCGCCATGAGCAGCGCGGACATCTGCTCGTCGGCGACCTCGCCGCGAACGTAGGCGTCGATGAGCCAGCGCACCTCGTCCCCCGTCAGCCCGCGCCCGTCCCGCTTGGCGCGGATGAGATCGACCGCCGCCGGGGCGGGGGACGCCGCCGGGGCGGGGGACGCCGCCGGGGCGGGGGACGCCGCCGGGGCGGGGGACGCCGCCGGGGCGGGGGACGCCGGGGCGGAGAACGCCGGCCCACCGCCCGGCCGGGGCTCAGACATCGCGCTCCCCTGACGCGGGCAGGTCGGCGCCGGTGAACGCGGACGGGAGCAGCCGTCCCAGCTCGACCGGGCCGGCCTCGGTGTCCACCAACAGGCCCGGGCCGCCCGCCTCGAGCAGGACCTGACGGCACCGGCCGCACGGCAGCAGGCAGCGGCCGTCCGGGGTGCGGACGCTGACGGCCACGATCGCACCGCCGCCAGCATCACCGCCAGCGTCGCCGCCACCGCCACCGCTGGAGCCGCCGCTGGAGCCGCCGCCAGCGCCGCCGCCGGACGCGTGCAGTGCCGAGACCAGGCCGCATTCGGCGCAGAGCGTGAGCCCGTAGGAGGCGTTCTCCACGTTGCAGCCGACGACGACGCGGCCGTCGCTGACCTGGCCGGCCGCGCCCACCTGCAGATGTGAGTACGGCGCATGCGCCCGCTCGGCTGTTTCCGCGGCCAGCGCACGAAGCGCCGTCCAGTCGATCTCCACCCGCCATCCACCCCCGCTCGAACACGCGGAATGCGCCCCGGCATGAGACACACGGAACGATAACAGCGCAGGTTGCACCCGAACATCGGGCAGGCTCCGCGCTGATCAGGCGTCGGGCCGATTGCGATTTGGCAACGTCATCAACCCGGGCCGACCCTTTTCTTCCCGCTCGGGCGCATCGGGGCTAACCTGCGGTGATCTACATGATGAAGATCATCACGGCGCACGGCGCACGGCGCTGGCTGCGGCCAGGGAGGGTGGGCATCAGCGTCCGGCTGACCCGGTACCGCAACGTCATCCTGGCCGACCTGGTGGCCGGGATTGGCGGGGCGTTCCTGACCATCGGGTCGGTGGGATCGTTCGGCAAGGACATGTCGTCGGGTAAGGGGTACATCGCGCTGGCGGCCATGATTTTCGGCCGGTGGACGCCGCTGGGCGGGGGTGGGGGCGGCGCTGCTGTTCGGCTTCACCTTCGAGCTGCAGTCCATCCTGTCCACCATCAACGTCCCGGTCCCGTCGGACTTCCTGCTCATGGTGCCGTACGTAGCGACGATCATCGCCGTGGCCGGCCTCGTCGGCCAGGTCAAGGCGCCCGCCGCCGACGGCCAGCCCTACATCACCTCTTGACATCCTCCCCCGCCTGAAGGCAGAGGATTCCAGCTACTACGCCGATTGGAGCAGCAGTTGAGGTTCGCGGTTCACAGGCCGGGCTGCCCCGTCGCCTCCCCGCGCAGTCACGGTGTACCCCGCCGCGATCTTCCTGGCCGCATTCACGTCAGCGTTACAGGCGAAACCGCAGGCAGTGCACACGAAGCGCGCTTGGCTCTCGCGCGACTCCGCATCCACGTGCCCGCACGCCGAGCAGCGCAGGCTGGTGAATGCCGGTTTCATCTTCTCTACCCGGCCGGGCGCTTTTTCCTCCAGGCGGCGCACCAGCAGTCCCCAGCCGGACCGCAGGATCTCCCGGTTCAGCCCGGCCTTGGCGCGGACGTTCCTGCCGGGGTTCCCGGCCGTTCCCGTGGCCGAGCGGGTCATGCCCCTGATCTGGAGGTCCTCGACCCTGATCACGTCGAACCGGCGCGCGATGTCGGTGCTGGCCTTCTCGGCCCAGTCCTTGCGCCGGTCGGTCTCGCGGGCCTTCAGCCGGGCAATGGCCAGCCGTATCCGCGTGCGGCGGTTCGATCCCCGCTTAGCGCGGGCGAGCTTGCGCTTCAGCCACCGCATGCGCCGTTGCTCCCGCGCGGCGAGGGGCGGCACGTGCAGCAGCTCCCCGGTCGACAGGGCCGCGGATACCGCCACGCCCCGGTCAATGCCGATCACCTGGCCGTTGCCGGGTACGGGAACCGGCTCGGGGATCGCGGCGAAGGCGAGATGCCAGCGGCCCGCCGGGTCAAAGGTCACCCGGTAGGACTTCACGCCCGTAGGCACGGCACGGGACCACCGGAACCGCACCCACCCGGCTTTCGGCACCCACACTTCCCCGGTGTTCCGGCCCAGCCGGCGCACATGCGCAGGCTTCACGGCGACGATCCGGAACCCTTCGTCCCGCCCGGCCTTGCGCCACGACGGCCGCCCGGCCGGGTTCTGCGGATCGAAGAAGGCGACCATCGCCTGGGCGAAGTCCCGCAAGGCCTGCTGCTGCACCATCTGGGAGCCTGCGGCCAGCCACGGATGCTCCGCCCGCACCTGCGTAAGCTGTCGGCACTGCTCCAGGTAGCCGGGAGCGCTCTTGCGGGCCGACCGCCAGTGCCGGTGCTGCTCGACCGCCAGGTTCCAGACAAACCGGGCCTGGGCGCAATGACCCCGCAGCACCACCTGCTGGGCGGGCGAGGGGAGCAGGCGGTACCGGGACATACGAACACACTAGCGAACACCACCGACATTTTCGGGGAGGTGAAGCGGCGTTTCCTCCCCAGCCTGAAGGCCAGGGTCTCCACGCCGCGCTCCTGATGACCGCCGGGACGGCGGGCACCCCCGCTGAACACAGCCAGGGGGCGCGCACCCCGGCGGCGGGCACCCCCGTCGCGCACAACCCGTACGTGGCGGCGACCGGGAGCGCCGCGCGGCTGGCCGAACTGACCGGGCAGGCCCGTTACGACGCCGCGGTCGTGCTCGGCTCGGGCTGGGCTCCCGCCGCGGACGCGCTGGCCCGGACCCTGGCCGCAGACGTCACCGAGATCCCGGTGGCCGACCTGGGCGGCTTCGCGCCGCCGTCGGTACCCGGCCACGCGGGCACGGTCCAGTCGATGATCGCCGGGGACCTCCGGCTGCTCGTCTTCCTGGGCCGGACGCATCTGTACGAGGGGCATCCGATCAGCGCCTCGGTGCACAACGTCCGCACCGCGATGGCCGCCGGATGCCGGGTCATCGCGCTGACCAACGCGTCCGGCGGCATCCGGGACACCTACCGCGTCGGGGAGCCGGTGATCGTGCGCGACCACCTGAACCTCACCGGCCGGTCCCCGCTGTACGGGCCGCCGCCGCCGACGCCGTACCCGTCCCGGTTCGTGGACCTGACCGGCCTGTACTCCCCCCGCCTGCGGCGGCTCGCCCGGGAGGCCGACCCGTCGCTGACCGAAGGCGTGTACGCGGCCCTGCCCGGCCCGCACTACGAGACCCCGGCCGAGATCGTCATGCTGCGCACGCTCGGCGCCGACCTGGTCGGGATGTCCACCGTCATGGAGGCCATCGCGGCCCGTCACCTGGGCGCCGAGGTGATCGCCATCTCCCTGGTCACCAACCTCGCGGCAGGCCTGGCCGAGGCGCCGCTCAGCCACGCCGAGGTGATCGAGGCCGGCCGGGCCAGCGCCGGCCGCATGGGCACCCTCCTGGCCAGCATCCTCCCCCGCGCCCTGGACGGCCCTTCCCCCTGGTGAGCCGTGAAAGGTACTTCGAGCTGATCCAGGACCGGCTCGTCGAACTGGTCACATACGGGATCGAGGAGGCATTCCTCTTACGACGTGGTGCGCGATTAGCGCTGGGGCGTGCTGGCCTGGCGTGCTGGCTGGCGTGGGTTACCGCTCGGCGGCGCGGTCGGAGACCAGGCCGGCGATGG
>Ga0335085_10011540_pt1 | contig 13095 bp, 8 predicted proteins | sample Lox_Sample_45_FD_206712 | JGI IMG/M metagenome (GOLD analysis project Ga0335085, IMG submission 206712) | Soil microbial communities from Loxahatchee National Wildlife Refuge, Florida, United States - Lox_Sample_4.5 | ecosystem: Environmental > Terrestrial > Soil > Wetlands | place: USA: Florida...
AGGAGTATGCGGACCGCATTTCGCGCGAGTATCGCACGCTGTGGGACCAGCTCGACCTGAACTACAACCGGTTTATCCGCACCACGGAATGGCGCCACGAGCGCGCGGTGCACAATCTGCTGTGCAAGGCGCGCGACCGCGGCTTTATCTACAAGGGCTTCTATGAAGGTCTGTATTGTGTTTCCGACGAATTCTACGTGGACGAGCCCACGCCGGAAGGGAATTGCCCGCTCTGCGGCCGCGCCCTGGAGAAAATCCGCGAGGAAAATTACTACCTCAAGCTTTCTGAGTTTACGGATCGCCTGCTGCGCCTCTACGCGGAGCAACCCCAATTCATCCAGCCGGAGGCGCGGCGCAACGAGGTGATCAGCTTCGTGCGCGGCGGCCTGCGCGACCTCTCCCTCAGCCGCACCTCCGTCAAATGGGGCATCCCCTGGCCGGACGACGAGAAGCACGTCATCTACGTGTGGTTCGACGCGCTCACCAGCTACATGAGCGGCGTGGGCTACGGCGACGACGAGGTGCAGTATGAAAAGATCTGGCCCGCGGACCTGCATCTGATCGGCAAGGAAATTCTGCGATTCCACGCGGTCTATTGGCCGGCCATGCTGATGGCCGCGGATGAACCGCTGCCCAAACAGGTGGTCGCTCACGGCTGGTGGACGTTTGAAGGCGAAAAGATGTCCAAATCGCGCGGCAATATCCGCATGGCCCAGCCTGCTGCCACCGTGCTGGGCGTGGATGCGCTGCGCTACTTCCTGCTGCGCGAAATGGTCTTCGGGCAGGACGGCAGCTTCAGCCTCGACTCCCTGGTCACGCGCTACAACAGCGATCTGGCCAACGGCTTGGGCAACTTTGCCAGCCGCGTGCTCGCCATGATTGAGCAAAACTTCGGCGGCGTCATTCCGGAGCCGCCGGCCGCGCGCGGCCAGCTGGCAAACCCTTTTGACACGGAATGGCGGGAAGTGGCCGCCGCCTACCAGCAGGCGTTCGACGCCTACGCGTTCTCTCAGGGCCTCCAGGAAATCTGGCGCCTGGTGGCGGCAGCCGATAAATATCTCACCGAGACCAAGCCCTGGGCCATGGCCGCGGATCCCACGCGGCGCGGGGAGCTGGCTGGAGTTCTGTATAACGCCGCGGAACTGCTGCGCGTGGTCGCCGTGCTCGCTCATCCGGTTCTTCCGCACGCCACCGGAAAAATCTGGGCCCAGCTCGGATTGCATTCTCCGCTGGCCGCGCAGCAGATTTCCGCGCTCGCCTGGGGCGGATTGAAGCCCGGCGAGGCCATTCAAAAGAGTGAAGGAATTTTCCCGCGCGTGCAGAAGGAAGAAGCGCTCGAAAGGATGGAAGAAATGGAAGAACAGATTCGCTCCGAAGGCGCGGCCAAGCCCGCCGAACCCGCGAAGCCGGCGGCCGCCGTTCCCGCCGCCGCCCCGCCGCCCGGCGACGGTAAAATCACCATCGACGATTTCATGAAAGTGGAGATGCGCGTGGGCGAGATCAAATCCGCCGAGCGCATCCCCGGCGCGGACAAAATCCTGAAGCTCATGGTGGACATCGGTACCGAGGTGCGCCAGATCGTTGCCGGCATCGCCCAATTTTACGAGCCGGAAAAGCTCGTGGGCCGCCGCGTCGCCGTGGTGATCAATCTGGCCCCGCGCAAGCTTCGCGGCGTGGAATCGAATGGCATGGTCATCGCCGCCAACGTGGGCCCGGAGGGCCGCCCGGTGCTGGTTGGCTTCCACGAAGACGCGCCGGTAGGCTCGAGGCTGAAGTGAGCCCGCTTCTCTCTGCGTGTCTCTGCGCCCTCTGTGCCTCTGCGCCATCTGTTTCTTCGCCGTTCTCTTCGGTCTTGCGATGCTCGGCCTAATCGACTCCCACGCCCATCTCGATGTCGCCGATTTCGATGTGGATCGCGACGCCGTGCTCTCCCGCGCGCGCGAAGCGGGGGTTTCCACCATCCTGGCTATCGGCAGCGCGGCCGGCCCCGATCAGCTCGGAGCCGCGCTCCCTTTCGCCGAGCAGCACTCCTGGATTTACGCCACCGTAGGCATTCATCCCCACGAAGCGCACCTGGCGACTGCGCGGCACCTGCAGGAGGCGGAGGCCTTTGCCCTGCACCCGCGCGTGCTGGCCTGGGGGGAGATCGGCCTGGACTATCATTACGACTACTCTCCACGCGACGTTCAGCAGCGCGTCTTCCGCGAGCAGTTGGCGCTGGCCCGCACCGTCCGCAGGCCGGTGATCATCCATTGCCGCGAAGCCTGGCCCGATTGCCTGGAAATCCTGGAGAGTGACTGGCGCAGCTCCGGCCAGGGAGGGATCTTTCATTGTTTCAGCGGCACCCTGGAAGATGCCCGGCGCGGTTTGGACATGGGATTCCGCATCTCCTTTGCGGGCAACGTCACCTATCCCAAATCGCAGCCGCTGCGGGAGGTTGCCGCGGCTCTGCCCCTGGAATCCCTCCTGATCGAAACCGATTCTCCCTTCCTTTCGCCCCAGGGGCGGCGGGGAAAACGCAACGAGCCCTGCTATGTGCGGGAAGTGGCAAGAACGCTGGCGTCTGTGAGACACTTACCGGAAGACGAGTGCGCCAGGCAGACTGCGGAAAACTTCAGGGCACTGTTCCGGCTCAGGGGAGCCGACGGCGAAATTGCCGGCTCTGGCGTGGCGAATTCGGGAGGTTGAGATTCCTCTGCTCACCGTGCGCGAGATTTTCGATTTGGTGCGTGACGACCTGGCGCGCGTCGAGCAGGAGATTGCCGCCCAGAACGCCGAAGCCATTCCCGCGGTCGCGGAGATCGGTTCCTATGTAATCGAAGGCGGCGGGAAACGCCTGCGTCCCGCGCTCCTGTTGCTTTCCGCCGGCCTGTGCGGCTACCGCGGCGCCAGCACCATCCGGCTGGGCGCCGTGGTGGAGATGATCCACACCGCCACCCTGATCCACGACGACGTGATTGACGAAGCCGGACTGCGCCGCGGCCGCCCTTCCGCCAATGCCCGCTGGGGCAATCACCGCAGCGTGCTCTCCGGCGACTGGCTGTACATGCAGGCCTTTCAACTGGCCATGCGCGAGCGAAACTTCCGCATCCTGGACGTGCTCATCGAGCTCACCCAGAACATGGTGGAAGGCGAACTGCTGCAGTTGGACCTGATCGGCCGCATGGACATTTCCGACCGCCAGGCCATGGAGCTTTCCTACCGCAAGACTGCGTGTTTGTTTACCGGCTGCGCGCAACTGGGCGCGGTGCTCGCCTCCCAGGACCCGGAAACCGAACAGGGCCTGGCCGATTACGGCCGGTTTGCCGGGCTGGCCTTCCAGTTGGTGGACGACCTGCTCGATTTCACCGCCGACGCGGAGAAAATCGGCAAGCCGGTGCTGAGCGATTTGAAGGAAGGAAAAGTCACGCTTCCGCTCATCTACGCGCTGGAGCACGCCCGTCCCGCGGAACGGAAACTCGTGGCTACGGTGCTCGAAGAGCGCGATTTCCGCAGCGTCCAGCCCGCCCAGATCCTGGAGTTTGTCCGCAGCAACGGAGCCATCGCCCGCGCCCGCGCGCTGGCCCAGGACTACGCGGCCCAGGCCAAGGCCAGCCTCCCCGGCGCCGTGGAAAGTGAGTTCCGGCGTGCCCTGCTCGCCGTACCGGATTTTCTCCTCGACCGCGAGAGCTAGCGCCGCGGCATCCGCCCCGGCCCCCGCTTCCACGCTATTTGGTTTTTCCCGCTCTCGCCCTAATAGTGGAACCGGTAACGCAACTGCACGTAAACCTCCCGCGGGTTGATAAAATGCGTTCCCCCGAAGGTGAAGCTGTTGTCCAGCAGAATTCTCAGGTTGCTGACATTGAGCGCCTGGACCGAGACGGAAAAACTCTCTCCGAAATTTTTCCCCAGCGCCAGGTCGCACGTCGTGTGCGCGGCCAGGTGCTCCGGTCCCGGCGGCGCGTCTCCATTGGTGAAGCCGGAGCCGTAATAGACATCGGTGGAGAGATAGGACCGCCAGGGCAAGGCGTAATTTCCGCCCGCGTGCAGGGTATTGCGCTGGTCGTGGTCCAGCAGGAAATAACCGGGGTTGGGCATGGGTTCGAATAACCCGCCGGTGATCACCCCGTAGCCCTGCGCCAACTGGTTGGAGTAGGTGAGGTACACCTGCGCGCGCCCGGCGATGCGCGGCGAGCGCAGCGTCAGCTCCCAGGCGCTGATGCGCGCTCCCTGGACGTTGATGGGGAAGAACACATCCGAGTTGTTCAGATTGCTGTGGTCAAAATAATTGCTGGCCCGGGTGAGAAAGGTGTCGGCGTCCAGCGTCCATCGCTTCAGCGGAATGGTGACCCCGTATTGAAACTCCTCGTCGCGCTCGCCCTTCAGCGGCAGATAGCTGAGCTGCTGCACGCTGGTGATGTAATCCAGCAACGGGCCGGAGAGCGTGGCCAGTGGCGGAGCCTGGTAGAAGTGCCCGTAAAACGCCCTGAACACCCAGTTCAGTTTTGGGATGCGCAGGGAAATACCCACCCGCGGGTCCACCGCATCCTCCACCACGCCCCCTCCAAAGTGCGAGTAGCGCAAGCCCCCGGAGAGCGTCAGCCACGAGGTCAGCTTGAATTGGTCATCCGCATAGAGCGCAAAAAGGCCGCCATCCGGATGCACGGTGCTCACGATAGGAGGAGTTCCGCTTCCGTCGTTGTACGTCAGGCCGAACAGGTCGTTGTCCTGCTGCGCGAAGCCGTAAAGCCCCACCCGCAGGTTATTCTGCTTCTTCACCCAGGAAAGAGTGGCTTGGCCGCCCTCGTATTTTGAAGATCGGTCCTCCGTGGTCGAGCTGGGGTAATCGAGCGGGCTGCTGCCATAGTCCACGCTGTTGAAGTGGTAGAAGGGGGAGATGGTGAACAGAAGTCCCGGGCTGATGGTGCGCACCCAGGTGACCGCGGCGAAGTTGTCCTTCTCGAGATTCGAATCCGAGAGGAATTCGCCGGGGCTGTTGTTGGGGTCGTTGGGGTCGAAGGGCACCTGGTAGAAATCCTGGCGCGCCTGGGCCACCACCCGCACCTGATCTTTCGGGTCCGCATTCCAGATCAGCGAAGCGAATCCCCCGTAGCCGTTGTCCGCGTCATGGAGCACCGCGCTGGTCGGTGTCTGCAATCCCAGATTGCTGCGGTTTCCGCTCAGGCTGGCGTAATACGCAAAGCGGCTGGTGTGGTCGGAAAAACTGAGCTGATCGTCGGTCTGATAGAAGTTTCCGGCAGTCAGGGTCAGCTCGGCCATGCGGTTGCTTTCGAAGCCCGTGCGCGGGGCGACATCGAAGATCCCGTAGGTCCGGTCTCCGTAATCCGCCTGGTAGCTGCCGCGCTGCATCTCGATGCTGTCGATATCCCGCGGCGCAATCTGCGGCCCCAGGTTGCTGGCGATGTTCGTGTTCGGAATGGGCACGCCGTCAATCAGCCAGCTCACCTGGTGCCCTCCCCGCACGTGCAGTTGATCGTGCGTATAGTAGGCGCCGGGAACGTAATCGGTAATGGTGGCCAGGCTGTTGGCGCGAGCGGCGCCCGGCGTCTCGTTGATGGCCTCGCGGGTCACCGTTGTGGTCGGTGTAAACGACTCCGTTTGCGCCGGAGCGGCCTGCGCGCTCACCGTCACGGACTGGGTTTGCGTGGCCACTTGTAGTTGGAAATGTAAAATCGGCGCGGTGCCGGAGAGCACGGTCATGGTTTGTGTTTCCGTGCGGAATCCCGCCGCAGACACTTCCAGCGTGTAGGCGCCCAGCGTCACGGCGTCAAAGGCGAATTCGCCGCTCGCGCTGGTCTGCACCGCCCGTTCCGTTTGGGAGGAGTTTTCCTTCAGCACCACCTTCGCATTTTGCACGGGCCGGTGCTGCGCATCGTGCACCACCCCGCGCACCGTGCCAAACGCCGTGGCCCGGGCGCGCGGCGCCACCCAGAGCACGGCCGCGCCCAGCAGTACGCTCGCTCGCAGATACTTCATGCGGTTCGACATTTCTTCAGATCCCCCGTGGTCCCTGCGCCGGCAGCATGGCGCGGCATCGTCCTGGAGCACATGCGCGCGCCAGGCGCCTCCCGCCAGCACACACGCGGCCGGAATAAAGGCTGCAGCGAGTCTTCGGGGCTGCGCCCCGAAAACTGCGGCCCGGATTAGCTCAGGTGAGCGATGGAAAAACCGGCGGGACGAGGGGGATGAAACGGAGGTGAAAGAAAGCCGGCCACGGGCGCCTCACGCCGGACCCAGGCAGCCGTGCGCTCTCTTCCCAGCGTGGCGGCCACCAACACGGCCGGAAGCACGGCGCGAAGCTGTGACGCTGTCTGCACGGCTGCGGGCTGGTGAGTGCATTCCCCGCTGGCGCGGCACTGCTTCGCCTGCTCCGGCGGGACTCCTGCCGTGGACTTGCAATGGGGTTCCCCGTCGGGCGTATTGCTGCGCGCCGCACCAGGCTTTTGAGGACGGTGCATGGGACAGATGCCGTTTTTGCAGCACTCGGAATCTCCGCAGCATCCGCCCGCAGACCACACCGGGGCACTGCCCGCCAGCAGGCTCAGAAAAACGGCGATGGCCAGTGCGCGGCGCATGCCCGACACTCTACCACACTCGCGGAACGCCCCCACGAAAACCCAATCGGCGTCCCCTGGCGGATGCCCCGCGCCCCCGCCGCGCAGTTTATTGGCCTCATCTCTTTGCTTCCGGCCCCGCTTGCGGATACTCTGGACCGTCCCGCCGAGACGGGCGCGCGGCCATGCTGCCTTTCAAGCTGATCTATCATCCGGGCTACGATCTCAACCTTGGTGCCCATGTTTTTCCTTCGCAGAAATACCGCCTGATTTACGAGGCCCTGCTGCGCGATGGAGTGGCACAGGCCGAAGATTTTCTTGCCCCGGCCCCCGCGCAAGACGAAGACATGCTTCGCGTGCATTCGCTCGAGTGGGTGCGCAAGCTGAAGAGCGGCCATCTCTCCATCCAGGAACTGATGCGGCTGGAGATTCCCTGGTCGCGCGAAATGGTGGACGCGGTCTGGTTGGCGGCGGGCGGTTCGATCCTGGCCGGCGAGCGCGCATTGGCCGAAGGGTTTGCCGCGAACCTCGCCGGCGGATTGCATCACGCGTATCCGGACCACGGTGAAGGATTTTGCGCCATCCACGATGTGGCCGTGGCCATTCGCCACCTGCAAGCCGGCCAGGCGATCCGTACCGCGATGATCGTGGACACCGACGTGCACCATGGAAACGGCACCGCGGCCATCTTCGGCGGCGACCCCGATGTTTTCACTCTCTCCATCCACCAGGAAAACAACTATCCTTTTCCCAAGCCGCCCTCCAATATCGATATTCATTTGCCCGACGGAACCGGCGACGAGGATTACCTGCCGATCCTGGAGAAAAAGCTCATGGAAGCGCTTCAGGAATTCTTCCCGGACCTGCTCTTTTACATCGGGGGCGCGGACCCCTTCTGCGAGGACCAGTTGGGTGGACTCTCCCTGAGCATCGAAGGACTGAAGCGGCGCGATCGGCTGGTGTTTGAGCACGCCCGCCGGCTGGGCATCCCCGTGGCCATCACTCCCGCGGGCGGCTACGCGCGCCACACAGAAGATACCGTGCGCATTCACGTGAATACGATTCTTGCCGCCAGCGAAATTGAGAGGCGCGCGGCGCCCGCCCGCTAGTCCGCAGGTGTCAGATGTCAGGCCCCGGTTCTATTCTGTGCAGCGCGTGGCGCGCGGTCCTTCGCCGGGCTGCGTTGACCGCTCAAAGCTTGAGCGACACCCAACAACGACAGAATTTCCGCGGCGTGGTGAGAAAATCCGGTTAGCTGGCCCCGCCCTGCTGGATGCGGATATTTCCAGAACCTGTTTGCAGGTTGACGTGGGCCCGGCCGTCGCCCACGCGCGCCCGCAGCACGCGCCGCGATTGTTCTTCGATCATGATGGGCAGTCCGGCCTGCACGTTGCCGGAGGCGGTGCGCGCGGTCAAGGAAAAACCTGCTCCCGAGGGAACCGTCAGCGCGATGCGGCCGGAACTGGTGCCCAGGTCCCAGAATGCGTCGGGCGCCGGATTTCCCCTTACCTCGACGTTGCCCGAGCCGGTGCCCACGCGCAAATCCTGCACCGCCCCGCTCACGTAGATTCCCCCGCTGCCGGTATGCACGTTCACGCGCCCGTGAGCCTGTTGGATGTGGATATCCCCGGAGCCCGCCGTGCCGCGGATTTCCTCCCGCACATCTTCCAGCGCCACCCGGCCGGAGCCGCACTGGAAATTGATGTTGCCCCCCACGTGGGTGGCCCGCGCCCCGCCGCTGCCCACGTTCAGGGAGAGATCGTCCCCGGCGTTTTCCACCGAGAGGAGCCCCGAGCCGGTGGTCAGCGTCAGCGGCTCCTTCAGGTCCGATACCTCGATGCCGCCGGAACCGTTCTTGGCCTTCACTTCGGAATCCTCGGGGGTCTCCACCGTGTAGCTGATCGTCACCCAGGAAAACAGCGGATCCTGCAGGCGTCTGCCGATGCGGACGGAATTGCCGCTCTGTTCGATGGGCGGATTCTCGGTGATCTCGTCGGTGCGCCGCGATCTCCCGTCCAGAATGAAGCCGCCCACGCGTACGTCGCCGTGGATGTGCACCACGCCGGGCGCGCCGCCGCGGATCACGATCTTTCCGGATCCGGAGCTGATATCCAGCCGCACCGGCCCATCCACTTTCAGCGTGCGATCGAAGGATCGGCCCGGCCCGCTCACCATACAGGCGGACTGAGCCAGCACCGCGGCCAGCACGGCCGCGGCGCCGGCAATCATGGGTCGGGTGCGCGGAGGGATGAGTGGATTCATGCGCACGGAGTCTCTCGCCGCCTCTTACCGGTAAAACGAACGCGCCGGGGAAAATGTTCCGCGGGGAGCGGCAGCTTCCGCCCGTGTGCTTCCCCATGCGCGGACAAGGAATCACTGCTCCAGCGCCCACCACCCGGTCAGCGCAGCTTGAGCACCTCGTTCATCGCTCCTTGCCGGTATCCTTCCAGATCCAGCGTCACGTACAGAAAGCCCGCGGCCTTCAGGCGCCGCGCCATTTCCCGCGCCATCTGCCCCTCGAGCGCGCGGGGCAGTTCATCGGGGGCGATCTCCACACGCGCCAGTTCGCCATGATGCCGCACGCGGAACTGCCGGAAACCCAGCTCTCGCAATTCCGCCTCGCCCCGCTCCACCTGCGCGAGTTTTTCGGGCGTCACCTCCGAGCCGTACGGGATGCGCGAGGCCAGGCACGCGGAGGCTGGACGATCCCACGTGGGCAGGCCTGCGCGCTGCGAGAGCCAGCGGATTTCCGCTTTGTGCAGTCCGGCGTCGAGCAGTGGCGAAAGCGCGGCATGCTCTCCCGCGGCGCGGTGGCCCGGCCGGAAGTCCCCGGTGTCGTCCGCGTTCACGCCGTAAGCAACCGCCGCGATTCCGCGTTCCGCCGCCAGCCGGCCAAGTACGGTAAACAATTCGTCCTTGCAGTAGTAACAGCGGTCCGGGCGGTTGGCCGCGTAGAGCGGATTCTCTACTTCCTGCGTAGTCACAAATTCATGCCGCAGCCCGGCGGTGCGCACCAGCAGTTCCACCTGCTCGCGGTCATACGCCGGAAAGCTGGGCGAAAGCGCGGTCACCGCGAGAGCGCGTGGCCCCAGCGCGCGGCCGGCGGCCCAGGCCAGATACGCCGAGTCCGCGCCCCCGGATAGCGCCACCAGCAGGGACGCGAGGCCGGAAAGCCCTTCGAGCAGCCGGCCTTCCTTCTGCGTCTCGATTTGCTTCCCGGTTTCCATGTGCGTGTGCCGCAGTATAGCGCAGTGCCGGGCCGTGCCGCGCGCCATCGCCGCGGCTTCGAGCGTCCGCGGCAGGATGATTGCTTGACACCTATCTCGAATTTATATACCACTGGGCCTCCCATCGCGGCACTCGTCACATGCGCAACACAGCCATCTGCTTCGCGGCGCTCATGCTTTACCCGGCGTCTGCTTTCGCTCAGGAGGCTCCGGTTCACTTGAAGGTGCAGGTGGTCTTGATTGACAAAGATCTGAATTTGAAGCCTGTTCCCAAGTTCTCTTTCACCTTGCAAAAGCAGCCTGCCGGGGCCGCGGCGCCCATCGCCTTGAAGACCGGCCTGGACGGCATCGTCGAAGCCGACGTGCCCGCCGGGCGCTACCAATTGCTCACGCCGGAGCCGGTCGAATTCCAGGGCAAGAAATATTCGTGGAAGCTGGAGCTGAGCCTGGCGCCTCCCGGCCAGACTCTGGACCTGAGCAACGACAATGCGGTGATTGTGCCGGTGACGGCGCCGGCCGCGGAGGGCGGCGGGGAACTGACCGCGCTTTTCGAGCGGCTGAAAAATGCGGTGGTGACGGTGCGCGCGGAGGGCGGCGAAGGCAGCGGATTTCTGGTGGATGCTGACGGCCTGGTGTTGACCAACGCGCACGTGGTGGAGCGCTCTCCCTACCTGGCTGTCCAATTTGACGAACGCCACAAAGTGCAGGCGCAATTGCTGGCTTCTGACCCGGACAAGGACCTGGCGGTGCTGCGCGTGAATCTCTCCGCGTTCCCCGGCGCGGTGATCGCGCCGCTGGCGCACGCGCCCGCGGGCAAAGCGCCGGTGGTGGAGGGCCAGAGGGTCTTCACCATCGGCAGCCCCTTCGGCAAGGAAAAAACGCTGACCATGGGCGTAGTCAGCAAAATCGAGGAGCACGAAATCTACTCCGACATCAGCGTGAACCCCGGAAATTCCGGCGGTCCGCTGTTCGATTACCAGGGGTTGGTGGTGGGGATTACCGCGGCGCGCCAGGAGCGCCTGTCCCGCATCATTCGCATCGAAGATGCGCAGCCGATTTTCGCGCAAGCCAGAGCGAAAATGGCCGGCCAGGCGCCGCCCTCGAGCGTCCTGCTGCCGGTGGAACCCTCAGACTGGTTTCCGGTGGAACCCATGAAGGCCATTCTCCTGGGTGCGGCTCCGGATGCCAATGACTACAGCTTCGGCGAGGGAGATTTCAAAGTCTGGATTCTCACTCCGCCGCTCCGCTTCTGGTTGGAACACGAGGAGCAGTTGAAGGCGGCCAGGAAGAAAGCGAAGCGCACCGGCGGCAATGAGCAGGCGGAAAACGCGGAGCTCTTGCAGGAGGCGCAGCACTACAAGCCGGTCATCACCATCCGCGCGGTTCCCGAATTCAGCCAGATGTTCAAGATCAAATTCAAGACGGACTTTTCGCGCATGCGGCTGCTGTGCGACGGCAAGGAAATTCCTCCCATCCATCCCGGCCGCTTCAAGATGTACCTCCTCAATCTGAAGCGCGAGGTCACCGACACGTCGTTCGGGGGAAGCTTCACCTATCCGTATGACAGTATTCCCGCGAGCTGCAACGCCGTGTCGCTGGAGATTTATTCCGAAAAGAATCCGCAAGAGCCGCTGGTGCACCCGGTGGACGCGGCGATCCTGGCGCACGTCCGCGCGGATTTTGAGCCCTACCGCAGGTTGCACAGCCCGAAGTGACCCGGCCGCGGGCACAGTTGCACGCTTTCCGTATCGCCCCGGCGATCCGGACTCACTGAAAATCCAGTTTCACGTCCACCGTCTTGGTCTTCGGGTTGGTGTCCAGCAGATGGCCTACATGTTGAAAACGCACCGGAGTCTTTTCAAAGAGCCTCTGCGCCCCGCCGTTCACAAACTCCTCGAAATAGGAATTGTCGAACACATCGCCCCGGGCGATCTTCCAACTGGCCAGCAGTTGCCGCTCCGCGGCCAGGGAAAGCCCGGTGATCACCAACTGCCCCATGCGGTATTGAATGCCCTCGTTGACGGTCACGGCGTAGGAGACCAGCGCTCCCGAATCATTGAATTTCGCCACCGCATCGAGCTTGGCCTGCAAGTAGCCGCGCTTGGCATATTCCGCGGTGATCCGGTCCCAGCCGGCCTGCAGCTTCAGTGCGTCCGCGGGCTCGCCCGGCGTGAACCCCAGCAGGGAATTGAGCGCCGCCTCATTCACAGCCGCCTCTCCCGTCCAGGATGCGCCTCCCCAGTTGTACTGAATCCCGCGCTCGATGGGCACGCGCAGAGTCACCTCGTTCCCGATGGGCTTGCTGGGATCGCCGGTGAACAGCGCGGCCGGTTCTCCGAACTTCGCGTGCAGATACCCGCGCGAGCTGTACGCCGGGCGCACGTGCTCCACCAGGAAAATGGCCAGGGTATAGCGCGAATAGGGTTTTCCCACCAGCGTATCCAGAACCGCGGCGATGCGCGCGTCCTGCTGGGCCACCTCGTCCGTAAATTCCACGCCCTTGACGCGCACATCCGCCCCGGTCACCCGGAAGCGCTCGATCATGCTCTCCGATTCCGGCGCCTCCACCATTTCGCCTTCGACTTCGCCGGGCAAGTGGCGCGCCTTCAGCAGGCCGGCAATGGCCTCGCGCATGGCATCCAGCGCCGTTCCGGCCACCGGTGCGGTGCCATCGTAGAGCACCCCCGCGTTGCGGATGGCCTGGACGATTTCCTCATCGGAATACCACGGAAAATTGTCGAACCATACCGGGGCGCTGGGCGCGTCCGTGAGCGTGAACTGGATTTCCACTCCCTTCGGGGTGGTATGGAATTCGTAGCGGATGCCCTCGTACCATCCGAGCTTGGCCAGCCGGTCCGATGCCGCCTGAATTTCTTCCCGCGTCACCACATTGCCCGGTTCCAGCCCGATGGCCCGCGCCAGCTCGTCCGGCGGAAACCGCGTCGAGCCGGCGATTTTCACCGCGGCAATCCGGGAAGCGGAATCGGCAGCAGCGGCCTGCGCGCGCAGCAGGTGTGGGAAGAGCAGGAGCGCCGCGAGCGCTGCCCCCGCTGTCCACCGCACCGCTGCCGCGCGTTCCCGGTTCATTCTACGGTCACGGATTTCGCCAGGTTGCGCGGCTGATCCACGTCGCAGCCGCGCCGCACGGCGATGTGATAGGCCAGCAATTGCAGAGGCAGGATCTCCACCAGCGGCGCCAGCGTTTCCGGCGCGGAGGGCACCTCGAGCACGTGGTCGGAGGCTTCGCGGGCCAGCCGGTCGCCCTCGGTGACCACGGAAACCACAATGCCGTCCCGCGCCTTCACTTCCTTGAT
>Ga0335085_10011541_pt1 | contig 13094 bp, 9 predicted proteins | sample Lox_Sample_45_FD_206712 | JGI IMG/M metagenome (GOLD analysis project Ga0335085, IMG submission 206712) | Soil microbial communities from Loxahatchee National Wildlife Refuge, Florida, United States - Lox_Sample_4.5 | ecosystem: Environmental > Terrestrial > Soil > Wetlands | place: USA: Florida...
GCCGCAAGGATTACCTTATTGATTATGTTCTTTGCTTCTCGCGGATTTTCTTCGAGATGGGCTTCCAACACTTTTGAAACCGTCGAATCGACGACACCCATTACTTCACTATTGCCCAACTTGGTTTTTGTCTGGCCTTCAAATTGTGGTTCAGGCACCTTCACTGAAATAATCGCGCTTAAGCCCTCCCGAAAGTCATCTCCTTCGATCTCGACCTTTGCTTTCTCAAACATTCCCTCCCGGTCGCCATAGCTCTTAAATACTCTTGTCAATGCTCTGCGAAACCCGGAAACATGGGTGCCTCCTTCGATCGTATTAATATTATTTACGTAGGAATAAATATGTTCATTGTAACTGTCATTATAGTTGAGGGCCACTTCGACAGAAACATTGGTTACATCGTCTTTTCCTTCAACAAAAATGATTTTTGGGATCAGGGGATTCCGGCCGGCATTGCTGTCCAGCATCTCGACAAATTCGACAATGCCGCCTTCGCTGTAAAAGGTCTTCGAATACACAATATTTAGATCTTCCTTTTCCCGCAGATCCGTTAATGTGATCCGAACGCCTTTGTTCAAAAATGCAAGTTCACGCAGACGGCCCTCCAACACATCTTTTTTAAAGGAAGTTGCTGCAAAGATCGAATCGTCCGGCCAAAAATGAATCGTTGTTCCTGTTTGTTCACTTTCGCCAATTGAGCGCACCGGGTACTGGGGGATCCCAATTTTATACTCCTGTTCGAATATCTTTCCTTCGCGATAGACTAATACGTGAAGCCGCTTGCTAAGTGCATTCACGCAACTCACACCGACTCCATGCAAGCCACCCGAAACCTTGTATGAATCCTTGTCGAACTTTCCCCCGGCGTGGAGTACTGTCATGACGACTTCCAGCGCACTCCGTTTTTCCTTTGCCATCATCCCCGTAGGGATACCGCGCCCATCATCCTGGACCGATACTGAATTGTCCTCATGAATTGTGACATTGATATTCTTGCAATAGCCTGCTAAGGCTTCATCGATCGAATTGTCGACAACCTCATACACGAGGTGGTGTAAACCCTTCTCGCTAATATCGCCGATATACATCGCCGGTCGCCTGCGTACTGCCTCCAAACCTTCCAAAACCTGGATACTTTCTGCACCATAGCCATTACTGGCCTGCAATTTTGTTTCGTTGATTTCTACGCTCATAATAAGGGGAAAAATGCCTGTTTTTTTGTCCTTCCGAAGACCCGGCTTCGGGAGAGAAAAATGACCCGCAAATGTACGAAATTGAGAGGGCTTATCGCGCTTTTAAGACAAAGAATTATTAAGGTTTTTTGTCCTGGAATTCGATGAAAAAAAGTGGGAGAGACGGGGATCAGTGGCAATTGCCTTCCAGGCGATGGAAGTTTATCTTTTCACAATTTGTGCCACCATAACGGCTTCAGCACAGATCTTTCCTGCGGCATACACAGTTCCTTTCATTTCAACGATCCCGCGTCTTATTGGAGACAGTAATTCCATCTTCAGCAACATCGTGTCTCCTGGTCTGACCATATTTTTAAACTTGCAGTTGTCGATCTTCAAAAAGTAGGTGTCGTACTGGCCTTCGCCTGACAGGTTGATTGCCAGAATCCCTCCTGTTTGTGCAAGGGCTTCTATCTGCAGCACGCCAGGCATGACTGGATTGTTCGGAAAGTGGCCCTGGAAAAACCATTCATTGAAGGTGACGTTCTTCACGCCTACAATATGCTTGTTGCTGATCTCGATGATCTTGTCGACGAGTAAAAAAGGAAAGCGGTGGGGAAGCTTGGCTTCGATGTATTGCAGATCATAGACCGGCGGCTTATTTGAATCATAGCAGGGAATAGCGACGTTATTCTTGTTCTTGCGAATGTATTGTTTGATCCTCTTTGCAAATTCAACATTGCTGTTGTGCCCGGGTCGATTCGCAATGATGTGCGCTCTCACCGGGTAGCCGATCAGGGCAAGATCCCCGACCACGTCGAGCAATTTGTGGCGCGCGGGTTCATTTGGAAATCGCAATTCAATATTATTGAGGTAGCCTTCGCTCTTCACTTCAATTTTCTCTTTTCTAAAAACTTTTGCAAGGCGTGCCATTTCCTTGCTATCAACGGGTTTATCGACTACAACAATCGCATTGTCAAAGTCGCCTCCCTTGATCAGGTTGTTGTCGAGCAGCATTTCCAATTCATGCAGGAAGCAAAAGGTGCGACACGGGGCGATTTCATTTTTAAAGTCGCGAATATGCTTGAGCCCTGCATGCTGCGTTCCCAGGACAGGTGAATTAAAGTCGATCAGTGCCGTAATGGAGTACTCATTTGCAGGGATCGCGGTCAATTCTACGTTCTTCTTTTCATCCTTGTAAGAAATATTCTGATCAATTGTGTACCATACTTTGTCTGCCTGCTGCTCTTCCACTCCGGCTCTTTCGATCATCTCCACAAACGGTTCGGAGCTTCCGTCAATGATTGGCACTTCGGGGCCATTGAGTGAGATCAGCACGTTGTCAACACCCATTCCGACCAGGGCGGCCAGTACGTGTTCAACCGTATTTATTTTCACGCCGTTACTTTCAAGGGTCGTTCCACGGCTGGTATCAGTCACCAGGTCACAGTCAGCTTTGATAACAGGTTCGCTTGGAAGGTCTGAGCGTCGAAACTGAATCCCAAAGTTTGGACCCGCGGGTTTCAATATCATATCAACCACAATCCCCGTATGCAGACCAGTACCCGATACACTCACCTCCGACCGAAGCGTGTGCTGTTTCGATGGATCAAATGCGGCCGTCGTGCTATCAGCGGGCTTCTTTTTCGTTTCTGTTATCATGCGGACAAAGATAGGGAGAAGTCCTTTTAATATATAGCTGATAAAACTAAAGTTAGAGAGTGAACAAACGTGCAAATTCTTACACGAAATGAAGACGTGAGTGAGTGGCCTGCCGCCATTTGATTAATCAATATTTTGTTCGATTAGCTGTTTGATTGCAGCCTCAAGATCCTTGATACGTTTTTCCAACTCGGGAAGCTGACGAGCCAACGCCTGGCTGCGCAGTGCTGCAGTATAGTCATACGCGGGCGATCCGGTAACGGCGCGACCTTCATCAATTGATTTGCTTACGCCGCTTTGTGCATTTATCTTCACGCGGTCCCCAATCTGCAGATGACCGACAATACCTGCCTGACCGCCGATCATCGCATTCTTTCCAATTTTTGTGCTGCCGCTCACACCCGCCTGCGCGGCAATCACTGTATGGCTGCCTATCTCTACGTTATGTGCTATTTGAATCAGGTTGTCGAGTTTGACTCCGGCATGTATGACAGTTGAACCAATAGTAGCTCTGTCTATGGTCGTGTTAGCGCCAATCTCAACATTGTCTTCTATCACTACGTTCCCGATCTGCGGAACTTTTGTAAAGCTGCCATCCGCCTGCGGTGCAAAACCAAATCCATCTCCGCCAATGACAGCTCCTGCATGAATTGTAACATTGTTCCCGATCACGCAATCCTTATAAATTTTTACTCCGGGATGAATGATTGCGCCATTACCGATTCTCACATTCTCCCCGATATATACCTGCGGGAAAATCTTTGTGTCGTTTCCCAAAATCACATTCTCGCCCACGTAGGCAAATACTCCGATAAAAACATTTTGTCCGCATACAGCAGTTTTTGCCATGTAGCTTGGCTCCTGGATGCCTTTCAATTGTTGCGTCATCATACTCTCGTAGTTTGAAAGGAGGACAGCGAATGCGGAATACGCGTCAGGAACCCGAATGAGAGTTGCGTTTATGCTTTGCTTCAGCTGAAGCGAATCGTTGACAATGATAATCGAAGCCGAGGTGGTATATAAGTGATCTTCATATTTCGGATTGGCAAGAAATGCCAATTGTCCCTGTTTTGCATCTTCAATTTTCCCGAACGAGGATACACAGGCGCCGGGATCGCCCTCTATACGGCCATTGATAAGCGACGCGATTTGAGATGCAGAGAATTGCATAAATAAGGTTTGAACAACAACCTGCCGTGACCGATTTTAGGCAGGCGACTCATGACCGAAACTCACAGCTACCTATAATAACAAATGTAATATTTTTTGACAGGGCCTGCCAGTTGCTGATGAATGAGCGCATTGTCAATTTCGGATACATCTTTTACAGACCCATCCTTAAACAGTATATTTATCCGCTCGTCCCCCGGATCGTAAGTTGTATTTACGGCTTCACCTGTAAAAACGAAATAACCCGCTTCTTCCTCATTTAGATCCAGGCGACTCATTATGTCACATCTCTTTTCATGAATGAGTTTCGCATCAAAAGGCTCTCCCTGGAACCGTACCTTGAACAAGTTCCTGTCGACAAGGCATCGGCTCAGGGTAGATAAGATTTTGTCGGGATGGCTGCTCCAGTTCTTGATGGTACACATTACGTCATAGTCATCGAGGCTGCAAAACAGATCAAGGTGCTTCCTGATCAGTTCATCGTGGTCGACTGCACTTTCGTGCGCGGCCAGGAAAAAATTCAATGCTTTCGTGGCTCCATCGGCAATTTTGCCTTTTCTCAAAAGCTCCTTTGCGCGTTGGATGATCTTCACCAACAGCATTTCTGCCCCCATCACTGCCTTGTGCAGATAGACCTGCCAGTACATCAGTCTTCTTGCCACCAGGAATTTTTCTATTGAATAGATCCCCTTCTCCTCGATCATCAGCTCGTCATCCGTCACCACCAGCATTTTCAAGATCCGATCGTAACTGATCACGCCTTCAGCCACACCGGTGAAGAAACTGTCCCTTGACAGGTAATCCATCCGATCCACGTCCAGTTGACCCGAGACTAACTGGTGAAGAAAATGTTTATGATAGTCATTCGTGAAAATGTCGATCGCTGTTTGTAGCTGCCCCTTGTACTGTTCGTTCATGGTCTGCATGATGAGCAGTGAAATGGCTTCGTGATCCACGTGTGGAATCAATTCATTTTCCAAAGCATGTGAATACGGTCCATGGCCGATATCGTGAAGCAGTATGGCAATTTTTGCCCCGAGTTCCTCATCGGGTGTGATTATAGTTCCTTTGTTTCTTAATTCGCCAATGGCGCAGCTCATCAGGTGATAAGCACCCAGCGAGTGATGAAGACGTGAATGAACTGCGCCCGGATAAACCAGGTGTGCAAATGCCATTTGATGAATACGGCGCAAACGCTGATAGTACGGGTGAGCAATTATACTTAGTATCAATGGATGGTCGATCGTAATAAAACCATACACGGGATCATTGATTATTTTACGCACAAATACCACGCTGTTGTGTTTTTGTTAAACCGTTTTTCAAGGCGGTCGGCAAAGCTACAATAGCTGGTTTTAATAAACTAAATTTGACGACTGGTCACACGGTTGAGGAGCTTGTGATGACGCTGACGCTGTGATTTGGTTCAATCTTGAGATGATCAGGAAAATATAGTGTTTGAATACTAAATCGCGTTGAATGGCTGTTCCAAAAATTCTTTGGGTTGATGACGAGATCGAAAGCCTGCAGTCGCAGAAACTATTCCTCGAAGGAAAGGGCTATGAAGTACAAACTCTTACTAACGGTTTTGACGCAATAGACTTTGTCAAGGAACATCCGGTTGATGTAGTGCTGATCGATGAGACCATGCCCGGTATTACTGGTCTTGAGACGCTGGCAAAAATAAAAGAAGTGAATGGATCCCTGCCTGTCGTGCTGATCACGAAAAATGAAACGGAGAACCTGATGGACGAGGCGATTGGCAGCCAGATCAGTGACTATTTGATCAAGCCCGTGAATCCCAACCAGGTTTGGCTGAGCCTGAAGAAGATCATTGACAACAGGCGGCTGGTAGCGGAAAAGACAACAACAGCCTACCAGCAACAGTTTCGCAACCTGTTCATGGCGCTGAACAGCAACCCGGACTACAATGAGTGGATGGATATTTATAAGAAACTCGTGTATTGGGAACTGGAAATGCAAAAGAGTGACAGCCCCGAGATGCAGGAAATATTGCAGCAGCAAAAAAGTGAAGCCAACACGGAGTTCTTTAAGTTCGTCTCAAAAAACTATGCTTCATGGATAAATCCGAAAGGCGATGACGGGCCGGTGATGAGTCATACAATGTTTCAGTTCAAGGTACTCCCTCATATCGAGAAAGGAACATCGCTGTTCTTTGTTCTTATCGATAATCTTCGGTTTGATCAATGGAAGTCCATACAGCCAATTTTCTCTGAAAACTTCAGGATACTGGAGGAAGATACGTTTTACAGCATATTGCCCACGGCAACCCAGTACGCAAGGAATGCCATTTTTGCTGGCTTGTTGCCTATAGAAATCGAGAAAAAGTTCCCGGCCGAATGGAAGAATGATGACGAAGAAGGAGGCAAGAATCTGCACGAAGATCAATTCTTCAGAGCGCTGCTAAAAAGATTGGGGAAAGAGAATTTGCGGTTTTCCTATACTAAGGTATTGAATAACCAGGCCGGACTGGACCTGGTCAACAACATTCATAACCTGTTGAACAACGACCTGAACGTGATCGTCTACAATTTTGTAGACATGTTGAGCCACGCACGGACCGAAATGGAAGTTCTAAAGGAACTGGCCGGCGATGAAATGAGTTATCGTAGCATCACTGCCTCCTGGTTTGAACATTCGCCACTTCACCAGGCTCTCAAAAAAGTGGCAGATAAGAACATTAAACTGGTGCTGGCAACGGACCATGGAAGTATCAGGGTAAAAACTCCATACAAGGTTGTGGGTGATAAGCAAACCACTACCAATCTCCGCTACAAGCATGGGCGCAATCTCAACTATGAGGCCAAAGAGGTACTCGCATTTCGCGACCCACGGCAGGCCGGGTTACCGGTGCCAACAGTCAACTCGTCGTTCATATTTGCACGCGAAGATGGCTATCTCTGCTATCCAAATAACTACAATTACTATGTCAACTATTACCGTAACACCTTTCAGCATGGCGGTGTAAGTCTTGAGGAGATGATCGTGCCGGTCATAAAAATGCAGAGTAAATAGGTGCGACTTGCTTGAACTATACTCACAATCTGTGGAAAATAAAAAAAAATCAGGCTTCCATATAGTGTAGTTTCGTAACCGGAAATCTCTCAAACCCTTCAACGAAGTTCCCGGGGGTGATGTATGAAGTACAATCAATCAACACTTGACAGAATTGAAAAGATCGTCGATGAGGCGGGTTATATTATCCGCTACGAACGAGGAAATTTTCAGAGCGGCTATTGCATTTTGGATCACAAAAGAGTGGTCGTTTTGAACAAGTTTTTGCAGACCGAAGGTCGCATTAATACACTTATTGACCTGTTGCCTTTGCTCGACCTCGAACCAGCCCGGCTTTCAGAAGAATCCCGAAAACTGTATACCGAGATAACTGCCGCACATATGCGTAACAGCGCCTGAATACCACTCGCGACAGGGGCTGCTGTTCTTACTTCGTATTTCGTACTTTCGGTTGTGGCATACCCTCCCCTTACCATAACGTTCCTCGGCACGGGCACGAGCAGTGGAGTGCCGATGATCGCCTGTGACTGTGAGGTCTGTACATCCTCAGACGCAAAAGACAAGCGACTACGACCAAGCATAATGGTTCGCTCCTTTCAAACCACGATCGTAGTGGATACGACTCCTGATTTTCGCTGTCAGATGTTACGCGAAAAAGTCAAGAACGTAGATGCGATTTTGTTTACTCACCCTCATAAAGATCACATTGCGGGCCTCGATGATGTACGCGCCTTCAATTTTTTTAACAAGAGAAAGATGGAAGTATATGCAAATTCTCTCACGGAGGAGGCGCTCAAACGTGAATTTGCCTATGCATTTGCCGACAAAAGGTATCCTGGTATACCCGATTTGAACCTGAACACGATCACGGACAATCCTTTTTCAATCGGAGACATATTCATCACCCCAATCCAGGTGTGGCATTTAAAAATGCCTGTGCTGGGCTTCCGCTTCGGCAAGTTCACTTATGTTACCGACGCAAATCGAATCGATGAAGGGGAAAAGGAGAAAATCAAGGGCAGCGAAATTTTTGTGGTAAACGTTTTGCGGAAACAGTCGCATGTCTCGCACTTCAGTTTGGGAGAAGCGATCGACCTGGCGTGCGAGCTGGAAATACCTTCAGTATACTTCACCCACATTTCCCACCAGTTGGGACTTCATCAGACCGTGGAGGCTGAATTGCCGGACAATATTCATTTGGCCTATGACGGGTTAGTTCTCACTGTATAAACTTAAAAAAAATCAAACCACGCTTGTTTGCATGAAAAAAATTCCCTTACCTTGCATAGCCTTTAACGATTGCCGTATTGCTGAGTCAAGTTGGACCAAGGTTGCTTGCTGATGTGATTATAAAATGATGCCATCTCTGTCTGAATGGGACGAGGTGGCATCATAATTTGCGAGGTGCACCATGGATTTTCATTCTTCAGAAATAACCGAACATATTGCGCAGGCGGCGCGGGATTTTTCCGAACAAAACATTCGTCCGCATGTGATGGAATGGGATGAGAGGCAGGAGTTCCCTATATACATTTTCAAAGAGCTAGGAAGGCTCGGGATGATGGGTGTGCTCGTTCCCGAACAATACGGTGGTGCGGGCATGGGATATTTTGAATATAAAGCCGTAATAGAAGAGATTTCCCGTGTCTGCGGCTCCATTGGCTTAAGCGTTGCTGCTCACAATTCCCTCTGCACCGGTCATATCTTGAGCTTCGCAACTGACGAGCAAAAGCAAAAATATCTTGTCCATTTGGCGACAGGGGAGTGGATTGGTGCATGGGGTCTTACAGAGCCGAATACTGGCAGCGATGCGGGCAACATGCAGTGTACCGCAACCAGGGATGGCAACGAATGGCTGATCAATGGGACGAAGAATTGGATCACACACGGGAAGAGCGCGGATGTCGCAGTGGTTGTTTGCAGAACGGGCGAGCCACGAACAAGTGGCAATGCAACCGCCTTTATCGTTGAAAGAGGAACGCCCGGTTTTCGTGGCGGGAAAAAAGAGAATAAACTTGGCATGCGCGCCAGCGAGACTGCTGAAATGATCTTTGAGAGTTGCAGAATACCCGACTCCCAGCGAATGGGCGAAGTGGGTGACGGATTTCGGCAGGCGTTAAAGGTGCTCGATGGGGGAAGGATTTCAATTGCGTGCCTCGCACTTGGCATCGCCAAAGGGGCATACGAAGCATCTTTGCAGTATGCTAAAGAACGGCAACAATTTGATAAACCGATCGCAAGTTTCCAGGCCGTTTCTTTTAAGCTGGCAGACATGGCAACAGAGATCGAGGCCGCAGAGCTGCTGATACTCCAGGCGTGCGATTTGAAAAACCGAAACGAAAATGTGACAAAGGCTGCGGCCATGGCAAAGTATTATGCAGCCGAGGTGGCCGTGAAGGTGGCTAACGACGCAGTACAGATATTTGGCGGCTATGGTTACACGAAAGATTTCCCGGTTGAAAAGTATTATCGTGATGCCAAGTTGTGCACGATTGGTGAAGGCACAAGTGAGATACAAAAGATTGTTATTTCACGAGAAGTTTTGAAAGGCTAATCGTTGCAGGCGTCGCAATATTCAAGGCCTCATTTTACCTCCTGCATTTCGACCAGGCGCTTATAGAAACCGTTTTGGTGCATCAGGGAATCATGCGTACCACGCTCCACGATTCTGCCTTTTTGCAACACAATGATTTCACTGGCATTGCGGATCGTTGATAAGCGATGGGCGATTACAATGCTCGTCCTGTTTTGCATCATATTGTTGATTGCATCCTGTACCAGCCGTTCGCTTTCCGTATCAAGAGAGGACGTTGCCTCGTCGAGAATAAGGATCGGTGGATTCTTCAATACAGCTCTTGCAATGGTCAGTCGCTGACGTTCGCCGCCGCTCAACTTACTCCCGCGGTCCCCAATATTCGTTTCGTAGCCGTTGTCTTTTTGCATAATGAACGCATGCGCATTGGCTACTTTAGCCGCCTGGATTACCTCTTCATCAGTTGCATCAGCCTTTCCGAGCTTAATATTGTTCGCAATTGTGTCATTGAAAAGAATCGGCTCCTGTGTCACGATGCTCATTTGGCTGCGCAGGGAGTTCAGCGAGTATTCTTTGATATTGACGCCGTCAATCAGCAATTCTCCGTGTGTCACATCATGAAACCTGGGGACAAGGTCGGCCAACGTCGATTTACCGGCACCTGACGATCCTACAAGGGCTATTGTCTTTCCTTTCTCAATCTTTAAATTGATACCGCACACGACCGGAGTTTCGGCGTAAGCGAAGCCCACATGGTTAAATTCAATGCAGCGATTAAATGAAGACAGAATTTTCGGATGGCTAACCTCCTTGATTGTTTCCTGTTCGTGAAGCAGGACCTTGACCCTGTCAATACTCGCTGCACCGTTGCGAATATTATAGAATGCCTGCGAAAACATTTTTAAGGAAGGGATGATCTGGGTAAAAATGGCTATGAAGGTCAAAAAATCGCCACCATTCAGATTGAAACCATTTTGACGGAGAACCATTCGGCCACCGTACCAAAGCACAAAGCAAACCGCTGCAATAGCCATTGTTTCTGAAACAGGCGAGGCCAGGTCCCTCCGCCGGTTAGCTTTGTTTTTGACGTAAAACAGTTTTTGGTTTTCCTCATCAAATTTCCTCGACTGTTGTGATTCGGCATTAAAAGCCTTGAGGACACGAATTCCTCCTATTGTTTCTTCGATGGTCGAAAGAATTGAGCCGAGCTTCTCCTGCACCCGGCCGGATACTTTCTTCAATGATCTGCCGACGCGACCGATTACAAGCCCAATGATAGGCAAAAACAACAGCAGGAAAAGTGATAGTTCGGGGCTTAGTTTTACCATCGAGGCAATCAGGACAAGCACCGTAATTGGTTCGCGAAAGACAACCTCGAGAAAGCTGATGGTAGAGTATTCAATCACACTTAGATCGTTTGTCAGCCGGCTCATGAGATCTCCTTTCCGTCTCTCGTTGAAATAGCCAATGGGCAGGTTCAGGATCTTATGAAACATATCCGATCGCATATCATTGATGATATTGTTTCGGATTGGGTTCAAAAAATAAAGTGCCAGATAGGCAAAAACGTTTTTCAGAACGATGGCAATGACGACTACTATACAAATTGCCGCAAGCGCCTTTACTTTACCGTCATCCGTGTTTACCAGTTTGGTCAGCCATTCATAAAATGCGCCAATAGGCCCGATTGCGAAACGGCTCGTAATTTGGTTATTTACTGAGTCGGTGACCTTGAAAATGACCTGGAGAAACGGGGCCAGCATTACCAGCGAGACAATTGAAAATATAGCCGATAAAATATTGAAGAAAAAATACAGGCCAACTAAGACAGGATAACGTTTAATATATTGAAAGATAGTCGCAAGACTTCTCATAAAAGCGCAAAGTAACTAATTTTACAGCATTATAGCGGCCTGTGTATTCAATGCGATTGTAATTGAAGCAGACGAATAATGTCCATTCAGATTTTATCCGGATAACAAATTAAATCATGATTTATGCTGGAAAAGAAACGACAGAAACAGGTCGCCGGTTTGGTGCAGGAAGAGATGAACAAGATATTTCAGAAATATGGGCTGAATATGATGGATGGCGGCATGGTGTCAATTTCTTCTGTGAAGGTTACGCCGGACCTGCTTGAGGCCAGGATTTATTTGAGTTTTTTCCAGGTCGCAGATGCCAATGCCGCCTTGAGAAAGATCCAGGAACGGTCGGGGGAGATAAGAAAGGACCTTGGCAATAGTGTTCGGCAGCAACTTCGGAGAATTCCTGAGCTGAAATATTTCAGGGACGACACTTTGGATCATGTGTTCAAAATGGAAGAATTGTTTAAGCAAATAAGCAGCGAACGAAAGGATAAAGGTTCAGCATCGTGAGAAAACGGGCAGGTCAGTGGTCGAGAAGGCCCGGCCTGATAAATCAATTCCAGTGAGGGGACTTCCATTTCTATTTGCCTGGCGCTATTTTAAAGCAAAGAAGTCGACAAATGCGATCAACATTATTGCATGGATCAGCATTATTGCCATCGTTTTTGGAACGGCCGCGCTAATCCTTGTGCTTAGTGTGTTTAACGGCTTCGAAGGATTAGTGCGATCTCTCTATTCTTCATTCTATCCCGACATCAACGTTTCGCCCTCCTCCGGCAAGGTCATCACCGTCACAGAGGCGCAATTGCAAAAGCTGCGAACTGTACCGGGCGTTCGAAATTTTTCCCTCGTTGCCGAGGAGAAGGCGCTCCTTCGGAATGGCGACTATCAATCAGTAGTTTCCCTCAAAGGAGTAGATGACAATTACCGGTACGTTACCGGCGTGGAGCAACATCTGATTAGAGGCACATACAAGACGGGCACGGCGAGTGATCCGTTTTTAATACTAGGGGCAGGGGTTGAAAATGCCGTAGGGGTGCAAACAGACAGGAATTTGCTCGCGTTGAATATTTATGTGCCAAAAAGGAGTTCGTCGGAACTTATTGACCCCTTGAAGAACATAAGCGAAGATTCGATTAACACGGCCGGCTCGTTCGTAATACAGCAGGACTTCGACAACAAATACGCCATTACTAACCTTGACTTTGTCAAGACAATGCTCGGCCTTCGGGAAAATGAGTATGGCGCGATCGAAATTGCATTGAGGAACGCGGCCGACGCTGATGTGATTAAGGCAGAAATCAAAAAGATATTTCTGAGTCCTTACCGCGTGCAGACGCGATACGAACAGAACCAGAGTCTGTACTCCATCATGAGGGCCGAGAAATGGGTCATTTACGCGATTCTGGTATTACTAATGATTGTCTTCTCGTTCACTATTGTGAGTTCGCTCACCATGCTTGTGATCGAGAAAGAAAAAGACATCAGTGTTCTTCATGCCCTTGGAGGAAACAGGAGCTTCATTCAACGAATTTTTTTGAGTGAGGGTTTGCTTCTTTCAGTCATTGGGGGAATCGTGGGTATGCTGATCGCACTGCTCGTCGCCTGGTTACAGGTCCACTATAAGCTGATCCCGCTCCAGGGCGGGTCGTTCTT
>Ga0335085_10011543_pt1 | contig 13092 bp, 11 predicted proteins | sample Lox_Sample_45_FD_206712 | JGI IMG/M metagenome (GOLD analysis project Ga0335085, IMG submission 206712) | Soil microbial communities from Loxahatchee National Wildlife Refuge, Florida, United States - Lox_Sample_4.5 | ecosystem: Environmental > Terrestrial > Soil > Wetlands | place: USA...
CTTCAGCCTGTACTTCTTCAGCTACGGCCTGGCCGCGCTCGAGCCGCTGCGCAAGGCCTCCACCATGGTCATCTCGCCGACGCTGTGGCGGCTCGTCCAGGTGACCGCCGAGCACTTCTACGGCAAGGGCGCCGAGGCGACGGTGACAAGCGCGTTCGGCATCATCTGGCCGCCGCTGATGCTGCTGCTCGCCTGGTACCTGTACAACCGGCTGTCCCCCGACGTCCCGACCGTCGTCGCCGCGACCTGCGCGCTGACCTTCGCCTGGATCGTGGTCGCCCCCTGGTCGCTGCCCTGGTACTCCGCGGTCGCCTGGGTGGCACTGGCGCTGCTGCCCCGCAACTCGCTCACCCGCTGGCTGACGATTGCGACCGCGGCACTAGGACTGCTGCACTTCAATGGTGGCCACCTCACTAACGAACGGATTGGCCCGACACCGTAGGTTTCCCGCCCAGGTGCGGTGGCTATCCCCGTGCCATGAGTGTTTATCGAGGGGGTTTGGGGGGGTCGCCCCCCCGGGCCAGCAGTGTCAACGACGTCACCCGGTCCGCCCCCGACCCGATCGCACCCGGCCGGGTCGCGGTGGTCACCGGGGCCGCGAGCGGCATCGGTCTCGGCCTTGCCGAACGGTTCGCCGCCGAGGGCATGCGGGTCGTCATGGCGGACGTGGAGGAGCCTGCCCTGTCGAAAGCCGCCGAGCACGTGGCCGCGGAAGGCGCGTCCGTGGTTGCGGTGGTGACCGACGTGGCGGACCGCGCCGCCGTCGGCGCGCTGCGCGACGCGGCCCTGTCGGCGTACGGCGCGGTGCACGTCGTCTGCAACAACGCCGGCGTCGGCGGCCCGCACGGCCCGCTGTGGGAGTGCCCGCCCGCCGAGTGGGACTGGGTGCTCGGGGTGAACCTGGAAGGCGTCATGAACGGCGTAAGGGCCTTCATGCCGGTGCTCCTTGAGCAGGACACCGGGCACCTGCTGAACACCTCGTCGATCTTCGGCGTGTTCGCAGGCACGCTCGGCCCGTACGGCGTGTCCAAGCACGCGGTCACCGCGCTGACCGAGACGCTGCACTTCAACCTCAGGTCGCTCGGCGTCCGCCACGTCGGCGTCTCGGTGCTGTGCCCGAGCGCGGTGCGGACCAACTTCGGCACCTCGGCGCGGAACCGGCCCGCGTGGGCCGGGCCCGCCGCAGCTGCGGACGGGGGGATCAGGGACGCGGCCGAGCGGGCGTCCGCGGAGCGGTTCGACCAGCTTTCCCTGCTCGGCGCCTCCCCCGCGGACGTCGCCGGGATGGTGGTCGACGGGATCAGGTCGCGCCGCTTCTACATCCTCACCTCCGACAACAGGCACGAGCCCGTCGTCCGCCGTGGCCTGGAAATCGTGGCCGGCGACCCGCCCGAGCCCCCCGTGTCGTTCGTCTAGGGCCGGCGGCGAGCGGGCTCCTCGACGGGGAAGCGGCGGAGCCGGATGCCCCGTGCGACCCGGGCGACCTGGGCGTTTGGTGATTGCGGGGGGTGCCGGGGTAACGCCGCACCCGTTCCGCGTCCTGAATTTGATTTTTTACCGGGGTCTAGACTTCGCTGACATGAGCACCGTGCCGTCGCCTGAGTCCTCGTCCGTGCCGACCCCCCCGATCGCCAAGCAGGTTCCGACCGAGCGGACGCATCACGGTGACACCGTCACCGATCCGTATGCGTGGCTGACCGATCCGAAGGATCCTGAGGTCATCGCCTACCTGGAGGCGGAGAACGGGTACACCGAGTCGCTGACCGCCGGGCTCGCCGGCCTGCGTTCCGATGTCTTCGACGAGATCAAGGCGCGGACCCAGGAGACCGACCTGTCGGTCCCGGTGCGCAAGGGGAACTGGTGGCGGTACTCGCGCACCGTGGAGGGACAGCAGTACGCGATCAGCTGCCGCCGCCTGGTGCGCGACGGCGAGGTCACCCCGCCGATGCCGGAGGACGGCAAGCCCCTCGACGGCGAGGAGGTGCTGCTCGACGGGAACGAGCTCGCCGAGGGCAAGGCGTTCTTCTCGCTCGGCGCACTGTCGGTGTCACCCGACGACAAGCGGCTCGCCTACTCCACCGACTTCGCCGGCGACGAGCGGTACACGCTGCGGATCAAGGACCTCGTCACCGGCGAGGTGCTGCCCGACGAGGTGCCCGACACGCACTACGGCTGCGCCTGGTCGCTCGACGGGTCCGCGCTGTTCTACACCACGGTCGACGAGGCGTGGCGGCCGTACCGGGTGTGGCGGCACGTTGTCGGCACGCCGACGTCGGACGACGTGGTGGTGTTCGAGGAGAGCGACGAGAAGTTCTGGCTCGGCGTCGGCACCTCGCGGGACGACAAGTGGCTGGTGATCGGCACCGCCTCGAAGCTGACCAGCGAGGTGTGGCTGCTCGACGCGGCCAACCCGGGCGGCGAGTTCTCCGTCGTCGCGCCGCGCCGGTTCGGCGTGGAGTACGAGGTCGAGGTCGCGAGCGACCGGCTGCTCATCCTGCACAACGACGGAGCGGAGAACTTCGAGCTGGCCTCCGCGCCGCTGCCGGGTGCCGGCGACACCGCGGTGTGGACGCCCGTCATCGCGCACCGCGCGGACACGCGGCTGCTTTCTGTGGACGCTTTCGAGTCCTGCCTGATGCTGTACTACCGGCGCGACGGGATGACCGGGCTTTCTGTGCTGCCGCCGTCCGGCGTCGGCGAAGAACAGCCGATCACGTTCCCCGAGCCGCTGTACACGGTCGGCCTCGGGTCGAACCCGGAGTACTCGCAGACCCGGTTCCGCATCGGCTACAACTCGATGGTCACCCCGTCGACGGTGTACGACTACGACATCGCGGACGGCTCGCTGACCCAGCTCAAGCAGCAGCCGGTGCTCGCCTCCCCCGCCGGTGTCGCGTTCGACTCCGGCGACTACGAGCAGTTCCGCGAGTGGGCAGCGGCACCGGACGGTACGCGGATACCGATTTCCTTGGTTTGCCGGAAGGGGACGCCGCGGGACGGGTCAGCGCCGTGCCTGCTGTACGGGTACGGCAGCTACGAGCACTCGCTCGACCCCGGGTTCTCCATCAGCCGGCTGTCGCTGCTCGACCGCGGGTTCGTGTTCGCGATCGCGCACGTCCGCGGCGGCGGCGAGATGGGGCGGCCGTGGTACGACCACGGCAAGATGCTGGAGAAGAAGAACACCTTCACCGACTTCGTGGCCTGCGCCGCGCACCTCGTCGCGACCGGCTGGACGTCCGCCTCCAAGCTGGTGGCCCGCGGCGGTTCCGCGGGCGGGCTGCTGATGGGCGCGGTGGCCAACCTGGCCCCGGCCGCGTTCGCCGGCATCGTCGCGCAGGTGCCGTTCGTGGACGCGCTCAACTCGATACTCGACCCGACGCTGCCGCTGACCGTGACGGAGTGGGAGGAGTGGGGCGACCCGCTGCACGACCCCGCGGTGTACGCGTACATGAAGTCCTACACGCCGTATGAGAACGTCCGCCCCGTGGCCTACCCGGCGATCTTCGCGCTCACCTCGCTCAACGACACGCGGGTGCTGTACCACGAGCCTGCCAAGTGGATCGCGCGACTGCGTGCTGCCTCTGCCGGCGGTCCGTTCCTGCTGAAGACCGAGATGGAGGCGGGGCACGGCGGGCGAAGCGGCCGCTACGACGCCTGGCAGGAAGAGGCGCTCGTGCTGGCGTGGATCATCTCGACCGCTTCCGCGTCTGCCTCCGCCTAGGAGTCGTCATGTCCGTCGACGGTGCGGGGACTTCGCTTGGCCAGGTCCCGATTCACGGCTCATTCGCCGTGGAGCGGGACCTGGCGGCGCCGCCTGCTCCTGTCTTTTCCGCCTACGCGGACGTTTCTTTGCGGCGGCGCTGGTTCCGCATCCCCGGCTCACCCGCGGACGCGCATCATTCGCTCGACTTCCGGGTCGGCGGGAGCGAGGTGTCGCGCGGAGTGTTCGCGCCGCTTGGCGATCTCGGACCCGAGGAGCGGATCGCCTATCGGTCGGTGTTCTGGGACCTGGTGCCTGCGTCGCGGCTGGTGTTCGGTTACGAACTGGTGCTGAACGACGTGCGGCGCTGGGTGTCGCTCGTGACGGTTGAGCTGTCCGCTCAGGCCTCGGGGACGCGGCTGCGGCATTCCGAGCAGTACGTGTTCCTCGCGTATGCCGACGACGGCGCGCACGATGTCGCGCACCTGAAGGGCAGCACGCAGTTGCAGCTCAACGGGCTGGCGGCCGCGCTCGACGCGACCGGGTGACATGTACCCGCGACCTTTGCCGCAGTGGAATAGACTCGAAAGAGTGAGCGACGAAGGGGTTGCGGAGACCCCGTCCGGCGGCACCTGGGGGTCCGTGCTGACCTGCCAGGAACTGGCCGCCGTCGGCGGCGTGGGCTTTACCCCAGTCGGGCAGGTGTTTGGTGCCGCCGTCTACGCCGCTGGGCACCCCGGCGGGTCCCAGTGCCCGGGGGCGTCGACCGTCCAGGTGCCTGAGCCGGGCGATCCTGGCGGCTTCGGGCCGCTGGTCGAGGCCAAGTATCGGGCCACGCGGACGGCCGTTGACCGGATGACCGCGCACTGCGCCGCGCTTGGCGGTCACGGCGTGGTGGGGGTGCAGGTGTCGCGCGGCCCGTTTGTCTTCGGCGGGCTTGGGTTCACGGTGGCCGGGACCGCGGTGCGCGCCGTCGACGACGCGGCCAGGCCGCGGCGTCCGTTCATCTCCGCGGTCTCCGGGCAGGACTTCGCGCGCCTCGTGATGTCCGGCTGGATCCCGGCCGGGCTGGCGGCCGGCATCGCGATCGGGGCGCTGCACGACGACCGGGCGACCGTCCGGCATGCCCGCCCGTGGTCAGGCAACGCCGAGATGGCCGGCTGGACCGCGCTGGTGAACCGGGCGCGGCAGCGCGCCAGGGACCGGCTGGAAGAGGACATCAGACGGCTCGGCGCGGAGGGCGCGGTGATCGCCGACATGCGGCTGCACGCTCGTGAGCGGGACTGCCCGGTGGCGGTGGGCCGCCGCGACCACATCGTGGAGGTCACGCTCACCGGTACCGCCATCGTCAGCTTCTCCCCCGCTGACCGCGCTCGTGCCGGGCCGGTGCTGACGGTCATGCCGGTCGGCACGCTACCCTATCAGGCGGTCTGGCCTGCGGCTCAGTTAGGAACCGAGGTCCATGGGTACCTTGCGGATCGGGAGCAAGTACCTCGGAGGAGATGGCCGACATGCCCGACAACGCTGCGAACGGACCGGTGCCGCCGGATGATGAGCCGGCCGCGTCGGACGGGCGGGAACCGGACAGTGCTCAGTCCGCGGAAGAAGACCCCGGGTACCTGACGGAAACAGGCGAAACCGTCGGCGACGACGGTTCTGTCGTTCCCATCATCGGCGGCCTGCCCGCGGTCGAGGGGTCATCCTGGGACATCGGCGCGCCAACGAAAGACCGCGGCGCGGGCCTGGCTGAGGAAGAGGCCCGCTCGGCAGACCACGATGACCGGGACACGCGCGGCACCTGATTCGCGCGGGGCGCGCTCATTTAGCCCGCAGCGCCTATGTGGCAGAGCAGGTGAACATTCTCGACCCCAACGACGGCACCACGGTCATCGGAAACGTGCAGCTCAAGTACTCGCCTTCATGCCGCGCCACCTGGGCGAGAGTGATCCAGAACGTTGGCTTCGTTGGCTCGCGCAGGGCGGAGCTCCGGGCAAGAATTTCGCTTTTAATTCAGCGTCCACCAGCCCGCCGTTCTGAGAATTCTCACGGCGCCCGGGACGGCGATATCGAAAATTCCCTTGACGTTTCCGGGAGTATAAACCCGGAAACGTCAAGTCTTTCGAGTTGATGATCTTCTACTCGAGGATTTCGACCGGATCTCCGGGGCGCAGGACAGCGTCGGGACCGTGGTCGTCGGGAATGAGGTTGACGCCGAACCAGACCTTGCCGTCCCAGCGGCGGTGGCGGGCCAGGGTGGTGATCGGCTCGTGGCCCTTGGCGGCGGTGTCGGGGTTGATCGTGGTGAGTACGCAGCGGTCGCAGCCCTTGACGGACCGGAAGGTGACCGGGCCGATGCGCAGGCGGCGCCAGCCGTCCTCGGCCCACGCCTCGGCGCCGGAGACGACGACGCTGGGGCGGAAACGGCGCATGGGGACCGGGCCCTCGTCCGCCTTGGGGCCCTCGGCGATCCAGTCGTTCAGCGACGCCAGGGATTCCTCGGTGGTCAGCAGCAGCGGGAACGCGTCGGCGAACGACACCCGGTCCTCGGGGTCGCTGTAGTCCGGCCGGACCGGGCGCCTCCTCGGGTCGTCCAGGTAGACCAGGCGCACCCGCGCGCCGATGATGCCGGTCAGCCACGCCGCCGCCTCCTCGCCTGCCGGGCTGGCGAGGAGGCCGTCTCCCCAGACGTTGGCCGGGACAAGCTCCGCGCCGGACGGGACGGGAACCACCAGGTCGGGCAGGTCCGGGCTGGACAGGGTGATCTTGTCGCCGCCGCCGTCGAGCTCCGGCATGATGAGCAGCATGCGCGGCTGCTCGCGGGCGGTGACCGGGTTGCCCTCGGCATCCACCACCATCCACCGGCGGTCGCCTGCCAGGCCCCACTGCTCGACCCGCGCCTCGGCGAGCCGCTCACCGCGGCATGACTTGACCGGGTACCGCCAGATGTCGGTGAGTCGAAGTGACATACACCAATATTCGCATCTCGGGTGTCCTGACGGCATCCCGGTAACCGCTGCCGAGACAGTCTCGCGTTCACCAGAATGTCGCTGGGCCATGCGATGCTCGCCAGTATGGCGAACGCACGCGTCAACCCGCCGGTCAGCCTGAGCCAGGCACTGGCCTCATTCAGCGACATCTACAGCCCGCGGATCGTCGGCCGGGTCAACGACTACGACGTCCGTATCGCGCATGCCAGCGGCGAGCACGTCTGGCACGTGCACGAGCACACCGACGAGTTCTTCCTCGTCATCGAGGGAACCTTCGACGTGTCCCTGCGCGAGGACTGCCAGGAGCGCACGGTGCACCTGCGGGCCGGCGACATCTTCGTCGTGCCGCGCGGCGTCGAGCACAAGCCGTCCTCGTCCGGCGGCGCCATCATGATGTTCGAGCCGTCGGGGACGATGACCACCGGCGACAGGCACGAAGGCGATATCCCGGACCATGTCGACAGCACGGCGGGCCACGACCTCACCGTCGGCGGGTAACGGGCGGGGGCCGCAACGTGCTGCCCGCGCTCACTCGGCGGACGGGGCGGGGAGGCCGAGGTTGCCGCGGAACGTGCTGCTCTCGTAGGCGGTGCGGAACCGGCCGCGGGCCTGGAGTTCCCGGGACCAGCCAGTCGACGAGGTGGTCCAGGTCCACGCGGCGTTGTGGCGTCCCGACGCCAGCAGGTTGATCGCGAGGCGGATCTGCTTGGGCTTGGGCGCGGTCACGGCGCCCCCGTCTTGACCAGGGACGCTTCCTGCTCGCGTGCCCTGGTGTGGCGGTTCTCCGGTACCGGCAGGCCGAGGTTGCCGCGCAGCGTGGCGGACTCGTAATCGGTGCGGACGATGCCGCGCTCCTGGAGGATGGGCACGACCTCCTCGCGGAAGCGGCGCCACTGGGCGGGATGGCCGACGCCGACGTTGAGTCCGTCGAGCGCGCGGGACTCGAACCAGCGCTGGATCTGATCGGCGACCGTAGCCGCGGCGCCGGCGAACGGGGTGGGCCGCGGCGCGGAGATGAACTCCACCGTCTGGCGGAGCGTGAAGCCATTGTCCGCGGCCAGCTTGGCGATGTGCTCGGCGTTGGTGCGGAAGCCGCGCTCCGCGTGCACGAGGGCCTGCTGCGGGAACGGGGCGTCCAGGTCGTACTGGCGGAAGTCGTGCCAGGCGAACGGCCGGCCGAGCTCCGCCAGGGCGCGGTCGAAGTCGCGGTCCCTGGTCTGCAGGTCAAGCTCGATCTCGCGTGCCTCCTTATCGCTGTCGCCGATGTACACCGACACGCCGGGCATGATGACGATCTCTTCTGGTTCGCGGCCCTTGGCCTTCGCGCGGCCCTTCAGGTCGTTGTAGAACGCCTGGCCCTGCTCGATCGTGGCGGCGTGCGTGAAGATGCCCTCGCCGATCGTGGCGCCCAGGTCCCGGCCCTGCTCGGAGTCGCCGGCCTGGAAGATGACCGGCTGGCCCTGCGGCGAGCGGGACACGTTGAGCGGCCCCGCCACCTGGAAGTGCTCGCCCTTGTGGTTGAGCTGATGCTGCCTGGACGGGTCGAGGAACGCGCGCGACGCGCGGTCGCGGGGGAACGCGTCCGCCTCGTAGGAATCCCACAGGCCCTGGGCGACCTGGACGAATTCCAGGCCGCGGGCGTACCGGGTGTCGTAGTCGAAGTGCTCGTCGCGGGAGAAGTTCGCCGCCGCGCCCGCGTCGCCGCTGGTGACCACGTTCCAGCCGGACCTGCCGCCGGAGATGAGCTCCAGGGACGCGAGCCGCCTGGCGATGTTGAACGGGTCGTTGTAGGAGGTGGTCATCGTCGCGACGAGGCCCAGATGCTTCGTGGTGACCGCGAGGGCCGACAGCAGGGTGAGCGGCTCGAGCCTGTTCAGGTAGTGCGGCGGCGAGTCGGCGGTGATGAACTGGCTGTCGACGATGAAGATCAGGTCGAACTTGGCCTCCTCGGCGAGCCTGGCCTGCTCGATGTACCAGTTGATGTTCACGCTGGCATCGACCGGGATGTCCTCGTCCAGCCACAGATACGGCTGGCCAGGCCCGCCGGTGCCGTAGGTGACGGCGCCGAGCTTGAGCTGGCGCTTCCCCGCGGTGCTCATGCGGACACCGCCTGCGCCTCGGCGGCAATCTGCGCGGCGGCGGACTTCTCGGCGGCGGCCTTCTCCGCGTCGCGGCGCGCGACCTCCTCGCGGACCAGCGGCAGCACGTGCCGGCCGTAGTCGATGGCGTCGTCGTAGGGGTCGTAGCCGCGGATGAGCAGCGTGGTCACGCCGATGTCCACGTAGTCGAGCAGCGCCTGTGCGACGGTCTCCGGCGTGCCGACCAGGGCGGTGGAGTTGCCGCCACCCCCGACGGCAGCGGCGAGCGGTGTCCACAGCGCACGGTCGTGCAGTTCGCCCTTGGCCGCGGCGGCCAGCAGCCGCTGCGAGCCGACATTCTCCGGCTTGTCCCCGCCGAGCGGCCACGTCTTGGTGCCCCACTGAGCTCGGAACGCCTCGACGTTCTCCCTGGTGGTCTCCAGGATGCGGTGCGCGCGCTCCCAGGCAAGGTCCTCGGTTGGTCCGAGAATGGGGCGGAACGAGACGGAGATCCCCGGCAGGTCCGTGCGGCCCGCGGCGCGCGCGGCCGCGTTGACCGAGTCGATCTGCTGCTTGGTCTCCGCCAGCGGCTCGCCCCACAGGGCGAAGGTGTCTGCGTGCTTGCCGCCGACCCGGTAGGCCGCCTCGGACGAGCCGCCGAAGTACAGCCTGATCCGCGGCTGCTGGTCGGACTTCACGTAGGAGACGAAGTCCTCGACCTGGTAGTGCCTGCCGTCGTAGCTGAACCGCTCGTCGCTTGTCCAGGCGAGCTTGACGATGTCCAGGTACTCGTCGGTGCGCGCGTAGCGTTCGTCCTTGGACAGGAAGTCGCCGTCGTGCCGCTGCTCGGTGTCGCTGCCGCCGGTGATGATGTGCACCGCGATCCGGCCACCGGTGAACTGGTCCAGGGTGGCGAAGGTGCGGGCAGCGAGGGTCGGGGCGACGAAGCCGGGGCGGTGCGCGACGAGGAAGCCGAGCCGCTCGGTGTGCGCGGCCGCGTAGGCGGCCACCTGGGCGCCGTCGGGCTGCGTTGACGCGTAGCCGATGAGCACCCGGTCGAAGCCGGCGTCCTCGTGGGCTCGGGCGAACCGGCGCAGGTAGTCGCGGTCGATGACCGGCCCTGCGGTGTGCCTGATTTCCGACTGGTCCTTGGTGCCGATCATGCCGATGAACTCGACGGGCATGGAGCTGATCCCTTCCTTACTGCTCTTACTGCCTTTGCTGGTGCGGGAAACGTACTGGTGCGGGAAACCTGTCGTGCTTGCTGTGCGCTGCTACCGCCTGGCAGCCACGGGTCTGGCCCTCGCGAGTTCCAGCCAGGCGCCGTGCCGGTGGCAGGCCGCGGTCCAGTGGCCGGCCGGGCCGCCGGGCACGGTGCCGCTGACCACCGCGCCGGCCACCGGGGTGAGCGGCGGCTGGACGGCGCAGGCGTCGATCGCGAACGGGCAGCGGGCGGCGAACACGCACGCGCCGTGGCCGGACGGCGGCTCCGGGTCGGCGGTGGTCCGGCGGAGCTGGTGAACCGACAGGTCTTCGTCGCCATCTCCCCCATGCCGCTCGAGGCTGTGCCCGTCGACAAGGTGCCTGTCGGCACTGTGCCTGTCGGCACTGTGCCTGTCGGCACTGTGCCTGTCGGCACTGTGCTTGTCGACACGGGGCGCCGAGGCCATGAGCAGCGCGGTGTACGGGTGCCGCGGCCTGGTGAACACCTGGTCCACCGGGCCGTCCTCCACGATCCGGCCGCGGTACAGCACCACCACCCGGTCGGCGATGCCGGCCAGCGACGACAGGTCATGCGAGATGATCACGATGGGCAGGCCGAGGCTGTCGCGCAGCTCGCCGAGCAGCCGCAGGATGTAGTTCCTGTTGCTCGCGTCGAGCGCGCTGACCGGCTCGTCGCACAGCAGCAGTTTCGGGTCTGCCGCGAGCGCCCTGGCGATGGAGACCCGCTGCCGCTGGCCGCCGGAGATCTGTCCCGGCTGGCGGTGCCGCAGCGCCGCGGTGAGTCCCACCTTGCCGAGCGCGTCCACCACCCGCGCATCGATCTCGGCGGTCTGGAGGCCGCGGATCTTCAGGCCCTCGCCGACGATGTCGCCGACGGTCAGGTCGGGGTCGAGCGAGCGCAGCGGGTCCTGGAAGACGAGCTGGATGTGGCCGGTGCGGCGCTCCTTCCGCCGGGCGGCGCCGCGCAGCACGGAGATATCCCTGCCGTCGAACACAACCCGCCCGCCGCGCGGCCTCGCCAGGCCCACCACGGTCCTGGCCAGCGTGGTCTTGCCGGAGCCGGTCTCGCCGACCAGGCCGACAATCTCGCCGGGCCACACGGCCAGGTTGACGCCGTTCAGCACGCGGCTGGCGCGCCAGCCGCGGCCGAGCACCACGTCGAGGTCGGTCACCTCGAGCAGCGGCCGCGCCCGTGCCGCTGACGCGGCTGTCTTCTCTGTCACCTCCGCGGTCATCGGCTGGCCAGTTCAGGGACGGCGGCGGACGCCACGGCGAGCTCGGGGTCGTTCACCCGGACACAGCGTGCCTCGTGTGCCCGGCCGAGCGAGGTCAGCGCGATGTCGCCGGCCCGGCAGGCGTCGACGGCGGCCGGGCAGCGCTCGGCGAACCTGCAGCCGGTGATCGCCGCGCCGACCTGCGGCGGCTGGCCGGGGATGACCTGCAGCTCGCGGCGCTGGAAGTCGCCGACAGAGGCGACCCGCAGCAGCGCCTGTGTGTAGGGATGCCTGGGCCGTTCGATGATCTCCTCGACCGGGCCCGCCTCGACCACCTCGCCCGCGTAGAAGACCACGACCCGGTCGCACAGCTCCCTGATCACGGCCAGGTCGTGGCTGACGAAAAGGACCGCGAGGCCGCGCTGGTCGCGCAGGTCCTTGATCAGCTCGATGATCTCCGCCTGGATGGTCACGTCGAGCGCGGTGGTGGCCTCGTCGGCGATGAGCAGCTCCGGATCGCAGGAGATCGCGATGGCGATCATGACCCGCTGCAGCATGCCGCCGGACAACTCGGCGGGAATCTGGTGGAAGACCCGCCCCGCCTGGGGCAGGCCGACCGCCGTCAGCAACTCGATCGCCCGGGCGTGCGCCTGCCTGCGGGACAGCCCGAGCTTGACGCGCAGCACCTCGGTGACCTGGCTGCCGACGGTCAGGTTCGGGTTCAGGTAGGAGGCGGGGTCCTGGAACACCGCTCCGATGTGCGAGCCGTGCAGCCGCTCCCAGCGGCGCGACGGCAGGGCCGTCACGTCCTGCCCGCCGAAGGTGATCGTGCCACGGGCGGCGTCAACGCCTGGCGGCAGCACGCCGAGGGCGGCGCGGCAGGTCAGCGTCTTGCCGCTGCCCGACTCGCCGACCAGGCCGACGATCTCGCCCGCCTGCACGGCGAGCGACACGCCGCGCAGCGCGGTGGCGGCGCCGTCGTGCACGGTGACGTGCAGGTCCTCGATGGCGAGCACCTCAGGCGGCTGGTTGCCGTGCATCAGCGTCCTCCGTGGTCGAAAGGGTCGAGTGGGTCTTGATGACCGGGTCGGCCTCCGGCAGCAGCATTCCCGGGCCGGTCCTGTCGCGGTAGGCATCGGCGAGCGCGTTGAGCGCGCCGACGGTGATCGCGATCAGCGCCCCGGGGATGAACGGCGCCCACGGGGCCAGGTTGAGGTAGTTCAGGTCAGAGGAGAGCACGCCGCCCCAGGTCGGGGCCGGCGGCTGGACGCCGATGCCGAGGAAGGTGAGGAACGAAACCGACAGCAGCGCAGCGCCGACGGCGATCGCGGTGCTCACCGCAACGGTCGGGAACACCTTGCGCAGCACATGCACCCGGATGACGTGCAGCTTCGACCCGCCGAGCAGTTCGGCGGCCTCCACATACTGGGCGCGGGCGAACTCAAGGGTGGCCGCCCTGGTGATGCGGAAGAAGCCGGGGATCAGCAAGATGCCCACCGGGAACATCGCCTGGACCAGGCCGTTGCCGAGCGCGGCGGTGACCGCCACGGCGAAGAAGATCGACGGCAGCGTCATCAGCGCGTCGGCGACCCGGTTGGCCATGAAGTCGAATGTCCGGCCGAAGAAGACGGTGGCCACGCCGAGCGGCGCACCGGCGACCAGGCCGATGCCAACCGCCTCGAGGGCCGTCAGCACGGACAGCCTGGTGCCCGCCATCAGCCGGCTGAGCACGTCGCGGCCGAGGTAGTCGGTGCCGAGCAGGTGCGCCGCGCTCGGTCCCTGGAACAGCGCGTTGGAGTTGATCTTCAGCGGGTCCTGCGGCGCCAGGGACGAGCCGAAGAACGTCAGCACGAGCACGCCGAGCAGGATGACGATGGCGATCCGCGCAG
>Ga0335085_10011544_pt1 | contig 13091 bp, 13 predicted proteins | sample Lox_Sample_45_FD_206712 | JGI IMG/M metagenome (GOLD analysis project Ga0335085, IMG submission 206712) | Soil microbial communities from Loxahatchee National Wildlife Refuge, Florida, United States - Lox_Sample_4.5 | ecosystem: Environmental > Terrestrial > Soil > Wetlands | place: USA...
TCGATCCAGGCACGCAGCAACAGCTGCAGTTCGCAGATCGACACTGGGACATTGAGCCGTCCGCTTACGTCCAGGATCAATGGCGTCATGGCAACTGGAACGTCAATGCTGGACTGCGATTTGATCATTACGGATTTGTCGTGAACGCATCCGCGTGGAGCCCGCGCGTGGGCCTTGCTCGATATGTGCCTTCCTGGAATTTGCTGATACACGCTTCCTACGACCGCGTGTTCCAGACGCCTGCGATGGAGAATCTGCTTCTGGCAAGCTCGCCGCAGCTCAATTCCATCAATCCGGTGGTGTTGCGATTGCCCGTGCTGCCGGCGCGCGGCGATTACTACGAAATTGGTGTCACGAAATCACTTTTCGGAAATCTGCGGCTGGATGCGAACGTCTTTCGCCGCGATTTTCATAACTACTCCGATGACGATACGCTGCTGGATACGGGAGTCAGCTTCCCGATTGCTTTCGCCAAGGCACGGATCGCAGGAGAAGAGGTTCGCCTCGCGATACCACATTGGGGCCGTTTTTCCGGCTACGTCAGTTACGCGAACCAGTCGGGCATCGGTCAAGGACCGATCACGGGCGGGCTGTTTCTCGGCGACCAGGCCACCAGTGGGTTGACGGACACCAGCAAATTTGCCGTGTCGCAAGATCAGCGCAATACCTTGCGCGCACGCGTGCGCTATCAAGCGACGCGATGCGTTTGGCTGGCGTTTGGTGCAGAATACGGGAGTGGTTTGCCTGTCGAAATTGACACCGATTCCATCGATTTGAATTTTCTGCTTTCGCAATACGGTCCGGCGATCATCAACGAGGTGAATTTCGACAAAGGCCGCGTGCGGCCAAATTATTCGCTGGACCTGGCCGCGGGTGCGGAGCTATATCACAAAGAGCGGCGAAGCGCGACTTTTGAGGCTGAAGGTGAGAACCTCTCTGGCCACATCAATGTGCTTAATTTCGCCAGTTTGTTTTCGGGAACAGCTGTCGCACCGCCGCGCAGCGTTTCGGCAAAGCTGAAGCTGACTTTTTAGCGGCCACTTAGTTCAATCTACCTGCGGCTTGTTTTGGCTAGCAGGCGGAGAATCTCCAGATAGAGCCAAACCAAAGTGACCATCAGGCCAAAGGCGCCATACCACTCCATGTACTTCGGAGCGCCACCGCGCACACCGGTCTCGATCATGTCGAAATCGAGCACGAGATTCAGCGCGGCGATGATGACCACAAAAATGCTGAAGCCGATCCCCCAGAAGCCGCTGCCGTTGATCGCTGTGAATCGGTAGTGAAAGAAGAAGCTCAGCGCCATTTGCACCAGGTAGAAAACGGCGATACCACCGGTCGCGGCAATTACGCCGAGCTTGAAACCTTGTGTAGCACGGATCAAGCCAGTCTTGTAAGCGAGGAGCATCACGAAGAGAGTGCCGAGGGTGAGGCCCACGGCATGCACGGCGATGCCGGGGTATGTCTTGTCGAAAACTGCGGAGATGCCTCCGAGTACGAGGCCTTCAAGCAGAGCGTAGAGCGGCGCGGTGAGCGGAGACCAGTTTTTTCTGAAGACCGTGACGAGCGCCACGATGAACCCGCCGATTAGCCCGCCCATCATCCAAGGGAGGCCAGCCTCTGGCGTTTCCGAATGCGCGAGTCCCCAGGTCCAGGCTGCAGTTGCGACCACGCAAAGCAAGAGGAGGCCCGTCTTGTTGACGGTGCCTTGCAGCGTCATCGCCTCGCCGACCGCGACTTGCCCTCGAAACGCCTTTTCGTTTAAAGCTGGATTCGATGTGCGCATCAAACTTGCCATCAACTGCCTCCGGAAATATACAAGCTCAATTTTACTCTGCCTCTGTCAACAAATCCAAACAAAGGGACTATCTAGGACGTTAAATCCGGCCTTGTTTCTGCCCATTCTCGATTTGGCCCTGGACCTGCGCCCGAAATTCCAGGGGATGCGCGATATTGTCGAACGTTTCCGGAGTTCCGCCTGTGCCGCGAATGATGACTGTTCCGTAGCCGAGCATGCGTCCCATGGCCGGCTCTTCCACGACAACGCTTTCGATTCTCGACAAAAGGAGTTCGATCGTGCGGCGGCTGGCCATGCCTGTCTTTACGATCACGCGCTTGTTGGTCAGCGCCATGACGGTAGCGCTTCGCTTGAGCAAGCCGGCTGTGAAAATGGCAGACCCGGCCACGAGTGCAGCGATTCCGAGCCAAATCAGAGCATTGGAATGAATCTCGCCGCTCTTTTTCGCGTTCCAAGAGAACACCAAAAGCGCGATGCCTGCCGCCTCGAAAAACGCCGCGAGGCAGGCGTGCCCGAGCATGACGATCCAATGCAGCTGTGTTTGATATTGCAGCGTTTCGCCGGGGATGAGGTTTTTCTCGATGTAACTCACAGACGATCCTCACTCGCGCACAGCCAGCGGTTTTCGGAAATTCTCTGGCCGATCATGCCCTGAACTGGAACTTTGTAGAACATAAATCAGAAAGTGGCAGTCGAAGGATTATCTGGTAGCGCTAACGGGAATCGAACCCGTATTTCGGCCTTGAAAGGGCCGCGTGCTAACCGTTGCACCATAGCGCCACATTTTGGGGGATGCCCAACCTTATTAGAATACGGGAAAACTCACAGAGCGACAAGCGAACGAAAAGCGCCGGGAGAGGCTGGATTTGCGTCTTCAGCTCTGGCGGTCCTGGAATTCCTCATGCCAGGCCATCTGAATGGCTTCGAGTTTGCTCTCGTTGGAAGCCGCGGGATCGCCCGAAAAACCGGGGAGCTCCGTGATCCACTTGTGCATGTCTGTGAAGCGGACGGTCAGCGGATCGGTATCCGGGAATTTGTCGGTGAGACCGATGGCGATATCTTCGATGTTGTCCCAACTGAATGTCGGCGGCATCTGGCTCCTCAGTGATCGGCTTCCTTAGCATAATTCTTGTTCCACTCGGGAATCTCTACGACGATGTCTGTGGTGCCGTCGGGAACCGTTTGGCAGCCTAGACGCGATTTCGGGGTGATGCCTGGAGCCATGTCCAGCTCGTCCAGCTCGGCGTCGGTAGCCTCGTTGCAGGATTCGAGGCCCTGCTTCACCATCACGTGGCAAGTCGAGCAGGCGCACACGCCGCCGCACGCGTGGTCCAGACCCGCTTTGATGCCTTCGGATATGTCGAGAATGCTGCCGGGAAGGCCGTTGTGGCCGTAGGGAATTTTTTCCGGGTCCACTTCAATGGTCTTGCCGCTGGGAAGAAATGTTACTTTGTATTTCTTCGTGGCGGGCGTGTATTTGACTTCTTCAATGTATGGATTGCTTCCGCCCATCTTTCGTTTACCCCCCGTTGCGATCGCCAATCGTTCAAAGTTTGCGGGTCGGGGCACGATATATCGTGCCCCCTAAAGCGTTAGACCTCGGCAAGCTTGCGGCCTTGCAAAGCGTTTGTAACCGCGCTGTTCATGAGCAATTCCGCGAGATGCTCCGTCGCGCGATTCAATTCGTCGATACGTTTGCGAATCAATTTGTAGTCCCTTCCCGCGGCGGCATCTTTCAAAGCGGCGATCGCAGCTTCTATGCCGGCGCGTTCTTCGGACGGCAGATTCGCCGATTGCTCATTGGCAAGCGCTTTCGCGGTCGCTGCGAGGATTACTTCGGATTCCGTGCGCGCTTCGATAACTTGCCTCTCCGCGAAATCCTGCTCGGCATATTCGATTGATTCCTCGAGCATGCGCTCAATTTCTGCGTCGTTGATGCCGTAGCTCGGCTGGACTTCGATGGAGTGCTGCTCGCCGGTGCGGAGGTCTTTCGCGCCGACCTGAAGGATGCCGTTGGCATCGATGAGGAACTTCACTTCGATGCGCGGAAGACCAGCGGGAGCGGGCGGCATTTTCAGCATGAAGCGTGCCAGCGAGCGGCAGTCTTTCGCGAGTTCGCGTTCTCCCTGTAGGACGTGAATGTCGATGCCGGTCTGGTTGTCAACGCCAGTCGTGTAAAGCTCCTGGGCGCTGGCGGGAATCGTCGAATTGCGCGGAATAATTTTTGCGACGGCGCCGCCGTAAGTCTCGATACCTAGCGAAAGAGGGGTCACGTCGAGCAAGAGCATGTTAGTGACGCCGCGGTCAAGAATATTCGCCTGCACAGCCGCGCCCAGCGCGACGACTTCATCGGGATTCAGCTCTGTGTGCGGAGTACGGTTGAAATACTCCTGTACGACGCGGCGGACGAGAGGCGTACGCGTTGCGCCGCCAACAAGCACCACTTCATCAATCGCCTCTGGCTTGAGTTCCGGCTCCTTTGCCTGCGCGTCGGCAAGGGCTTTCTTTACGGGACTCATGGTGCGGTCGACAACCGGGCGGATCAGGGCATCGAGAGATCCACGTGTGAACTCGTGCACGAAGAGGGTTCCGTTGGGAAGCGGGAATCGCAGTGTGGCCGACTCCGCGTCCGAGAGCTGATGCTTGATGGAGATTAGGGCCTTGCGCAATTCCTGAGCTAGTTCGCCGTGAGGCGAGAAGTCGATCTCATCCTCTTGAAGAATCTGTTCATGCACAAAGGCTTGAAGAAGATTATCAATGTCGTCGCCGCCCAGGTGCGTGTCGCCATTCGTGGAAAGAACCTGATAAATGTCGCCCTCGGCCGTGGAGATTAATTTAAGAACGGAGATATCGAACGTTCCGCCTCCAAGATCGTAAACGGCGACGCGGCCGCGTTGCTTTTCGTGCAGACCGTAGGCCAGAGCAGCGGCCGTCGGCTCATTTACGAGACGCAGAACATCGAGCCCCGCGATCTTGCCGGCATCTTTCGTAGCCTGACGCTGCGCGTCATTGAAATACGCGGGAACGGTGATGACCGCGCGGTCCACGGTTTCTCCAAAAAAAGCTTCCGCCCAGCTTTTCAGCTCGCGAAGAATGAAAGCGGAGATCTCCGGCGGAGTAAATACTCTGTCACCAAGTTTGACCCGAATTACGTTCTTGCTCGAAGGATCGATGCGAAACGGAAATAGCTTCAGCTCGTTTTGGATATCCGCGGGCCCGCGGCCCATCAAGCGCTTGACGGAATAGATTGTGCGCTCGGGCTGAGTCAGGAGGCGGTTGCGCGCAGCTTCGCCGACAATGATGCTGCCGTCAGCATCGAGGCTGACGACGGACGGGCACAGCGTGCTGCCGTACGGACCGGGAATGCACTTCGGCTGGCCCGTCTGTGCGTCCACGTACGCGACGAGGCTGTTGGTGGTGCCGAGATCGATGCCGACGGTGCGTCCCATGTCCTAGTTCAAATCTCTCCCAATTCTTTGGCGACATTCGTAACGAGATTGCGAATGTACGTTCTGCGATTCAGCAGCTCGTTCATTGTGGTCATCAATTTCTTCCGCACTGTGCCATCTGCGTTGGCGTCGACGGCTGAATCCCATTCCCGCGCGACTGTTTGCAGTTCGCCGTCTACTTGTCGAAGTCTTTCGGCGAAGTTTTTTTCGGCGGCATCGAGGCGCGCCTTCAACGCAGACAGATCGCCGCCAGCGGATTTGGCTTCGCGCAATTCGTCGAGCGATTCGTTCAACTCGAAGACTTCTTCGAGCAACTCGGGCGGAGCTTGCTGCTTGTGTTCGCCCTCTTTGCGCATGTTCTCGATGCCGAGCAGGTATTCGACTCGCGCAACGGGATCGCGGAGCGTGCGGTAGGCGTCGTTCACTTCCGAACTGCGCTTCAAGGAAAGTTCGCGCTCCTGCTCCGTGGCGTTCACGAAATTATCCGGATGCAGCTTCCAGCTTAATTGCAGGAATTTGGCCTCCAGCGCGTTCATTTCGATCCACAGCTTGCGCGGCATCTCAAATAGCGCGAAATAATCTTCGTTGGCCGGCAACTGCTGGAGCTTGCCGCAACTCTGGCAAAAATGTGTGCCTTTGGTCCGTTCATGGCAGTTCCAGCAAACCAGAGGAGGATTCGTAGTTGGCGTAGCTTGGGTCATTCTTGATATCCGACAAATCTAGTCCGAATCGCTTTGGAACACAAAAAAAGTGGCTGGCGGGTGCGGCTGCCAACCACTTGTCCAACCCGCTATTCGATTCCCCCGCTGGAACCACGTCAAAATCGAAGAGCACAGACTGAAATCTTTGCCACTTGTTTTTGCAAATGGCACCTACGCTGTAAACGAGCTGCCGCAGCCGCAATTCCTCGCCGCGTTGGGATTCTGGAAGACGAAACCCTGGCGCATCAGCGTCTCTTCATATTCGAGCGTTGTGCCGTTCAGATAAAGAAAACTTTTCGGGTCGACGAAGATTCTTGCGCCAAACTCTTCAAAAACTTTGTCGCGATCGCGCGCTTTGGTGTCCAAGCGCATGGCATAGGACAATCCGGAGCAGCCACCTCCTTGCACGCCGACGCGCAAGCCGCCCACTTCGGGCGAAACTCCTTCTTTTTCGAGCAGCTCGCGTATTTTCTGCGCAGCTCGCTCGCTCAGGTGGATCGTCGCTATGGTCGGATTGGCGACCTCTGTTGCCATACTCAATCGCTCCAATACCCTTTGGGAAGCTGGGCCCGGCCAGTAGACGCGCGCCATGCCGCTCCCGCTACAAAGCGGCCGCATGCCACGCGCAAGCCCAACCGACCCAATGTACGGTTAGTGCGCGGCCTTCTCGGCTACAGGCACTTCAACGCCGTGCTTCTTCTTCCAGTCGCCGATGGCGGCCTTGATGGCGTCTTCGGCAAGCACAGAGCAGTGAATCTTCACCGGCGGGAGCGACAACTCGCGCACGATGTCCGTGTTCTTGATCGAGAGCGCCTCCTCAACAGTCTTCCCCTTCACCCACTCCGTAGCGAGCGAGGAGCTGGCGATCGCCGAGCCGCAGCCGAAGGTCTTGAACTTGGCTTCTTCGATGACCTGCGTATCGGGATTGATCTTCATCTGCAGCTTCATCACGTCGCCACACTCGGGAGCGCCGACGAGCCCCGTTCCAACATTGGGATCTTCCTTCGGCATGCTTCCGACGTTGCGGGGATTGTTATAGTGGTCAACGACCTTATCGCTGTATGCCATTAGCTGTTGCTCCTTGCCAGATTGACGAGATTGCCAAAACCGGCGCTCTTCACGGCCTTCTCCGAGAGCGAAACGTTCGGCACGGAAGCCGAGCGGCCCGCCGTAAGCTGGCGAAGCGCGTCCTTGATAAATTCGGCGCCGACGCCAATCATTTTCAAGAAGGCGCGAACCTGCTGGAGTTCATGGAAAGAGCGCTCGCCCGCAGCGGGGGCCTCTTCGCCTTCTTCATAAGGCACAAATGTCACACGAAAAGCGGCTCCTGTGCCGCCAATCGAGCGGTGGATTCGGATTGTTCCTTCGCTGGCCATTGTATTCCTCTTTTTCTAAAGAACTTAGTTCTATCTCCTGCCTAACCCATTAGATGCGGGTTTCAGGCGGTTTGCCACTTCATCTTCGAAATATCGATGCCTTCCTTAGCCATCTCGTAAAGTGGCGACAGCTCACGCAGCTTGGTGACGACCTGGACCATCTTGTCGATGACGTAGTCGACTTCCTCCTGCGTGTTAAAGCGGCCGAGTCCGAAGCGGATCGAGGTGTGCGCCAGGTCTTCTCCAACTCCCAGCGCCTTAAGCACATAGCTCGGTTCCAGAGTCGCGGAAGTGCACGCGGAACCGCTCGATACCGCAATATCGTTGATGCCCATCAGGAGCGATTCGCCCTCGACGTAGGCGAAGCTCATGTTCAGGTTGTTCGGCAGACGATGCTCCAGCGAGCCGTTGATATAAACCTCATCAAGCTTGGCTTCCAGACCGTTCCTAAGGCGGTCACGGAGCGCCGCCAGCCGGGCGCCCTCCTGCTGCATTTCCTGTTGGCAGATTTCGCACGCTTTGCCGAGGCCTACGATGCCCGGGACGTTCAAGGTTCCGGAACGCATGCCGCGCTCATGGCCACCGCCATCGATGATGGCGGAAAGCTGTACGCGCGGATTGCGGCGACGAACGTAAAGCGCGCCAACGCCCTTCGGACCGTAAATCTTGTGACCGCTGATGGCCAGCAGGTCGATGTTGTCCTTCTGGACGTCCACGGGAATCTTGCCAACGGCCTGCACGCCGTCCACCGCAAAGAAAATGCCGTGTTCTTTGGCGATTTTGCCGATTTCGGCGATCGGATTGATGACGCCGATTTCATTGTTGGCATACATGATGGTGATCAGAATGGTCGTCGGCCGGATGGCAGCTTTCAGTTCATCCAGGTTGACCCGCCCATCCTTCTGCACCGGCAGATAGGTAACTTCAAAACCCTCTTTTTCCAGGCGCTTGCAGGTATCGAGCACGGCCTTGTGCTCGATCGACTGCGTGATGATGTGATTGCCCTTCTCGCGGAACATTTCGGCAATTCCCTTGATCATCAGGTTGTCGGATTCGGTCGCGCCGCTGGTGAAAATAATCTCCTTCGGCGTGGCGCCGATCAGCGAGGCAATCTGCTGTCGGGCGGTTTCCACAGCTTCTTCGCCGGCCCAGCCAAAACTGTGATTGCGGCTCGCGGCGTTTCCGAACTTCTCCGTAAAATAAGGCAGCATCGCTTCCACAACGCGCGGGTCCACCGGCGTGGTCGCGTGATTGTCCATGTAAATCGGCAGCTTGACAGCCATTTCCTGGTCTCCTAACTCGAACTCAAGTGCGAACCCGCGCGCATTGGACCTGATAAGCCAATCAGAGCGGGCTCATTCAGCTCCTCGCTCATTTGCGCGATCGTAACGGTACTCAAAACTCCCAAAATGCTCTCATTCACCTTGCGCAGCGGCTCGCGAACCGAGCATCGTTCCGTAGTTTCGCAATTCCCGTGGCTCGTTACGCACGAAGTGATGAGCACAGGGCCATCGATGGCCGAAATCACATCCAGCGCTGAAACCTGCGTCGGGTCCTTTGCCAACTGATATCCGCCAGCGGACCCATGTTTTGCGGCAACCACACCTTCGCGCGCCAAGCGTTGCAGAACCTTGGCCATCAGCGTGACCGAAATGCCGTACTCTTCGGCAATTTCATTTGCGCTGCATGCATGCTCGCGGCGGTGCATGGCCAGGTGCTTGACGGCAATCAGCCCGTAATCGGCTTTCTTGGATAACTTAAACATTTCTCACTCTGGTTCCTGCCCCCCCCAGGATATGCGACTAAATCAGTCGCAGTGAAAAGGATACTCTGTTTTGGCTTTCAAGTCAATCCTTGTCCAGCACTCTTTCCCGTGCAAAGCCTTTATTTCGTGCAGCTTGTAGGAAGACTGATTTAGTCTGATTTGCTAGCGATTTATGGTGAACGGTCGCTTTTTCGCAGCGGACGGTCATTAGCGGCATTAAACGGCAAATTTGGCGCTCACTTTTCGGGACGTGGTAGGCTAGATATTGGAAAAATGATGAAAACAATCAGAAGTAGCCAACTTTTTTGGCGAAAACAAATTGCATGGAAAGCGCTCGTCGTCCTGCTATTCGCAGCGCTCGGGACTTCCGGCTGCGATCAATCCGCACAAACATCGATTACCCGGCATCGACTGGACCCATCTCCGTCGCAAGCTTTGCCGGAAGGAAAAACATTTGTGTTGGTCGGCGCAGGGGACATCGCGAGTTGCAAAGATCCAGAAGGCGCCATCGCCACGGCTAAGTTACTCGAGCATATACCCGGCACCGTCTTTGCGGCAGGCGACCTCGCGTACGAGAAGGGCAGCCCCACCGAATTTAAAAATTGCTATGACCCGACGTGGGGAGAGTTTAAGGCACGCACGAAGCCCACACTGGGAAACCACGAATACGTTGATCCGACAGCGCACGGCTACTTCGCCTACTGGGGCCCTCAGGCCGGGCCAGTTGGTAAAGGCTATTACAGCTCTGACCTCGGTTCATGGCATATCGTTGCTCTGAATACCAATTGTTACTCGAAGATTTTGGGCGGGTGTGCCGCGGGTTCCCCTGAAGAGGTCTGGCTGAAAGCCGATCTCGCGCGGCATCCAGACGCATGCATACTTGCCTATGGCCACCACGCGCTTTTCAGCAGCGGCGTCTTCCGCAGCCACGCGGTGCATCCGGAGTTGAAACCGCTGTGGGAAGATCTCTATGCCGCGCATGCCGCACTCGTCTTGGCCGGCCACGAGCACTCGTACGAGCGCTTTGCGCCCCAGGATCCCGATGGCCACGCCGATCCTGCCAACGGTATTCGCGAAATTGTGGTTGGGACGGGCGGGCGAAGCCACGATCCACTCGGCTTTGCGCTGCCCAATAGCGAACTCCGGAACACGGACACGTTTGGCGTCATTAAGTTAACGCTCACGCCGGGACACTACACCTGGGAGTTTATCCCCGAAGCAGGAAAGACGTTTACGGACTCTGGCTCCGGTGATTGCCCTCACCACTCCGCTCCCGCCAGCTAGTATCGTTCCGGCTAGATTTCGGCGCAGGCTCAGTGTGATGCGGAGCAGGCTCCACGGGCAGACGCAGCCTCCACAAGCTTCTGAATGGCCGAAGTGGGCATCAAGAGGTATTGTCCCTTGGGCTTTTGTATCGCCTGAAGGATCCCAATCCGCTGCGCCTTCCAATCCTCTGGCGCAACCTGACCTTTCGTGATGAAGTCCATGGCGGCGAGACCTACGGAGCCCAATGTCGAAAGGTCCTGCGAACTCGTCGACACTTCTTTCACCAGGAAGGAACGCTGCTCGAGCGGTTGAAGCACGGCATCGTTGTCACGCCATTCGGCGAGCACCGAACGCAAACGCCCCTCCGCGGCTGGATCGTGGCAGGAAGCCGCGATAAATTTGTCGACCAAATCTGCAAAATGACGGGCAGCCGCGCTTTCCAGCGGCACAGCGTCAACGACGCGATTTAGCGGCGTGGCGCTTGTGGGTTCGGCGGTCGCGGTTTGTTCCCTCGTGTAATCTTTCACCGGCTCCACGACATCTGCGAGCGTCCTGAGCGCGGCAAATTCCGCTGGGCTGCTGGGTCCCGCAATGCGCTGAAGCATCTGGCGGTAGTAGGTCCTGTGCGTCAGGCCGAGCGATTCGAGGCGCTCGCTGACGACTTCCATGCGCTTGTACATCGAAGCGGGATCCGTAACTTCCTGCGGTGACCACAGGCGTTCCGCAATCGCGGCGTTTCGCGGCCAGACGCGCGAATCGATGTTTTCCGCATCGACGTACTCAGACCACATGCAGGATTCTCCGCCGAGGATACGCGCTTTTTCTTCCGGAGAGAGATTCGCCGCCGCACCGCTCAGCGGATCAACCGCGTAATGGCGCGCGGCTGGCCAGCCGAGATCGAGGTAATAGCCATTCGAAAGAATCCCGCGAAAGCCCAGCTTCGCGGCGGCAGCGAGCGCGTCTGGCCCGCGCCAGGACTGAATCACGATGTCCTTTGGCAGCGATGGATCCAAAACCTCGTCCCAGCCGACCATGCTTTTCCCGTGTTTGGCAACAATCGGTTCCAGCCGCTTATTGAAATACGATTGCAGCCCTTCGTTGTTTTTCAAATCGTGAGTCCTGATGAATTCCTGAATTTTAGGATTCGCGTCCCACTGCTTTCCATTCACTTCGTCGCCGCCCACGTGAAAGAAATGGTCGGGGAATAATCTCGACATCTCATCAAAAAGTTGATCGAGAAATTTGTAGACTTTTTCGTTCGTGGGATCGAATGCTGGATCGAAAATGCCCCATCTTCGTTCAATCTCGTAAGGGCCGGGCGCGCTTGCCAGTTCCGGATAGCCGACAAACCACGCCGTGCTGTGGCCGGGCACGTCGAACTCGGGAACAATGCGAATGCCGCGGTCACGCGCATAGGCAATCAAATCCCTGATTTCATTCTGCGTGTAGTACATCCCGTCGGAGCCCATTTCCTGAAGCTTAGGAAACTTCTTGCTCTCGACACGGAATCCCTGATTGTCGGAGAGGTGCCAATGGAAGACGTTCATTTTCACGGCTTCCATGCCGTCGATACTTCTCTTAATCACCTCGATCGGAGTAAAATGCCGCGCCGAGTCAATCATCAGGCCTCGCCAGGGGAACCTCGGCTTGTCGTTGATCGTGACGGCCGGGGCGGCGAAGCCATCCGGTGAGACGTCCACGAGTTGGAGAAATGTTTGCAGACCGTGCATGGTGCCAAGGGGGCTCGGCGCGGTGAGCTTTGCACCTGTTGGAGTTACTTCAAGAATGTAGGATTCATCTTCACCGACTTCCTGGATTTCCTTGCTCGCATGATCTGTGTGAATTACGAGCACCGCTTTTGAGGCAGCGACCGGTTTCGCAGCGATAAGCATTCCTGTCTGGCGAGAAACTTGGCGCAGAAAGCGCTGCGCGGCTCGGTCGAGGCGCGGCTCTGTATAGCCGGTGAAACCAATGGAAAAAGACGAGTCGATTGGCAGCTGCCCCGTGCCAATTTGGACGCTCGATGGAATGGGCATCAGATAGAGAGGCCGCTGCGCTTGTGCTTTAGCCGAAGGATAGGCCATCAAAGCACCTAAGACTAGCAAACCCAGACCTCGCAAGAAGGGGCCAATCATCATGTTTTCCATACTCCTCTTGATGCGCCGCGCTAAGACGTCGTTGCAGCAACTTTACCCTCGTGAGGCAACCAGCATACTGTCATAGCTCCGTTCCGGTGCGAAGACAAAATCCACAGCCCTGAAAAAAGGCGCGCAGGGCGCGAAAAAGTTTGCGGCGCACGAAATTCCCCGCATGGGTTAGAATGAGAAATCAAGCGCCGCGTCCATGAAAACGTCCATAGCAATCTATCCCGGTTCGTTTGACCCGGTGACCAACGGCCACCTCGACTTGATCGAGCGCGGCGAAAAAATGTTTGACCTGCTGATCGTCGCCGTCCTGCGCAATGCGGAGAAGCAGCCCCTGTTTTCAGTGCAGGAGCGTGTCGAGATGCTTCGCGAAGTTACTAAACAATGGCCGGCAGTCGAAGTGGATGTATTCGACGGATTGCTGGTCGATTACGCGCGGAAACGAGGCGCGGCCGTGATTTTGCGTGGCATTCGCGCCGTCTCGGACTACGAGTACGAGCTGCAAATGGCCCTGATGAACAGAAAGCTTGAGCCGCGGCTGGAGACTGTCTTCATGCTCCCCGGACTTACTTACAGTTATCTTAGTTCGAAG
>Ga0335085_10011545_pt1 | contig 13090 bp, 13 predicted proteins | sample Lox_Sample_45_FD_206712 | JGI IMG/M metagenome (GOLD analysis project Ga0335085, IMG submission 206712) | Soil microbial communities from Loxahatchee National Wildlife Refuge, Florida, United States - Lox_Sample_4.5 | ecosystem: Environmental > Terrestrial > Soil > Wetlands | place: USA...
AAGCGGCGATGCTGGACGGCGCCAGTCCATTGCGCATCCTGTTTTTCGTCATCCTGCCGCAATGCTGGCCGGTGGTCATCACCGTTTCCCTGCTGCATTTCTTTTATATTGGAATGAAACACGTCAGGCGGCGTTGTACCTGAGCACGCGGCCCGACCCGGCACCAATTTCGTTTGGCATCCAGAATTTCCAGTCGCTTGCGCCCGTCCAGAACCTGCTTCAAGCCAGCGCGCTTCTGGTCATGCTCGTCCCTGCGATTGTATTGATCGTTTCGCAGCGTTTCTTCATGCAGGATGTGGTGGTCACCGGGACGGAAAGATGAAACGGATTATCAACAATCCCATGCATCGCACGATTTTCGGGATTTGGTTAGGCTGGGCTATCATCATGCTTGGCTATCAGGCGCTGCTCCCCGCCCGGCTTACTATCTCCCGTCCCGACTATGCCCTTGAATGGACTATGCAGGAGACCCAGCCCCACAGCCAGGATGGGAAGATTTACCTGAATAAACCTTTCCTGAATAGCCATGTCTCCTGGGATTCGGAATGTTACCTGGCAATTTCCGTGGGCGGATATAACGATCCGGCGATTGGCAGGGTTGGTGGGTCCGGTATAGATATAAATTCAGGAATTTCGAAAAGCTATGCATTCTTTCCCTTTTACCCGTTGATGATTCACCTGCTGGCATGACCGCTTCTCGTTCTGAAGTTGAATCAGATTGCCACCACAACACTGTCAGGGGTCATCTTGTCCATGTTGGGGACTCTGGCGGCGATGTGGGCTTTGTGTGAACTGGCGCGCGACGAGCTTGGGGAGGATGGAGGACTGCGAACCGCCTTTTACCTGATCATTTTCCCAAGTGGATTCTTTCTGGGCCAGGTCTACACGGAAGGCCTGTTCGTCGGGTTGGCATTCTCATCGCTTGTGCTGCTCCGCCGCGGACATCGGGGCTGGACCGCGATCCTTGCCATCCTGGCAATGTACACGCGTGCGGTCGGCGTGGCACTGGTCATCCCGTTGATCATGTCGTGGCTCAAGGATGAGGAATGGCGCGACCTTGCCATGGAATGGCGCCAGGTTTATTACAATGGTCTGCCCTGGAAAATCATCTGGAACGCCGTGGTAGTATTTTCCCCGCTGCTGACTTATCTGGCATGGCGCTTGTCGTACTACGGTATGGCCTTCACCACAGTCGAGCAGGCCTTTTTCGGGCGCGGCCTGTTCACGCTGGGTATGTCCTTCATCACCTGGTCGGACTCCCTCCGAATCCTTTTCGGGCAAAACGGACAGGCCTCCGCGTATTACCTGATTGAATGGTTTGGAGTATTACTTGGTTTCACCGCCTGCATCGTTGGATTCCGCCGCCATCCAGACCTCGCCTGGTTCGGGTTGGGAGTCGTCGTGCTGTCCTTTACCAGCGGACTGGCGCAGGGCATGTATCGTTATGTCCTCGCTGCTCCGCCAGTGTTCCTTTTTCTCAGCCGTCTGGGGAAAAATAAAGCCTTTGATCTTTCCTGGACGCTGGCCAGTATCCTGGTCATGGGCATGCTCGCAACCCTATTCACCTTTGACATGTGGACGGGATAAGAATAAACAACTCGAAGAATTTACCTCGAAGGCAACTTCGAGGTTTTTTATTTAAATAACGAAGGTGAATTATCGTTATTTGGTGATGTCAAAGTTGCAATTTTACTTGAAACTCGCAATAATATTCATGAGGGCATAGAGAGGAGGGAAGGCTAACATGAAAATCTTGCTTAAGCAGGCTTTTACGGGGATGTTGATTGTCGCTCTACTGGCGGCGTGTGATGGAAATGTACCCCTGACCCAAACACCGACCTTTATCCTTCCAACTGTTAAACCAACAGAAATAGTTGCCACCGAGGCGCCGGCCCCTCTGATAAATTTTATGACCCCTCAAGATGGTACAACCATTGGTTATGACGAAATGGATTTTGAGATCCTCCCTGTCCCCAATGCAGAGGGATATGTATGGACATTCATCCAAAACGGAAAAGTCATATGGTACACAATTGAGAGAGAGAGCAGAGACTTTATGGTACGGAATACAGCATTCCTGATTCGGGAAGCCTGAATGATTTGTTTATGCCCGGTGAGCTTCAGGTTCAATCCAAGGCAAGGATCAATGGAGAATGGACCGAGTCCGGAGCAATTACGGTTAACCTGCCTCCGCGTGAGGTAGGATATGTCCCTGCCTCCAAACGGACACCTTCGCCTCCTCCAACAGCGACGTTGCCGCCTCGAGCAAGTGGCCTGGTTGAAATCCGCTGGTTCGTCGGATTGGGCGCAGGAGTCTCTCCGAACCAGGTGGCTATTGAGCAAAGAGTAGTCAGGCAGTTCAACGCGACCCATCCCAATATCAAGTTGACCCTCCAAGTGGTGGAGTTCAACCAGTCTCGGAGTATGCTGGCTGATCAGTTCAGGTCCGGAAAAGCACCTGATATCGTCGGACCTATGGGATGGCAGGCTTCCAATATCTTTCAAAACCAATGGTTCGACCTTTCTCCTTTGATTGTGGATACCGGTTACGACACTTCTGCCTTTAAGCCGCAATTGATGGACATGTATAAGACCGATAAGGGACAGATCGGACTGCCTTTTGCAGTGTATCCAGCGGCTGTTTTTTATAACAAGAGTCTGTTTGACAAAGCCCACTTGAATTATCCCCCCCATGCCTACGGTGACCTCTATACCATGCCGGATGGTTCAAAAGTCGAGTGGAATTGGGATACGCTCACTGATGTTGCCCGCCGGCTGACTCTTGACTCGATGGGCAGAAATGCCACGGATCCTGACTTCGATTCTTCTCACATCGTCCAATATTGTTTTTGTACCTCAATGGCAGTCGCCCAGCCATCTTGCCTCTTTCTGGGAAGCAGACAAATTGTATGATGATGCAAACAACGCAGCGATTCCTGCTGTGTGGGAAAAAGCCTGGAAATGGTATTACGATGGCATGTGGGGAAGTCAACCTTTTATCCCAAATCAAGACGCAATCTCAAAACAACGTTTTGGCAGTGGAAATCCTTTTGGCAGTGCCAATATTGCGATGGCGATTACACAATCCTGGTACATCGCTCCGAATTTGGCGGGCGGACAGCACTGGGACTTTGGCGCCCTGCCTTCGTATGAGGGATCTGTTCACGGCCGGGTGGATGCCGACACCTTCCGCATCTGGAAAGGAACAAAGCATCCTCGCGAAGCATTCGACGTCCTGACCTATCTTCTGGGGCCAGCCTCCGCCGACCTTTTAAGAGCTTATGGGGGAGTTCCGGCACGCACCGCTGACCAGGATGCGTTCTTTCGAGCCCGCAAACAGCAGTTTCCTTTTGTCAAGAATTGGGAGGTCCTCAAAGCTGGCCTCGCTTATCCCGACATCCCCAGCGCGGAAGGGTACATGCCGAATATGATAGAGGCCTGGGATCGATTGACTGCGTATGGCAGGTTGTTGACGTCCAACGACACGATCAGCATGGATGCTGAAATCGAATCGCTGCGCCGCGATCTTGATGCGATCTTCAAGCGATAATCTGTTTCTTTTATAAAGGTTAAAATCTAAATCCATAAACTGGCAGGATTGGTTGGCTGAAAAAAGGGGCTGTCTATGTTGGCTTTTTAGCCAGCCCCCATTTTGTGCTGGCGTTAATTACTTTGGGAAAACAAGGGTTGGCGGATATTGGCCTTTGTGATATTCATAAATGCCTATGACCGGTTTCGCGCAATCGCCGGTGGGTGAACAACTGAGGATGCCGGTGACGCCGTGGAAATTTTTTGTGGCATATAGTGCATCGCGCAGCGCTTGTCGACCAATATGCAATGTCCCGTCCGCATCCACCAGAGCCACCTTTTCGATGGCGGCTTTGAGCACCATGAACGCATCATAGGCATGGGCATGGAAAATGCTGACCGGCTGGGTGCCGAACTTGGCTTGATATTTCTTCAGCAATTCATCATACGCGGCCCCGGAGATATAGGGGCTGGACACCTTGAAGCCCTCTATTGCACTGCCGGCAGCGGTCACGACGTCTGGCGAGAACAATCCGTCCGCGCCCATCAGCTGGACATTTTCGAGCCCGGGGGTAGTTTTGGCCTGCTGGATAATTGACGGGCCGGCTGGCAGGAAGATGGGCAGATAAATAAGCTCTGGCTTGTCCCGGGCGATTTTGGCAAGGACAGTGCTCATATCCGTTTGGTCAGGGGCTACCTTGTTTTGGGATGTTATCTTTCCACCGAGCTTTGTGAAGTTGTCAGCAAATATTTGTTGCAACTGGTTCGCGTAAATGGAGCCGTCTTGGATGGTGGCGGCGGAACGCACCCCCAGGATGTCATAGGCATACTCTGCCGCCGCGGCGCCCTGGACGATGTCATTGTGAGCGGTGCGCAGGTAACCGGGGAAGTTGTTGGGGTTGCCTGGCGCGGTCAGGTCCGGAGCGGTGTTGGAGGGGGAGATCACCGCGAAACCGGCTTTGGATAAAAGCGGCATGCCGAGGCGGGCCTCGCTTGAACACGAGGGGCCTATCACTCCGACGATGGTTGGGTCACCTGCCAGCTTGGAGGCTGCTGCTTTGCCCGTGTCGCCGGAGCAGCCAGTATCCAGTCCGTCGAATTGAATATCGTGTCCGAGAATTTTCCCACCCAAATCATCGATGGCGATCTCCACCCCGTTGCGGGAGTCAACACCCAGAGACTGGTTCGGACCCTCGACGACCAATGCAAACGCGATGTGAATGGACTCGCCCGGTTTGATGGTGATGCAACCCAATGGATCCTTTTTGCAGTCATTGGCAGGTGCAAGGCCGGTCGGGATTTTTCCTGCCTGCAACCCTTTGGACAGATCCTCCATCCAGGTTTTTACACCGGGCGGGACCTGGCTGTCCAGGTCGTGATAGGAGGCATATCCGGCACTCCCGAAGGTGGGGCCGCCAGTGAAAGTTCCGTTTTTTGCAGTCCTGATCAGGTCGAACACACCCGGGGTGATACCCTTCATCGCACTCGAGAGCATGCGGGGGGCGGCAGCCGGCAACAGGTAGTACTGGTCGACATCCACGCCGATCGCGTAACGCCCGGCCTGAGCGGTCTTGGTCACTGCACTGGTTCCAGTCTCTCCGCCGCAGCCAAAGATCACATCCGCACCCTTGTCCATCTGGGCCTTGGCTGTCGATATGCCCCAATCCGGATCCGTGAAGGCCTTGCCATCATTGGGATGATAGACCACATCCACTACAGTGTTCTTGCCCGTTTGCCGGTCGGCGAAACCCGCGCCGGCGCGGTAGCCTTCGCAATAACGCCGGACGGCCGGGACATCCTCCGCTCCACACACCGCCCCGATATGACCGCTCTGGCTCATCTGCGCCGCCAGCGCACCAACAAGAAATCCTGCCTGGTCTTCGGGGAAGGTTAAACCCGTCAGGTTTGCCGGCGTGGACTGGTCTGCGGTTTGGTCCACCCCGATGAATATGACACCTGGATACTTCAGTGCGGAGGCCTTGGTGGCGTCGGTCAGCTCCCAGCCGACGGTGACGATGGCATCGTACCCTCCATCTGCGAACGTGCCGATATTGTGGTCGTAGTCTTGTGGGTCCCTGGTTTCAATGAATTGAGCAATTTGCACAAGCCCCTGATCTTTGGCCTGCAAAACCCCCTCCCAGGCCGCCTGGTTGAAACTCTTGTCGTTGACTGTACCCATGTCGGTAATCAACCCGACGCAGAAGACCTTGGGTTTGATGCAATCTTTTGGGGTGTAGGCAACAACCGTCGGTGGGATTGATGTTGGTGGGATGGAAGCTGGTGGTTCCTGAGCCATGACCGTTGGCGGGATCGTTGCCACGACTTTTGGTTTGATCATCCCGGGGATGATGGTAAAGAATCCAAGCACGAGCAACCCGATTACGGCAACCCCCGCTACCGCCCAAAGCCACCAACGCTGACCTTTCTTCGAAGGTTTCACGATTGGGACAGGCTTTGATTTCTTTGCACTTTCCATAGTTCTTGCTGTGCGTTCAGCTGACGGCGCCCCGATGGCCGTTTCCGATGCAACCGTCTGCCCTGCGACAGCAGCCATTGTTTTTAAGTTGGTCGTCGTTGGTGGCGTTTCGGGCATGGTAAGGGCGGCGGCAGCCAGATTCAGTGCAGCCTTTGTCTGATCGCCTTGCAAACCTTCGAGCGCAGCCGCAAATTCGGCCATACTCGCAAAGCGATCCTCCGGTTTCTTTGCCAGTGCCCGGAGCAGCACATGTTCCGCCTGTTCGGGCAGATCGGACACGATCATGCGCGGATTGGGGAGGGGGTCATTGGCCTGCTTGAGCAGGACAGCTGCCGGTGTGTCGGCAGTGTAGGGTTTCCTTCCAGTCAGCATCTCGTAGAAGACAACGCCCAGTGAGTAGATGTCAGAAGACGGACCGGCCTGCCCGGTCCATTGTTCGGGAGCCATATACTCTGGGGTGCCGATACCGACGCCGGTACCGGTCAGGGTGGCGCCCTCCTGGGCTTCGAGGATCTTGGCGATGCCGAAATCAGTTAACATCGGATCGCCATCAGACGTGATTAAAATATTGGATGGCTTGACATCCCGGTGGACCATGCCTTTGCGGTGGGCGAAATCCAATGCCCGGGCGATGGGGAGAATCAGCCGGGCTGCTTCGCGGATCGGCATGGGCTTTCCCAGCCTTTCCTTGAGCGTGCCGCCGGGCAGGTATTCCATCACCAAGTAGGGGGCACCTTCATACTCGCCATAATCGATCACACCGACGATGTTGGCATGGGAAAGTTTGGCCAGCGAGCGGGCCTCGCGTTCGAAGCGTTTCAGCACCATCTCCAACTGGTCGGGTGCGAAAGCGCTGCGCCGGATCACCTTGACCGCCACGTCCGCATCCAGGCGGGTATCATAAGCGCGATAAACAGTCGCCATACCGCCCTCGCCAAGCTGCTCAAGGATGTGGTAGCGCCCAAAGGACTGACCGATTATGTTCATATAGCCTCTTTCCGTGGACCTGCTAGTTTATTATTGCACAGGAAATTCCCGGATTCAATTGCGAGTTGCCGGCTTGCTTTGAAGAAAACAAAGCGCCCCGTGAAGGGCGTTTTGTTTTTGTGTCGATTTTATTTCGGGCGATATTTCATGAGCCAGTCCTGAATGTCGAGTGCCTTGCCCTCTTTCTCTGGCATTGACCGGCGATAATTGCCATCTTCCTGCATGATGCGTGCCCGCACATTGTCCTTGAGGTAAGCCTGAAGAACCTCGTCACTTAAATAGCGAACGTGTTCTGGCTTTTCCAGCGGAAAGACGACTTCCACGCGATGGTTGAGGTTGCGCTGCATCAGGTCGGCGGAACCCAGGAAGACCTCCTCCTTTCCGCCGTTCAGGAAATAATAGATTCGACTGTGTTCAAGGTATCGACCGACAATGGAAATCACCCTAATATGGTCGCTGACTCCTTTGACACCGGGACGCAGAGAGCACATGCCGCGTACCAGCAAGTCCACCTTGACTCCCGCTTGGGACGCTTCATAGAGAAGCTGAATCATTCGTGGGTCGATTAGGGCATTGATCTTGAAAATAAGCCGGGCATCGCGTTTTGCCTTGGCGTGCTCGATCTCGCGGCGGATGAGCGCTTCCAGCCGCTGACGCAGGTTGGCTGGCGCAACCAACAGTTTATGGTAGTCCTGCTTCGTTGAGTAGCCGGTCAAATAATTGAACAAGTCGGTCGCGTCTGCTCCTATTTCTTCGTCGCAGGTGAAAAGCCCGATGTCCTCGTAAATCGTGGCGGTCACGGTGTTGTAATTCCCCGTGGCAAGATGCACGTAGCGGCGAATACCATCCCCCTCCTTGCGGATGACCAGACCTACCTTGCTGTGAGTTTTGAGCCCTACAAGTCCATAAACCACATGCACGCCCGCCTGCTCCAGTGTGCGTGCCCAACCGATGTTGCTTTCCTCGTCGAAGCGGGCTTTCAACTCCACCAACACCGCAACTTGTTTTCCACGCTCCGAGGCCTCCAGCAGTGCTTCAACCACAGGTGAGTTTTGCCCGACTCGATAGAGGGTTTGTTTAATGGCGAGGACGTTCGGGTCGCGGGCTGCTGCAAAGAGGAAATCCACCACCGGCGAAAACGAATCGTAGGGATGGTGAAGCAGAATATTCTCCTGTCGGATGACATCGAAAAAATCCCCAGCGAGGGACACATCCCGGAAAGCCCGCGGGATATATGGAGAATAGTGTGGGTACTTCAGGTCGTGACGCTCGACGTTGTTATAGAGCTGCCACAGGCAGGACAGATCCAGCGGGCTTTGGAGGACATAGAGATCGTTATGATTGACCTCGAGGTTCTCGATCAGCAGGCTCCGGATTTCAGCTGGCATGGATTCGTAAATGGCGACATGCACCACGGAGCCAAACTTGCGTCGGCGGATGCTCTGCTGCATCGTTTCAAGGAGGTCATCCGCTTCAAGCTCTTGGATTTCCACGTCCGCATCGCGCACGATGCGAAAGAGATGCGCTGCGACGACGTCCATTCCAGGGAAGAGGGACTGCAGGTTGGCGACGATCAACTGGTCCAGCCAGACAAAATAATGATGAAACGGGATGGTGCCATCCTTGCGAACATTGCCGGAGGAACGTTTGATGGGCACCAGACGCGGCAAAGTGTCCGGCACCTTCAGACGGGCGAATTTCTCATTCCCCTTTTTGTCGCGGATGACAATGGCAAGGTTCAGGCTCAGGTTCGAGATATGGGGGAATGGATGTCCCGGGTCGAGTGCCAGAGGGGTGAGAATGGGAAAGACGACATCTTTGAAATAATCATCCACTTTGGTCTTTTGGACTTTACTCAGTTTGCCGTAATCTAGGACATGGATGCCGGCCTTGTCCAGTTTGGGTCTGATCTTTTTGATGAAGCACTGCTGGGCCTCGGCGTACAGTTCAAGCGCGGACTTGCGAATGGCAGCCAGTTCGTCGGGTGGAGTCATCCCGTCGGGGGAAGTGCCCATGAAGCGTGCTTCCACCTGTTTGAGGATGCCGGAGACGCGCACCATGAAAAACTCGTCCATATTGGAGCCGAAGATGGCGAGGAACTTCAAACGCTCAAGCAGGGGATTATGTTCATCGAGGGTCTCTTCCAGAACGCGCCGTTGAAATTCAAGCAGGCTGAGCTCGCGGTTGACGAGCAGTGTTGGGTCACTAACCATGTCGATTTCGTTCATGTTGATTACTCTGTCTATCGGATAAATTCTGAGGGGTATGAGATGGTTTGCCTATCAGATCATAATGAAACGCCCTCTATAATTATAGACGAAAACAAAAGAGTACTGCAATGCGATAAAGATATTTCAGCAAGCCATTGTTGGGTGGCGATTGTCAGGCTTTCGTAGTGGGGAAGGAAAATTATTTTTCGCAGACTGTAAGATAAAAATGACATAATGTAACATTTGTAAAGTGAAATAATTCACAACAATTACTTCTGTCATGTCTGCCCTATGATACTCAGCACTTCGCTTTTATATCCGACTTTGTTATTATTTTCACAAATATATATGCATATAAAGATATAAGGAACAGAAAAGATGAACTCAAACCTTGAATCAGAAGTCACCCAACTGCACGCTGAAATATGCGCCGGCTTGGCAGACCCAAACCGGATTTTGATCCTTTACTCTTTGGCACAAGGTCCGCGAAATGTGACGGAATTGTGCAATGAGTTGAACATGTCTCAACCGCTGGTGTCGCGTCACCTCAAGGTCCTGCGCGAACGGGGTATGGTCACGACTGAACGGCGGGGGACAGTGATTGTTTACAGCTTAGGCGACAAGCGGTTGGTGGAAGCACTGGATTTGCTGCGTGCCGTCATGCGCGATATCCTTGCCAGGCGCGCCTCATTGGTGGGAGCACTTTCCTAATCTTAGTTCTTTTGGAGAGTAATACATGAAGACTTTCCTCATTCTTGGAGCGGGGACCGGCGGGACAATGGTCGCCAATAAAATGGCGGATGCACTAGATCCGCAGGAATGGCGCATCATCATCGTTGATAAAGACCAAATGCATTATTACCAGCCTGGCTTCCTGTTCATCCCCTTTGGTATCTACCGCCCGGAAGATATCGTCAAGCCCAAGCGTAATTTACTGCCCAAACGGGTCGAGGTGATTTTCGACGACATTGAGCTCATTGAGCCGGATAAGAACAAGGTCACGCTACTGGACAAAAAGACCATTAACTACGATTATCTGGTGATCGCCACTGGAAGTTATATTTACCCCGATGAGACTCCCGGACTGCGGGATGGTTGGCACAAGAACATTTTCGATTTTTACACACCAGCCGGCGCGGCGAAATTGTATCAGTTTTTGGAGACATGGCAAGGTGGGCGGTTTGTATTAAACGTGACAGAAATGCCGATCAAATGCCCAGTCGCGCCGCTCGAATTCATGATGCTTGCCGATTGGTTTTTTCAAATGCGCGGAATCCGCAACAAAGTAGAACTCGTCTATGCCACACCGCTGCCCGGTGCGTTCACCAAACCGGTATGTTCCACCATGTTAGCTGGCGTTTTGAAAACGAAGAATATCACGGTCCATCCTGAATTTAACATTATGGAAGTGGATAACAACAAGCAAGTCATCCGCTCCTATGATGAGACTGAAGTGCCTTATGATGTCCTGGTGAGCATCCCGCTTAACAAAGGCGCAGAAGTGATCAAGCATTCGGGCATGGGAGATTCTCTGAATTTTATTCCAACGAATAAAACCACCCTTCAATCCGAAAAATGGCAGAATGTCTTCATCATTGGAGATGCCGGTAATGTTCCCACATCCAAAGCGGGTTCAGTGGTGCATTTTATGCTAGATATCCTTGTGGAAAATATCCTGAGCCACATGAAGGGTCAGGAAATGCGTGCCGCGTTTGATGGGCATGCCAATTGTTACATCGAAACAGGATTCAACAAGGCAGTATTGATAGACTTTAACTACGAAATCGAGCCGCTGCCTGGGACGTTCCCCCTGCCGGGCGTTGGACCTTTCACCCTGCTTGGCGAAAGTGTTGTCAATCACTGGGGCAAGCTAGCTTTCAAATGGATCTATTGGAATATCCTGCTCAAAGGATTGGATATTCCCACGGTCCATTCGCATATGTCCATGAGCGGGAAGAAACCTGTGCCCGCAATAATTAATTCCTAATCTTCAACTTTTCAAGGACAAGGAGAATGATATGGTCGCACCTGCTTTAACTGCCGTCAAGTTCGACACTGAAGGATTCATGATTGACAAGTCCCAGTGGACGAGGGAACTTGCAGTGGAAATCGCCCGACAGGAAGGGATCGAAACCCTTACGGACGAGCACTGGCGGATTATTGACTTCTGCCGCAAGACCGGTGAGCAAACCGGCAAGTCCCCCACGTTGCGCAACATCACTGACGGTATAGGCATTTCAACCAAGGAGCTTTTCAGTTTATTCCCGAAGGGCCCCGCCAAGAAGGTTGCTAAAATCGCCGGTCTCGGCAAGCCTGAAGGTTGCGTTTAGTTTCGTCCAACATGCTTGAATTATCATCAAGGAGAAATTGAAATGGCTGAACAAAACCGAAAAATGTTCTTCATCTGTTCAAAAGGTGATCTGGATATGGTGTACCCGGCGCTCATCATGGGCTGGGCTGCCCTGGGAAATGGCGTTGATGTATCAATTTTCTTCACATTCTGGGGGCTGGATATGATCACAAAGTCGCGCGTGGATCATTTGGAGATCGCGCCTTTGGCCAACACCAGCTTCAAGGTGAAGTTGATGGGCCTGCCGACAGGTAACCTCGGCATCCCCAGCATCCTCGGTATCATTCCCGGCATGACCTGGTTCGCCAGTTGGTTCATGAAGAAAAAGATGAAGGGCCTTCAGGTCCCGCCGATAAAGGAATACATCGAAATGCTGCATGATGGCGGCGCAAAATTGTATGGCTGCAAGATGACCGTGGACATGTTTGGGCTGAAGAAGGAAGATTTCCTCCCCCAAGTGGATGCTGTTGTCACGGCCAGTGACTTCATCGACATGTCTGAAGGCGCGCAAATAATTTTTATCTAGCCGCCAAACATTATCATCTCTTCAATAAGAAGATCAACATCCCAACATTTTAGCAGGGTTTAGGCGGGGATATTAAAAAAGCACAGGACAGAAAATTATGCCTGTCCTGTTTTGATTATTACTATAGCGGCTGATTACTTTTGGGCGGTGTAATCTACCTGTAGAGCTCCATTGGCGTCCCGAAGCTCCAAGGTATTCTTGCCCAACAAATAGGTCGCCGCGTTTGGCAGTGCTGCAAAGTAGGCTTGTTCTTGATCCATTATTGCCTGGTCGCAAGCCATGCGGGTTGCGGAAACAGGGCCGATGGTAATCTTGTCGCCGTCCACCTTGTAGGTGCTATTGTAGGTATTACAGCCACCATTTCCACTCAGGGAGCCATCCGAGCTGAAGACAGCAGTAACGGTCGTGCCATTCTGCACGCTGACGACCGCCTGCTTGCCATTGTTAATGCCAATGGCTTCCCAATTCCCAACCAGTGTAGCGGCCTTGTAAGGTGTAAAGACAGCCAGGGCGTTTCCGGCTCCGTCCTTCAGGGTGAGTTTGTCAGCGGAGGCCTCATAGGATTTGGTATCCCCGAGCGCCTTCAAATAGGCTTGCTCCTGATCCATGATAGGCTGTTGGCAGGCCATCATGGTGGAGACCACCGGACCAAAGGTCAGGCTGCTTCCGCTGACTGTGTAGGTCCCACTGTAGGTGTTACAACTCGCATCTCCACCTGCTTTGTTATCGTTCCCGAAGAACAAGGTCGGGGTCGTACCGCCGACGGGCGAGACGCCGTTCAACATGGCGAGATCCCATTTTGTACCCGGCAGGGCAGTTGATGACCCGCCTGTCGGCGCGCATGCGTTCAACAAAAGCGCTGTTGCAGTCAGTGTGAAAAGAAACCAGGTAGTTTTCATATTTTCTCCTTGATTTTATTTATTATAATTATAGTCTTCCATGATTTTGAATCTGTTAAAAGCAGACGTTGGTACTGGGGGAAATGTTCCTGACCATGACGATAAAAAAGATAA
>Ga0335085_10011546_pt1 | contig 13090 bp, 13 predicted proteins | sample Lox_Sample_45_FD_206712 | JGI IMG/M metagenome (GOLD analysis project Ga0335085, IMG submission 206712) | Soil microbial communities from Loxahatchee National Wildlife Refuge, Florida, United States - Lox_Sample_4.5 | ecosystem: Environmental > Terrestrial > Soil > Wetlands | place: USA...
CGTACCAGAGCACGTACCCGATCGCCAGCGTGAGGAGCACGAACCACATCGCGAGCCGGAGCCCGATCCCGTCGCCGATGCTGATGCCGGCGGCGTCGGAGGCGACTCCCGTCGAGAAGGGATTGACGGTCGAGGCGAGCACACCCGCGCCCGGGAAGATGATCGCCGCGGCCACCATCCGGTCGTAGTGCAGCGCGAGCGCCAGGGGCACGAGCAGCACGAAGAAGCCCAGCGTCTCTTCCCACATCCCGTAGCTCGTGCCGCCGAGCGCTGTGACGGAAACGCAGCGCCAGCCGGCCGATTCCGGTCTGGATCGCCTCCGTCTTCATGGTCACCGTGATGAAGCCGCCCACTGCGAGCACGAACAGGAAGATCGCCGCCGACCCGTACAGGAGGCAGACGAGCCCGACGAGTCCGTCTTGTAGACGCCCGCCGGAACGAAGAACGTGGCGAGAAGCCGAGACCCACCGCTCGACCCTACTTCGTTGGCCTGCGACTCCATAACGGTCGGCGGTCGGCGACCTGACCGTGAGGCGGGCGCGACTGTTAGGTTCGTTTCCCGGGGAGCTTCTGAGTCCGGGAGGAGGCATCTTGAGCATCAGCGACATGGAGCTGGGCCCCATCGACTACCTGGTCATCGAGTGGCCGGCGAACAAGCAGCCGACGGGCGAGGCGATGCCGCTGCTTGTCGATCTGGTCGCCCGTGGCCTGCTGCGGGTCGTCGACCTCGTGTTCGTGCGCAAGGAGGCCGATGGCACGATGGCCAGGCTCGAGTTGGCCGATCTCGACCTCGACGGCAACCCGGAGCTCGCGATCTTCGACGGGGCGTCCTCGGGGCTGTTGGGAGCAGACGACTACCAGGAGGCCGGCGCGGCGATCGAGCCCGGATGCTCCGCGGCGCTCTTGGTCTACGAGAACACGTGGGCTGCACCCTTCGCGACAGCGTTACGTCGTAGCGGCGCGCAAGTGGTCGCGAACGGTCGCATTCCCGTCAACGCCGTGATCGCGGCCCTCGACGAGCTCGAGGCCGCGGAAGGAGTAAGCCGCGATCCCCGGTAGAGAGGAGCAAAGGACATGCCAGGACTTCTTCGCGGCGTCGCCCGCACCGCGGTGATCGCCGGTACGGCGACCGCCGTGTCGAACCGCGTCAGTCGCCGGCAGGCGAACCGCTGGGCCCAGCAGGACTACGAACAGCAGCAGCCATACCCGCAGCAAGCGTACGCCCCTCCCCCGGCGGCCCCGAGCGCCGACGACAAGATCGCGCTGCTCGCGCGACTCGGCGAGCTGCGGGCATCCGGTGTGCTCACGGACGCCGAGTTCGAGGCGCAGAAGGCGAAGATTCTCGCAACTCTGTGATACCGATGACAAATAACACGGCGAATGTGAGACCTACAAGAACGTGGTCAAGCTGACGTTCTTCAAGGGTGCTGCTCTGAACGATCCTTCAGGTCTGTTCAAGTCCAGCCTCGAGGGAAAGATCAGGCGTGCCATCGACATCAAGGAAGATTAGGCTCAGGCGGCACTGGTCTGGCTGCTCTTCGCGTGCGCCTGCGCCTGACGCGCGAGGAAGCCGGCCAGCATCGCCAGGAATCCGGCGGCAAGCTGATCGGTGCGCGCGACCTGCGGATCGGGATCGGCCGTGAAGAGGCCATGATCCGCGCCGGGAAAGATCGCGATCCCGTGCTCGCCGTCGGGGAGCGGCGGCAGGTGCGTCGCGTACGAGGCCACGCTCGCGCCTGCCGGCACCAGCGTGTCGGCGCCGCCGTGGAGCGCAAGCACGGGGCAGCTGACCTTCTCCAAGACCGGCACCGGGTCGAAGTCGAGCACGCGAGCGAGGAAGCCGAGCGCTGCCGGGTTGTCGAAGTAGCGGGTCGCATCCTCGTACCAGGCCCGATCGGCGAGCGACTCCTGTGCGGCAAGAACAGCCGTGACATCCTCTCCCGCCGTCAACCGGGCAGCGCGCTCGTCGATCCAAGCAAGCGCCTCGGCGCGATCGGCTTCGGACACTCCGCTCGCGACGAGGTCGCGTTCGATCCGGTAGCGATCCTGTTCCGCCGGCCCGACGCCGGGGCCGGAGATGCAGATCACGAAGTCGACACGCGTCGGCTCGAGCGCCGCCGCCAGCATCGCGACCCAACCGCCCTGACTGAAACCGAGCAATCCCAGGGGCTGGTCGCCGACGGCCGGCTGACGACGCAGTACGCCGAGTGCTGCGAGCGACTCGGCCGCCCGATCTGCAAACGACTGCCCCGACCAGTCGCCCGGAGAGCCGCCGCAGCCGGGCTTGTCGTGAGCGAGCACGACCGCGCCGCAGTTCACGAAACGTTCCGGCCATTCGCCCCAGTCGTCGCAAGCCCCCTCGCCGGAGCCGTCGACCAGCACGACACCGGGGAGCGGAGCATCTTCGCTCTCCGGCGCCCAGACGCAGGCACGCAGGTCGCCGGCCCGGGCTGGAATCAGAGTCCACTCCTCACTCATTGCCATCGCTGCTCTCCGTCTCTCGCAGTGATGCTCCCCCTCGGCGCTCGTCACTGATGCGCGCGACCACCTCGCCCGCAGCGTGCGCCTGCTCATCCGAGTACCCGTGCCGCTCGACGAACCCCGCCGATCCCAGACCGAGACTCTCGCTCACGTCACCAACTCCTGTCGATGCGTGGCGATCCTACGCCACGCTCGCTCACACGATCCGGGCTGAGGCTCGGGCCGCTCGAGCAGATCGCCGTAAGGTCCGCAGCCACGGCAGCCGGCACGGGCAGATGGGTGCCGGAGCGATGACTTTCCGAGACGACGACCGTCCAAGACACCGAGCCCACGACCAGGAGGTACGCGATGTCCACGTTGGCATCCACGCTCAATCTCACGCAAGTCGGACGCGTGTGCGTCACCGTCGCCGACACCGACCGCTCGCTCGACTTCTACGTCGACACCCTCGGCTGCGAGAAGGTCGTCGACGTCCCGATGGGGCCCGACATGCGCTGGGTCGAGGTCGCAGTGGCCGGAACGCCCACGACGATCGCCCTCGCCCCACCGCCGCAGGGCCAGGAGGCGGGCGGGGGCCAGACCGGGATCTGTCTCGACACCACCGATGTCGACGCCGACCATGCCGCGCTGAAGGCCGCCGGCGTCGACGTCGACGACGAGGTCACGCGCTTCGGCGGGCCGGTCCCGCCGATGTTCTGGCTGCGCGACCCGGACGGCAACTCCTTGATCGTCGTCCAGCCGCTCTCATAGCCCCGACAATGCTGCGCGACCGGCGCACGTGCCGGTCGCGCAGCAGGTCTCGAGCCACACCTGGCGGCAGCCTGGCGGCTGCTGGAAGCCGTGGCGGGTCATGCGCTCAGGCTGCCGCCTCGAGCTCGGGGACCTCGTCGCCGGAGAGCTCCGGCTCGGCAACCGGCTTCGACTCGAGCATCAGCGCAGCGAGCACCGCACCCAGGCCGGCGAGGACGGCGAGGACGGAGAACGCAATCTGGAAGCCGTGCGTCAGCGCGGCGCCCGTGAACGCGTTCGTCCCGGCGTGCGCGTTCACGTAGTGGGTCGTGAAGGTCGTCGCGACCGTCGTCGCCACGGCGACACCGATCGCGCCCCCGATCTGCTGCGTCGTGTTGAACAGCCCCGAGGCGACGCCGGCATCGGCGTCCTCCACGCCGGTCAGGGCGCCGATCGACATCGGCACGAACGCGAGCGCGAGGCCGAGCCCGCTGACCATGAACGCCGGGAAGAGGTCGCTGAAATAGTGGCCGTTCACGGGCAGCCGCGCGAAGAGCACCAGCGCAACGGTCGAGAGCGCCAGCCCGAGTGGAAGCACCCGCCGGATGCCGAAGCGCGTCGCCAGCGCCTGCGCGAGGCCGGAGACGACGACGATCGTCAGCGTCAGGCCGATGTACGCGACACCGGTCTCGAGCGCCGAGTAGTGCAGCACCTCCTGCATGTACAGCGTCAGGAGGAAGAACTGCGCGAAGATCGACCCGCCCATCAGCAGGCCGCTGAGGTTGGAGGCGGAGAGGGTGCGCAGCCTGAAGATGCGCAGCGGCAGCAGCGGGGCTTGCGAGCGCCGCTCGATCACGAAGAAGCCGCCGATCAGCGCGGCGGACGCCGCCAGCAGGATGATCGTCTCCACGGTGGCCCAGCCGTGCGTGGTCGCCCGGGTCAACGCATAGACGAGCAGCATCAGCCCGCCGGTGATCGAGAACGCGCCCGCGACATCGAACCGGCGGTGGCCGAGGTCGGCGCGGCTCTCCCGGAGCAGGATCGGGCTGAGGGCGATCGCCGCAACGCCCACCGGCACGTTGACGAAGAAGATCCACGACCAGCTCAGGGAGCTCGTCAGCACGCCGCCGAGCAGCACGCCGACGGCGGCTGCGCTGCCCGAGACGGCGCCCCAGATGCCGAGCGCGAGGTTGCGCTCACGGCCTTCGCGGAAGGTCGTGGTCAGAATCGACAGCGCCGCCGGCGAGAGCAGCGCGGCGCCGAGCCCCTGCAGCGCGCGGAAGGTGACGAGGGAGGCGGCCGACCAGGCGAGCCCGTCGAGCAGCGAGCTGACGGTGAAGAGCGCCAGGCCCGCGATGAACAACCGCCGCCGCCCCAGCAGATCGGCGAGGCGGCCGCCGAGCAGGAGCACGCCGCCGAAGATGATCGTGTACGACGTGATCACCCACTGCAGGCTCTCCTGGGAGAAGTGCAGGTCGGTCCTGATCGAGGGCAGCGCCACGTTCACGATCGCCACGTCCAGAACGACCATGAACTGGGCGACGACGATCAGCGCCAGCGCCAGCCAACGCCGGCTGTCCTCTGCTCCGACCTCTGTTGCTGTCATACTTTCGGCGCTCATTCGTTATCCCCTTCGATCGTTGGTGAGTTCTACGATACATGACGGTAACGTTTGCGCGCTACACTTATTCCATGATCAGCCCGACTCCCCAGGATCTCGAGACACCGGCGCGACCGCCCCAGCGGGTCGCGAAGGAGCTGCTCGAGAGCAGCGGCTTCCTGCTCGCGCGACTCGGCTTCGGCTTCAAGGCGCGGGCGATCGAGACGCTCAATCGCGCCGGCTGCGAGCTCTACGACTACGGCCTCCTGGCGATCCTCGCCGAGGGTGCCCGCGAGACCCAGGCCACGGTCGCGGATGCCCTCGCGGTCGACCCGAGCCGGCTCGTCGCCCTGCTCGACTCGCTCGAGGAGCGCGGCCTGATCGCGCGGCAGCGGGACCCGCACGATCGGCGGCGCCACGTGGTCAGCATCACGGCCGCCGGCGAGCGGGAGCTCGCGCGGCTGCGGCAGATTTCCCTGGAGCTCGAACAGGAGTTCTTTGCGCCGCTCGACCCCGACAGCCGCACGACCCTCCACGGGCTGCTCCTGCAGCTTGCCGGCCACAACGACCCGCGCTGCGCACCCGCCTCGGAAGACCCCATCGGCCCCGACCGACCGCCCCGCTAGAGAAGATCGCCCACCGCCTGCAGGCGCGTGCAGTTCCAGTCCGGGCTGCCTGTCCGGACGATGCGTGGCGGCTACTGGTCGAGCCTCGCCGCCTCGAGGTCGAGGTCGCGCTGCACCCGCTGCATGACGTTGTCGTCGATGATGCGATCGTTCCGAAGCGCGAGCAGGGCGGTGCGCTCGGCGTCGAGGAGCTGGCGCAGCACGCGCTGGTAAGCGGCCGACCGCTCCTCGATCGCGCCGTCGTCCTCGTCGTCGAATCGCGCTCGAAAGCGGTCGCGCCGGAAGCCGAACGCGCCACGTAGACGCTCTGCGGTGTCCGGACGGACGGCGCCGTCGGCGACGAGCTCCTCGAGCCGCGCCAGCGCGGCCTCTGCCGCCTTGATCCGCGCCTTCGCGTCCTCGCGCTCGGCGCTGCCGTCGTCGCTGATCCCGAGCCGCCGGATCAGGACGGGCAGCGTCAGGCCCTGCAGGACGAGCGTGGCAACGATCACCGCGAAGGTGAGGAAGACGATCAGCTCGCGGTCGGGGAAGTCGAGCGGCAGCGCGAGCGCGGCGACGAGGGAGACCGCGCCGCGGATCCCGACCCAGGAGAGTAGGACCGGCCACTGCCAGGGCGGGTACGGATCGCGCTCGCGAACCCGCCGGAACGCCCACCGGGGGAGGTAGGTGAAGATCGGCACCCAGACGATCCGGGCCACGATCACCGTCACGCAGACGAGAGCGGCGTAGCCCGTGACCGTCGGCGACGAGAGGCCGGAGACCGAGTCGATGATCCCGTGCAGCTGCAGGCCGATCAGCACGAAGAGGAGCGCGTTGACGAGGAAAACCAGGATCTCCCAGAAGGCATCGCCCGAGAGCCGGGTGCGCTCGGTGGTCAGCTCCGGCGTGTGCCAGCCCATGTAGACGCCGATCGTGACCGCCGCCAGCACCCCCGAGACGCCGGCCGCCTCCGCCGGCAGATAGGCGAGATATCCGCTCAGCACCGCAATCGCCACCTCGATCGGCGGCTCTGCGATCCGCTTCCTGACCTGCCGGACCGCCCAGCCCACCGCGAGGCCGATCGCGATGCCGCCGATCACGTTCAGCACGATCCGGCCGGAGGTGTCGAGCAGCGAAAAGGTGCCACCCAGCGCCGCGCCGACGGCTGCCTTGTAGAGGACGAGCGCGGTGCCGTCGTTGACCAGGCTCTCGCCCTCGATCAGGGAGACGATCCGGCGGGGCGCGCCGAGCCTCGAGGCGATCTCGGTCGCCGCGAGAGCGTCCGTCGGCGAGACGATCGCGCCGAGCGTGAACGCCACCGGCCAGGTCATTCCGATCCACTCGTGCGCGACGATCGCCACCGCGGCCATCGTCGTCGCGACGAGGCCGAAGGCGAGCAACGCGATCGGCCGCCTGTTCGTCCGCAGGTCGCGTAGCGACGTGAAGAAGGCGCCCGCGTAGAGCAGCGGCGGCAGGAGCGCGACCAGCACCAGCTCGGGTGGCAGCGCGACGTGGGGAAGACCGGGGATGAAGCTCATCAGCACCCCGCCGAGGACGAGCAGTATCGGCAGCGGCAGCCGGAGCGTCGGGGCGAGCGCGAGCAACGCCCCCAGCCCCACGAGCAGCGCGAGAAGCTCGAGATCCTGGTGCGCGCCGAAATGCAAGGCCCGGAGCTTACGCCGACATGGCGCCCTGCTTCGACGAGATCGGCGGGCGGGAATCGAGACGCAGATGTCGAGGCGGCAATCCGGCCCTGGATTGCAGGGAGGCGCTCGGCGCTTCGACGAGCGGCGGGACGGATGCGTCAAGATCGTGCTCGACCCGCCGGCGGTCGGCGGGGCTTCGGCGAAACGCTAGAGAAGGGGCTCGAGGGTGGTAGCAGCCGACGTGGTCAGCAGCCTCCTCGACCCGGTCAGCCGAGGAACGGGGCTCGGCCGCGTGGCCGCCGTCACGGCGCTCATCGTCTGCCTCTTCCTCGCCGCCTGGCTCCTGAGCAAGCTCGCAGAGCGCGTCGCGACGTTCTTCGTCGACCGGGCAGAGCGACGCCGAAGCAGCGGCGCCAGCACGCTCGACACCGCCTCGATGACGAGCCTGCGGCAACGCGAGACCGCGATCGGCCTGATCGCCACGAGCGTCCGCTATGCCGTCTTCGCCCTCGCGGCGGTGCTCTCGCTCGTCGCCCTCTCCGGCGCGCACCGGGTGCAGACGATCGTCGGAGCCTCCTTCCTCGCCCTGATGATCGCCTTCGCGGCGCAGCGGTTCCTGACCGACGTCGTCGCCGGCCTGCTGATGTTCTTCGAAGGCTGGTTCCGGATCGGCGACACGGTCGCAATCGACGCCTGGCACGCCCAGGGCATCGTCGAAGCGGTCTCGCTCCGCTCGCTGAGGATCCGCACGATCCAGGGCGAGATCATCTACGTCCCCAACTCGCAGGTGGTGACGCTGCGACGGATCCCACGCGGCTACCGCGAGGTCGAGGTCGAGTTCTTCGTCTCCGACCTCGCGCGCGGCCGAGAACTCGTCGAGGAGATCGCGCCGATCGTCCCGGCCGGGCCGACCCGATTCCTCCGCCGCCCCGAGCTCGTCGAGACCGAGACGCTCGCCGCCGACCTCTACCGGATCACCGCCCGCTGCGCCATCGCCGTCGGGCGCGAATGGCTCGCAGAGGACTTCCTGCCCACGCTGATCAAGGAACGCGCCGGCGAGGGGTTGCTCGTCCATGGGCCCGTGGTCACGTTCGTGGACGAGCAGGCCCTGCGCAGCTTCGCCCGCGCCACGCGTGGAGTCGAGTCGAAATGAGGTCGACGAGAGCCCAGGGGCGCGTCTCCCGTGACGTGGGTGCTCGCCCTCCGGCGAGTCCTCAGCCCCGGCCAGAGCCGGCGGTAGCGCCACCCGTACTCGTATGCGTGCGCCAGCGTCGCCCGCTTCGAGGACGAGCGGCTCGCCGAGTAGCTCTGCAGCAAGGGCGCGGGCTCGGGTGCCTCGCTCCCGCCTCACGTCCTGCCGCCGCGGGAGACGTTGGCCGTACCGTCACGAGCCCGGCTTCGGGGTGGCCGCGAGCCAGGCGAAGAGCTCGAGGTTGGCAGCTTCCTCGATCAGTCCGTCCGCGAGCGGCGTCCCGTCCCAGCGATTCAGGAAGTAGCCGCTCTCGTTGCGTGCGGCGAGCGCCCGCTCGGCGTTGTGCGCGGCGAGCGCGTACCAGCGGCGGTCTCCGCTCTCGCGGGAGTACTCGAGCATCCAGCGCAGGTAGACGACGTCGTACTCGGGCGCCCAGTCGAGGTCGCGCGGGAAGGCGACGAGTGCCGCGTTCGCGAGCGTGTGCGCCTTCCTGCACAGCGCGCTCTGGTGCAGCGTCCGGCAGAGCTCCCAGTTGGCGGTGATCATCAGCCCCTGGACGTAGTCCATGACCGTGGCGTCGGTCGCGCTCCGCTGGTAGAGGCCGCGCCGCTTGTTGAACGAATGCGCGTTCGCCCACGCGAGCAGCTTCTGCGCGGAGCGAAGGTCTCCGGGACGATGCTGCACCTCGTAGAGACGGGTGGCGATCAGCACTGCGGCGGCCAGAGGCTCGATCGTCTTGTGGTCGTGCCGCATGTCCCACCAGGTGCCGCCGTGCCGGGGGTCCCAGCCGGGGCCGACGATGAAGCGCAACGCGCGCCGCGCGGCGCCGAGATAGGCGGGCTTTCCCGTTGCGCGGTACGCGTCGACGAATGAGAGGCCCCACCAGCCCGAGTCGTCGAAGTAGAGGTTCGCCGAGGGCACGTGGTGCTCCGGATACCAGTCGTAGCCGCCGTACGGCGGGACGGCGGTGTTCCAGTACAGCCGCTCGGCGGCGTCGGCGAAGTGCTCGAGAGCGGCCTTGTTGGCAGCCGTCGGCTGCGCCACCGCCACCGCGACGAGCGTCTCGAACAGCGGATACGCGCTCCAGAGGCGCGCGAGCGGCATCGACGGCGGCTGGCGGTTGTACGTGTCGTAGTACCAACCGGCCTGCGCGTCCCACCAGTGGGCCCGGATGTCGGCGAGTCCCTGCTCCGCGGTCGCGAGGTAGAAGGCCGCCGTCCGTTCGTGCGTTGCTGTGCCCGCGCGGACCGAGGAGGCCAATCCCGCCAGGACGGCGACGCCGACGACGACCCCCATCACACCTGCTCCCGCGCGCATGACCTGAAAGCTTCCCGCCCGCCACGGTCGCCCAAACGCCCGGCAGCGGCGGCCGAGCGCCGGAAGCCGGAATCGAGCGCGCGCCGAGAGGTGTTCGAAGCAGCGTTCTCCGGGAATAGGCAGGTCAAATGCGCCGAAAGCCCAGAATGCCGAGCCACCCGCGCTGAGCATGCGCCGCGGGATCGCCGCCGCACTGACGGCGTGCGGCGTTGCCGGCTGCGGAGGCGCAGCCGCCTGGGCGCTGCAGGCCGCCGCGTTGCCGCGCCCGGCGTCGGGCAGCGTCGTGGCCGCGCGCGCGATGTCGTGGCTCGCGGGCGACCGTGCCCTCGAGAGCACGTTCGTGATCGGCACGGAGCGGCCCGTGCGCAGCAGGTGCGTCCCGACCAGGCTGCCGGTCGGCGACGGCCGTCCCGAGCCGGCGGTGCTGCTCGAGGTCGACGGCAGGAGGCGCGTTGTCGCGGTCGGGCCCCCGTACCTGACGATCCGCGGAACTCGTGCCGAGAAGCCGCACGGGCTCGAGCGGGTGCGGCTCGCGCTCGCGGGCTGCGCACCGGTGCTCCAGTCCCTGATCGGCAGCCTCGTCGGGCTTCAGACGACGCCGACGGTGGGACGGGCTCGGGTCGACGGCCGCGCGGCGCAGACGCTGAGAATCTGGACGAAGGCGGGACGTCTCACCGTCTACGTCGACGAGCAGAGCAAACGGCCGCTGACGGTCACGCTCGCAGGCCCGCGCGTCGTTGGACGAGCTCGGCTGCGGTTGCCCCGGGGTCGCGGGTGATCGAACGAGCCGAGCGGGCGTCCCCCGCTCTCACGTCGCTCGCGGCCTCGGTCGAGTGGGTGCGAGAGCGCGCCTGGATCGTCGTCTGGTGGAGCGCCGGGCGGGCGCTCGTCCTCGCGGTCGCCCTCGTCGTCGATGCGGTCGGCCCGCGCGGCTATCTGGCCCACGACGAGCGGAGTCACGTCTTCGGTCTCCTCGCCTCCTGGGATGGTCGCTGGTACCGGCTTGTGGCCGAGCACGGGTATCTGCTCGTGCCGGAGCGGCAGAGCGATCCGGCCTTCTTCCCCCTCTACCCGATGCTCCTGCGCGCGGCGCACGGCCTCGGGTTGAGCTACGCGTCGACCGGGCTGCTCCTCTCGAACGTCGTCCTGCTCGTCGCGCTCTTCGCCTTCTACGCGCTCGGCACCGAGGTGGTCGGGGCCATGGTCGCCCGCCGCGCGACCGTGTACGTCGCGATCTTCCCGGCCGGCTACGTGTTCTCGATGAGCTATCCGGAGAGCTTCGTCCTCGCAGCGATGTCGCTCGCGGCCCTCGCGGCGCTGCGCGGACGCTGGGGACTGGCGGCGGCCTGTGCATCGGCCGGCGCGCTCGCCCGCCCCGAGGGCGCGTTCGTCGCCCTGCCTCTGCTCGCCATCGCCCTCGACGGGCAACGCCACCGCTCCCCGCACGAGCGCGGTCTCGCGTTCGGCGCGGCGCTCGCACCGTTCGCCGTTCTCGCCTCCTTCCCGCTCTACCTGGGCTTCGTCCTGCACGACCCGTTCGCCTGGTCGAAGGCCGAGAGCCGCTGGGGACGTCACTTCTCGCCGATCGGGTTCGTGGACGCGTTCGACCGGCTCCCCGCGGCCTTCGACCACAGCGCCTGGGTGCTGCGCGACCTCGGCGCGCTCGCCGGCTATCTGCTCCTGCTCTGGCTCGCCCGCCGTTCGAGCGTTCCGCTCGCCTGGCGGCTCGCCGGTCTCGCGGTCGTCGCTCTGCCCGTGTTCAGCGGCTCCTTCGACTCGATCGCCCGCTTCGGCCTGCTCGTGCCGGCCGTCTTCTGGGGGCTCGCCTGGGTGGGCCGTCACCGCCACGCCGACCGCGCGATCCGCATCGCCTCCATCGGGCTCCTCGCCGCCGCGACGGCGACGATCCCGTACGCGTTCCCCTAGCCAGGGCAGCTTCGAGCGCGTGAAGATGTGAACGTCGGGCTCGACCGACGCTGGGTCGTCGAGCGTGCGGCGCGAACGAACCGGATCTCCGGGCGCGTGTACTGGCTGAAGATTGCGACCTGGCAGGTCGGGCAACGCCAGATCTGCTGCTTCTTGCCGCCACTACGAGGCACGGCGACCGGCCGCGGCTCGCCAGCGAGCAGCACCGGGCGGTCGGTCTCGATCAGGACGTTGACGACGAACGCGCTCCCGGTCTGACGCTGGCCGTTCAGGCAATGACAGCGGGCAACCGGACTGCTCGTGGCCCTACTGGGGCGGGCCGGAAGCCAGGGTGAGCGAGGAGGTCCGCCGGTAACCGTAGGGATCGACCCAGGCGAGTGTCACCTTGTCGCCGGGGTGCTTGCGCAGCAGCCGGGAGACGACTGCGTTCGGCGAGGCGACGGCGTGGCCGTCGATCGCCGTGATCTCGTCCCCGTAGGCAAGACCGGCCTTCGCTGCCGGGGAGCCGGTGACGACGCCCGCGACGATCGCACCGGCCTGCGTTCCGCCGTAGCCGTATCCGCTCCCCGGCGAGGCGACCTGGATTCCGAGGAACGCGGTCGCGCCGATGTGCACGGTCGCGCTCGCATGCCCCGCTTCGATCTTCTCGACGACCGCCATTGCCTTCCCGATCGCAATCGCGTACGCGTCGTTCGTCGCGTTCTGGTAGTAGAAGCCGCCGCCCGCCGCCGAGGCGGCCGTGTCCATGCCGACCACCCGGCCGGCGCCGTCGAGCAGCGGCCCGCCCGAGTCGCCCGGCTGGATGTTCGCGTTCGTCTCGATCAGCCCGCTGAGCCGCTCGCTGTTGCCCTGGTCGTTGGTGGCGGTGATCGTCTTGCCGAGACCCGTGATCGTGCCCTTGACGATGGTGAGCCGGCCCGTGCCGCCCGCGTTGCCGACCGCGCGCACGTGCTGGCCGCGCTCGAGATTGGTGGAGTCGCCGGTCGAGACGGTCGCCAGGCCGGACGCTCCCTTCAGCTTCAGGAGGGCGGTGTCGGCAGAGAGGTCGTAGCCGAGGACGGTGGCCGTGTACCGGCGGCCGGTCTGCGGTACGACGACCCTGATCGAGGTCGCGCCCTCGATGACGTGGTTGTTCGTCAGCACCTCGCCCGAGGAGGTCAGCACCATCCCGGTGCCGGCGGCCTGGCTGCCCTCGTAGCGGAGGTTGGTGTCGATGACGACGATGCCGGCCTCGAGCGGTCTGGCGGCAGGGACGGCATTCCGGGCGAGCGCGAGTCGGGCGGCGCTGCCCGAGACGAGGAGCGCGCCCGCGACCACGAGCAGCGCCCGTTTCGAGATGTGCCGTGTCACCTGCATGAGGACGTGGTAGCGGCCGCGATGAAGAAGCGTCTAAGACCAGGAGGCGGAAATGGGCATCGGCGCCTCACAACCTGGGCACGTTTGCCGATGTCTCGCCGAGGGCACCCGTAGCAGTCCGAAGGCGGGCACCGTGCCGGCGGCCCGCTTCCGCGGGTGGTCCGGCTCGCCGCACGGGACCACCATTGACTTCGGCCGGCCAGCCGGGAGACTTGCGGGACTCGGCGAAGGCAGGGGG
>Ga0335085_10011548_pt1 | contig 13089 bp, 18 predicted proteins | sample Lox_Sample_45_FD_206712 | JGI IMG/M metagenome (GOLD analysis project Ga0335085, IMG submission 206712) | Soil microbial communities from Loxahatchee National Wildlife Refuge, Florida, United States - Lox_Sample_4.5 | ecosystem: Environmental > Terrestrial > Soil > Wetlands | place: USA...
TAGAACCAGAAGTAGTCGTGCGCCTTCCGCAGCGCGGCCGCGTCGCGGCGGAGCTGGAGCAGCGGCGAGTCCCGCGCGATCAGCGCCCGGTCGTGGCCGAAGACCGCCGGCACCGGGTCGGCGAGCTGGTAGCCCGACCACGACTCGACGACGCGGAACTCCCTCGGATGCTGGAGCGCGATGTCGATCGCGCCGTAGCCGCCCTCCGAGAGCCCGCCGATCGCGCGGCCGGCGCCGCTGCGAATCGTGCGGAAGCGCGCGTCGATCGCGTGCACGACGTCGCGCCAGAGGAACGTCGCCCAGCCCTCGTTCGGCCGCACGCCGTTCACCCACTCCTTGTCGGTGAACTGCCCGGTCGAGCCCATCGGCATGACGAGGATCATCGGCCGGGCCGTGTGCCGAGCGACGAGCACGTCCTCGACGACGCCGGCGCGGACGGTCAGAAGGAACGCGTTCGGCAGCCCGGGCACGCCGTGCAGGAGATAGAAGACGGGGTAGCGCTCGTGCGCGTGCGCGCGGTAGCCCGGCGGCAGGTAGACGAGCACCTCCTGGCTGCGGCCCCCGAGGGCGGCGCTCGTCACCGAGATCCGCTCCGTCGTCCCCTTCGCGGTGACGAAGGACGGGTCGGCGGGAGGCGGGAACCCGCGGTAGAGCCAGTAGCCGCGCAGGTAGTGGACGAGCCCGAGCGCGCCGACGGTGAGGAACAGCGCGAGGAGGCCGGTCGCCAGGACCGGAACGGCCATCCGGCGGACCCCCTGCGTCACCGTCATCGCGGGCTGACCATAGGACGGTTTCGCCGGCGGTCGACCCTTTGCGACGCGTGCTTAACCGATGCGCAACCGCCGGTTAATCGCGGCCGACGATTCCGCGCCGCCGCATCGTCTTGCGACGTTTCACGAGCGGCGCGAGGCGCACCGCCCGGTACCACGTGTAGAGCACGAAGGCCGTGACGGCGGCGGCGATTGCGACCACACGGCGGACGAGAGCGAACACCTCCGTCACTCTATTCCGGCGTGAAGCTGGCGAAGAGGAGCGCGCATGCCCCGTCCGGGTCGCCGGCGCCGGCGGGCACGCTGCACAGCAGCTGGTACTCGCGCCGGCCCTCGAGCAGGAACCCGATCCGGACGTCGGCGGACGGCTTGCCGGCGGGCCGCGAGGTGAAGCGGTAGGCGCGGATCCTCCGCCCGTCCACGACGGTCGTGACGCTCTCGGTCACCGTCCCTCCCGACGCGCGGGCGAGCTGAGCCGCAACCCGGTCCAGCTCCCGCGCGGCCGTCGGGAAGAGCGCCGGCTCGTAGTGCTTCGCCAGGGGCAGGACGGTGGCCGAGACGAGCGGCCCGGCGGCCCCCGGCGCCTTGCGGGCGACGAGCGACCGCACGGTGTGTGTAGCCCTCCAGCCGATGGGTATCGCAAAGGAGAATCCCGGCCCGTTCACGGTGCGGGAGGCCCCGGTCGCCTTCCGTGGTGCCGATCCCCCGCACGCGGAGACGAGCAGCGGGACAATAATGAGGGAGAGCGCAAACCGTTTCGGCAACCGAAAGGAACCGCCCAGCATGGCCAATACGAAAGAGAAGGTCTCGGACGCGGCCGGCAATGTCAAACCGTATCTGGAGCGTGCGATGTACGACGCCGAGCTGCGGGAGGCCGTCCGGAACGCCTACGAGTCGGCGCGCTCCGTCTACGAGGAGCTGCTCGGCAACCGCGGCGTCAGCGGCATCGCCACCCGCGTCGCCTCCGACAAGGACATCCAGGACGAGCTCCGGGCGACGATCGCGGAGCTGCGGCGCGCGGCCGACCGGGTCAAGGGCAAGGAGGACCGCTCGGGGCGCAACTCGGGGCTGCTCCTGATCGGGATCGTCCTCGGCATCCTCTTCAACCCGTTCACGGGCCCGCAGACCCGGAAGTGGCTGTCCGAGAAGCTGCTCGGCGGCGGCGACGACTTCACGTACCAGGGCGGCAGCGGCTCCAACGGGAGCTAGCTACGGCGAGAGACCGGCCGGCGTCCTGAGCGGCGCCGGCGAGGCGGGCTGCAGCCGGAGGAGCAGCGGCCCGCCGTCGCCCCCGGTCCGCGACGGCGCCAAAGCGCGGCGCAGCGAGCCGGGCTCGAGCCCGCTCGCGGCCGAGATGTCCGTCCCGTCGAGGAGAGCCGCGCCGGGACTCGGCGCCCCGCCGGTCGCGCCGGCGGCTGCAACCTCGGCGTCGGCCGCCTCGAAGCGGACGTCGGCGGGCGCGCGCCGCCACGCGTCGAGATACGTCGTCGGGTCGACCGCGCCGTCGTAGCCGCGCCGGAGCAGCCCCACCGGGTGGATCTCGAAGTGGAGGTGCGACGGCGTCCCCTCCGCGTCGCCGGTGTCGCCGACGTACCCGAGCACGTCTCCGGCCCGGACGACGCCGCCGTCGACGGCGAGCGGCGAGTACGCGGAGAGGTGCGCGTAGTAGAACTCGTTGCCGCGCGCGTCGCGGAGCCACAGCCGCCACCCGCCGACGGCGTTCCACCCGACGGAGAAGACGAGACCGCCGGCGACGGCCAGCACCGGCGTACCGACCGGCGCGAAGATGTCGTCGCCGTGGTGCCAGTCTCCGGAGACGTCGCCGCGGAACGCGCCGAACGTATCGGCGACCGGGATGGAGCCGTAGACCGGGAAGACGTAGCCGGACTCTCCGAGCTTCGGTGTCGCGCGCGTCGGCGCGGTCACCGAAGCCGGGATCGCGGGGCCGGCGGGCGACGCCGGCGCCTGGGGCAGCGGCGCGCGCGCAGCCGTCTCGTAGGCGGCTCGCGGCGCCCGCACGGCCGGGCCGGCGGGATGCGCTCCGCCCGCCGCGCGCTGCTCGAGTGCGACCGCAGCGCTCGCTCCGGAGACGGCGACGAGCGCGAGGACGACGGCGAGAAGGCGCGGCATCGGCGTCTGCATTATCCGTCCGGCGCTCGACGGATCACGAGGGCTTGCGCGCGCGCCAGGCGATCTGCCCCGCGGTGACGATCAGGAACACCGCGAACAGCTTGCGGAGGGTCGCCTCCGGCAGCGACACCGCCACCTGCGCCCCGGCCACCGCTGCGCCGATCGAGGCGAGGCCGATGATCACGGCGGGGCGCCAGCGCACGTTGCCGTAGCGCTGCTGGCGCCACACGCCGACGAGCACCGTCGGGATGATCGCGAGCAGCGACGACGCCTCGGCGTGTAGCTGCGAGAGCCCGAGCGCCGTCAGCGTCGGCACGAAGAGGATCCCGCCGCCTACGCCGAACAGCCCGGAGAGGACGCCGGCGACCACACCGAGCAGGACGGCGAGCACGTAGCTCACTGCAGCAGCATCCGGATCGCGATCGCGGCGAGCAGCGCCGCGAAGAGGAACGAGAGCGTGCGCACCGGCAGCCGCTGCTGCAGCGCCGTCCCGCCGAGCGCGCCGATCGCGGCGGGCACGCCGACGAGCGCCGCGTACACCGGACGCACCTCGCCGTGCGCGACGTACGTGACGACGCCCGCGGTCGCGGTGATCCCGATCGCCGCGAGCGACGTCGCCGTCGCCGACCGCATCTCCCAGTTCCCGGCAAGGAGCAGGAGCGGCACGATCACGATCCCGCCTCCGACGCCCAGCAGCGCGCTGAGGAAGCCCGCGGCGAGGCCGATCAGGAGCAGGCGCACGCGCCTATGCTACGACCGTGGTTGCGACGGCAGACGCACTGGTGGAGCGCCTGACGTCGGCGCCGGGACAGGCGGGGCTCTTCCTGGACTTCGACGGCGTGCTCGCGCCGATCGTCGCGCGGCCCGACGACGCGGCCGTGCCGCCGGAGACGCGCGCCGAGCTCGAGCGGCTCGCCGCGCGGTACCGGCTCGTTGCCGTCGTCAGCGGCCGGCCCGGCGACGACGTGCGCAGGCGCGTGGGGCTCGACGGGATCGTCTACGTCGGCACGCACGGGCTGGAGCTCGACCCGCGCGCGGAGGAGTGGCGAGAGCGTGTGCACGCGTTCGGCGCGGACGCGCCATGGCCCACGGAACAGGTCGAGGACAAGGGCCTCTCGGTCGCGTTCCACTACCGCGACCGCGACGACGAGGACGGGGCGCGCGCGGAGCTCGAGACGCTGGCCTCGCGCGCACGCGAGCAGGGGTTCGCCACGCGCTTCGGGCGGAAGGTGATGGAGGTGCTGCCGCCGATCGACGCGAACAAGGGCACCGCCGTGCGGCGGCTCCTCGACGAGAGCGGCCTCCGCCGCGTCCTCGTCGCCGGCGACGACACGACGGACCTCGACGCCTTCCGCGCGGTCGAGGAGCTCGACTGCCACGTGCGCGTCGCGGTCGCGTCGAGCGAGGCGCCGTCGCTCCTGCGCGAGCGCGCCGAGATCGTCGTCGAGAGCACCGGCGAGTTCCTCGAGCTGCTGCGACGACTCTGATGCACGTCGACGACGTCGTGCTCGCGCCGCTCCGCGGGCGGTTCGGCGAGCCGTCGGTGCTGACGTGGGACGGAGCGATCAGCGACCAGGAGTGGGCGATCGCGACGTACAACCCGGCACGGACGCACGACGTGACGCTGTTCATCCTCGACCCTGCACGCCGGCTGGCGCTGATCCGCAAGCCGCCGTTCCCGGAGGACGTATGGCGCCCGCCCGGCGGCGGGATCAAGCCCGGCGAGGACTTCGTCGAGGGCGCCGTGCGCGAGGCGCACGAGGAGACGGGGCTGCGCGTCGAGCTGACGCGCTATCTCGTCGCGTCTGAGGCGCTGTTCACGAACGGCGGCCGCGAGCTCGCCTGGCGGACGCACGTCTTCCTCGCGGAGACGGCGGACGAGGAGCTCGCGCCGACGGACCCGGAGGAGATCGCCGCCGCCCGCTGGGGCACGCTCGAAGAGCTCGCCGGCCCGCTGCGCGAGCGCCTGCTCGCGACGGGCCGCGCCTTCTGGCGCTACCGCGTCGCCCTCCACGACGCCGCGCTGGCCCGCATCCCCAAGTGACAACTTGTTACAAGGCTCAGGCCTTGTGCGCGCGCACGGCGGTGCCGTACGCGCAGATCTCCGTCCAGATGCCGCCCATCTCGGACGTGTCGAAGCGCATGGCGATGATCGCGTTCGCACCCTTCGCCTCCGCCTCGGCGACCATCCGCTCCATCACCTCCTGGCGGCTCGCGACGAGCGCCTTCGTCATGCCCTTCAGCTCGCCGCCGAGCATCGACTTGAGGCTTGCGCCCATCTGCGAGCCGACGTTGCGCGAGCGGACCGTCAGGCCCATCACCTCGCCGTAGACCTCGTCGATCTCGTAGCCCGGAATGTCGTTCATCGTCGTGACGATCACCGCTCAGCCTCCCGCTCGAGGACGTCCCATGCCTGCCGCACATCATCCTCCGTCGTCCGGGCGTTGCCGATCGCGAGGCGGAGGACGTAGCGCCCGTGCAGCCGCGTGTGCGAGAGGAACAGCTCGCCGCTCGCGTTCGCGCGCTCGAGGATCCGCTCGTTGTCCTCGTCGCTCCCGTTCCGGCGGAAGACGACGAGCGAGAACCGTTGCGGCGCGCACAGCTCCCAGTCGGGGTCGGCCTCGACCCACGAGGCGAAGAGGCTCGCGAGGCGCATGTGCTCGCGCTGGATCGCGCGCAGCCCCTCGGCGCCGTAGCAGCGGAGCACCGCCCACAGCTTCAGCGAGCGGAAGCGGCGGCCGAGCGCCGGTCCGTAGTCGGCGAGGGAGTCCATGTCGTCGCTCGTCCGCAGGAACTCCGGCACGAGTGAGAACGTCGAGCGGAAGTCCTCCGGCCGCGACGTCCAGAGCAGCGAGCAGTCGACGGGGACGAGCATCCACTTGTGCGGGTTGACGACGAGCGAGTCGGCGAGCTCGATCCCGTCCGCCGACCAGCGCTCCTCCTCGCAGATCCACGAGGAGCCGGCGTACGCGGCGTCGACGTGCAGCCACGCGCCCGCCTCGTGCGCGCGCCGCGCGAGCTCGCGCACGGGGTCCACGGACGCGAACGAGGTCGTGCCGACGGTCGCGATCACGCCGGCGACGTCGTCGAGCTCGAGCCCGTCGAGGCTCATGCGCAGGTCGTCGTCCGCCGGCTGCTTCCGCAGCTCCATCCCGAGCATCCGCGCCGCCTTGTCCGCCGCCGAGTGCGCGTGCTCGGAGCAGAGGATCACGTTGCGGCCGGTGACGTGCTTCGCGACCATCATCGCCGCGAGCGTCGAGGTCGACGCCGTGTCCTCGATGTGCCCGTGCCAGCCGTCGGGGAGCCCCATCAGCTGACGGACCCAGTCGACGACGCGCAGCTCGAGCTCGGTCGACGCGGGCGACGCTCGCCAGAGGATCGCCACCTGGTTCATCGCCGCGCAGAGCAGCTCGGCCAGCACTCCGGGGTCGGAGGCGGTGACGGCGAAGTAGGCGAAGAAGCGCGGATGCTGCCAGTTCGTCAGCGCGGGAACGATGAGGTCGTCGAGGTCGCGGAGGACGTTCGCGAACGGCTCGCCCTGCTCCGGCGCCGACGCCGGCAGCTGCGCCGACAGCTCGCCCGGGGCGACCTGCGCCAGCACCGGCAGCTGCGCCACGCGCTCGAGATAGCGCGCCGCCCAGTCGACCGCGGCGTAGCCGTCCTCGCGGAAGCTGCTCACGGCCGCTTCCGCCGCAGCTTCCCCACCTGAGCCCACGTCCGCGTGTTGACGACGTCGTCCTTCGTCAGCCAGCCGCGCCGGGCCTGCGCGACCGCGAGCTCGACGTAGCCCTGCGCGCGGATCTGGTGCGCGTCGGACGAGACGACGAGCTTCACGCCGGCCTCCTTCGCGGCGCGCGCGTGCACGCCGGAGAGGTCGAGCCGGTCCGGCTGGCCGTTGATCTCGAGGAAGACGCCGGTCTCGAGCGCCTTCGCGAGCACGCGCTCGACGTCGACGTCGCGCGGGCCGCGCGTCCCGATCCGGCGGCCGGTGAGATGGCCGATGCAGTCGACGTACGGGTTCTCCATCGCCGCGAGCACGCGCTCGGTCGGCCGCGTCTCCTGCGCCTGGTGGACGGAGGCGACGACCCAGTCGAGCAGCTTCAGGTCTGCTTCGTCGACGTCGACCTCACCACTTGTCCGGATGTTCGCCTCGACGCCGGCGAGGATGATCAGCTTCGGGTGGCGCTCGCGCACGCGCTCGATCTCCTCGAGCTGCGCGTGGAGCCGACCGTCGCGGAGGTAGTGCGAGTGGTCGGTGATCGCGTAGTACGCGTAGCCGCGCGCGACCGCCGCGTCGACCATCTCGTCGAGCGTGTTCTTCCCGTCGGCCGACCATTGCGTGTGCGTGTGCAGGTCGCCGCGCACCTGCGACAGCTGGACGAGCGCGGGCAGCTCGCCGCGCCGCGCCGCCTCGAGCTCGCCGTTGTCCTCGCGCAGCTCGGGCGGGATGGGCTGGTAGCCGAGGAACTCGTAGAGCGCGTCCTCGTCCTCCGTCTTGAAGATCTCCCCGCTCTCGACGGTGGTGACGCCGTACTCGGAGATGGACAGCCCGCGCCGCACCGCCTCCTCGCGCATCGCCACGTTGTGATCCTTCGAGCCGGTGAAGTGCTGGAGCAGGTTCCCGTACGACTCCGGCGGGACGACGCGGAGGTCGAAGCGGAGACCTTCGCTCGAGACGACCGTCGCCTTCGTGTCGCCGTGCGCGGTGACCTCGAGCACCCACGGCAGCTCGGTGAAGTAGGCGGTGAGCGCCGGCGGATCCGTCGCCGTCGCGATCACGTCGAGGTCGCGGAACGTCTCCTTGCGGCGGCGCACGGAGCCCGCCTCGGAGACGTGCACCGCGGACAGATGCTCGCGCAGCGCGGCGACCGCCTCCTGCACCGCCGGCAGCCCGATCCCGAGCAGGCGCCGTCCCGTGTCCGGATTCTCCGCCTGGAAGGCGAGCGCCTTGAGGATCTTCTCCTCGGACTTCGCGCCGAGACCCGTGAGCGTGCGCAGGCGCTCCTGCTCGGCGGCAGCCTTCAGGTCGGCGACCGTCGTCACGCCGAGCTCCCTCCAGATCCGCGCCGCCGTCTTCGGGCCGAGGCCGGGCAGGTGCATGAAGTCGACGACCTCCGGCGGCACGCCGGCCTTCTTCTTCGCCAGCGCCTCGATCTCGCCGGTCTGCACGTACTGGACGATCTTCTCCTCGATCGTCTTGCCGATCCCGGGCAGCTCCTTCGCCTTGCCGTCGAGCGCGAGTTGCGCGACCGAGCCGGAGGTCTCGCGCATGCGCGTGGCCGCGCGCCGGTACGCGAGCACGCGGAACGACTCTGCGCCGTCGAGCTCCATCAGGTCGGCGAGGAGGTCGAACTGGTCCGCGATGTCGGCGTTGCGCGGCAGGGTCGCCATCCGTCGATCATACGCGGCGCCTCCTGCGACGCTTACCCGGCCCTTACGGGTCATCGAATAGCCTGCGGCTCGTGGCCGCGGTGACGATCTGCCTGCCGACGTTCAACGAGTGCGAGAACGTCGAGCGCATGCTTCACGCGCTGGCGCCGCTCGGCGTCCACGTCCTCGTGATCGACGACAACTCGCCCGACGGGACCGGCGAGATCGCCGACCGCGTGGCGGCGGAGCTCGACTGCGTCTCGGTGCTCCACCGCGAGCGGAAGGAGGGGCTCGGGCCCGCGTACATCGCCGGGTTCCGCCGCGCGCTCGCCGAGGGCGCCGAGTACGTCATCTCGATGGACTGCGACTTCTCCCACGATCCGGCCGACGTGTCGCGGCTGATCGCACGCGCGGAGGAGGGCGCGGACGTCGTGATCGGCTCGCGCTACGTCCCCGGCGGCGGCACCCGGAACTGGGGGCTCGGGCGCCGGATCGTCTCGGCCGGCGGCTCCTTCTACGCGCGGACGATCCTCGGCCTGCGGATCCGGGACATGACCGGGGGGTTCCGCTGCTTCCGGCGCACGGTGCTCGAGACGGTCGACCTCGGCACGGTGGCGACGCGCGGGTATGCATTCCAGATCGAGCTGACGTACCGCGCAGTCCGCCGGGGCTTCACGGTCGCCGAGGTTCCGATCGTCTTCACCGACCGGACCGCCGGGCAATCGAAGATGACGCGGGCGATCTTCCTCGAGGCGGTGCGGAAGGTGCCGCAGCTGCGGCTCGCGGCGCTGCAGGGGAAGCTCTGAGTTGCAGCTGGGCAGCTTCGCGCCGGGCTACGATCGGCGTATGCGCGAGCTCGACCCGGACTCCTTCGACGCGGCGATCGCCGGCGGCCCGGTCGTCGTCGACTTCTGGGCGCCGTGGTGCCGGCCGTGCAAGGCGATCGGCCCCATCCTCGAGGAGCTCGAGGCCGGCGCCGGCGGCCGCGTCGCGTTCGCGAAGGTCAACGTCGACGACTTCCCGGAGATCTCGGGACGGTTCGACATCCTCTCGATCCCGACGGTGATCCTCTTCGCCGGCGGCGAGGCGAAGCAGCGCGTGGTCGGCATCCGCCCGCGCGCCCACTTCGAGCAGGCCTTCGCGGACTGGCTCGCTCCGGCGACCGGCTAGTCCGTCACACATCCGTTAGGAAGCCGTGACACTTCCGTTACGCGTGTCTGACACCGGGCCGTGGCTGCACGAGCCGCGGCCGCATGAGCCCGAGGCGCACCGTCACGCGGATTCATGCGGGAGGCGCGGACGTGCCCGTCACACTCTCGTGACGGTGGCTGACACCGGGACGGGTCTCAGCGGAAGTGGTCCCAGCCGGACAGGGTGACCGGCTCTCCGTCGAGCGTCAGCGCCACGCCGTCGCCGTCTTCGCAGCGGCCGATCACGGGGAAGCCGAGCGGGTCCGGGGTGGCGGCGAGCAGCTCGTAGTCCTCGCCGAAGGAGAGGTCGTCGATCGTCGCGCCGGGTGCGAGCGGCACCCGCTCGAGCTCGATCGCGAGCCGGCAGCCGGAGCGCTCGGCGATGTGGCCCGCGTCGGGCGCGAGCCCGTCCGAGACGTCGAGCATCGCCGTCGCGGCGCCGGCGAGACGCTTCCCCTCGGCGAGCCGGAGCGGCGGCCGCAGCAGCCGTCCCTCGCGGAACGCGGCGCCGGAGCCGCCGAGCGGACCGGTGACCACGAGCAGATCGCCGGGGCGCGCCCCCGCGCGCCCGGGAACGCGCGCGGACGACCCGACCGCGGTCACGCTGAGCAGCACGCAGTCGGCGCGGGTCGTGTCGCCGCCGCGCACCGGGACGCCGGCCTCGTTCAGCCCCTCGTACAGCTCGACCACGTCCGCGACCGACGTGTCCCCCGGGAGCCCGAGCGAGACGACGAGCGCGAGCGCGTCGGCCCCCGACGCGGCGAGGTCGCTGAGGTTCACCGCCGCCGCGCGGAACCCGAGCTCGCGCCACGAGACGAGGTCGAAGCGGAAGTGCACGCCCTCGACGAGCGCGTCCTGCGTCACCACGAGCCCCTCGATCACCGCCGCGTCGTGCTCGATCCCCTGCGCGAGCCCGCGCCGCTCGAGCTCGCCGAGCAGCCCGAACTCGCCGGCCTCCTCCAGCGTCACAGCGTCTCGATCCGCGCCCGCCCGTCGAGCGTGTCCGGATCGAGCGCGGCGAGCGCGTCGTACAGCCTCGCGTGGAACGTCCCCGGGCCCTCGGACCCGGCGGCCGCGTCCTCCGCGGCCACGCCGAACGCCGCGAGCGCCTCGGCCGCCGCCTCGAGCGGCTCGTCCGGCTTCGCCGCGAGGAAGCACCCGGTCAGCGCCGACGAGATGCACCCGGTCCCGGTCACGGCCGCGAGCAGCGGATGCCCGTTCGAGACGGCCACCACCCGCTCGCCGTCCGAGACGTGGTCGACCGGCCCGGTCACCGACGCGACGACGCCGAGCTGCGTCCCCGCCAGGAGCGCGAGCTCCGCGGGCGCGACCCCCGTCGCCATCGACTCGACGCCGCGCACCTCCGCCTCCGCGCCGACGAGGGTCGCCACCTCCCCGGCGTTCCCGCGCAGCACGGTCACGTCGACGTAGTCGAGGAGCCGCCGCGCCGTGTCGGTGCGATAGCGCGTCGCACCCGCGCCGACCGGGTCGAGCACGACGGGGATCCCCCGCTCCGTCGCCGCCTGCCCCGCGATCAGCATCGAGTCGACCCAGGACGACGAGAGCGTGCCGATGTTGATCACGAGCGACGAGGCGAGGCCGACCATCTCCTCGACCTCCTCGGCCGCGTGCGCCATCACCGGCAGCGCGCCGAGCGCGAGCGTCGCGTTCGCCGTCTCGTTCATGACGACGTAGTTCGTGATCTGGTGGACGAGCGGCTTGCGCTCGCGGATCGTGCGCAGCGTGGAGCCAGGCGAGATCAACGATTCACCCCCAGGACGTCGACAGGACCATCACCCGAACCGATCTCGGCGAGCCCCTGCGCAACCGCGCGCGAGGCCGCCTCGGCCGCGCCGCGCGCCGCGCCTGCGAGGCTCTCGCCGCGCGCGAGCAGCGCCGCGAGCGTCGCGGAGTGCGTGCAGCCGGCGCCGTGCGTCGCGGCGACGTCGTGTCGCGCGACGGGAATCTCGACGTGCTCCGACCCGTCGAAGAGGTGGTCGACGGCGTCGTCGCCGTGCCCGCCGGTGACGACGACCGCGGGCGCGCCGAGCTCGACGATCCGCTCTGCCAGCTCGCGCCGCGGCGCCTCGACGCCGGCGAGCGCCTGCGCCTCCATCAGGTTCGGCGTCACCACCGTCGCGAGCGGGAACAGCCGCGAGACGAGCGCGTCCACCGCGTCGTCCTCGAGCAGCTTCGCGCCGGAGCTCGCCACCATCACGGGATCGACGACGAGGGGCACCGGATGCGTCTCGAGGTACGCCGCGACCGTCTCGATCAACGCCGTCGAGAACAGCATCCCCGTCTTCGCCGCGTCGACGCCGATGTCGCCGAAGACCGCGTCGAGCTGCTCGACGACGAACGCGGGCGGGAGCTCGTGGATCGCGGTCACCCCGACGGTGTTCTGCGCCGTCAGCGCGACGAGCACCGACGTCCCGTAGACGCCGGCGGCGGCGAACGCCTTCAGGTCGGCCTGGACGCCGGCGGCCCCGCCGGAGTCGGACGTCGCGATCGTCAACGCTCGAGGAATCATGCGCTCCCTTCGCCGGCATGACCCGGATCAGGTTCAACGGGTGTGATCTCAGCCCAGCGAGGGCACCCCGGTGCGAACGAGGTTAGCATCGTCCCATGGCACAGACGTACACCGAGACGGCGTGGGTCGTGAAGCCGGGGCAGGAGGACGAGTTCATCCGCCGCTGGCAGGACTGGGCGGAGTGGGCGGCGGTTCAGGGACTGACGGCGAGCGCGAAGCTGCTGCGGGATGTGGAGCGGCCGAACCGCTTCCTCAGCCTCGGCCCGTGGGAGAGCATGGACAGGGTGCGCCGCTGGCGCACGGCCGAGGGCTTCCAAGAGCGGATCGCCCGGCTCCAGGAGGTGCTCGAGAGCTTCGAGCCCCGGACGTTCGAGCAGGTCGCCGAGACCTGACGCAAGCGCATCGCCTCCCGCCGGCTCTCGCGGCGAGCACGACGCCGCGGGTGCTCGGGCTGCTCGGCGAGCCGCCGGCGAGCGTGCTCGAGCTGGGCTTCGCCGGCATCCACGCGACCCCGCTCCGGCTCGCGGGCTTCGACGTGACGGTCGTCGAGCCGGATCCCGAGCACCGCGCGCGGGCCCGCGAGCGCGCGGGCGGGGTCCTCGAGGCGCCGCCGGCACGGCGGTTCGACGCCGTCGTCGCGCCGGCCGGGGCCGACCTCGCAGGCGTCGACGCCGCGCGCACGATCGTCGTGGGCGCGGACGGCGAGGTGGCCGTCGCGTGACGGCCGTCTCCGCGTGGGACGACCTGCTTCAGGGCGAGGAGCTCGCGCACCTGACGACCGAGCCGGCGCGCGACCCGCGGCTCGCGCCGTTCCCCGAGGATCTCCAGCCAGCGCTCCGCGACGCGCTCGCGGCGCAGGGCATCGAGCGGCTCTACGCGCACCAGGCGCAGGCGTACGACGCGGTCCGCGCAGGCGGCCACGTGATCGTCACCACCGGCACCGCCTCCGGAAAGACGCTCGCGTTCAACCTGCCGGTGCTCGACGCGCTCGCCGCCGACCCGAAGAGTCGCGCGCTCTACCTCTACCCGACGAAGGCGCTCGCGCAGGACCAGGCGCGCGCGCTCGCCGCGCTCGAGGCGCCCGGCGTCCGCGCGGCGA
>Ga0335085_10011549_pt1 | contig 13089 bp, 10 predicted proteins | sample Lox_Sample_45_FD_206712 | JGI IMG/M metagenome (GOLD analysis project Ga0335085, IMG submission 206712) | Soil microbial communities from Loxahatchee National Wildlife Refuge, Florida, United States - Lox_Sample_4.5 | ecosystem: Environmental > Terrestrial > Soil > Wetlands | place: USA...
CAATGCTGCATTTTTTGACGCGGCGAATCACTTTTCCGGCTGCATTGCCGGCATCCACGAGATCTTGCGGCGCCAGGGGTTGCTGGATGGCATCTGGTGCCTTGACCCTCGGGAGACTTTGGGTCGCGGACAAATGGAGGAAATCGACCGCGTCTATCAAGCCTATCCTCATCTCAACGATGATGAGTTTGTGGCGAACAAATTGTCTGAGTGGCTTACTCCGTAATGCCTGGTTGCCAGCTTTAAGAATTGTTTGGCCTGAGAGCTTCCAGAACCTGGTACACGTCTTGAATCAGTGTTGTCGAGAACTTCGGCCGATCGCCTAGGGGGCGGGATTGCGCATCTTTTACGGGTGGTGGGTGGTTCTGGCGGCTTTCCTGAATCTTTTCTTTACGGTTGGCGTCGTTTTCTATGGCGTCCCCGTTTTCTATCCTTCCCTGGTCGCATCACTGCACTTCACACGAGCCGAATTGACTACCGGCTTTCTGCTGGGTTTCGCCGGTTTGGCGCTGCCGATCGGAATCCTGGCCGGCGTAGTGATCGACCGCATGGGGGCGCGAAAAGTGATCTGGGTCGGCATCTGGCTTGTCGGGTTGTCCTTGATGCTGATGGGCAGCATGACCCGGCTCTGGCAGTTTTATGTTTTGTGCACCATGGCCGCGATCGGCTACGTCTTGAGCGGCCCGATTCCCAACCAGGTGTTGATCGCAAACTGGTTTCGGATCAACCGCGGTCGCGCCATGGGGTACGCCTATCTGGGACTGGGGCTCGGTGGTGCGATTTCTCCGCTGGCCATTCAACCTCTCATCCAGAGGCTGGGCTGGCGGCATGCCTTCCACCTCACCGGATTCCTGATGCTGGTGGTGCTGTTTCCGGTGGCCCAATGGATCACAAAATCGAAGCCGCGCGATCTGCAACTGCTTCCCGACGGCCTTCCCGAAAGCGCAAGCCCTTCGAACTCTTCCCTGCTCTCCGCGCAGAATGCTCCCTCGGAAAAACGCAGTCCCGCGGCCGACTTCAAAGTATTTCTCCGCTCTCGCAACTTCTGGCTGATAACACTCGGCTGTACGCTGACCATCGGCGCGATTGGCGCCGTCAGCCAGCACCTGGTTCTGCTGCTCACCGACCACGGGTATTCCCTCAAGCTGGCTTCGCGGGTTTTCAGTGCCATGCTGGCCTCCAGTCTGGTGGGACGGGTACTGGTGGGATATCTCGCCGACCGCCGCAGCAAGAAGAATGTCATGGCGCTGTTTTACCTGTTGCTGGCTGCGGCGATTTCTCTGCTCTTTCTGGCCTCTCATCCGGTAGCCGTGTGGACCTTTGCACTGGTTTTCGGCTTCGCCCTGGGCGCCGATTACATGCTGATTCCGCTGCTCACCGCAGAGTGTTTCGGACTGTCGGCTCTTGGGACCGTCCTTGCTCTGATTATCTCCGGATACACGGTGGGCCAGTGGATTGCCCCCTGGGTGGCGGGCCACATCTTCGACCTCTACCACAGCTACAATCTGGCCTGGGCCATCATGGTGGTGGCCGGAATCCTCGGCGCAGTCGTTATCTATACAGTCGCTCCAGCGAAGAATGTGCCCCGGGATGCCAATCCGTCAGCCTGATGGCGGACATTCGATGGCGGTTTCGGGGCCGTGCCCCGCAGGAGTCCGTGGAAATAATGATGCCGGGCGCCGGTTTCACGATATTCTCTTCCGGGAATCACGCGGTGCGGACCTGCGACCGCCGATGGGGCGATGGAGGCGTACGGCGGCTGATTCCGTTTCTCCGGTGGCTTTCCTCCTTCTTCTTGGCGGCATATCCGTTCGCCGCGGCCAACGCGAGATTGCGAAAGGCTGTCTGAACTGCGTGGCCAATCTTCACGAACAAAATGCGTAGGTCTTGACGGCTGCCACAATTCATCGACTCTTGTGACGAAAGGGCGAAGCTCCATGTTTCGACACTTGCACCAGCGATCCATTCACGGAATGGCAGTTGCAGGATTGGCTTTCGGTTTGTTCCTGATGATTCCTTTGCGCGTGAACGGTCAGGCCAGTTCGCCCGACGCGCCCACGGCTTCCGAAGCGCCGGAGACTGTGGATGCGATCTGGCAAAAGGCCAGCGCAAAATATGACAACCAACGCAAGAGCCTGCTCCAGGACGTCGACCGCGGCGATCAAACGGGCCCATTTCGCCCGGACTGGGAGTCGCTCCAGAAATACGAGAGTCCCGCGTGGTATCAGGACGCCAAATTTGGCATCTTCATTCACTGGGGCGTTTTTTCGGTACCTGCCTTTGGCAGCGAATGGTATCCGCGGGACATGTACATTCCCGGCACGGAGGAATACAAGCACCACCTGGCCACCTATGGGCCGCAGGATAAGTTCGGCTATAAGGATTTCATTCCCATGTTCAAGGCCGAGCACTTCGACCCCGCGGCCTGGGCGCGCCTGTTCAAAGCGGCCGGCGCAAAGTATGTAGTGCCGGTGGCGGAGCACCATGACGGCTTCGCCATGTACAACAGCGGCCTCAGCGACTGGACCGCCGTGAAGATGGGGCCACATCAAGACATCATCGGCGAGCTGGCAAAAGCGGTACGCGCCGAAGGACTGCACTTTGGAACGTCGTCCCACCGTGTGGAACATAATTTTTACCTTGGTGTCGGCCGCGCCATTCCTTCGGATATCAACGACCCAAAATACGCCGCCTTCTATGGCCCGGCCCACAACTGGCTCAAAAACAAAAAAGGCACGCCGCTTTCCAATGACTTCACCTACGTATCGACCGCGTGGACGAATGACTGGCTGGCGCGCTCGGCGGAGATCGTCGAAAAATATCATCCCGAGATCATGTACTTCGATTGGTGGATCGGGCAGCCCTCCATCCGCTCCGACCTCACCCGTTTCGCCGCCTTCTATTACAACGAATCGCTCACGTATGGCGACCATATCGGTGTCATCAACTACAAGGATTTCGCCATGATGGAGCACTCGGCGGTGCTCGATATCGAGCGCGGGCAACTGGGGGATATTCGCCCGTTGCCCTGGCAAACCGATACGTCGGTCGGCAACAAGTCGTGGGGATACATTAAAGACGACACGTTCAAATCCCCTGAGTTTGTCGTGCACCAGCTCGTCGATATCGTCAGCAAGAACGGCAACCTGCTGCTGAATATCGGCCCCCGGGCTGACGGCACAATCCCCGAAGAGGTGCAGCAAGTGCTTCTCGATGTGGGCGGGTGGTTGAACATCAATGGCGACGCCATCTACGGATCGCGCCCGTGGAAGACTTACGGTGAGGGTCCCACCAAAGTGGCGGCGGGCTCATTCCACGACACCGACACCACAGCGTACACGGCTGAGGATTTTCGTTTCACCACCAAGGGCAACGTGCTGTACGCGATTGAACTCGGCTGGCCCGCCACGGGAGAGGCGGTGATTCACTCTCTGGGCACCGCTGCGCTGCACGGGCAGAAAGTTGGCAGCGTTTCCCTGCTTGGTTCTGACGGCGCGCTGCAATTCCAGCAACAGGCGGATGGCTTGCACATCAAGCTGCCGGCCGCCGCCCCGTGCAAATACGCGCATGCGTTTCGCATGGATCTCGAAGCGGCCGCGCCCTGAGTTCGCGCGGCCCCATCCGATGCGACGCAATGACCTTTGCAGACGACCGTTCTGCTCTCTTCCGGAATTCCCTGCCCCGCGGTTTCCTCGGCTCGCCGAAGGCGGCAACCAATGTAAACTGTTAATGAGGGGGTAACGGCTCGATTCCTTCCGCGCTGACCGTAGTTTTCCAGCACGCCTCCCCTGAAGAGCTGAAACTGGAGACCATGACCACAGTTCTCAAGAGTCTTTTGCTTTTTTCTTTGTTACCCGTGTTGATTTTTACCGGTTGCGGGGAAAGCGGCAGCGCCACGCAGGGGTCGGGCGGCAGCGGTGCGATTGAACGGCCACAGAACACCTCCGCCGTGCCTGTCACCCTCGCCAAAGTCCAGCGCAGCACGATTCCTGTGGAACTGCATGCCATCGGCACCGGACAGGCCTTCAAGACCGTCTCGGTGGAATCGCAAGTTGCCGGCATCGTCAAGGAAGTGCATTACCAGCAAGGGCAGTTCGTTCACCAGGGCGACCTGCTGATCACGCTGGATAAGAGCCCTTTTCTCGCGGCCCTCGCACAGTCCAATGCAGCGCTCGCCAGAGACAAAGCCCAGGCTCAACTCGACCAGGCCGAATTGCAGCGCTATGAGGGGCTCTACAAGCAGGGCATTGTTTCCAAGGAGCAGTATGATCAGTATCTGGCAACCTCAACCGCGGCCGAAGCCACGGTCAACGTCGATGATGCCGCCATTCAGACTGCGAAGATCCAGCTCTCCTACTGCTCCATCTACGCTCCCATAAGCGGAGTCACCGGGGCGCAGCTTGTCTATCCGGGAGCCGCGGTAAAGGCGAACGACGTCCCGGTGCTGGTGGTCATCAACCAGGTTTCACCGATTTACGTCAACTTCTCTGTTCCTCAGCAATATCTGGAGTCGGTGAAGAGGCTCCTGGCGCGTTCCCGGCTGACGGTTCAGGCCACTCCGACCGGCGACTCGGCTTCGGAAAAGGGAATCCTGACATTCGTCAACAACACCGTCGATCCCAGCACCGGAACTATCTCCTTGACCGCGTCGTTCCCCAATAACGACCAGCATCTCTGGCCCGGGCAATTCTCCAACGTTTTGCTTCGCCTGGGCGAGCAGCAAAACGTTCTGGTCATCCCGTCGCAAGCCGTGCAGGCGGGACAACAGGGTGATTACGTGTTCGTGGCCAAGCCGGACATGACGGTGGAGGTGCGGCAAATCAGCGTGGGGCAAAGCGTCAACAACGAAACCGAAGTTTTGCGCGGGCTTGCTCTCGGAGAATCCGTGGTCACCGATGGGCAGGTGCGTCTGGTGGCGGGAACGAAAGTCTATGTCACCAGGGGCCTCTGAAGGGCTGAATTGATTCGATGAATCTCTGTGAACTTTTCATTCGCCGGCCGGTCATGACCAGCCTCGTGATGCTGGCCATTCTCCTGTTCGGCATTCTCGGCTATCGCGACCTGGCCGTCAGCGACCTGCCCAACGTCGACTTTCCGACGATCCAGGTGTCTGCGGGTCTGCCCGGCGCCAACCCGGAAACCATGGCGTCGTCCGTGGCGACACCGCTGGAGAAGCAGTTCACCACAATTGCCGGCCTGAGTTCGATGACCTCGACCAGTTCGCTGGGCAATGTGGAGATCACCCTTCAGTTCGATCTCAGCCGCAACATAGACTCTGCCGCGCTCGATGTCCAGACCGCAATCTCCGCCGCCGCCAATCAACTGCCGCCCAATCTGCCATCCCCGCCGACGTTCCGAAAAGTCAATCCGGCGGATCAGGCCATCTTTTTGCTGGCCGTTACTTCCCCGACCCTGCCGCTCTACCAGGTGGATAAGTATGCCGAGAATCTCATCGCCGAGCAGATTTCCATGGTTCCCGGCGTCGCCGAGGTTTCGGTCTATGGCGCGGCCGAGTACGCCGTGCGGGTGCAACTCAATCCCGAAGCCCTTGCCAGCCGCCAGATCGGCATTGACGAAGTGGAACAGGCGATTCAAAGCGCCAACGTCAATCTGCCGATGGGCACGCTGAACGGCGCTCACCGCTCGTATAACGTCGAGTCCAACGGGCAACTTTCCGACGCCTCCGCCTACCGGCCGCTCATCATCGCCTACCGCAACGGGGCTCCGGTGCGGCTCGAGCAAGTTGCTGCGGTCACCGACGGAATCGAAGATGTGTACGTCGCGAACTGGATCAACAACATCCCCGGCATCATGCTGGCGGTGCAGAGACAGCCGGGCACCAACACCATCGACATCGTCAACAACGTCCGCAAACTGATTCCCCATTTCTATGCGGTAGTGCCGCCATCCATCCACCTTTCGGTGGAATATGATCGTTCGATTTCGATTCGGGAGTCGGTGAACGACGTCAAGTTCACTCTCCTGCTCGCGATTTTTCTGGTCATTCTGGTCATCTTCCTCTTCTTGCGCAACGCTTCCGCCACCATCATTCCCAGCATGGCCGTCCCGATGGCGATCATGGGAACGTTTGCGGTGATGTACCTGCTGGGATACACCATCGACAACTTATCCTTGTTGGCTCTGACTTTGTCGGTCGGCTTTGTCGTCGATGACGCCATCGTCATGCTGGAAAATATCGTGCGCCATATGGAAATGGATAAGGGCGCATTTGAGGCCGCGCTCGACGGTTCGAAGGAAGTCAGCTTCACGATTCTCTCGATGACCTTGTCGCTGGGCGCCGTGTTTCTTCCCGTCTTTTTCATGCCCGGGGTTTTCGGCCGTCTGCTGCACGAATTTGCCGTGGTGATTATTTCTGCGGTTCTGGTTTCCGGCCTGGTTTCGCTCACTCTCACCCCCATGCTCTGCCGGTATTACCTGCGCCCCGAGCACGAGAGGGAGCATGGCTGGACGTATCGCAAGCTGGAAAACATGCTGGACACCTCGCTCGCCTGGTATGGCTGGACCCTTCGCTGGTCGCTGCGCCATCGAGTTACGGTGATGATTTTTGGCCTCCTGATTCTGGCGGGAACCGCCTGGGAGTTCTGGGTGATTCCCAAGGGGTTTCTCCCCGAGGAAGATACGTCACAGATCTCCGTTTCGACCGAAGCCAATCAGGGCATATCGTTCGACGCCATGAAGGCGCATCAGGAGGCGGTGAATCGCATTCTCGAGGCCGATCCGAGCGTCGTGCAATTTTTCTCGGGCATCAGCGACTCGAACAGCTCCGGCCTCAACAATGGCAGGGCCTTTCTCCATTTGAAAGATCGTTCCCAACGCCCCTGGACCGACAGCCCGGCCTACGACCGCCTGCTGGAGCACTACGATCATGTCGCCATTCTGGGTTCGGTGGTCCGGTGGATTCGCCCCCTGTTTGAACATCACATGACCATAGCGGATGTGATCCACGAGTTGCAGCCCAAGCTGGACCGGGTCACGGGAATGCGGGTTTTTCTCCAGAACCCGCCCGCAATCCGCATCGGCGGCCTTTCCACCAAGAGCCTCTACCAGTTCACTCTGTCCAGCCCGGCAACCGACCAGCTTTATAAGTACGCGCTGATGTTCGAGGCGAAAATGAGGACTCTGCCCGGAATCGCGGACGTCACCAGCGACCTGCAGATCAAGAATCCCCAGGCCAATGTCGTGGTGGACCGGGATAAAGCGTCCGCCTTGGGCGTGTCGGCGCAGCAGGTGGAAGATGCACTTTACAGCGCCTACGGCCAGCGCCTGGTTTCTCCCATCTACACCTCAGACAATGAATATTGGGTTGTGATGCAGGTGCAGAACCACTTCCAGAGCGATCCCGACATGCTCTCGGAGCTTTACATCCATTCTTCTTCAGGCCAGCTGGTTCCGCTTGCCGCGGTCTCAAAATTCACCACCGGCGTGGGACCGCTCACCGTCAATCACACCGGCCAGCTTCCCTCGGTCACCATCTCGTTCGACCTGGCGCCCGGCGTGGCTCTTGGCCAGGCGGTAGGGGAAGTGCAAAACCTGGCGGCTTCGATGCTTCCCCTTGCCATCACCACCAGTTTTCAGGGCGCGGCTCAGGCATTCCAGCAGTCTCTCGGTGGTCTGGGCATTCTGCTGATCATGACGGTGGTGGTCATCTACATCGTTCTGGGCATCCTGTATGAAAGTTACATTCACCCCATCACCATCCTGACAGGCTTGCCGGCCGCGGCTTTCGGCGGGCTGGTCACGCTCTCACTGTTCCACATGCAGCTCGATATTTACGGCTTTGTCGGCCTGATTATGCTGATCGGCATTGTCAAGAAAAACGCGATCATGATGGTGGATTTCGCGTTGGACCTGGAACGCAAGGGAGATTACACGGCCAGCGAATCCGCCTACCAGGGCTGCATGATTCGTTTCCGCCCGATCATGATGACCAGTGCCTGCACCATCATGGGCACGCTGCCCATCGCAATCGGATTTGGCGCCGATGCCGGCGCCCGCCGCCCGCTCGGTCTTTGCGTGGTCGGCGGCCTGCTTTTTGCCCAGTTCGTGACGCTCTATGTCACGCCTGTCTTTTATACCTACATGGATACTATCCTGAAGTGGCGCCATGGCGGGAAACATCGGCCAACCCCGGAACCCGCGAACATCGAACCGGTGGCCCGCGCCTGACCGGCCCCCTCCAGTACCATTCGAACGCAGGGGCCTTGGGATTCGCCTGAAAACTACCTGGCGGGAAAAAGCTACTATCGCGCTGTGTCGGCCTTCAATTCCACGTCGTACTCTTGAATAATTCGATAGCATTCGCAGGCGGACTTCTCCAGCCGGCGACGGTCCACAAATTCCACGCTTCCCCGGCGTTGCTTGATGCTTCCCTTCGCCTGCAGCTCGCCGACTGCAACGGAAACACTCGGGCGATCGGTGCCGAGCATGATCGCCAACAGGTCCTGCGTGTATGGCAGGGCATTCGTGTTGACTCGATCCTGGCTCATAAGCAGCCACCGTGCGAGGCGCTGCTCGAGGTTGTGCAGGCGATTGCAGGCCGCGGTTTGTGCCAATTGCATACCTTGCACCAGAGCATATCTCGTCAGCAGGGTGGCGAGTCTGGGGGTGGCAGGCAACAACTCCCGCAATGAATCGGCGGCAACTCTCATTGCCTGGGCCGCGACCTGTACCAGAGCCACATGAGGACCGTGATTGAGGCCTCCGGCCAGCGGAGCGCCCACGAAGCCTTCTCGTCCCACCATCCCCACTTCGGCAGATCTCCCATCCGTCATGGGCACAACCAAAGAAACCACCCCTCCACCTGGAAAATATCCATACGTGATTCGCTCGCCCGCCAGATGCAGAGCGTGATGCCATTCGAGAGACACCCGTTCCAAGTGCGGCTGCAGAATCTGATATTCGCTCGGGGGAATTGCCTTGAGGATCAAATTGCCATGGGCTGGTACCGCTTCGGCAGGGGCAGGCGCGGAAGTAGGAGCCTCCATCGGCATCACGAGTACGATGAGAGCAGACGCCGGGGGGGTTGGCGCCGTCGCGAGGTGTACAGCACCAGTAGTGGCCTGACAGGCTCGGAGGCTCACTTCAGGCGAAGCTGCGAATAGTATTCCTGAATGACCTCATAGCACTCGCAGGCGGCGTCCTTGAGCTTTCGCCGGCTTAGGACTTTCACGACACCACGCTTGTACTCGATGATCCCTTGTTTTTGAAACCAGCCGGCGACCGCGCTCACACTGGGCCGGTCCGTTCCGAGCAGCATGGCCAGCCTCTCGTGGGTCATGGCCACTACGTGAGAGTTCACCCGATCCTGAGTCATGAGCAGCCACCGTGCCACACGTTGCTCCAACGCGTGCAGCCGGTTGCAGGCAGCCGTCTGACCAAGCTGCATGCCTTGTACCAGAGCATACCGGGTAAGGAGAATGCGAAGTCTGGGAGCCAGCGGGAGAACGCTCAGCAGAGCGCTTGCTCGTATCCGATACGCTTCGCCGGCGACTTGCACCAGGGCACGATGCGGATTTCTCGTCAGCCCCCCGGCGAGCGGGGTTCCAACGAATCCCTCCCTCCCGACGATGCCGACCTCCACCATTTTCCCGTCGCTCACGGCAACCACCAGCGAGATCACGCCGCTCTTCAGGAAGTAGCCGAACTCGATGAGTTCACCGGGCTCGTGCAAAGCAAGATGCCAGGTCAAAGGAACGGATTCCAGATGCGGCCGCAGAATTTCTCGCTCTTTGGCGTCGAGCGACAGGAGAATGACGTTTCCATCGGCCGGTCCCCCTGGCTTGCGCGATGAGGCGATAGTCTTCCGAGCGCTGGCGCGACCCACGCAGCTTACTATCCACTACCGGGGTTCCTCGCGTCTGTGGGATATCCGACAGATCCGGCCTGCAGGTTCGGTCGTCACGGCAAAAGCCCGCCCTCGACCGCTCCCGCTTCGGATTCCGCACTCAGGTGGTCCGTCTTTTCAGGATGTCTGGCGGGTTAGTCTCGGGAGATTCTGGCTGTCGAGTCCGGGGAGTGGCCGCGGCCGGGTCGAGCAAAGGTACAGGCAGTGCCGAGGCTTTGGCGCTTTCGCGCGGCGCGGGGACCACCCTCGGCCCCAGGGCGCTTTGCACCGCGCTTAGAAGGGCGCGTGGGCCGGCGCATTTATCTACTACCTGCTGAATGCCCGCTTTGGCCGCCTCGACCCTGACCTGCGGCGTATCGGTCATGGTAAACAGCACAATCGGAATGCTCGGTTGCATCTTGCCGATTCTACGGGCCGCTTCCAGACCATTCATGACGGGCATCGCCAGATCCAGAATAATCAAATCCGGATGGAGCTCCTGCGCTTTCATCACCGCCTCGACGCCGTTCAGGGTCGCGCCGCAGACCTCATAGCGAGACTCGCTTTCGAGCAGCTTGCGAAGGCGATTGAGCACGATTTCCTGGTCGTCGGCGATAAGAACTCTTGGCACCATTGGCGAAGGATTCTGCGGGTTGCGACTTATGTAGGGTAAGCTACACATTTCACATGCGCCCGGGCAATACCCTTTGTACCCTACGGCCCGGCACCTGCGGCTGTAGAGAGTTTCCGGTAGGAAGTGACTCGGGATATTCCCGGTCAGTTGCATACGCCAAAAATCTTTCCGATCGAGGAGTGGTTTTCGGCTGTTTTAATCATGAAATCAGCGACATCCGCACGCGAAATCTTGAAACCGAAACGAGGCAGATGCGCTTCTCGCACACGATACTTCCCGGTATAAGGCTTGTCGGTAAGTTCCGGTGGCCGCACCATTGTCCAGTCAAGTTTGCTTTTTTCAAACACTCGCTCCATCGCCGCGGCATCCGCGACCGTACGTGGAAAAAATAACCGGCCGAGAAGATATGCAGGCGGAACAATGGAGTCCTTGAACAGAAACGCCACAGATTCGATGATGGCGCGCCTCACGCCGGCATTCCACATGGCGCTCGTAAGCACATCCGCGAATCGCTCGAGAAGGTTGGCATCGGCTTTCGATACGGGAATCCGCGGACCGAAGGCCGAGAGGACCGCATCGTGACCCTTGAGGACCGGCTCGAGCTCTGCGCGGTTCAGCAGATCCCCTTGCCGGACGGTGATCCGCTCGCGCAGCGGGTTTAGGCGCTCCGGCGAACGAACCAGCGCCGTAACCGAGTGTCCGCGTTCCAGCGCCTGGCGGACGACCTCCAGACCCGTGCCTCCGGTCGCGCCGAGTATGACCAGTTTCATATTGCCTCCTTCCGCCCCCTCGATGGGGGGGCCGCATATTGGCTATAGATTACTATACTGATTAAAGGATGCTATACTTTTGCCGTTTGCCCAAAGCAAAGAAGCGCCCCTACAAATCGCAGGTTCGGAAGCGGCAGGCGGTTGACACCCGCAGGCGCATCGTGGAAGCTACCCGGCGGCTCTTGCTGACCGAAGGCTATGCCGGCATGACCATCGAAGCGATCGCGCAGCGGGCGGAAGTCTCTGCCCAAACCGTATATTCGATCTTCAAATCGAAGACGGGCATTCTCACGGAACTCCTCGATCAATCCACCTTCGGCGCCGATTACGAGGATGCCGTACGGCAGGCGCTCGGGGCCAGTGATCCCGAAACCCGCTTGCGCCTTGCGGCTCCCATCGCCAGGCAGATTCACGACGCACAAAGCGCGGCCATCGACCTGCTGCGGGGCGCGGGCGTGGTCGCACCCGAACTGGCACGATTGGAACAACAAAGGGAAAACCTGCGCTACGAACGCCAGGAGAGAATGATCCTCTCCCTGCGCGCCGCCCGGCGGATTCGGCCCGGACTCAATAACACTACCGCCCGGGATATCTTCTGGTTGTTGACCGGAAGAGATGTGTACCGGATGCTGGTGCGGGAGCGAGGATGGTCTTCCCAGAAATACCAGGACTGGCTGGCGGCCACACTCGTGCGCGCTCTGCTCTCGGAGGGTGAGAACTGATGTCCAGTTCGAAGCAGAAGCTGAAAAAGTGACGCGTCACACCGACGGCGAACCGGTTCCCGGGTTGCCGGCGGACGCGGGGACGCGGGACTTGTCCCGAGACTGGGCGTATGGTTTAGTACGTGGTGAGCAAGGCATTTGGAAATTATGAAAAAGCTCCGATTTCTGGTGTCTCTTCATAGCCGCGAGAATGATTTCCAGATGGCGCAAGCCGAGTCTGCTGAGGCCGCGGCGCGCAAACTCGGCAGCGAAGTTCAGATTGTTTTCGCCGACGATGACGCGGTAAACCAGAGCACTCAACTCCTCAAGGCAATCCAAAGCCCGGTTGAGTCCAGACCGGATGCGATCGTGCTCGAACCGGTCGGAGGCACCGCGCTGCCACAGGTGGCGCGGGCTGCAGGCGCAGCAGGAATTGGCTGGGCCGTCCTGAACCGGAAGCCGGATTACCTTTCGGAGTTGCGGGCGGTGGCGAAGGGGCCGATGTTTGCCATTAGCGCCGATCATGCCGACATTGGCCGAATCCAGGCGAGGCAATTCGCCGCTCTGCTGCCCCAAGGCGGCACGGTGTTGTACATCGAGGGGCCTTCCCAGAGTTCGTCCGCCCAGGAGCGCACCTCGGGAATGCTCAGGGCGAAACCTTCGAACATACAGGTGGCGATGCTGAAGGCCAGGTGGACCGAGGAGAGTGCGGGCCGGGCGGTGCGCTCCTGGTTGAAATTGGCCACGTCGCAAAGCGCGGCGATCAGCCTGGTCGCCGCCCAGGACGATTCGATGGCGATGGGCGCCCGCAACGCCTTTCAGGAGATCAGCGACCCAGACGCACGGTCCCGATGGCTGGGCCTGCCATTTACCGGATGCGACGGCCAGCCGGCTACGGGGCAAGCGTGGGTGCGTGACAAATGGCTCACGGCAACGATTCACATTGCAGCGCTCGCCGGACCCGCCATGGAGATTCTCGCCAAAGCCATTCAGTCCGGGACGCAGCCTCCCCCGCATTCGATGACGGAATCGTTCTCCATTCCCCCGCTCGAATCGCTGGTTCCACACAAAGCGGCCGCCGGCAGATAGCTTTTTCAGGCGGGCGAACCCATCCCGGTGTCGCGCGCGAACGGGCGGACC